>Ga0209701_10003303_pt1 | contig 10554 bp, 3 predicted proteins | sample CZO8metaG_4_FD_188356 | JGI IMG/M metagenome (GOLD analysis project Ga0209701, IMG submission 188356) | Vadose zone soil microbial communities from the Eel River Critical Zone Observatory, Northern California, USA - CZOApr15con2H3.8 metaG... | ecosystem: Environmental > Terrestrial > Soil >...
TAGCAATCGCGTAAGTCTTTTGTTTGCAACACTTGCGGGGAGATCCATAAGTGTTGCCGCTAAAGGACTTATGGGGGCATCTTATTGGCGAGAGAGTAACTGGGTGGGATGGGAAGATCTTGAGGGAGTTAGGAGGACCGCGCGGAGGGAGGCCATAAGAAGCGAGGCACCCTCAACGGCTGGCGCCTACACAACACAAGCATTATAACATATGGGTACCTATTGTCAAGTAATTACTTCTAAGCGGCTTGTCTGCTGTGAGTTAGCTCGAAGAGCGAGGGATAAGTCAAGAGCTGGCTTTCGGAGAATAGCATTGATTCGCGAATGGACATTTTCCCTGAAAGGCGGAAACGTCCCGTCTGTCCCCGGTGCCGTCCCCGGTCCGTCCCTCTTGAAAGGGTGGGCGGTTCTTCGCTTCGATTATGAAAAAGTTCAGACACAATAGAGGCCACGGCGGTTTTCACCGCCTCCACTTGGCGGGCCGCCCTCCTGGAGACGATCTGCCCGCGGATTAAGGTTTTTAGCCTAGTAGCTATTGCGGTATTTACTTGCTATCGCTTCTAGCTAATGGTAACTAGTCTCTCCGGCGTCCCCCCGGGCTTCTGCAGGAGTTCTTCCTAAATCGGTTGCGTGGACGGTTTATGCGACTCCAAGAACCAAGTTTGTGTCAAAGGGTCTTGTTTCTGGCTTCCGTTCTGGTCCTTTACGCGAGCGCCGCTTCTTCTCAGGAAAAACCAAAGCCCGGGTCCGCCGAAATACCCGTGAGTAAGTCACAAGCCCCCGCTACCAAGAAGCAGGTCACACCAGCAGCATCCGCAGAAAGCAGGGATGAGTTCGAGAGAGCACCGGACCCCGAAGAAGCCAAAGACGGAGCTGAGCAAATCCGCAAGCGGAATGAGTGGTTCTATAAGCAGCGGAGTTCCGCGAATGGCCGCATTCCGGCCGGCGCCCGCTTTAGAGCATTTCAGCATATGCAGCGCATGATGGCGGCGGAAGGCAAGCTGGTCCTGCGTCCGGACGGTTCTTATGCGGAGATGGCTCCGCAATCCTGGCTCACGCCGCAGGGCGCTGTTACCTCCGGCTGGACTTCCATCGGACCCACTCCTACGACTGGAGGATTCTTTTCCCCAGTGACCGGCCGGATCATGACTATTGCCATGGATCCTTCCGATGCTTCTGGCAATACTGTACTCATCGGCGGCGCGATGGGCGGTATCTGGCGATCTACCGACGCCGGTGGACATTGGACCGCCGTTGGCGATCAGAACGCTTCTCTCGCCATGGGTTCCATAGCATTCGCTCCCTCGAATCCCTCCATCGTTTATGCAGGTACTGGTGAACAGGCTCTTGCCTTTGACACTTACTACGGTGCGGGCGTCTTGAAGTCCAGCGACCATGGCCAAACCTGGACACAAACCTGTACTGTCGCGAGCTTAACTTGTCCTTTCATTGGGCCTTATACCGACGGTTCAGAATTCGGCCCAGGCTTCGGCTTCCTTAACTTCGGCGGGGCGCACATCAGCTACGTTGCGGTCAATCCCTCAAATCCCAACCTGATCCTGGCCGGTGCGCAATTCATTGAAGAGGGGCCGCGGGAAGGCGTGTATTGCTCCGATAATGGCGGCAGCACTTGGACAAATGTGCTGGCGGACCAAATGTCCACGTTTGTTGGCTTCGCTTCCTCCAGCATTGCCTACGCTGCGCTGGGCAATCCCTTCGGAAGTTCGCCGAATGCTCCCATTGGCAATGGAATCTTTAAGGCCACGGGCATCGGTTCGACGTGCTCGACCGTCCATTTTTCGCGTTTGACCGCTACAACCTTGCCCATTCAATCCAGCATGGGCCGCATCGATCTCGGCATCGCACCCAGCGACACCTCCGGGAATACCGTTTACGCCTCGATTGCCGACGCCTCGATTGATCCAGTCACGGGATTTCGGCGAGCCTCTCGCACAAACCTCGGTGTCTTCAAGACCACCGACGGCGGAAACACCTGGACCAACACGAATGCGCCCGATATTTGCCAGCGCCAGTGCTGGTACGACAATGTCATCAAAGTTGATCCCAATAATAAGAACATCGCCTTTTTCGGCGGCGGTGCCGTTCGCGATCCCAGTGGGAACTTCTCCTGGGTGGTGCGCACCGAAAATGGCGGTACCAGCTGGTCTTCCGTGATTCCCAATCTGCCATCGGGAAGCGCGGGTCTCCCCCACGTGGACAATCACACCATGGCCTTCGTCAAGCTGCCGACCGGCACAGTTCGCATGTATCTCGGCAACGATGGTGGCATCTGGCGCACCGACGACGCCGAAGCCTCGACTGTTGCCTGGACAAATCTGAACAATCCCTCCCTCACTCTTACGCAGTTCTATCCTTCCATTTCCATCAATCCTTCCTCACCCTCCATTGCTTTTGGAGGCACGCAGGACAACGGAAGTCAGAACTACCAGGGCGGCACGAGTTGGGTGGACAATCGACTCTGTGGTGATGGCGCCTCGACCGCAGTTGATGCGATAGTTCCAAGTACCGCATATATTGGTTGCGCGACAGGAGCCCCGATCAACGTCTCCTATCAGAATGGCGCAATCGGAACGTTCTTTCCTGCGGTCAATGGGATCAATCTGTCCGACTTCTCAAGTTTCATTCCCCCGCTTGCAACGGATCCCAATGCCGCAAACGTGCTTTATTACGGCACCACCAAGATCTATCAATCTATCGACGCCGGAAACACGTGGAATCCAGTTTCAGGCGATCTTGTGTTCGGTCCGAACGGCGACTGGCTCAACACCATCGCTGTGGAACCTGGGAATTCCAGTGTCGTCTATGCAGGGGCCAACAACGGCTTAGTTTACTCCGCCACGAACGTAACGGCAGGTGGGGGCGGGTTCGCTTCATTTAATCAGCTAAATCAAAATGGCCTGCCACCGCGTCAAGTCACGGCCATTACTATCGATCCCTCCGATCCATCCGGCAAGACCGCCTATGTCGCCTTCTCCGCCTTTTCCTTTGTCGGACCTGATCCCTTCGGCATTTCGATCAACGATCCGCTCGGTCACATCTTCAAGACGGCCGACGGCGGCAATACCTGGACGGACGTGAGCTGTTCTGCAACAAACTGCTCAACTCCCGCCGCGAGCGATCTCCCAAACGTTCCCGTAAACGACCTTGTCCTCGATCCCGAGGTTCCCGGCACCCTGTACGCCGCCACGGATCTCGGCGTTTTCATAGGTAACTGTTCCGCGATGCCTTGCACCTGGAGCACGGTAGGGTCCGGCCTGCCTCGCGTGGCGGTCATTTCCTTGCGCCTTCACGAAGCGTCTCGCACGCTCCGTGCCGCCACACACGGGCGCGGTGCGTGGGACATCTTCCTGAACAATTTTCCATTTAGCGGCCCCCGCATCTTTTCGCTCTCGCCCCCTTCCGCAAACTCGGGTGGCGCCTCGTTCACTCTCACTGTGAATGGCACGGGCTTGACCAATGGTGTGATCCAATTCAATGGAAGTCCTCTCGCGACGACGCCCTCGCCGACTCAGCCGGATGCGCAGCTAACCGCACAAGTTGGCACCGCCCTCCTGGTGGCAGGCACGCCCAAAATTACAGTCAAGGCAGGGAGTGCGACCAGCAATTCCCTGACATTTGCTGTGCTCTCACTCACTCCAACTCTCAGCAGTATTAATCCGCCAAGCACGCCAGTTCAGACGCCTCCTTCGCCTCCCATTGCAAACGTTCCGATCCAACTAATTGGCACAGATTTTGCCAGTAGTGCGAAAGTGCTTTTTAACGGCGCGCAGAACGGCATCACCGTCGCCGCTCCCACTTCTTCGTGCCCGCTGCCAACCTGCTTGACAGCGACGCTTCCTGCAGCGTTACTCGGCCCCTACGGCAGTACCAACGACATCTCCGTGCTTAATCCGCCGCCAGGTGGCGGCCAATCGAAACCTCTGACTTTCAAGGTCGCCGCTCCGCCGCCACCCAACGACACTTTTGCCAACGCCACCAACATTACCGCGTTGAATTTTCTTGATGTGCAGGATTCCTCCGGTGCTATCGCGGAATCCGCAGATCCTACTCCGCCGTGCGTGACTCAATTCACCAGCGCTCAAGGAAACACGGGCGGCCATCCAAACGGTGCCTACAACACCATCTGGTACAAGTTCACGCCCATCTTTTCTGCGAATCTCGTGGTGGACACGTTAAACAGCAGCTACGACACCGTCCTTTCGATTTGGAGTGGCACTGCGGGAAACCTCACTTCCATCGCTTGCAGCGATGACGTGGTTCCCGGTGCCCTCCTCCAGTCCCAGTTGCTGAATGTTCCACTAAACTCCGGCACGACTTATTACTTCCTCGTCAGTTCTTTCGGTCCACCAGACCCCAATCCCATAGCCCTCGGTGGCAGGACACAGTTCAGCTTTTCTTACAACGGTGGCTTCAACCGCACTCCCTCCATCACCACGATGTCTCCAATGAGTGCCAATTCTGGCGATCCCAGCTTCACTCTCACAGTGAACGGCTCAGGCTTCCTCAATGGCGCCAAAGTGTTTTTCAACTCGAATCCAGAAGTCACAACTTTCGTAAACTCAACGCAACTGACCGCCACGATCCAGGCCTCTGACTTCGCGTTCCCCGGGCCAGTTCAAGTGAACGTGCAAAACGCCCAGCCTGCGTGTTGCTTCTCAAATCCTTTGAATTTCACAATCAACCTCGGTGTTTATCCCGTCCCCGGTCTTTCCGCTATCATTCCCTCGAGCGCGGTCGCCGGAGGAGTGGGCTTCACACTGACTGCGTTGGGAAGCAACTTTGCTCCTGGCGCTGTTCTCGAGTTCAATGGCATCGCCATGCCAACCACGGTTAACAACACTCAAATTATTTCCTCGTCGATCTCGGCCTCTGCCATTGCTAATGCCGGTACTGCCCAAGTCACAGTTTTCAATCCCGCCCCAGGCGGCGGCAGGTCAGCGCCACAGCCATTCACTCTCACCCAGCCCACGGTCGTTCCCACGATTAGCTCCATAAGTCCTGTAGCTGGCGCGAGTGGTACTTCGTTCATCCTGACGATAACTGGCACGGGTTTCCAGCAGGGCGCGAGCGTGTTTTTCAACAATTTGTACTACGGCGGTACTTTTACTAGCTCCACTCAACTCTCGGTTTCCTTTAATTTGACGGCAATCTCGGCCGGCACCTACCCGCTCTATGTGGTGGACCCGGTGCCTGCAGGCACTTCGGCTCCCTTCAACTTTACTGTTACCCCGCCGCCCGACTTCACGATCACTTCCTCGGGCACGACGACACAGACCGTCAGTGCCGGCCAAACCGCTACATTTACGAACGCCATTTCGATTGCTGCACAAAATGGTTTCTCTGCTCAGGTCAACTTGTCCTGCTCTCTCCCGGTTGCAGCGAAGGCGACAACTTGTTCCGTTAACCCAGTTTCATTTCCCTCCGGCAGCGGCTCCGCTACGGTTACGGTGACCACCACTGCTCGGGGCCTCGTGCCTCCCTTGTGGCTCCGCGTGCGCTTCATTCTTCGGCCGCAATTCCTGCCGGTTTTCCTGCTCACGATCTTATTAAGTGTCCTTCTCTTGCACCTAGCCCGGACGCGCCGCCAACGCCTTGTCGGAGCGCTCCCATTGGCTGGGCTCGTTCTCTTCTTGATGCTGCAAGCGATCGGTTGCGGCGGCGGCAGTAGCTACACGCCGCCTCCGCCTCCTCCGACCGGAACGCCTGCAAACACGTACACCGTCACCGTTACCGCCACTTCCGGCACACTGACGCACAGCACAACGCTGACGCTGATCGTCAACTAACGGTCGGTTCGGACTGAGATGAAATATTTGGCAGCGTTGGCTGCTTTGCGGTCACACTCGCTATATTCCCCGCGGGAATCGTAGCGCCTGAGTTGTTTTGCATCGCATAGAAGAATCCCCACCTTCAGGAACCGGAAGTTGAATACCCCAATTGGCCTGTGCGATAGCTCCACGGATGGAGCGGCGGCACCGCGCCGGGCAACAATGTTTCCAAATCGGCATGGGAATCTGTTATTGAGATGAGTACAGGGAGTGCGGGGAGGCTTGTTTCCGCGGGGCAGGGAAACTAGTGTAGAAAGATGCGTAAGGAGGGGTAGGAACCTCCACCGACAATTATGAGTCCCGAGCTACGAGGCGGGGCGCGGGCGTTTGTCCGCAGCCTCAACATTCTGCTGAAATTCGCGCGGCTGTACGAGTTTGGGCACGCGAAAACGACGCAGCAGTTTGAGACGACGTGGAAGGAGCTGCGCGGGGCGCTGAATGACAGCGGCGGGAGCGGCGTGCTGCTCGGCGCTTCGGGGACGCAGATTCTTCTGGATGGCGTGCCGCTGGGATCGGCGGCGGGCGAACGCAGCTTCGCGCAACTGCTGATTACTTCCGGGATCGCCAGCATTCACTTTTCACCGACACTGACGCAGCCGCAATTCGCGCGGTTCGTGCGCGCGTTCCCGAGCGGGAATGCGAAGCCGTCTTCGCTAGCGGAACAATTGAAGTCCGCGCTGGCGGGCGAAACCAGCATCAGGGTGAACGAGATTCGCTACGTGGCGGAAGATTCATCCGTAGCGGGGATCAAGGTGGCGGCGCAACTGACGCAAAAGGTGTTAGGCGCGCAAGGCGACAAATTCAGAGATTTCTTCGAAGATCCGAACAAGCTGCTGCAAATGATCCTCGCGGCGGAAAGCGCGCGCGCCGGCGGTGGTGGAGGCGGAGGGGCAGGTGGGCCGGGGCACGGTTCGGGCGGGCAGGGGCCGGGCTTTGGCTTGGGCGGCGGTGGCATGGGTGGTAGCGGCACTGGAACTGGGAGCGGAGGCTCCGGTGGATCCGGCACGGGCGGCGGCGGCGGAACGAGCATGTGGGAACCCAGCGGAGGCCGTGGCGGTGCAGGCGGCGGGGGATTGGGCACTGGCGGCTTCGGGACCGGCACTGGGGGTGGCGGCGCGGGCACGGGAGGCGGGGGGACAGGTAGTGGCGGAGGCACAGGTGGTTCGGGTACTGGCGGTGGTATCGGTGGGCCCGGGACTGGCACTGGCGGTAGCGGCACGGGCACGGGTACGGGTGGCGGTGGAGGAACAGGTTCTGGCACAGGAGGAACTGGCAGCGGTGCAGGTGGGGGAACGGGAGTTGGCGGTGGGATAGGTGGGGGCGCTGGCGAAGGAACCACACCGGGAAGATGGCAGACTGCATCGGCAATGCTGCGCGGGGCCATGGGGGGCGGAACAGGGGGCGGGCCAGGAATTCCTGGTGTACCAGGAGAAGGCGGCGGCGGTTTTTCAGTGGCGGAAGAGGATGTACGCTCGATGCTGGGATTGTTTGCGCAGCTGGGGAAGTCGCGCAAAGATCCGGAGGCGCGGATGGACGCCCCGACCTTCCAATCCCGCTTGAGCACCATGCCGGTGCGAGCACAATTCACGCTGCAGCAGGCGCTGGCGGGACTTGCGGCGCAAGCGCCGGATTCCAAGCCGGACAAGCCGATGCTGTTGAAACTTGCGGAGCACGTGGCGATTCGCTTCGCGCTGGACAGTTACGAGAAGGGCGAGCTGCGCGTGAACGCGGTGAAACAATTGCTGGACCGTATGAACACGGAGATTGAAGCGCTGCGCAAGATTCTGGGCACGCAGGAAGAAATGATGGCGCACGCGGGACTCTCGGTGCAGTCGTACACGGAGCTGCTGGATCAGGAGTTCTGGGAGCAGGTGCCGGAAGAAAACAAGAAGGAAGTGCTGACGTCGGATGAAGCGTGGTGTGTGCCGCCGCGGAACGTGCGAGCGTTCCTGGAAGACATGTTGAGGCGCGGAGAGCTCAAGACGGTAAATGAGATCCTGATGAAATATGCGTCGTGCGTGGGACTGGAAGCACCGGAAGCGCGGCGCACGACGGCGATCGGACTATCGGATCTGGGCGAATTATACGGCAGCGGCGACGGCAGTGCGTTGATGGATGCGATCCGGCGGCTTGGGAACCAACTGGCGATCGAGCGCGAACCGGAATTGCAGACACTGATTAGCGCGGCGTTTGTGCGGCTGAGCCAGGAAGCGGCTTCGAAGCGCTGCTACCCAGCGATGCAACAAGCGCTATCCTCGCTCGACAGCGTAGAGGCGCAGAGGCCGGGATCCACGCAGAGCCTGCGGCCGCGCATCGGCGCGGAAGAGCGCCTGCCGGAATTCATCGAGGAAGCCCTGCGGAGCGGCCACATCGCGGACGGGATGTCGGAGATTCTGGGGCTAATGCCCAAAGCGACGCTGCATTATGCGACGAACCGGTTCGGGCATTGCGGATTCCGCGAAGATTGCGAATTGCTGTGCGACGTGGTGCGCGGGCTGGGAGAGGACGCGACGCAACGGCTAATCGAGACCTTGCAGACGGCTCCCGCGGGGGAAGCGGCCGAGGCCATTGGTCTTCTGAGCCAGCTTTCACCGGAGAGCGTGGAGAAAATCCTGCCACTGCGATTGTCGCAATGGCCGCGCTCCGCGCATGACCGCACGGTGCGCCAGCTTTCCGCGACACCGGCCGAGCAGCGGGCGCGGTTGCTAGTCGCGCTCTACGATTCGTTGGACGTGATGATCCGCCCCCTAGCCATCGATGAAATGGGCATGAGCGGGGAGGGCGCCTGCATTCCCAAGCTCATCGAACTGGCGCAGAACGATGCGACTCCTGGATTTACCCGAATCAAGGCGGTCGAAGCGATCGGGAGATTGCGCGCGTCCGCGGCCAGCGCGCTTTTGCAGCATATTTTGGACACCCGGCAAGTGTGGCGCTGGGTGTACCCGAATGAATTGAGGATTGCGGCAGCGCAGGCGCTGATCCGAGTCGATCCCAGCGTGGGAATGGAAAAAGTCGCTGCGAGCGGTATCGACCGGAAAGAATTGACGCTCGAACCTGCGGATCCCGAGGCGAATGCCTCGGTGATCCGGCAGAGGCGCTACGCTCGTTTGAAGCTTTCACGCAATCTGATTGCGGTGACGACAAATTTGCGGGAAAACTTCAGGCTTTCGATCCCGGAAATGAACCTGGGAGGCGGAATCGGTTCTGGGGAACGCCATCTGGCGCCGGGTTCGCTGCTGTCGCTGAAATTTTCGCTAGGGGTGCGCCACATCAAAGCGCAAGCCATCGTGCGCGGAGCGCGGCCGCAGGCGATGGCCTTCGAATTCGTGGAGATGGACCTGGATGAACGGTACCGGCTGCGAAAACTGCTGCTGGAACTTGGTGGCCTGCCGATGGTTGCGCAGGTGACCAATCGCACGCGCCGGCGAGGGCGCGTGGCCATCTCAAGAAACTAGATTCCGCGCCAAGGAAGTTTTGCGCGTTGCGGATGTCCCTCCTTCCCACCTGTCCTCTTCGGTGCCGCACCCGTCCGCTCGTTCAGGGTGCCCACCCGGCCTTCAGACGCCTTGACATCCGGGGCACATGGAACCTCTGTACCATTGCGGGGGTACAGTGCCTGGCCCTACGGTACTAGAGAGGAAGTCCTATTCGGGACGCACGCGGCATGGAATGAAATCAGATCCAAAAACAACGGCGGGACGCGCTTTCGTAAGAAGCCTGAACATCTTGCTGAAGTTCGCGCGCCTGTACGGGTACGGGCACGCGCGCACCATCGAATTGCTGCAAGTCGCCGGGCAGGAGTTGCGCACGGCAATCCCCCTCGGATCGGAAGGGGGGCTTCTTCTGGGCGCGACGGGTTCTCAGCTCCTGCTCGATGGCGTACCGCTGGAAGGCGCACCCGCTGAAAAACAATTCGCGCAGTTGTTGTCCGCCGCAGGGCTGGCCAGCGTGCAGTTCTTCTCATGCGTGACGCAAGACGAGCTGGGACGCTTCGTATGTTCGTTTCCCACCGGCAAAGCCAAACCTGCCGAGTTGGCGCTGCAATTGAAGTCCGCGCTCGCCGGGGCGCGTGGAATCCGCATCAATGAGATTTGCTTCGTAGCCACGGATTCGCGGCTGAAGGAAGCGAGCATGGCCGCGCAATTGGCGGCCGCATCGCTCGGCAAGGACCAGGACAAGTTTTCAGAATGGCTGAACAACCCGCATAAATTGCTCGAATTAATTGCTGCTGCCCAGGGCGCGAAAGGCGACGGCGCCACCGGAACGGGATTGGATGGACACGGGATGGGAGGCACCGGCCCAGGCGGTGGAGGGCCCGGTGGCGGTGGCCCCGGTGGTGGGGGTCCCGGTATCGGGGGCCCAGGTGGTGGAGGCCCTGGAGGAGGTGGCCCAAGTGGCGGAGGACCGGGTTTTGGAGGTCCGGGAGGTGCGGGCCCTGGTGGCGGAGGTCCCGGCAACGGCCCGGGCGGCGGGGGATGGGGTGGCGCCGCGCCGGCAATTGACATGTGGCCCGGAACTGGCAGCAGCAGCGGCGCGACACTTGTTTCTGGAGTGGTGGCCGGCCTTGCGAGCGGAGCTGGCGGGGGGGGCGAGCCGACCGAAGAAGAACTCCTCAAGATTCTTGGCGCGCTAACGAGCTTCGGAAGCATCGGCACGGGGCAGAGCGGTTTGGCCGCGGCAGGCGCGTTCCAGGAGCAGGTCTCGC
>Ga0209701_10003304_pt1 | contig 10553 bp, 9 predicted proteins | sample CZO8metaG_4_FD_188356 | JGI IMG/M metagenome (GOLD analysis project Ga0209701, IMG submission 188356) | Vadose zone soil microbial communities from the Eel River Critical Zone Observatory, Northern California, USA - CZOApr15con2H3.8 metaG... | ecosystem: Environmental > Terrestrial > Soil >...
TTGTCGATGACCGTCACCGGAGCAGCCTTCACTCCTTCGCTGTCCACGTCATAGCTCCCCACCAGGCTGTGGCCCCGAAACTCCTTCATCGTCGGATCGTCCACGACTGTGAGGAAGTCGGGCAACACCTTGCTCTTGAAACTGGTTGCGTACTGTCCCGTGGTCCGCGCCGGCCGTCCTGGCTGCGGTTTCCGCCCCAGAACATTGCTGCCCACCAGCCCGGCGAAGACGTCGTCGGCCGCGTCGGCGTAAAACACCACAGGCCCGCGATATTCCTCTTCCACAATAGGCGCCTGGCGCAGCCGCACGATGGTGTCCAGCATTTTCGCGGCATCCGCGGAAATCTCCGCGTCTGAGGATAGCTCCTGTGGCCTTGCCACCATGTAATAAGGACTGCGTTCCAGGCGCATTCCATCGGGCGCTTGCGCCGACCCGGACAGGGTCAGCGCGTATGTTGCATGGCCCTGCCGCGTCACGGTTCCTTCCGAATTGACGAAATATTCGTTGACGGCCGTAAACCGCACGGACGCCTCGACCGATTGGATGTCGGGATACTTCCGGTAGAGGCCCGTCACGCTTTCCAGCAATTTTCGCCAGTGTTCGGGCGAATCCTCGAGCTTGGCCAGCGGGCCGATGGATTGCAGCACTGGAGCGCGCGCAAAATCGTCCACGGGCTGGTCCACGTTGTACTGCTTGAGCATAGCTTGTTTCGCTGTCAGCGCTTCGCTCGCGGATTTGTACGCTTGGTCGGTGACCAGCCAGATCTGGTGCCGCAGCGCCAGCGGGTCGTTGTCCAGCGGCATCACTTCCGCCGCCCCCGTGCCTTCGCCGTAGTAACTGTCCTGCTTGTAATCGCCCACGCGGACGACCGCGCGCAGAAACCGCACGTGAAACTCTTGGTCCTCGCGCAGAGCCCCAAACGCCGCCTCCGCCGTATAACCTTCCACCTCGCTCAAACGGTACTCGATGTAATAGGGCGCCTGAACCTGGTCCATCTTCAAGCCCGCCTGGGAGCGCTCGAGCTCCGTGAGCATCGCGTCCAGAAGCGGATCGCTCTGCGCGGCGGATCGCGCCGCGGCTCGTACTGCGGAGGAGGTTGCGCTGGATTGCGGCTTTGCCTGCAAAGGACACGCCAAGCCGGCAACCATCCAGAGGGATATGACGCAGAAAACGCGAGTTGACGAGAGTGAATTCACTGCCGCACCCCCGGGCCCTCTGAAGTCTTCACCGATGGGGGCGGCGTCTCAAATCCTGGCGGACGTAGAATCGGCGGGCGCGTATGCGAATGCGCGCGCTTTTGCACTTCCATCTCGGAGAACAGCATCGCGGGGGCCGCCGCGGAAACCGGCACGCTGCCCGATTCCGCCCCGCAAACCCCGTTGAACACGCGCTCCGTGTCCCCGGTCAGCAGAATCCGCGTCAACGCAGCCAGCGGCGTCCCGACGATATCTACGCCGCGCACCAGTTCGTCCGGCCGTCCATCGGCGTACACGCGGTACACCATCACCGGCAGGACCTGGAAGGCCTGCGGCAGCGACCGTGTCGTCAGCGTGAACCCGCCTTGCACGTCGTCGAAATAAAGCCCGTACGGTTTTCCCTGTTTCTTGATTTCCTCGATCAGTTTTTCACGCAGCTCTTTTTCGGGAACGCTCTTCGACGATGTGACGATCAGATTTCCCTGGCGGCCCGTGGGCATGCGCCCCGGCTGGCTCCGCCCGTGTCCATTCGACTGGCTGAACCCTTTAATCGGCATCCGCGACATCAGAAAGCTTTTCAAAACGCCGTTCTGAATTACCTCAACGCGTTGCGCCGGCACGCCTTCGTCGTCGTACGCATAGGAGCCGGCCAGCTTCACGCCGCCCAGCTCACCCGCCGTTGGATCATCCGCGATGCTCAGGAAATCGGGAAGGATTGCCTGTCCCACTTTCTTGGTGAACGTCTGTCCCTCATCCTCGCTCCGTTGCCGGTGCCCCTCCAGGCGGTGCCCCAGCACTTCGTGGAAAAACACCGCCGAGGCGCGTCCTGAAAGAATCGCCGGCCCGTTATAAGGTTCGGCGACCGGCGCGGCGCGCAGCGCCTTCAGGTCTGCGGCCATCTTTTCGATTTTCGCGTTGATTTCCGCGTCGGGCGGCAGCTCTTTCGCCGAAGGCGCTTGGAACGTCTCCACGCGCAGTAATTCCATCCCGTCTTCGGCGCGCGTTTCCGCTTGAATCACCAGCCGCGCCGACGCGCTCGGCATGGTCAATGCACTGCCTTCGCTTGAGGCGAAGCGCGACGTGGTCGAATCAACCTGCAAGATCGCCATCGAGCTGTACACTTCCGGGTACCTGCGGAACGCCCGGGAGTAATTCCGGATCTTCTGTTCCCAGATTTCGCGGTCCACTTGGAGCGGCCGCGGCGTCATCCCCACGCGGTTTTGCGCCGCCTCTTTGGAAAAGTCCGGGGATTTATCTTCCTCTTCGGCGCGCACCACCGAATTCGTCTTCACGTTCAGATAGGTGGGCGCGGCTCGTTTGTATTCGCGGTCCGTCAGCTCCCAGAGGACGCGCGCGATGGCATCGCGGTCGTCATTCACGGGGAGCGGCCCCGAAGTCATTCCCGATTGCCGGTTGTCTCCGTGCGTATTGTCGAGGGCCGGCGAGCCCACGCGCATCGTCACGTCCGCTTCGCGCCGGTGCGCCGAAGCGTTCGTCAGCAAGCTTCCGTACGATCCGACAATAATCACGAAATCTTGGTCGTACACCGAATAACCGATGAAGTAAGGCGGATTCTCCGCCTTGGTCAGTTCCTTGGTTGCCCGGCTTAATTCCTGCCGCATGGCATCCAGCACCGCGTCGGACGGTTTGCTGGCCGCCGCTGTGTTCCCGCCGCCGGCGCCGCCGGCGGCCGCGTCGAATGATGCGGGGATCAGACCCAGGGCCACCGAAAAAACCAATACAATCCGGAGGAGCGAGGAAAAGAAAGACTTTGTCATTTGGTGGCGGCTGGATTGCCCGCGTTCTCCCTGAGATTATTTATGCCCGGCATTCGCTGAAGATTATTCTTCCGCAATGGTGTTGCTTCAGTTTGAGTATGCCGCGAAGGGCGGTTTCGGGCAAACCCTATCTGCCCTGGCTGTGTCTTGTGCGGGCCTATCTGGGAACCCTGGGTGTCCGCTCTCTTGAGATGCTACGCGAACTTCTCCTGTTGTTTGAGGCGCGCCCCGTTGGCAAAGTCCCGCGCGGAAACCCGCTTCCGCCCTTCTAGTTGGACGCTGTCCAGCTCCAGCCAGCTCCCGCTGCCGCAGGCCACGAAAATTGATTCGCCAACGGCAACGATAGCTCCCGGCGCGTCCGCAGGGCGTCCCGGCGATTTCGGCCGTCCCCAAACGTGACAAGTCTGCCCGCGGAATGTTGTGAATGCGCCGGGCCACGGCGCAAATCCGCGAATCCGGTTGTAGACCTGCTCCGCGGAAAGCCGCCAGTCCACGCGCCCGTCTTCGCGCTTCAAAATCGGCGCAAACGACGCGCGCGAATGCTCCTGCGGCGTGGGCGTTACTTCGCCGCGCTCGAGTTTCCGCAGTGTCTCGCCCATCAGCGGCGCTCCGGCCTCGGCCATTCGCTTGGAAAGCTCGGGCGCCGTTTCATCCCGGCCAATGGCGATTTCGGATTGCAGCAGGATGTCGCCCGTGTCCAACCCGGCGTCAATCCGCATCGTCGTTAGCCCCGTCCGCGTTTCCCCGTTTGCGATGGCCCAATGGATCGGAGCGGCTCCGCGGTACTTCGGCAGCAGCGAAGCGTGCAGATTAATCCATCCGAATCGGGGAATCTCCAGCAGCCGCGCCGGAATGATTTGCCCGTAGGCAATGATCACTACCGCATCCGGTGCGGTGCGCTTGAAAAACTCGAAAGCTTCTTCCCCTTTGATGCTGGCCGGCTGAAACACCGGGATACCCGCCGCGCGTGCCGCTTCCTTCACAGGCGAGAGAACAATTTCTTGTTGCCGTCCTTGCGGGCGGTCCGGCTGCGTGACCACGCTCTCGACCTGCATATGGGTTTGAGCCAGAAGATGGTTCAGCGCAGGAACGGCGAACTCCGGTGTCCCGCAGAAGACGATGCGCATGGCCCTCCGGCGCGGCCCCGCTTACCACTCGCCGCGCTTGCTGAGCTTGCGGATTTTTCGCTTGATGAGGTCGCGCTTGATCAGGCTGAGGTGCTGGATGAACAGAACGCCGTTCAGATGGTCAATCTCGTGGCAGAAGGCGCGCCCCAGCAAACCTTCGCCGCGCATCTCATACGTTTCTCCTTTTGCATTTTGCGCGCGCACCGTCACGAACTGCGGCCGGATCACGTTGCCGCGAAACCCCGGAACCGAGAGGCATCCTTCTTCGTCGCGATGTTCCCCTTCGGCGTGAATGATCTCCGGGTTGACGAGCACCAGCTTCGCTTCGGGATTTTTCCCCACCGTAACGTCAATCACCGCCAGGCGCACGCTTTTCCCGATTTGCGGCGCCGCCAGTCCCACGCCTTGTGCCGCGTACATGGATTCGAACATATCCGCGCACAGCGTCTCGAAGTCGGCGTCAAATTTCGTGACCCGCGTTGCCGGACGTGTTAGAACCTCCGCGCCGTATTTTACGATGGGGTAGAGCATAGCCGTTTCGTTCGTTGCTCCTTGCCGGTGCGCTTCAGAAGGCGTCCAATTGCCGCTGATAACTCTCGAAATTCCGTTTCGTTTCCGCAATCGAATCGCCGCCGAATTTTTGCAGGAATGCTCCGGCGAGCACCAGCGCGGTCATAGCCTCGCCCGCGACTCCTGCGGCCGGCACCACGCAAATATCCGAACGCTCGTAGGCGGCTTTCACCGGCGTCTTCGTTTTCAGATCCGCCGTTTCCATGGCGCGCCGCAGCGTGGAGATGGGCTTCAGGTAGCCGCGCACCACGACGTCTTCTCCATTGGTGATCCCGCCCTCCAGGCCCCCGGCGCGGTTGGTCGGCCGCCGGAACCTCCGCGCCGCAGCATCGTAACGGATTTCGTCCTGTACTTCCGAACCGTACGATGTGGCGTTCGAGACTCCGCTGCCAATTTCCACTCCCTTGACCGCTTGGATGGACATGACCGCGCGCGCGAGCAACCCGTCGAGTTTTTCGTCCCACTGCGCGTGATTGCCCAGTCCCGGGACCACGTTGTGCGCCACCACTTCGAAAATTCCCCCCACCGAGTCGCCCGCGCGCAGCGCCTGGTCCACTTCCGCCTTCATGCGCTCCTCCGTCGCGGCATCCACGCAGCGCAGCGGCGATTCCAGGTTTGCGCAGACCGCCGAAATCTCTTGCCAGGTAGCCGCGCGGCCAAGCCGCACTTTCCCGGCAGCGATTACGTGGCTGGCTATTTCTGTTCCGAAGGCGCGCAGCAGGATCTTCGCCAGCGCGCCCGCAGCGACGCGCGCCGCCGTCTCCCGCGCCGACGCGCGCTCCAGCACAAACCGCGCATCGTGAAAGTCGAGCTTCAGCGCCCCCGCCAGGTCGGCATGTCCGGGCCGCGGCGCCGTCAGCGGCCTCTGCGCGTCCTCGGCGCCCGCGGCGTCTTCCACCGCGAGCGCCTTTTCCCAGTTCGGCCAGTCGCGGTTTTCAATCCGCAAGGCCACCGGCGCCCCGATCGTTTTTCCGTGCCGAATCCCTGAGAGTGCCTCCACGCGGTCTTTCTCAATTTTCTGCCGCCCGCCTCGCCCGTAGCCCAGTTGCCGCCGGTGCAGTTCCGCGTTGATGAACTCCAGGTCCACGGGCAGGGAAGCGGGAAGTCCCGAGACCCACGCAATCAGGGCCTGGCCATGCGATTCACCGGCAGTAACAAAGCGCAGCATTGGAATTCGGGAGCGCCCGGCCCGCTCGTCCGCAAGCGCGCGGGGCGCGGCAGGAAAACTGTCATTGTAGCGAAGCCCTCGCAGGCCGTCCAGCGGACAGACCTGCGAGCGAAGTCAGCGCCCTTCTCTGTCTTTCATCTTCAACCGGCTCTTGTTCTCTTCCAGAAACTCCCGCAGTCCATCCGCCGCGCCCAGCAGCCGGATCCATTGTTCGTAGTACAGTGTCACCGGGAACCGTCCCAGTCCATACACGCTGACGCCGCCTTTTTCGCCGACCCGGAATTCCAGCGAACCTTTCTTTCTCCCGCCCGCTTGTTTCTCCAGCTCGGCAATGCGCGCCAGCAATTCTTCTTTCGTGGGTTCTGCCATAGTCATCGCTCCGTTCTTTCCCGTTGTTTTCCGGACCAGTTGTGACGCCCGCATCCTATCAAGTTTTGCCCCGCGGAGTCTTCTCCGCGCCCGTAGCTAACGACAGCTCAGGGAATCGCTTGACGTGCCGTTAGCCGGACGCTACGCTTCGGGTCATTGTGCTTTGTGGGCGCGCGGGGCGCCCCGCTTTCAGATGAGTGTAACCGACCCCAGACTACTGACCAGTTCGGAACCTTCGGCTATACGTCTCCTGGTAGGCGCCACACAACGCGGCATCGCTGACGTGCAGGAATACGTCCTGCTCGCCGCGCGCTCCCTCACCAACCTCCTCACCCATCCCCGCTATGTCACCGATCTGTTCGAGCAGATGGACATCATCGGCGTTGGCTCGCTTCCGATTGTTCTGCTGACCTCCTTCTTCATCGGCGCGGTGATGGTTCTGCACACCGCTTCGCAGTTCACGCGCTTTGGCCAGACCGCGCTCACCGGAGACGTCGTCGCTATCGCCCTGGTGCGCGAACTCGGCCCCACCATTGCCGGGCTGCTCGTCGCCGGCCGCTGCGCTTCGGGTATTGCTTCGGAACTCGGCTCGATGGTGGTCACCGAGCAGGTGGACGCCATGCGCGCCATGGGCACCGACCCAAGCCGCAAACTCGTTTCGCCGCGCGTTTGGGCCACCACGCTGATGCTGCCGCTTCTTACTGCCATGGCCGATTTCGTCGGACTCGTGGGCGGTTACGCCGTCTCCACGTTCACTCTTCGCTTGGGCGCTATCGAGTTCTGGACGCGCGCCATCAACGCGCTCGAGTTTTCGGACATCATGCAGGGCATGATCAAGCCGTTGATATTCGGTTTCATCCTCTCCACGGTCGGTTGCTTCCAGGGCTTGCGCGTGCGCGGCGGCACCCAGGGAGTCGGCCGCGCCACCACGCAGGCCGTGGTCGTTTCTTCCGTCCTGATGCTGGTCACCAATTTCTTCCTCACCAAGATCATGCTGTATATCGCCGGCAAGGGCGTCTAGGCATGAAAGGAAGCCTTCCCTTGAACGGATTTCTACCGCTGAAAGTGCCCAGCATGCACCCCAAGGAGGGCCAGCATCCATGAAGCTCAACCATATCCATATCCGCGTGCGTGACCTTGCCGGCGCGCTTGCGTGGTTGGACAGGATCTGGGCCGTGAAGCCGTCATTTCAGAACGAACGGATGGCTTCCGTGTCTCTCGATCCTATCGTTCTTATCGTTGAAAAGTCCGACAAAGAAACCGACACCATTATCGGATTTGAGAGCGACGATTGTGACCGCGACTTCCACCGTCTCGTCGAGAGAGGCGCTGTCGCCGATGCCGAGCCCAGCAACAAACCCTGGGGTGCCAGAACCGCATACATCAAGGGGCCCGGCGCACTCAAGTTTGAGATCGAAGCTCCCATCAAGTAGCAGACTTCGTACCTCACCGTCGGTTGCTCACGGGGGACTGAGGCTGCGTGACGAGACGGCCCGTCGTCTCCCCCGTCATGATGCTCGTCACTATTTTTTTCCTCACCGCGGTTATGCTTGTCTTGCCGGTTACAGCCTCTCCATTTTTGGGCTGCGTGCTTGCCGGTTCTTGGTCGTTGCACCCTATTTCGGCTTTCGCACCGCGGTTCCCATCACTTCATACCGTGCTCCAAACAGCAGTTTTCCTGAACCGATGAACGCACGGGCTGGATAGTTTCCATGGAAGTAAGTTCGGTACACACCGTTGAAGGCATCATAGAAGCTCACGTCTGAGCAAAAAACGGTGACGGTGACCAGATCGTCCATGTTCATGCCCGCCGCCTCGACGGTTCGTTTCACCGATTCCATCGCGAGCCGTGCCTCTTCCTCCGGCGTTGCGCCCGGCTTGCCCGTCTGCGGGTCGATCCCCAGGTGCCCGCTGACGTAAAGCGTATTGCCCTCCAGCACCGCTTCACTGAACGGTGCGGTGCTCGCCACCGGACGTTTCAGTACGATGTATTTGCGCTCGCTGTCCGCAGCTTTACCAAGAGTCAGTGCGACTACTACCGTGCATAAGACAATCGATGTTGCTTTCATAGTTGTCCTCCGGCCGGCATTTAAGAACGAGAGAGCATATCTTAGCATTCACCACTCGGCATTCAGTCCCTGGTCGTCCTCGCTTCTTCCCGTCTGCCCGTGGCGCCCCGTTGGAAATCACGAATAGAAAGGGTCGAGGGCGCCAACTTGCATGTATACTTTTTGTTGGCGGCAAGCCCAAAGGAAAGTTCCAGCTTTGCGCCAACCGAGCGGAAAGATGATGGTGAACCAAGTCGTGCGAGGAAAGAGGATCATCAGAAGAGCCGCACTGGCTCTCTCTCTGCTTCTTCTTGCTCCTCTTGTTTTCAAGTGGGAACACGGTACCGCAGCCGGAAAAACTTCCGTGTCTGCCTCCTACCCTCGCGAAATCAGCCGGATTACTTTTGCCGCCGCTGGCGATGTCATTCCTCATCAATCAGTGGTCAAAGCTGCCGCTGCCCATGAACAAACCGCGAAAGACGTTCAGGCTGTCCGCTCTCCGGAATCGAAAGACGCCTCAACCGCCGCCCCGCCTCCCGCCGAAGGCAATCATGGTGGGTGGGATGCGTTATTCGCAGGCGTGGCGGATGTATTCCGCCAGGCCGATTTCGGCTTTGTCAATCTGGAAACCCCTGTGGCTCCCGCTCATTCCCGGGGATCGAGGCCGTTTCAGTTCGATGCGCCCGTCGCTTTACTGCAATCTTTGAAGTTCAACGGAATTAAGATCGTGTCCTTCGCGAACAATCACGTTTTTGATCAGGGCTATGCGGGGTTTGATGAGACTCTTGAACGTTTGCGCGAACAAGGAATTCTCTTTGCCGGAGCCGGAAGCACGGCCGAAGATGCCTGGAAGCCTGTGGTCATCGAAAAGAACGGCATTAAGGTGGGCTGGCTCGGGATGACTCGCTGGCTGAATGGCAATCGCAATCCCGAAAAGGACCGCGAACCTCACGTTGCGTTTTTCCCGTATCCCGGTGAATCGGGTGGCGCTCCGGGGCTGGATGTGCCGGCCGTTTTGGAAAAAATCAAGGCGGCTCGTTCGCAATGCGATTTTCTGCTGATTTCCATTCATTGGGGAACCGAGTATGCTCCTGCGCCGCACCCCGAGGATATCGAGCTCGCTCACGGTTTCCTGGAAGCCGGTGCCGGCGCCGTGCTCGGACATCATCCTCATGTCCTGCAGCCCATCGAAACTTTTCTGACCCAGGATCAGCGCACTACCGTGATTTTTTATTCCCTGGGGAATTTTCTTTCTAACCAGTCCCGCCAGTATGTCGGAGGACTGATGCCCGACAAGGCCGGTGAGCCCCGCGATTCTCTGGTGGTCAAGTTTTCGGTCATCAAGAAAGATTACGGGCCCGCGGGTATCCGCGTCGAGTTGGGAGACGTGGGGATCATCCCGGCGTGGACCGAGAATAATCATCATCTGGTCGCCAGCAGGAAGGCCCAGGCCCTTTTCATCGGGCCTGCTTTTATCGATCGGGAAATTCCCCGGCTGCAAGCCAGGTTCGAGGAGCTGGATCATCTGGGGCCGCAATTATCTGCGGAGCAGAAGAAGGAATTGATCGAGATTTCCAGCGAACTGCAGATGCTCAAGCATCGGCGGGAGTTGTTGCTGGGACGCACCGGGGATGAATTCCTGATTGCGCCTCCAAATCCTTAGGGGGAATGGGAGCCGGCATCTCACAACTGTCCAAGAATCGCGGGAATTCCGTATGACTGACGGGGCTAACGCCGGGCCGGTCATTTCCTTCGAAAACGTCGGCATCGGCTTCGGCGAAGGAGACGTTCTCCGGAATCTTTCTTTTGTTGTCGCGCCCCGCGAGACAAAAGTTCTGGTCGGGGAAACCGGAACGGGCAAGACTCTCACCTTGAAGCTTGCCGCGGGTCTTCTCCGTCCCGGCTCCGGACGCGTGCTCGTTCTTGGCCGCGACCTCGGTGAACTCTCGGAAGTCGAACTCCTCGGCTTCCGCCGCCAGATCGGATTTGTCTTTCAGGAAGGCGCGTTGTTCGATTCGCTCAGCGTCGCGGACAATGTGGCCTACCGCTTGCGCGAAGACCGTGTGGCGGAAGACGAGATCGAAGAGCGCGTCCGCGAAGCGCTGCGCTTTGTCGAGATGGAAGATGCCTTGGAGAAATTGCCCTCGGAGCTTTCCGGAGGGATGCGCCGCCGCGTTTCCATCGCCCGGGCGTTGGTCAGCCGCCCGCCCATCGTGCTCTATGATTCCCCGACGGCCGGGCTCGACCCCGTCACTTCGCAGACCATCATCACGCTGATTCTGCGTTTACGCGATACC
>Ga0209701_10003309_pt1 | contig 10546 bp, 9 predicted proteins | sample CZO8metaG_4_FD_188356 | JGI IMG/M metagenome (GOLD analysis project Ga0209701, IMG submission 188356) | Vadose zone soil microbial communities from the Eel River Critical Zone Observatory, Northern California, USA - CZOApr15con2H3.8 metaG... | ecosystem: Environmental > Terrestrial > Soil >...
AGGCCACGGCCGTTTGGCCCGATCACGCCAATGGCGTGTGCTTCATCTAAAAGCAATTGAGCTCTGAAGTTTTTTTTCAATTCAACGATCTCGCGTAACGGCGCGCGATCGCCATCCATGGAAAAGACGGATTCCGTGATAATTAAAATGCGCGCAGTAGAATTTTTTCGGCAAGCCCATCCGAGAAGACTCTTCAGTTTGCCGAGATGATTGTGGGGAAAAATGCGCAGCGTTGCAGCGCTCAGCTTGGCGCCATCAATTAGCGATGCGTGACACAATTTATCAAGCAGAATGATGTCGTTCTTGCCAACCAGAGCAGGAATCGCTCCGACCGCTGCTGCGTAACCGCTGCCAAAGGAGAGGGCCGCTTCAGTTCCTTTCCATTTTGCCAACGCGGCTTCCAGACGAACATGCGACGAGTGCGTGCCGCTAATCAATCGGGACGCGCCCGCGCCGACACCAAATTCCGCGATCGCTTTCGTCGCTGCCTCGCGCAAATGTGGATCACTCGCGAGTCCGAGGTAATCGTTTGAGGCAAAGTTGATCAGTTGTTTGCCGTCAATATCAACAACGGTTCCCTGCGAACTGCGGATCTCGCGTAGATGTCGATCTAACGAACGTGCGCGCAGAGCTCCGAGTTGCTGCGCGTAGATGTCGCTCATCCGGCCGATGGATTCCAAAGCGCCCAGGCGAGGAGTGCGCCCGCGTCGCGCCAGACGCCGGAGTGACTGTCGCCCAGCACAACCACGATGACGTCTTTGCCCGGTCGCGAACCACTCGCGATCAAACATTTTCCGGCGGCCTCGGTGTAACCAGTTTTCATCCCGTTGCAATAGGGCAATCGCTTCAAAAGTTTGTTGGTGTTTTCCAGTTCGCGCGTTCGACCGTTGGCAAAGCGGAAAACAAGCTGCGGCAAGCAGACGATCGAACGAATTGTGGAATTCGCATACGCCACCCGCGCGATCGTCGACAAGTCGCGCGCGGTCGAATATTGCCGCGCATCTGGTAAGCCATTCGGGTTCACGAAATGCGAGTGCGTTGCTCCAACGGCGGCCGCGCGCTGATTCATTCGCTCCGCGAACGCTTCGATGCTGCCGGCATTATCGCGTGCCAGGCAACGCGCAACATCGTTCGGGCTTTTTACAAGCAATGCGCGCAGCAAATCGATTCGTTGATAAATCTCCCCCGGCTTAATGTTTAGTTTCACCGGTTCCGCAAAGGTATCGACTTGAGCGACCGTGACTGCCCGATCCAGGTTACCGCTTTCAGCCACGATCAATCCCGTAAGGAGCTTCGTCGTGCTCGCCGGCGCTCGGATCTGATCCGGATTCTTTTCGTAAAGCACTTGACCGCTATGAACATCGACGACGATGACCGAGCTTGCGCCAATTTTTGGAATAGAGCCGGGCACGGTCTGGGTCGGAATCGGCTCCTCCTCATCGCGATGCTTCGTCGTCGCGCGATGCGTCCGCCGCGGCCGCGGAGTTGCGCTGGAATTTGCGTCGGAATCGGAATTCGCAGTCGCGGCCGATTTTGCTTTCGAGTGCTGCCTGTGCGGCACGCCAGTCGGTCGAACCTCGTTTGGATTTTCCTCATCCGGCGGGATCGTTGTCGGCTCGGCCGCAAGGCACAGGACAGCAAGGCCGATAGTGCAACAGGCAAACCAGGCACGAGACCAGCGATTCATGGGCGGCAAATTAGCGATAAAGATTCAACCCGCGCAAGTTGCGGTTACAGATCCTCGCCGCGCTCGATCAGTTCAATTTCGTAACCTTCCGGCGCGTCGATGAACGCGATCACGCTTCCGTCGGAAGTTTTGTGTGGGCCATCAGAAAGCGGGTAACCTTTCGCGGCTGCTTCGCGCGCGAATTTTTCCAGATCCTCCACTTCGAACGCAAGATGGGTCAAGTCGGGACCAACGATCACCGGGCCGCTTTCGTCGAATTTGCAGAGCTCGATTTCCTCTTCACTCTCGGGGGCCTTGAAAAAGACCAACTGCGATCCGCGCCCGGACGTGTGCCGCCGTGTTTCTTCAAGTCCAAGCACGTCTTTGTAAAACGCCACCGTCTTCTCCAGGTCTTTCACCCGGTAGCGGGTATGTAACAGTTTCTTAACCATCGTGTATCTTATTGCCCCCTTAACCGATTAAATTCAAACTCTTCGCCGATGAAACTCGTTATCGCCGCTACCGGCGCCAGCGGTTCGATCTATTTGCAGCGTCTGATCGAACAGATCGATCCCGTCGCCCACGAGATTCATCTGGTCATGAGCAGCCACGCCAAACAAGTTGCCAAAACGGAAGTCGGTTCGTTGAAGATTCCGAAATCAATCGCGCAGCACGGGGAGAACGACCTCAACGTTCCGTTCGTTAGCGGCTCTGCTCGATTTGACGCAATGATGATCGTCCCTTGTTCAATGGCGACGATTGGTAGGATCGCGTCCGGATCGAGCGATACCGCGCTTCTGCGCGCGGCCGATGTTTTCTTGAAGGAGCGCCGCAAGTTGATCCTTGTTCCGCGGGAAACGCCCTGGAATCTGATTCACGCGCGCAACATCGTCACGCTCCTGGAAGCGGGCGCGATCGTGCTGCCAGCAATTCCATCTTTTTACAGCCGCCCAGTTTCAGTTGTCGATGTTGTGGACACGGTAGTGTGGCGGATTCTCGACCAAATCGGCTTGCCGAGTTCCCGCGCTTATCGCTGGGCCGATCAAACTTCGCGTCGCGGCCCGCGCAAGAAACCTTGAAGATCGAAGGCTGGCGCGCGCGATGGTTGATCGCGTTCGGATTTCGCTTGCTCCAAATTTGGGCCCGGACGCTCCGCTACGAAATCGACGACCGCATGGGCGTTGTTGAAAAGCCGGTGAAAGGAAATTACATCGCAGCGCTCTGGCATAACCGGCTTCTGCTGATTTCCTTCGTCCTGAAAAGATTTTTTCCGCAACGGCCCGGCGCGGGTTTAATTAGCGCGAGTCGCGACGGAGATCTTGTCGCGGATCTGACTGAACGTTTTGGATTTGACGTGGTGCGGGGATCAAGCTCGCGGATGGGTGCTGCCGCGTTACTGGAGTTGAGCAATATTCTTCGCTCCGGCTATGACGTTCTGTTGACGCCAGATGGCCCGCGCGGTCCGGCTTATGAACTCGGACCGGGCATTATTTTTCTGGCGCAGAAAACGGGTACGCCAGTCGTACCTGTCAACATGGAATACTCGAGCTGCTGGCGGGTGAGAAGTTGGGACCGGTTTATCATTCCACGACCGTTTTCGAAAGTACGCGTCATTATTGGACAACCGCACGACGTAAGATCGACATCTACGCGTGAAGAATTCGAAAACGAGCGGTTGCGTCTCCAGAAGGCGATGATGTCGCTGGTTGAGCGGCGCTGACTCATTTAGGTTCGTGCAAATGAGAAATCTGATCGACGGCCGCGCGATCGCCGAAAAAGTTTATGTCGATCTCCGGACGCAAATGGCAGAGCTGAAATCCAAAGGCGTCACGCCAGGGCTTGCCGTTGTTCTCGTCGGCGATAATCCTGCGTCGCGCACTTATGTGCGCTCAAAAGACAAAATGAGTCGCCAGCTCGGTTTACATTCGGTCAAGCTCGAGCTGCCAGCTTCAACGACCCAAAGCGAATTGCTCTCGCGCGTCGATGAATTGAATCGCGATTCCAAGGTCCACGGTATTCTGGTTCAATCGCCGCCGCCGAAACAGATCAATGAAGCTGCAATCGTGCGCGCGCTCGATCCGCGCAAAGACGTCGATGGTTTTCATCCGCTCAATGTGGCCAAGCTCGCGATGGGCGACCCAACCGGCTTTGTCCCATGCACGCCGCTAGGGGTTCAACGACTCCTCATCGAAAGCAAGATCGACATCGCCGGCGCGCACGTCGTCGTTCTTGGACGGAGCATGATTGTTGGAAAACCGGTCGCCTTGTTGCTGATGCAAAAAGCAAAAGGCGGCGACGCCACCGTGACCGTGGCACATTCGCGGAGCAAGAATCTCAAAGAGATCACGCGCTCGGCTGACATTCTGATTGCGGCCATCGGTCGCGCGCACTTCGTGAAGGCCGAACACGTTCGCGAAGACGCGGTTGTGATTGATGTCGGAATCAACCGCGTTGACGACAAAAGCAACGAGCGCGGTTATCGGCTGGTCGGTGACGTCGCATTCGATGAAGTTGCGCCGAAGGCGAGCGCGATCACCCCAGTCCCGGGCGGCGTCGGGCCGATGACGATTGCGATGTTGATGTCGAACACGGTCAAGGCGGCGCGACAAATGTTGTAGCTGCCGATGCCCTCATCGGCAGACTGCCGCCAGTGACAGTGCCAGTCCGGCTCGGACCGGCAGCTAGACCGGTTTCGTGATTTTCTTCGTCAGCGATCCCAAGATCGGCGCGCTAAATGGCCTAACTCGTAGGAGCTGCGACGCGAACCGCGGCGATAAGACGGCCGCGCGCGCGATTTGATTGATCCACAATCGCCCGCGATACATCGCGCGATGAGCATGAGTGAATTCGCGTATTGCAGGTCGGCGATCTTCTCCGCGAATGATTCTTACGATCGCATTGGCGGCCAACTCGCCTGATCGCAACGCGTAATAAATTCCTTCGCCGGTAAACGGCTCGACGACACGCGCCGCATCGCCGATGAAGAACAAATTCTCGTGGGCGGCTGGAACAGGCGCGCGCGTCAGCGGAGTGATCGTGCGCCAGGCTTGCTCAGCGGCGAGCTTGAATTCGCGCTCTGCCCAATTTCGGAGCGACGAAATCGTTGGCGGTGTTCCAACCAGGCAGAGATTCAGTTCGGAATCATTTACCGGCGCCTGGCCGGAATAACCTTCCGGCAGAAATTGCAGCACGATTCGATCTCCAAAATCGCGCGGGAGCGGAATGTGCGCTTGCAGCGCGACGCGCTCGCGCTCGGGACGCGGCAGCAGATTGCGCAGTCGCGCGACGGTCGAATTGCGGCCATCTGCGCCGACGATGATGCGCGCGGTGAAAGCTTCCCGCACGATGTCGATCTTCCAATTTTTCGCAGCGGTTCGATCGAGGGCAATCACCGTTGCTTCCTCGCGAATCTCAGCGCCGACCGTGCGCGCGCGCTCAAGAAGAAGGTGGTCGAAAAGGCTGCGCTTGACACTGATCATGCCGTTGTCGCGTCGCGGAAGATCGGCGCGCAATTTCTGGCCGCCCATGGCGATGAATTCCACGGCGTCGAGCACACCATGCGGCCGATTTCGAATTTGTTCTGCGAGCTCGAGTTTCTCCAGGACCGGCCAGCTTGCGGGATTGATGCAATCGCCACAAACTTTTTCGCGCGGAAATTTTTCACGTTCCAGAACTAGTGTCCGCAGTCCTGCCTCCGCGCAGAAGGCCGCGCAGGTCGAACCGGCCGGCCCGCCGCCGACAATTGCAACATCGAAGGTCTCCATCTTGTTTCAGTCTGAATTGTGATTGGGGCGTCTTCAACACTGCTGGCATGCGATTCAAAACGAACGAGATTCAATTTATGAGCTGGTCCATTCCGATTCTTCGCGTCGCCGGCATTCAATTGCGCATTCATGTTACGTTCGTTTTGCTCATCGCCTGGCTCGCGCTTGACTCCGCCGGTGCCGTCGTTTTTGTGCTGCTCTTGTTCTTGTGCGTGGTGCTGCACGAATTCGGGCATGCTCTCGCGGCGAAAGGTTATGGGATCAATACGCCCGACATCACGCTGCTACCGATCGGCGGGGTCGCGCGGCTGGAGCGAATACCAGAAGAGCCAAAGCAAGAGCTGGTCATTGCCGCGGCTGGACCAGCGGTGACCGCTATTATCGCTCTCTCTCTTTTCGTGGTCATTGCATCGCGAGGCGGGACAGAATTCGGCGCTTCTGTCCAGAGCGGCGATTTGGTCGTGAATCTTTTCAAGATCAACGTGTGGCTGCTTTTGTTTAACTTGATTCCAGCCTTTCCGATGGATGGCGGCCGGGTCTTGCGTGCGTTGCTCGCGACGCGTTTGAGCTATGCGCGAGCAACCCAAGTCGCCGCGACAGTTGGGCAGGCATTCGCTTTCTTTTTTGGAATTATCGGCCTCTTCGGCGTGCCCGGAATATACAATCCGAATCCATTCTTAATTTTTATCGCCTTCTTTGTTTACATCGGCGCGTCCCAGGAAGCGGCGCTTGCGCAAATGCGGGATGTGTCGCGGCGGTTTCCGGTCTCGAGCGCGATGGTGCGCGAGTTTCGTTCGCTTCCGGAAAGCGCGACGTTGGAGGAAGCGGTCGATGCATTGCTGGCGACGTCGCAGCACGATTTTCCTGTGCTCGACGAAGCTGGAAACGTCGCGGGCATCCTAACGCGCCACGATTTGATCGCGGCGTTACGGAGAAACGATCCGACAATTCGCGTGGGCGACGTCATGCGCCGCGATATCCCGACCGTGACCACAGGCACGCGATTCGAAGAAGCGTTTCGGATTATGCAGGAATGCAATTGTCCGGCCGTGCCCGTGCTCGACAGCATGAAACGATTGGTCGGCTTGCTCACGCCGGAAAACGTGAGTGAACTAATGATGGTGCAGTCCGCATTGCCGCGGCGTCGGGCCGCGTAAAGCAAATGGAGGGACACGTGCCGTCGTGTCCCAAATATTAAGGCGCCGACAGCGCGGACGCCCTCCAACCAATTGTCGATCCTGCATGAGCCGGGTACATTGACGCTCGATTGATGGTAGCCAAAGAAAAACCTGACCTCCAAAAGAAGGTGCACGAAGTGCCGCACAAGCCGGGTGTGTACTTGATGCGCGACCGTTTCAACCGCGTGATTTATGTCGGCAAAGCGCGGGACCTCCGGAAGCGCGTCAGCTCTTATTTTTTGCCATCGAAGCTGGCGCAGGCTGATTTGAAAACGCGCGCGATGCTCGAGGCGACGTGGGATTTCGAAACGCACGTCGTCCGCAGCGAAGCCGAGTCGGTGTTGCTCGAAGGCAAGCTGATCAAGGAATACCGGCCGCGCTACAATATTTCGTTTCGCGACGATAAACGATTCTTGCTGGTGAAGATCGACATGTCGGAAGAATGGCCGCGCTTTCGACTGACGCGTTTCAAGAAAAACGACACGGCACGCTACTTCGGTCCGTACGCGGACGCTGGCGCACTGCGGCAAACGCTGAATTTGATGCGGAAAAAGTTTGGCGTGCTCACGTTTGGCCGCGGCGCACCGACCGAACGCGAATTGAAATCTTCGACTTATCAGGTGCCGGTTCGCTTGAGCGAAATTACGGCCGAGCAATATCGGGAACGCGCCGCGCACGCCTGCGAATTCCTGGAGGGGCGTTCGCGCGAGATGATCGACGCATTGGACGAACAAATGCGCAAAGCAGCCGACAAAATGGAATTCGAGAAGGCTGCCGAACTGCGCAACATGATTGACGATGTGCGCCAAACCACCAGGCAGGTGCGGCGCTTCACGCGCGGAACGCTCCCCAGCGCGATCGATCCGTTGGCCGATGTGCAGGCCTTGAGCGACGCGTTGCAGCTTCCGCGCTTGCCGCGGGTGATGGAGTGTTTTGACATCTCGAACATTTCCACGACGCACGTGGTCGCTTCGATGGTGTGCTTCCGCGACGGCGTACCGGACAAGGATTGCTACCGCCGATATCGAGTGCGCACCGTCGAAGGCCAGGACGATTTCGCCAGCATGGCCGAAGTGGTCCGGCGGCGATATTCACGCGTGCTGCTCGAAGCGCGCAAAAAAAATCCGGAAGTGGCGGAGTTCTCGCAGGAAAATCCAGTCGACGCATTGCAACACGCAGCCGATAACGACGCGACGGAGAAAAATGATCGTGCGCCGTCTGTAACTGTGCGTCTGCCTGACTTAATCATTGTCGATGGCGGCAAAGGGCAGCTCTCGTCCGCGTGTCGGGAATTGCAGCGGCTGGGGCTGCACGATTTGCCAATCATCGGTTTGGCGAAAGAGCACGAGGAGATTTACGGGCCGGGTCGCGCGATGCCGCTTCAACTGCCGGCGGACTCTGGGGCGTTGCATCTACTTCAGCGAATCCGTGACGAAGCGCATCGCTTCGCCAACGCGTATCATCAGCTTTTGCTCAAGAAACGAATCGACGAGAGTATTCTCGACGATTGCCCGGGTGTGAGTCAGAACCGAAAGAATTTGCTCCTGCGAAAATTCGGTTCGGTCAATCGCTTGCGCAAAGCGAGCGTCGACCAAATTGCGGCGACCGAAGGGATCGGACCAAAACTGGCCGACGAAGTGCATCGCTTTTTGCAAAGCCATTGAATTGTCCGCAGATTTCGCAGATTAACGCACATTTTTTCCAATGATTTTCAACTTCATCGGCGAAAATTTGCGTAATCCGTGGATCAGGTTGTCGATCTTTACTGGATCGAAGCCCTCATCCCTACCCTCTCCCAAAAGGAGAAGGGGCCTGCTCTTCCTCTGGGAGAAGATTGAGGTGAGGGTAATCAGATGGCCGAGAGTTTTTGCGTTTTGCTGTCTCACGCTTGTCGGGCCAATTGCGACGGCACAAACTCCGCAACTTGCCTCGACACCGAGTGCGACTCCGATCACAGACGAGGAAACAATTGTCCCGACGTTTGAGACGCAAAAGCTGGCGCGCACATACATTCTCGATATCCCGGCGCCGCGCGGGCAAATCACGGATCGAACCGGGCTGCCGCTCGCCCAAAACAAGGTCAGCTACAATCTGGCGATCAGTTTTCCAACGCCACTCGATTTTACCGATGCAAAGGCAGTCGGCTTTGCCCGGGAAAAAATCGACAAAGCGGCAAAGTTAACCGGTCGCTCGATTAAAATTTCGGACGATGCGATCCTTCGGCATTACCACAACCGCGGAATTCTGCCGTTGGAGATCGCGCAGAACCTGAGCAAATCGGAATACGAAGCGGTAAAGGATCGATCGAAAGATTTTCTCGTAGTGCGGCCGATTTACGTGCGGACTTATCCAAACGGAAAAGTCGCGGGACAAATCATCGGTTATACCGGAAAGACAGGCCGCAATCTGGACGGCATCATCGACAACCACGAAACGCTTTGGCCGGAAACAGAAGGTCGCGACGGGCTCGAGCAAACGTTCAACGAACTGCTCGCCGGCAAGCACGGCGAATATAAACTCACGTTCGACAAAGACGGCCGCAAGACTTCCGAGAAGGTGATCAAATCGGCGGTGCCCGGAAATAATATCGTCACCACATTGGATTTGCGGCTTCAGCAACTCGCAGAGAAAGCGTTGGAGTCCAAAGCAAAACGCGGTGCCATCGTGATTGTCGATCCAACCGAGGGCGACATTCTGGCGATGGCTTCGTGGCCGACCTACGATCCGAATCTTTTCGTTCCGTCCATCTCCGCTGAAAAATTCAAGCAATTACAGGATGATCCCGACCTTCCGCTTCTGCCGCGCGCGTTTCGTTCGGCCTACCCCCCGGGTTCAACCTTCAAAGTTGCCGTTGGTATCGCCGCGCTCGAGACGGGCGCGGTTCACCCGGACGATCTCTATCAATGCGTCCCCGGAATTCAGATTGGCAATGTCACTTTTCACAATTGGAAAAAGGGCGATCGCGGTGCGCTCAATTTTATCCAAGCGCTGACCGAATCGTGCGACACATGGTTTTATCAGGTCGGCATCAAGACCGGCGCAGAGCCGATCATCGAATGGGCTCTCAAACTTGGTTTCGGCGCGAAGTGCGGAATTCCGTTGCGCGGAGAAGCGGAAGGACGCATCCCGAACGATGAGTACATGAAAGCGACTCACGGCCGCAAATTACTCAACGGTGACATCGCGAACTTGTCAATCGGCCAGGGCGACACACAGGTGACGCCGCTGCAAATGGCGCAAGCCATGGCGATTGTTGCCAACGGCGGCAGGTTTTATCAAACGCGGCTCGTGCGCCAGGTGCAATCGCTCGATCATGAGATTGTCACTGCCTACCAACTGCGCGAAAAACGCGCGCTCGATGTTTCCGCCGAAACAATGGAGGAAGTTCGCGCGGGGATGATCGAGGTCGTCAACGGACCGAACGGCACCGGACACGAAGCGCAGTTGGAAGGAGTTGAAGTTGCGGGGAAAACCGGGACCGCCCAGTGGGGCCCGAAAAACAAAGAACGCACCGCTGCATGGTTTGCTGGGTTTTTGCCGGCGGAGGAACCGAAGTACGCGTTTGCTGCCATTTATGAAGGCGACGTCGGCAGCAAAGTTCATGGCGGCTCGACCGCGGCCCCGATGATCGCGGACATCTTCCAGGAAATTTACAAAGGCACGAGCAACCGCGGCCGACGCGAACCAACCCAACCAATTCGCCGCGCTCAGCCGGTCGAAGAAGATGCGTCCGATTAAGCTGCGGCCGTTTCTTTCGACAGCTCCATCGTGCCCTTGAATTTCGGCCGTTCTTCTTCAACGCCGAAGTTTTCGGAATAAAGATTGTCGATCTTGGCGAGATCGTCCGAAGCCAGCGGCGGGCAGTCGGGCGCTTTCGCGAATTCGATCAGCTGTTCTGGGTTGTAAATATTCGGCAGCGTCGAAGCCACGCGATCGTC
>Ga0209701_10003314_pt1 | contig 10541 bp, 10 predicted proteins | sample CZO8metaG_4_FD_188356 | JGI IMG/M metagenome (GOLD analysis project Ga0209701, IMG submission 188356) | Vadose zone soil microbial communities from the Eel River Critical Zone Observatory, Northern California, USA - CZOApr15con2H3.8 metaG... | ecosystem: Environmental > Terrestrial > Soil >...
CGTCCTCAAGCGGGCGTCCGCACAATTTTGCGCGGTCCACTTTCTTGCCGCGATCCTCCAGCACGATCTCGAGCGCTTCCCCATCTTTCCCGCACGAGGAAGCCTGAATACATCGGAAATGTACTTCGATGGGCCGGTCGGGCTTGCCTCCGTACGCGTGACGAATGATATTCGTCAGCGCTTCGTCGACCCCCAGCACCACGGCTCGGCATTCCGGCTCGGAGAATCCCAGCCGTTCGGTAAGCTGCGCCACCGCGCCGCGCACCACGCAGAGCGCCTCCGGATCACTGCGCAATTCCATTTTCAGCAGCAAATTGCGCCGGTTCACGGGGCATTCTCCTCTGGCTTAGGATACGGGACGCGCGGCGAAATTGTCATGAGACAGCTTTGCCGCCTTTTTTGCAAAATCGAGAGTGGCCCGGAGGTTTCCGCCGAAGAACTGCACTTTGCCGTTCAAATCCCGCTCCAGGATGGTCTTGCCATCCTTGTCCGTAAACTGGCAATGAACGTCAATCGAGGTCTTCCCCGCGACGGTTGTTACATTGCGGGCCATCTCGCTGCCTTTCTTGAACCCACGAATCGTGCTGTGAAGTACGACCAGGTCGGTTATCCCGGCAGCATTGTGGTCGCCATCGCGGTACACGTGCTGGAACCCGCCCTGTTTCTGAAGTTGCTGGATCAGATTCTCGTAAAGCGAGAGCTGGAAGTCCGCGGGCAGCTTGATCTCGTCTGACTGAATCATCAAAACCTGAATCGCTGACGCTTTCATTGCTGGCGTCGGGGCAGACTGAGCGCGGAGTTCGGCATGAGCACCCAGCAACAACAAAGCGACGCCTGCGGCGTAAAGAACGCGCTTCATGGTTTCTTCTCCTTCGCCGCAGCTGGCTTGGTATCCGAACTGCCTGCGTCATCCTGTATCGGAATGCTCGTGTGCGCTCCTTGCGCGACCATCTCCTTCTTGAGCGCATCCGCCTTGCCAGTTGCCATCGTAAAGATGGCGCCATGCAATCCACCCTCCGCGTCGCGGTATTGGATCGATAGCGTATCGACCTTCGAACGGAACAGGCTCAGGAATCGGCCGCCCCCGTAAGGCGCAAACATGGTGAGCGTCCCAATCGTTCCGCGAAACACGCGCTGGCTGTCATTTCCTGTAACAACATCTTCAATGGAATGTAATGGCACATTGGCTTTCGCGTTGGAACCTGTAAATTGGAGGTTGCCGCCTTCGAGGGTGAGCCGTCCGCTGGACTTCGCCTTGACGCCCTCCAGCCCCATGAATTGCACAACCTTGGTGCCGGCAGCCGGCTGTTGCGCAACTGTTGGCAGCGCCGTGAATCCCACGATGCCCAGCACAGCCATCGTGACGGTTTGCATCGATCGAAAGACCATGGCAGTCTCCTTGACCTGTTTCCGCCAGCTTTAGCAGGCTTGGATCACGCAAAGACTTGAGGACAAACCCGCTTGGTGTCAGGGGAGCAACAATCGGCTGTTCGGCCCAAAAAGTCAATGCTTGCATTAGGGAGCTGGGCGAGCCCGTGCCCTGCCCGGGCGCCGCCGGAGAGCGCAGTTTGACTGGGGTCCTGTAGGATGGCCGGAAAAACCATGGGCTTGATCTTCTCCTTCACATCGTGAAACTGCGCGTCGCGCAGCACGCCGACGATTTCATACTCGCCCGTGTTTTTGGGTTTGCCAACGTCGAAGTGATGTCCGAGCGGGCTCTTTCCCGGAAAATACGCGCGCATGAAAGCTTCATTGACAATGGCGCCTTTTGGCGCTCCAGGAGCGTCCTGCAGACCGATTTCACGGCCTTGCAGAAGCGTCATTCCCATCGTCTCCGCGTAGGAGGGTCCTACGAGAATGTTTTCGGCAGACATGTCTTCGCCTGGCTTGTCCACGTGACCTTGGATACTGATATTGTTGGTGCTGGAAGAACCACTCATGGGACTGTAGCGGGCCAGGGTCGCGGCGCGCACACCGGGCAGCGTGTTCAATCGCTCGTAAAGCTTGCGATAAAGCTCGGCCACATTTTCGGGTTTATAGTTCGCCATCCGCGGACTAACCCCCACAAGCAGGACGTGACTTTGGTCGAAGCCCAATGGCTGCTTTTCCAAATTGAGCAGGCTCCGCGCTAATAGACTCGCACCTATCAAGAGAACCAGGGAGATGGCGATTTGCGCGACGATCAACGAATGCGCCGCGCTGACTTTTTTGTGGTCACCGGTCACACCTCGTACGCCAGCTTTGAGCGACGTAGCCAGGTCCGCGCGTCCGGCAGAAAACGCGGGCGCGAGGCCAAATAGGATTCCGGCAATCATGGTGAGGACAATGGTGAACGCGAGGACGAGCGGGTTCAAATGCGGTTTCATTGGCGAATTTCCCGCCACCAGCGTGAACAGCACGTTCACGGCCCAATGCGCAAGCAAAAGACCACAGGTCGCACCCAACGTTGCGAGCAAAATGCTCTCCGTCAACAACTGGCGAATCAGCCGGAGACGGCTACCGCCGAGCGCAAGGCGGACAGAGATTTCCGTCTGACGTATAGCCGCACGGGAAAGCAGCAGATTGCCCACATTCGCGCACGCTATCAGCAACACCATGGCGACGACCGCGAGCAGGATGTGCAGTGGTTGGGAGTATTCGAACCGTAGCCAGGAAATTCCTCCGGCACCGTCAACGAGCTCGACATGCGACCGGGCGATGCCGCGCTTGCGGGCGTCAGTCAACTCTGAGCCTTCTTTGTCCGTCAAAAACTGCTGCAGCGTCGCGGTCGTGGCCGACTGCGCTTGAGCGCGCGTTGCCCCGGGAGATAACCGGCCCATCAACGAAAGCCAATATTCGTCGCTGCGTTCCAGATACGAAGGGATCAGTTCAATCTGCGGCTGAAAGACGAGAGGCATCCAGAAATCCGGCGACCGGCGGATGCGTTCGCCAAAGAATTCCGGCGGCGTGACGCCCACGATGGTAAACGCGGAGCCGTTGAGATGAGCAATTTTCCCGACGACCGTTGGATCGCCGTGTAATCGCTGCTTCCAGTAGCCGTAACTCGCTACGGTCACCGGCGGAGCGTTGGGCCGGTCATCCTCCGGACTGAGGGTTCGACCCACAACGCTATCCACGCCCATGGTGCTGAAATAGTTTCCGGAGACAAGATGCACCTGGGCTCGCTCTGCTGAGCCATTTGCAGATGGTGAGTCTGCCAACCGAACAGTTACCGTATCTTCGCCGCTGCGAAACGCCGCTAAAGATTCAAAGGGAAGCGGTTGTTTGCGAATGTAATCGGAGACCTCGCTCGAAAAAGCATCCCAGCGGTTGCTTGGCGGATCGCCGCTATACGATCCTTCGCTCAGGTCATCTGTGAACAAAACCAGCCGAGAGGGTTCGCGCACCGGGAGCGATTCGAGCAGCACGGCGTCAAATATAGTGAATATCGCGGTGTTGGCGCCTATGCCGAGAGCCAGTGTGAGTACGGCGACGGCCGTGAAGCCCGGATTCTTCCGGAACATGCGCATGCCGAACCGTAAATCCGCAACCAAGTCTTCCAACCATCTCCAGCTCCACACGTCATGCGCCGATTCTTTCACTAACTCCACGTTCCCAAATTCGCGGCGGACGGCGGCGACGGCTTCTTTTCTGGGCATGCCGCTCGCAACGAGTTCCTCGACCTTTTCATCGAGGTGTTCCTGAATCTCGTCGGAGAGCTCATTGTACAAGCAGCGGCGCGAGAACAATTGCTTTAGCCAGTTCATGATTCACCCGGCGCTAAGGCACGTGTCATCCCTTCGAGCATTCGCTCAGAGCCGTCATTCGTATCGTAGCGCGACCATCGGATCGACGCGTATCGCACGCCATGCGGGCACGAAACACGCTAGCAGAACTACACAGATGAGCAAGCAGGCCACCGAAACGAAAGCCACAGGATCAGAAGCGCTGATGCCGTAAAGCAGCGAGCGAATCAGTCGTGTGGCGGCAGCCGCCACCAGGATACCGATTCCCAAACCGAGCAAGGCTAGTCGGACGCCTTGGCCGAGGACGAGGCGGACGACATCGAGCGGACTCGCACCGAGTGCCACGCGAATGCCAATCTCGCGCGTGCGCTGGGCAACGAACTGTGCCATCACCCCATAAATGCCTACGGCGGCAAGAAGCAACGCCAGGCTCGCAAATGCAGCGAGCAATGCCATGTTGAAGCGATGGGGCGCAAAGGTTTGCATCAGACGCTGCTCCATGCTCTCCGGTCCCAGAAGGGCTATGTGGTTGTCGATTGAGGCCATGCTGCTGCGGACCCCCGGGAGGAACGCAAGAGGTTCAGAACTTGTGCGAAGGATGATTGCGCTGTCGTAGTCAGGCATTGCATCCTGCAGGATTTGCGAGACGGGAAGGTACGCGGTAGGAGTGCGGTCGCTGTCCCACCCGAAATATCGTTCATCGCCAACCACGCCAACGACGGTCCACCAGGCCGCCAGATTGTCCGCTCCAAGCTTAACGCGTTGACTGACGGCGTTCTCACCTGGGAAAAGCGAACGCGCCGCAGCTTCATTCAAAATGACCGCTGGACTGGCACCATGTACATCGATGTTGGAAAACTCGCGGCCGGCGAGTAGGGGAAGGCGCATGGTCCGAAAATAATTCGGGCTGATCGGATTGTAGATAATATCCGGCGCGCGGTTGGGATCAATGTCAGGATGTTCGGAGGTGATGATTGGACCGTCGACTTCCTCGCCACTTGGAGGGATGGAGCGAGACATAGCAACGGAATTCACTCCAGGAATTGCGCTCATGCGTTCGAGCACCTGCCGATAGAAGTCTTCAGCCTGCGCCGCATTCCGTACTTGGGGCGACAGGTAGAAGGTGAGTAGATTGCGCGAATCGTAGCCCGGATCGGTGAAGATGAGCTTCATAAAACTGCGTACTGCAAGCCCCGCGCCGGCAAGCAATACGAGAGATAGAGCAATCTCAGTCACTACGAGAGCTTGGCGCATCAACCCGCGCTCGGATCCGGAACTCGCGCGAGTACTTCCTTCCTTCAAAGTATCCGCCAGGTTTACGCGGGAGATACGCAAAGCAGGAGCCAGGCCAAACAGAATACTTGCGACTATCGAAATACCAAACGAAAACAACAGCACGGGAAGGTTGATTTGAACTTCCTCTAGCCGCGGGACATTGCCCGGACTGAGAACACGGAACGCTTGTAGTCCGTAATAGCCGAGCAACAAACCGAGGCCGCCTCCGAGCAGACCAAGCAACACACTTTCGGTCAAGCATTGCCGCGCGAGCCGGTTTGCGCTTGCTCCGAGGGCGCTGCGTACAGCGATTTCTCCGCGACGCCGCACCGCCTGAGCCAAAATCAGGTTGCCGATGTTCGCGCACGCGATGAACAGGACAAGACCTACCGCTGCCAGCATGATCAAGAGTGCCTCACGAATCCAAGAGCCAACTCTCTTGAGCATGGGAATTACGATGGCGCCTTGCTCGGCATTGTCCGTCGGATACTCCTTTTCGAGAGAGCGTGCGATCGAGTCCATTTCGCTCTGTGCCCGGCGCAGGCCAACGTTTGGTTTAAGTCGACCGATCACGGACATGAAATTCTCGCCGCGCCCCGTTTTGCCAAGATTCAATGGGATGAAAATCTGCGCGCGCGGCATCATGACGTAGCGGAAATCGGCGGGCAGTATGCCTACAACCACGAACGCCTGGCCGTTGATGGTAAGCGTTCGGCCAAGCCATCCCGAGTCACCGCCGAGGCGCCCCTTCCAAAATGCGTGACTAATCAGCGCAACGTGGTCGTTACCAGCGTGCTCGTCGGTTTCGAGAAAATCCCGGCCGAGCACGGGCGCGACCTGCAGAACTGATAAAAAGTTAAATGCAACAGCGGCGCCTAAGACGTGCTCCGGCTCCTTGCTGAGCATGACCGTGAAGCCGCGGCCGTCAAAACCCGCGAGAGACTGAAATTGCGTAGCGCGTGCCCGCCAATCGAGGAAGTTCGGCCCCGAAACGGGCACGGGATGATCAAATCTCGGCGCCGTTCGCGCGACGACCACGAGTTGCTCAGAGTGCGGGTAGGGCAGCGGTTGCAGGAGTACGCCGTTAACGATACTGAAGATAGCGGTGGTGGCGCCGATGCCGAGCGCAAGGGTGAGGACAGCGACGGCGGTAAACCCAGGATTTTTGCGCAGCATGCGCGCGCCGTAGCGAACATCCATGAAGAAATTCTCGATGGACGGCCACTGCCAGACCTCACGGCTGCCCTCCACGATCAGCGTTACATTCCCAAACTCGCGGCGAGCGGCGGCGGCAGCCTCTTTTCTGGACATCCCGCGTGCGACTAGCTCCTCGATCTTTTCTTCGATGTGCTCCCAATCTCTTCGGAAATCTCGCCGTAGAGACGGCGGCGCAAGAACAATTGCTTAAGCCAGTTCATGATTCACCCGGCGCTAAGACACGCGTAATCCCTTCGAGCATCCTTTCAAATCGCGACACCTCATGCTCGAGATGCTTCGCGCCCTTTGCGGTTAGCTTGTAAATCCGAACGCGACGGTTGGTGGAGGAAATGCCCCACTCGGCCTTGACCAGACCTTCCTTGAGAAGTCGCTGGAGAGCGGGGTAGAGCGAGCCCTCTTCAATCTGCAGCAAATCGTTGGACGTTCGCTTGATGTGCTGCGCGAGCGCATAGCCATGGAGCGGCTGCCGCTTCAGTGTTCGGAGAATCATCATCTCCAGCGCGCCCGGAAAGAGGTCTCGCTGTTCAGGTTTTTTCATGCGGGGCAATTTTCTCCTGCCTCAGAGTCAGCTCTATGCCTAGAGCAACATAGGATAGCACTGATCTTGGGTCAAGCGATTTTGTAGAGGGCACTGGGAATAGGGTGGCTTCCCATTGTGCAAGGTCGGACCCTTCGAGAACTTAATCTAGACGGAATGTCAATGAAGGGACAGCCTCCCAGCAGGAGGCTGTCATGTTCAAAACTCTCTATTGTTGTCCCCGAACCATCGCACGTCATGAGAACGGTCCTTTATACGAATCCAGGTGTGCCTACCTGGAGCACCTAGCAGCGCAGGGTAGCTCGCGTAAGACACTGCGAGTTGCCGCGGAGGTGATCTATCGCGCTGCAGTCTACATGCGTTTAGATTCCTCCAGTCAAGTGGAACGCTCGGATGTTGAGCAAGCCGCCAAAGACTGGGCCACTCGGCCCTTCGGAGCAGGGTTTTGATTTCGGCGACGGTAATATCGAGGGCGTAGTGGAACCCGATGATTTGAGGCCAACCCTGGAGCACCAACTCGAACTGCGCTTCTCCCCAACCGCCGCCACGCACGACAAGCTTGGGGTCGAAGTTGTTGCCCACGACAAGGCCGATTCCGCGATACCCGTTCGGCCCTCCCACGGCCGACCGATTGCCGCGATCATCGGTGGCAAAGCCTGAGGCGCTGACGTAACCCAAGATCAGCGGTTGATTCGTTTTGTTAAGAAAACGGATTGAGGTATCGATGAGCTTGTAGCCGTTCACGGTACTGGTGCGAAAGTTGGTAACCGTGGCGGTGAAATGAGGGGTGTCATAACAATAGGGGTGGGCTCCGCACGCGGTGGCCTGTTGATCGGCGGCAGGCGCTGCTGCTTGGGGTGCTTGAGCGGCGCGAGAAGAGGAGAGCGCAAAGGCGCAGGCGAGACCGACTCCCATCAACATTACGGAATGCGGCATCCGATTTCTAATGGCTTTCATGATTTCCCCCTTGCGAGTGCGAGGCGTTGCCGGGACTCCGGATCAGGCTGATACGCCGAAGTGCGAAGGCGTCAGGATAGACACCTGCGCGCCTCTGGCGATTCGCGGCAGAATCCCTCACGTCCCGACTCGGTGTGTAGCGGCAATTCTGCACACTGGGTCCTTGCGAGTCCTGACGGATTTCTCAAGAATTCTAAAGAACAGCAAGTCCATGGCTACGAACGCCTTTCAACACAGGTCACAGGCCGTCTCCGGAAGAATCTGGACGTTTGCGGACGGCGAGTTTGACGAAACGCGCTTGTTCAGGCAGCAAATGGCGAGGCACCATGCCGGAGCTCTTTCCTGGTGGGTGTAAGGCGCGGAAATATCGCTTGCCTGGTTACGGCTGCCTCAGCTCAATATCGTGAAATGTATTCCGTTGGGTTAGAACTGCGCGTCGGAGATTCCCCGGGCGTCTTCGAAGTAGAGATACTCGTGGGGGGCGAGTTTTCCGGCGGAGTTCTTTTATGAAAGAATCGACAAGCGCCCTTAAGTGCCGAACTGCCGATTCACGAACACCAGCATTTCCACTGGAATTATCTCTTGGTGAAAACTCTGGCCTTCGAACCGACCACACGTCGCAAGTTTCTTCGTAGCACTGGCGACACGGTCATCTTCCAATTTGATGACAATGAACTCTTGGTCGCCAGACTTATGGCGAACAATGTCTCCGAGTCTAAAATCGGTGCTCAATGCCCGCACCTCTAGGATGGCGCGGACTACCAGTAGTTAACCTTTTCGAATTTTAGATTTCCCTGCTGGCGTTAGCAGCCATGGGGATTGAGGCGTCCGACCCGGTAGCCCGCTAGGAGTGGATCTGCATATTTCATACCAAACACGGGGCAGACCCTCAGTATTTCAATGCCGAGCTAACTCCAAGATGTGGCGGCACATACAGTCGAAACCGAGAAGTGGGTACCTTCGACCTTCCAGAGTCTATTTTCCCACTAAGGACAGGAGTCTTCCAAGGTTGTGCAAAATGTCGTTCTTGCCTGCCACCGGCAACTCCTCGTAAGTTGGCTTACTGAGATTTGAAGTGATAATTCACTTTTCCGGTAATCTATTTTCGTGTTCAATCATGACGTGTGACCAGAAGGTGCCGGAGGTCATGACGTAGGGGAAGGTGCGGGGAACTTTTCCTTCCTCGGGCAGGCCGATTTCGGCGGCCGTTTTGTAAGGAAAGTGGATGGATTGCCAGGATTCTATTTCCGCGCCCACGGAATTCGTTGCAGCGGAGTAAGCGGAAATTGGTCCGAGCATGCGGTACCCAGCAGCAGGATTGGCAGGTAAAGGCAATTTCTTCGATTTAATCTCAGAATCAACGATCCGGTAAACCTCTTTCGGAGGCGATCCCTGACCGTAGAGTTCGCGCAGGCGGCGGACGATGGGCATGAATGATTCCTGATAGCAGCGCACATCGAAGTTCTGATCGCCCGGGCGCGTAGCGGTGCACACGATTCCATTGGTGCCAGCACGTAGGGTGATCAGCCCAAAATCCGGTGCGTAACCAATCACTGTTGCCTGTGCGCGAAGGGCATTGGGTAAAGGGAGGACCGCAGCTGCGATTTGCTGACTCGGCGGTGGGACCTCCGGTTTCTGCGCAAGAGCTGGCAGAAAAACGAAAGCGACAATGGAAAGTAAAGCAAGGTGAGATTTCATTGATCAGCTGCTCCCCATCGCCTAGGGCTTGGAGGCAAGGTCTGGCTTGCCGGTATTCATGTCGACTGGGACCGAAACGTGCTCCTGAGTGATCAGCCATTTCCCGTTGATCTTCCGGTAGCAGTCCGTGACGCGCACTGTGAAGTTGAACTTCGAACCGTCCTTAGCCGTCATGATAGCCGGCTGGATGCTATGGGAATAAGCCAGCTTGTCGCCTGTTACGATACTGAGGTCTTGAACTTCAAACTTATCGACGGGGCCTGAAAAAGCTGCGAAAAAGTCCTCCCAATCCTTTTTGTAGGCTTCGAAACCAACGTACTGGCGCGGAGGTGCCACGTCGAAAACAAACAACTCACTACCCGGCGCGTACCTTTCATGATGGCGGGTACGTCCTTGGCGCGGAAAGCCGCTGCGAAGCGCTCTTCAAGTGCTCGAATTTCCTGCTCGTCCTTGTTCCCGCCGCTTGTTTGAGGCGCCGCCGCATAAAGGCCGGTGACCAACAAGCTGCCGATGATCCATAATGTCCAATTTCTCACGGTGCTCCTCCTTGGATGATTTTTGGGGCTAATCGAAGGGGCCTATTCCTGGGACGCATCATACACTCGGAGAGGGACATCGCCGAGGGCGTAATGGCACTAGCTGCGGCGGTTAGAGCTTGTCGAAGCCTTTCGAAGTGATGAAATCGACTCGGGAAGTCGCTGAGGTACTACTGAACTCGGACGGTCGCGTCGCTTGAGACCATTGGTAGGGAACGTTGTTTCGAGTCGCGGGCATTCACTTGAACGATGGCCAGCTTCGAGGTCCCTGGACCGACACCCTTAATCGAAAGCTCTAGGAGCGTCCCGGTACCGTCTACTCCCGGTGTGCCGGGTTGTCTCGTGGCTGAGATGATCGCTTCGCCGCGCTGGTTGTCCAGGCGCTCTACAATAGCGATTTCTTGCGTCCCACCGGAGAGCAAGCCCCCGTTCCGAACCTCTTCCACGGAAAGTACCGCGGGGTCGTACTGCACAAGCAGCGGCACGGAAAAGAGGTCCCGCGCACCGAGAACCACTAGGGCAATCTTCCGCGATTCCCCCGTCCGCAGGCTGAGCGTTGGGGGTTCAAATCGCAACTGACCCGGTTGAGAAGTG
>Ga0209701_10003320_pt1 | contig 10530 bp, 8 predicted proteins | sample CZO8metaG_4_FD_188356 | JGI IMG/M metagenome (GOLD analysis project Ga0209701, IMG submission 188356) | Vadose zone soil microbial communities from the Eel River Critical Zone Observatory, Northern California, USA - CZOApr15con2H3.8 metaG... | ecosystem: Environmental > Terrestrial > Soil >...
CGCTGGTAGTGCCAGTATCATTCGATGAGTTGTTGGTAGTCGTCGTATCTATCGTTGCTGTCGGCGTACCAGAGGTAGGTGTGGATGTGTCGGTAGCCGTAGGGGTATCCGTTGCGGTTGGGGTATCGGTAGGCGTAGCTGTTGCTGTAGGGGTCGGAGTCGGGGCTGGTGGAATGGTGATGGTCAGAGTGATGTTGCCGGAAACCAGAAGTTTGTTCGCCGTACTCGCTGTGAAAGTATAGCTACCCGCTTGCGTACTGGAAGGAACAACAAAGGTGACACTGAATGTACCGCTATTCAATCCGGTTGAGTTTGCCGTTATTGGGCTGAAGGCGTTATTGCTGACTTTGATACTGACAGCCTGGGGAGGTACCCAGTTTTGTCCGCTAAATGTGACTGTACCCTGCGGAGATACGGAGGTTGGTGAGACTGAGATAGTGGGAGGGCTGGCTGCGAGGGCGGTGAAAGGACCATCATCTTCATGGCTGATAACAGTCCCGTCAACTGCCGATATACCGCAGATGCTGTATCTACTGTTGACCTGGCCAGCTCCCGATGGCCAGGTGAAATTCAACTGAAACGCTCCTGAGGCATCCGTTGTTACTGTCCCTACGGTCGGTCCCACTTGTCTACAGAGGTTATGATTAAAGTTGCTATCGCCCGGTACAAGCACGAGGTGTAGTTGCAGGTTTGGAGGAAAGCCGGATGCCGATACCCCTGCATTTTCGCCGACGGGTCCCCAGGGGTAGCCGTTGTTTTGTCCAGCATAGATCATATTCGCGTTCCAGTGGATGACCAATCCGGCGGTCAGCCTGCTCTGAGCATTGGTGGTTGCGGCTCGTGCCACCGGTGCCACGTGGAGAGATATAGCCAGTATGGCTAACAACACTGCTGCTAGCACGTTTACTCGAATATACATGTGCCACATATCTGACGTTGCCTGAAATCGTATGCGCTTCATTGCGTCTGACCCCCCTGTTATTCTGGTAAACGTGTCATGTCGTGTCCTATCTAGCTTACCGGTGCAGTTCTTTATCACACTCTGTACAAGTTGGTGCCTGGAAGCCAAAGAAGGCAGTGTACAGGCACCTGGATACTGCTTATATAACGGTTGTATGCATGGAACTGAAACGAACAAACCAGAGAAGTAGGAGTATTGGCGTCTAGACGTCTAACAAGAGAAGATGCGCCCACGCAGATCGTTAAAACAATGACGGAAAAACTCTTCAGAGAAGAAGGTACAAACTATGGAAATACTCGGCCCGAAGCGACACACACAGAAGACAGGGGATATCAGCGAGGCAGCAGTAATCACTCGCCTGTTACAGTGTGGCTATATCATTCTCTTGCCTTACGGACAAATGCATCGGTATGATCTGGTCATTGAAGACGCCGACGAGAAGTTCTGGCGCGTGCAAGTTAAGACGGGTCGGCTCAATGAAGATCAGTCTGTCATCCTCTTTAATGCAGCTAGTAGTGATAACCGCTCAGCAAAAACCAGGGGGTGGAGAAACTACAGGGGACAATGTGAATACTTTGCCATATTCGTTGAGGCGTTAAATAAAGTTTATTTCATTCCTGTGGATGATGTAGGCATGGCAAAAGGAACACTTCGCTTGACGCCTTCAAAGAACAAACAAGAGAAAAATGTACGTTGGGCAAAGGATTATGAACTATAGAGAGTTATGCTTGACGCAGGCACTTTGATATGCTATTCTGTGCCTGCGTTCATACTGGGCTGCTAGCTCAATGGCAGAGCATCCGACTCTTAATCGGCAGGTTCAGGGTTCGACTCCCTGGCAGCCCACTTAAAATCATCTTGGATGTTGAGCGAACAAGCTGCCATGGGGATACTTTTCTCTGCGAGAAAAGTATCCCCATGGCAGCTTGTTCGCTCAACATTTATCCCCCTATTTTCTTACCGCCTTGACAATGACAGCCCCTATAGGTTAGTATATAAATATAAATTTATGAAATGTTTGTTTATGTAACAGACAGATATCAGCATCATTCTTCACCAGGAAGTTGCATGAACGAGTGGCGCGAACTCAAATTGATGGTAAAGGCACTGGCAGATGTGGCCCGTCTGACCATCGTCTATCAGTTGGCCCGCCAGGACGAGATCACCGTCACCGTGCTAACAGATATATTGGGGATTAGCCAGCCACTTGTTTCATGGCACCTGCGTAAATTGCGCCGCGCTGGATTGATTCGTACGCGCCGCGCCGGTCGCCAGGTCTACTGTTCCCTGAATAAAATCCGTTACCAGCAGTGCCTCAATAGCCTGGAGACACTCATCGATCCTGCTGTCCAACGAGAGCCATTGCTTGTAAGTGAAGCACTTATCGAAGCGGAAACACTTGGGGAGGATTGAATATCTTTCCCCATTGAGAAGAACAATCGAAGGAGCGATATGCTTACGATCAAACGTAATATCGTCACAAATACGCCTGAAAGTGCTTGTGTAGGGACCGCCATGTTGCATAAACGGAGGCAGATGACGCAAAAACAGGCACGCTATTCTGGCAAGTTGGGCAAAGCTGATCTGCATATGCACAGCACATACAGTGATGGCCTGGCTACCATTGGGCAAATTCTTCATCGTGTCCAGTGCGATACAAATCTGGATGTGATTGCGCTGACCGATCATGATGTGATCGAGGGAGCATTGCGGGCGCGTGAGCTGTGGGCAAAAGGTGATTACCGCTTTGACTTTATTGTAGGCGAAGAGATCAGCACCAAAGAAGGGCATATGCTGGCACTCTTCATCGAGAAACACATCCAGCCGGGTTTGAGCATGGAGCGATCAATAGACCTGGTGCATGAACAGGGAGGGCTGGCCATCGTGGCCCATCCGCTGAACCCTATCTTTCGCCATAGTTGCCAGCGTGAAGTATTAGACCGCATCTACGCCGATAAGCATGTATGGTTGGATGGGATCGAGACCTGGAACGCAAGCTTTTGTGGTATCGGTGCTAATCGACTTGCGATGCGTGTCAACCGCGAGGTTTATGGTTGGGCCGAAGTGGGCAATAGTGATGCCCATACGTTGAGTGCCATTGGGCGCGGCTGCACGTGGTTTGAGGGGAATTCTGCTCAGGATGTACGTGCTACGATCGAAGCTGGCCTGAGTGCTCCTGGTGGAAAATTATGGCGCGTACACGACTACGTGCGCCTGGCTCAACACCATATTCGCAAGCAAGGGAAAATTGTTCGTAAGCAATATGCTGCTTGATAAAATATGAAAACATGAAATACCCGAATTTTTATGCCCAAACCGAATTTTCCAGAGAAAATTCGGTTTGGGCATAAAAATTCGGGTATTTCATGGATCCTGCTGAGAGAGCCAAAAAGGGCTAGTCCTGACGTGACAAGGTATGATACAATAGGGATATGTTTAGCAGACGCATACAGCAACGGGCCAGGCACTTAGTCACTCTGCTCATCCAACCGTTAGCCCGGCTAGGTGTCACTCCGAATACATTGACCATCATAGGACTGCTGCTCAGCATATTGACAGCTGTGGTGATTGCTCAAGGATTGCTGGTAGCTGGAGGTTTGCTGGTGCTGTTTGCGGGAATCTTTGACATGTTCGATGGGGCGATGGCGCGTGTTTCTAACACCGCCACAACCTTTGGCGCATTTTTCGACTCGACGCTTGACCGCTATTCGGAAAGTATCATCCTGTTGGGATTGCTCTTTTATGCTTTGCGAAGGCCAGACCTGCATGATATATTCTGGCCTTTTGCTTTTGAGCAACTCTGGATGATCGCAGTAATTTATATAGCTGTGGTTGGCTCGTTGATGGTAAGTTACACAAAAGCCCGCGCCGAAGGTCTGGGGTTAGAGTGCAAAACTGGATTGCTTGCTCGCCCCGAACGTGTCGTTATACTGGCAATTGGACTCTTATCTGGCACCAGTATCTGGGCAGTTGCGCTGCTGGCGATTTTTTCGCAAGTGACTGCCATGGAGCGCGTGGTCTATGTGTGGCGTATTACCAACCAGGCTGTTACCAGCCGGGCCGCACAAACGAGCAAAGCGGGAACATTCACCGCCGAAGTGCTTACTCCGACCACGACACCGGATATGGGCGCGGACAGTCTTCATTTGCCAACGACAACAACGACAGTGGGGACGAACGATGGAGGTTAAAGAGCCTTCCCTTCTCCCCGTGCCACCAGTGTTCCGCCGTTCGATAGTGGTGTGCATCAAAAGTGAAGACAACGGCGTAGACAAACTAGACCGGACCGGGTCATACAAACATGTACGTAGCGTAGTGGAAGAAAACTGCCCGAGGATATACATAAGGTAGGCAGGGATTTAACCATCTTCAGTCGAACATTCTCTGTGGCGATTAGCTGCGCTCCGGTCCGTAACTGAGACTGGAGATCTTAGTGACAACACAACATATTGATCCCGAGCATAGCGACGTTGAAGTATCCGTCGTGGAGCATTTACCTGTCTCCGAAAGCGAGCCTGCTATCAGTACCCCTGCTCCCGCGTCAGAAGAGGCAGTACCTACTACTGGTAATGTAGGGGTAGATACGCCTGTAGGGGCACCTCCTGTCAGTTCTCCCATTGTAGAAGAGGAGGTTCGGCCGTTCACCGACTTTATCGAGGAATTCCGGCAGGCAGAATCGCGCTTTACTGCTTCTCTGCAAGACTATCAAAGAGAGACCACATCTTCAACCACTCCCGTAGGGGTTCAATTTATTGAGCCCGAAGCAGGACCGCAATTGAAGGAGCCCGAAGCAGAGACCCAATTGAAGGAGCCCACTACCACTCCTTCACCGGCACGTCCGGTATCACCACTTCTTCGTCCTGCTTCACCGCGTATTCGTATGCCGCGCCATGGCAGTGGACGCCAGCGAGAGGAACTTGCGGTAGAAAAAAACGCATCTACGGAGACGCCTGCACCGGCAGAGTCGGCGCAAGCACAAACCGGACAAGCGCAATCTGAAGAGACACAATCTGGGGCAGCCGAAGAGCAACCGCGTCCAGCACGCCGATATCGTTTCGATCGCCCGGCGGCAGCTACAACATCGGTGCCTCCGCTAACCGGACCTGCAGCGACCTCACCACTTCAGCCCCGTGCTGAGGAAAGCGTCCGTGGCTCAACAGCAGTTCCTGTGCGCCCGGACAATGGGCATGTAACCAACGGGCAAACGGGCGAAAGAGAGATACAGCAGCCTTCCCAGCACACTAAAAAGGCAGCGAGTGTCGTGCAGTTGCCTGAACAACATACGCCAAAACAACCCGCCGTTCAGGAAGCGGCTGTGGCTGAGAGTAGTAGCGGCAGTAGTACATCAACTTCGCCAACCACGACTCCCAGCCATGATCGCCGCCGACATGGACAGGAGCGCCAACGCGCGAAAGCACAGACGCCTCCCACAATACCTGCTCCCGCGGCTACAGTAGCCCCTGTAACAGAGACTGTTACGGTCGTCCCTGAGCCGGTACCTCCCGTAGGGGCCCAATCGATTGAGCCCAAAGAGGTCGATCCAGAGGATCTGCCGCCATTGGAATATGCTGAAATACAAAAAGCCAACACTCGGCGACGGCGACGAAGGCATCCTGGCAGTCCGGCAAGTCCTGCCACCGCGGTGGGCAGTACCCCATTGGCGGCAGTGACGAAAGCGGTGACACCGGATCTGCCTACCGCACCGGTTCTGCCTGTGCTGGCACCATCTGTGGTCGTGCCGCGTACACCTATGCCGACCAATACTGCGGCACCCGCGTCGCCCGCGACACAGGCATCCCCGGCGCAGTTTACGATCACATCGGGCTATACAGTGAACCAGATGAACCAAAGCCCCGATGGTTCAGGCCCGTTCATGGGACCCGACCCGTCGCCTGCGCGCGGCAGTTCGGCATCGCAGCATGTGCGCTCACTTCGTACCGATGTACAGCGTACACCATCCTATCCCGTGCGCACTACTGAAGCCACCTCGGCTTCGGTACATCAACTTGCCAGCGTCGTATCCCAGGCGATACAAACACAGACCGACCGTATGGTGGCTGAGCTACGGCGTGCAAACCAGAGTCCGACCAACATTTCTGTCTCAATGCCTCCATTTCCATCGAATGAGCGTGTCGGCGTTTTCGTGGATGTAGCGAACCTGCTCTACTCTGCGCGTACTTTGCGTATGACGGTAGATTTTGGGAAGTTGTTAGACTTCTTACGTGGCAATCGTCGCCTGATACGAGCACAGGCCTACTGCCCCACCAGCCCGCAGGCGGGCGATGAGCAGATGTTCCTGCAAGCGGTCAAAGGCTTAGGCTATCGCATCACTACCAAGAACTACAAGACCTTCTCCAGTGGCGCGAAAAAGGCCGACCTTGACCTCGACCTCTGTATGGATGTCGTGCGTCTCGTAGACGGCAGGGCGGTTGACTGTATCGTGCTGGTCAGTGGGGACAGCGACTTCATGCCCATGCTCGATTATTGCTCTGATCATGGAGTGCGGGTGGAAGTGGCGGCTTTCGACGAAGCCATGTCTGCTACCCTGCGTCAGAGTTGCGATCTCTTCATCAACCTTTCTATGCTCGACGAAATTCGAGCATAGGCGTACAACGCATAAGCACAACCATGTGGGTTTTTGACTTTGTTAAAAGCCCACATGGTTGTGCTTATGCGTTAATTACGCAAATTAAACTCATGTGAGAAATGAAGCTCCTGGTTACGTATGTATTCTGAACAGCAATTATTTAACGTAGCTGTTCCATAGATCGGAATAGTGCTGCAGGCATTGTTTTTCATGGTATACTCAATGCACCAGAGAGAATCCTCCCTCCCCTCACCGTTTATTATTTTTGAGGTGAACTGCAGGTTTATCTCTACGATGTTCTAACTGTATACAACCTACCTGTACACTCAACCGATGTTATTTCTCAGAGCAGAGAAGAAAGGAAGCATTCATGCGAAAAATTGGCAATCGTGCCCGTTTTGCTTCATTCCTCGCCATATTTGCCATGCTACTTGCCGCCTGTGGCGGCACCACCACTGGCAATACTCCCGCAACTAGCTCTACTACCGCTCCCAAAGCTGCCGTGACGGTTGGACTGGTGACTGACGTTGGTGGCTTGAATGATGGCGGATTCAACCAGTTTTCCTTTGCAGGATACGAAAAGGCTAGAAAACAATACGGTTTCCCTTCCGATGTCATTCAGACAAAGGTGATCAGTGACAGTGAATACACCAAAAACATTACTGCAGCAGCACAGAAGGCAGATATGGTGATTGGCGTAGGCTTTTTGATGCAGAATGCAATCTACACTGTTGCCAAGCAGTACCCCAACAAGAAGTTTGCGCTGATTGACGGGTGCGCTACAAACCCGACAGACACAACTGGTGCCTGTGTCGCTCTCCCTAATGTTGCGCCGCTCTTCTTTAAAGAGCAACAGGCGGGCTGCCTTGTTGGCGCGATTGCCGGTCAAATGGAGGTTGATGGCAAGGCCAAATTGCCGAAGCTGCTCGGTAAAAACACCATCAGTGCTGTTGGTGGCCTGGCTATTCCACCGGTCGTCCGTTACATTGCCGGTTACAAGTATTGCGCCCAGAAGGTTGATCCGAGCGTCAAAGTGGTGGTCGGCTATTCAAATAACTTCACTGATCCCACGAAGTGCGGAGCTATCGCTGATAAGCAGTTCGCTGATAATACTGCCGATATCCTCTTCCAGGTTGCCGGTGGCTGTGGCATTGGCGTCCTCGATTCTGCTACCAAGCACAATGTCTACAGCATTGGCGTCGATGTCGATCAGAGTAAAGACTCGACGGGTGCTACCCGCCCAAGTGTCATAACAAGCGCGATCAAACGTATCGATACTGCCGCCTACAGCATTATTAACCTGGCAGAGACTGGTGGGTATGCTGGCTTTGTCGCCAGCCCGACCAAGTTTGATATCAACAACGATGGCGTTGGCTATGCTACGCCCAGTGCTGATGTTCCCCAGGACGCTATTCAAAAAGCTATTGACTTTGCGAATCAGATGAAATCTAGTTCGCTAGTCCCACCTGAGGCGATCCCGTAATGCTTTAGCATCTGGTCATTTCTGTAGAGTTACTGGATGTGGCTAGATCGGGAATACCATGACCACCAGCATGGCGGAGGCAAGCGCCGCCACTACTATACACGCATGATGTGCATCTCGTGTATAGTAGTGGCGGCGCTTGCCTCCGCCATGCCGACCTTGCAACAGCCCTGATACTCCTCGCCATCATGCTTGTTTCTTCTCATCTCTAATGTTATGATAAAGGAACAGCTACCTGGCTAAAAATGTCGCCAGCGAAGCCATCTCCCCACAGAGGAGGAAATCAACATGGCTGTATCAACAACGCAACCTGAGGTGCCTCAACAGCGTCCTCCTGCATCAAGACTCAGGACGCTGGCTCGCACCATGGGCACCGCGCTTGGCCGTCCTGTAATTTCTGTGATCCTGGCATTTATTACGGGAGCCATTGTCATTCTGATTACCAGGCCAGACAAGACAGTCGACCCCTTTACAAACGTTTTTAACGCCTATACCACCCTCTTCATTGGCTCCTATGGTTCTTTTTCTAATATGTCTGATACTCTGGTGATTGTTACCCCACTCATTTTTGCGGGCCTTTCGGTAGCGATCGCTTTTCGCGCCGGCCTCTTCAATATTGGGGCTGCCGGTCAGCTGGCTGTGGGAGCGATGACAGCAGACATGATTGGCCTGACATACAGGTCGTGGCCTGGTTGGATACTGATCCCAACCATGCTGCTAGCAAGCATGCTGGCAGGCGCAATCTGGGGCGGCATAGTTGGTTTTCTCAAGGCATGGCGTGGTGCGCACGAAGTTGTTACGACGATTATGCTCAACTGGATTGCTTTCTATGGAACTGACTATCTGATTAATAGCCCTCCATTCACAGCCCCCTTTGGAGTCACCCAGACTCTTTCGCTTCTACCTAACGCGACACTGCTCCCGATTGCCGACGTCTATAACCAGCTTTTTGGGAATTTTCTGCCGCCGCTCGATACCTTCGTATATAAAGTGGATGTCAGCCTCTTTTTCGCTCTGATCGCTGTGGTAATCTACTGGTTTATCATCTCGCGCACGACGTTTGGCTATGAGATACGCGTGATTGGACAGAATCCCAAAGCGGCGCGCTATGCAGGTATCCCTATTAAACGTAATATTTTTCTGGTGATGGCGATCGCTGGGGCTTTCGCCGGCCTGGCAGGTTCGACGCACCTGATGGGGCAGCCCGACTACAGATTAACCGCTACAGCCTTCAGTAGCGATCCCACGGGCTTTGATGCCATTGCCGTTGCGCTGCTCGGTAACACCACAGCCATAGGAATCCTTTTGGCTTCACTTTTCCTCGGAGGACTGCGCTCTGGCAGTACAGCCATGCAGTCAATTGCTCACGTAGATCCTAATCTAGTCCTCATTATTGAGGCACTGGTGCTATTCTTTATAGCCGCTGAATTCTTACCCGTACTGCAACGCAACATGCCTGCATGGCTGAGATCGCCTCTTCGCAGACCGGCTCTGGTACCACCTCCCACAATCGGTAAAGCGAGCGTTGATCTGCCTGAGAATGGCACCCAGGAATCCAGTGATGCACATAACGGGGTAGAAATATCGAACCTTGATAATAAGGAGGACTAACTGTGTTCTTACAAGTGCTATTTCATGCGCTGACCTCCTACAATACCTGGCAAACTGCTTTGCAATTTGCTGCCCTGCTGGTGCTTCCAGCTCTGGGCGGTGTCATCTCTGAGCGCAGTGGGGTTGTCAATATTGCGATGGAAGGGATGATGCTCACCGGTGCGTTTGTAGCTGTAATGATAACGCTAGTACTGCATAATGCAGGAATAAGTGGCCCGCTTTGTGTAATACTTGGCGTAGTGGCCGCGATGCTCGCTGGAGGATTGATGGCTCTGATTCACGCGGTTGTCTCCATCAATTTTAAGGCAAACCAGATTGTGAGTGGGATCGCCATAAACATCATCGCCCTTGGCCTGACGAGTTACCTGGTGTTCGTTCTTACACCCGCTGGCCAGGGGGTCCCATCCCTGCCGCCCTCCTTGCTCCTCCCCACGCCATCGTGGGGGCCGCTCTCAAATATTCCATGGTTGGGGAATGTACTCTTTAAGCAGAATATTATCTTTTACGTCGCCATACTGATTTTGATTGGCGTTCAATTCCTTCTCTTCCGCACAAACATTGGCTTGCGCATAAGGGCGGTGGGTGAGCATCCACAAGCTGCGGATACTGCCGGTGTGAATGTGCGATTGCTGCGTTATATGTGTGTCATCAGCAGTGGTCTACTCTCAGGTCTGGCAGGGGCCTACCTGTCGTTAGGTGTTGCGGGCGTCTTCAATCCGAACATGACGGATGGTAGGGGTTTTATCGCCCTTGCCGCTGTGATTTTTGGTAAATACACCCCCCTGGGAGCCGCCGTGGCTTGCCTCATCTTTGGATTGGGCTATGGCCTTAGCCTCCCCCTGCAAGATTTGAGCAGCAATCCCAATCTGCCATCCCTGCTCTATACGT
>Ga0209701_10003324_pt1 | contig 10526 bp, 12 predicted proteins | sample CZO8metaG_4_FD_188356 | JGI IMG/M metagenome (GOLD analysis project Ga0209701, IMG submission 188356) | Vadose zone soil microbial communities from the Eel River Critical Zone Observatory, Northern California, USA - CZOApr15con2H3.8 metaG... | ecosystem: Environmental > Terrestrial > Soil >...
TTCACGAGGATCGCGGATCCCGCGCAGCGCTCCGTGGCGCTGTTCCTGGAAGCCGGGAAAGTCCTGCAACATCCGCGGTGCGTCAACTGCCACCCAGCGGGAGACCGGCCTCTGCAGGGCGAAGATGGCCACTCCCATCAGCCCTGGGTGCGGCGTGGCGCTGATGGGCACGGGGTGGCTACCATGCGCTGCACGACGTGTCATCAGGCGGCAAACTACGACGCGGTTGGTATGCCCGGCCATCCCAACTGGCACCTGGCGCCCCTCTCCATGGCCTGGCAGGGGAAGTCCCTCGCCGAGATCTGCGCGCAGGTCAAAGATCCGGCGCGGAACGGCGGACATACCGTGGCCGAGATCGTCAAGCACACGAGCCACGACCCGCTCGTGGGCTGGGCCTGGTCACCGGGCGCCGGCCGCGAGCCCGCCCCCGGGACTCAGGAGGCGTTCGGCGCGTTGATCAAGGCGTGGGCCGACAGCGGCGCCGTCTGCCCGGGACGCTGACGTCGCGCACCGCGATTCGCGTATCACGGACGCGTTTCCAGGAGTGTTGATCGCAGGCGGACTGCGCTGACGAGGGCGTCCACACCACGCTCTTCCCCGCCCGGCGGGGCAAGGAGACCACGACATGACGACGATCACGACCAAGGACGGCACGCAGATCTACTACAAGGACTGGGGGACGGGACAGCCCGTGGTGTTCAGCCACGGCTGGCCGCTGAGCGCGGACGCGTGGGAGGACCAGATGGTGTTTCTGGGCGCCCACGGATACCGCTGCATCGGCCATGACCGCCGCGGCCATGGCCGATCGAGCCAGCCCTGGAATGGCAACGACATGGACACCTACGCCGACGACCTCGCGACGCTCGTCGAAACGCTCGACCTGAAGAACGCGATCCATGTCGGCCACTCCACGGGCGGCGGCGAAGTCGCCCGCTATATCGGCCGCCACGGCACGAAACGTGTGGCCAAGGCCGTGCTGATCGGCGCCGTGCCGCCGCTGATGTTGAAGACGGCCGCCAATCCCGGCGGCTTACCGATGGAGGTCTTCGACGGGATCCGCGCCGGCGTCCTTGCCGACCGCTCGCAGTTCTTCAAGGATCTCAGCGCGCCGTTCTACGGCGCCAACCGGCCGGGCGCCAAGGTCTCGCAAGGCCTGCGGGACTCGTTCTGGCTCCAAGGGATGCAGGCCGGTTTCAAAGGCGTCATCGACTGCATCAAAGCCTTCTCCGAGACGGACTTCACTGAAGATCTCAAGAAGATCAACGTGCCGGCGCTCATCATCCACGGGGACGATGACCAGATCGTGCCGATCGGCGCTTCGGCCCTGATTTCATCGAAGTTGATCAAGAATGCGCAACTTAAGATCTACAAGGGCGCGCCGCACGGCCTGTGCTCGACCCATAAGGACCAGGTTAACGAGGATTTGCTTGCGTTCTTCAGGGCGTGAGCGAATCACGCACAAAAGGTAATGAGAACCGAAAACGAGAATGAGGAGAAAACGCTATGTCATCGGATGCCGGAATCGCTGTCGTTCGTCGCAATACCGAAGAAGTTCAGGGTCGTGGAAACTTTGAAGTGTTCGAAGAGCTCTTCGCCTCCGATTTCGTCGATCATACGCCCCAGCCAGGCGGCTTCACCCCGGATCGCGACGGCGCTCGAAGTCTATACCGCACACTTCGCGCCGCATTTCCTGATTTTCACGCGGAGATCCATTGGCAGATTTCCGACGGCGATCGTGTGACAACATATAAAACGTACCATGGCACGCACGAAGGGACATTCTGGGGATTGGCGCCGACCGGACGCAAGATCCACTTCGAGACCGTAGACGTGATGCGCGTGCGCAACGGCAAGATCACCGACCACTGGGGCGTCGCGAATCTCCTGTCCCTTATGCAGCAACTTGGCCTAGAGCCCGCCTTGGATCTGCGAAAGAAAGACTAGTCGGATGAAGTTAAGGAGCAACTACATGCGGTACAAAATTTTCGGGCCGCGCACAGGTTTGCGCGTATCTGAACTGGCGTTAGGCACGGGCAACTTCGGCACCCGCTGGGGTCATGGCGCCGAGCGCGACGAAGCGAAAAAAGTGTTCGACGGCTACGTCGAAGCGGGCGGCAACTTTATCGATACGGCCGACAGCTATCAGTTTGGCGAGTCCGAGGAACTGGTCGGCGAATTCATCGCCGCGGATCGCGACTATTTCGTTGTCGCCAGCAAGTACACGCTGGGTACAACTGACAAGGACGGCGTCTCGCGCACCGGCAACAGCCGCAAGAACATGGTCCGTTCGGTCGAGGGCAGTCTCAAGCGGTTGAAGACCGATCGCATCGATCTTTACTGGGCGCACTTCGCCGACGGCGTGACGCCGATGGAAGAAATCGTTCGCGCCTTCGACGATTTGGTTCGCTCCGGCAAGATCCTCTACGCGGGCCTCTCCAACTTTCCCGCCTGGCGGATTTCCCGTGCTGATCTCTTGGCGGAGTTGCGCGGCTGGGCGCCGATCGCCGGCATTCAAATCGAATACAGCCTCGCCGAGCACACGGCTGATAGAGAGCTTTTGCCCATGGCCGAGGCGCTTGGGTTGGGAGTCGCGCTATGGTCGCCGCTCGGCGGCGGATTTCTCACCGGAAAGTATCGTTCGAGTGCTGAGGGGCGAATCAACAGCAGGCTCGCCGTGCTGGTGCACACCGAGAAGAGCGCGCGAGAAACGGCCATCCTCGACACGGTTCTGGCGGTCGCAAAGGAAGTCGGCGCGTCGCCGACGGAGGTTGCGATTGCGTGGCTGTTGCATAAGGCAGCTAGGTCGACGACGAGTTTAATTCCGATTCTCGGCTCGCGCACCCGCGACCAACTTGATAGCACGCTCGGCGCACTCGACGTGAAGCTGTCAAGCGAACAGACCGCGCGTCTCGATACGGCCAGCGCGATTCCGCTGGGCACGCCGCATGAACAAATCAACGGTTCCGCACCCCGCATCGCTGGCGGCAAGCCCGAGCTGCTGGATGTGCCAGTCATACCGGCGGCGTAGACATGGAAGGGATCAAGAAAACATACGATCGGAGGAAGAATGTCAAAGATGCGTGTCGTGCAGGTCAGTCGGCCAAATGGACCCTTGGAAATTGTTGAACGCGAAATTCCGGAACCCGCTGCTGGTTCGGTGCGTATCAAGGTTGAGGCTTGTGGAGTCTGCCACAGCGATTCCGTGACCAAGGAAGGAACCTGGCCGGGCATTCAATACCCGCGCGTGCCGGGACACGAGATCGCCGGAACAATTGACGCCGTCGGCACTGGCGTCGCCGGATGGACGCAAGGCCAACGGGTCGGTGTCGGCTGGCACGGCGGGCACTGCGGGTACTGTGATTCTTGCCGTCGTGGCGATTTCGTTACCTGTCAAGTCGCGCCGCAGGTTCCCGGTATCGCCTACGACGGCGGTTACGCCGAATACATGATCGCTCCCGCCGTCGCATTGGCGCTGATCCCGGAAGGACTTTCGGCGGTGGACGCAGGACCGCTGATGTGTGCGGGAGTCACCACTTTCAATTCTCTTCGCAATAGCGGAGCACGGCCCGGCGATCTTGTCGCTATACTCGGCGTCGGAGGTCTCGGCCACTTGGGAATTCAGTTTGCCGCGAAGATGGGTTTCAGGACCGTTGCCATCGCGCGAGGGATGGACAAAGAACCGCTGGCCCGAAAACTCGGCGCTTGGTCTTACATCGATAGTAAGGCGCAAGACCCAGCCGCGGAACTGCTGAAGTTGGGCGGCGCCAAGGTCGTCCTCGCGACGGTGACGAGCGGCCAAGCGATGAGCGCGACCTTGGGCGGTCTCGGGGTCAACGGGAAGTTAATCATCCTGGGTGCTGCGGCTGAGCCGCTGCAAGTGCCTGGGATTCCGCTAATGCTGGGAAGACGGTCGATCATGGGCTGGCCTTCCGGCAGCTCAATCGATTCTCAGGATACGCTCTCCTTCAGCAAGCTCACCGGTGTTCGGGCGATGAGTGAAGTCTTTCCGCTGGAACGTGCAGCCGAGGCTTACGAACTCATGATGAGCGGCAAGGCGCGTTTTCGTGCGGTCCTCACTACCGAGCGCTAATTGAGCATCAAGGTCAAATTGAGAAAGATGCAACGCCCATGATCGATACAACTCTTCCGGTAGCGCTGACGCTTCCCTCGGGTGTTGAGCGTATGTTTCCGACGCTGACGCCGGCACAGGTTGAACGGATTGCTGCGCATGGGCACGTGCGTCTAATCCGAGCTGGAGAGGTGCTCGTCGAGCCAGGGGAGCGGATCGTACCGTTCTTCGTCGTTAGGGCAGGTCAGGTCCAGATTGTTCGGCCATCCGGTGCCACCGAGACGCTCGTTGCGGTCTATGGACCGGGCCAGTTCTCAGGCGAGGTCAATATGCTCTCAGGTCGACCCGCGCTCCTCCGAGCGCGCGCCAGCGAGTCGGGCGAAGTGATCGAAGTGGATCGCGAACACTTGTTGGTGCTCGTGCAGACCGACAGCGAGCTCAGCGATATCCTGATGCGGGCCTTCATCCTGCGCAGGGTGGAGTTGATTGCGCACGGACTCGGAGATGTCGTGCTCGTCGGGTCGAATCATTGCTCTGGAACGCTCCACGTCAAAGAGTTCCTGACGCGCAACGGCCATCCGTACTCGTACATCGATCTTGACCGGGACGCTGACGTTCAGGATCTGCTGGACCGGTTTCACGTCGCTGCCGCGGACGTGCCCGTTCTGATCTGTCGCGGCGAGGTGGTGCTTCGAAATCCGACCAATCAACAGATCGCTGACTGCCTTGGCTTTAACGACGCGATCGACCAGACCCAAATACGCGACGTGGTCATCGTGGGCGCGGGACCTTCGGGCCTCGCGGCGGCCGTATACGCCGCATCGGAAGGACTCGACGTCTTGGTGCTGGAGACGAACTCGCCGGGCGGGCAGGCCGGCTCGAGCTCGAAGATCGAGAACTACCTGGGCTTTCCAACGGGCATCTCGGGTCAGGAGCTCGCCGTGCGCGCGTACACGCAGGCGCAGAAGTTTGGCGCCCAAATGATCATTGCGAAAGCTGCGAAAAAGCTCGTTTGCGATCGGAGGCCGTACGCCATTGAGATCGACAACGGTCCGCGTGTGCCTGCCCGCACGATCATTATCGCTACCGGCGCCGAGTATCGAATTCCAACAATCGAGAACTTATCGCAGTTCAAAGGCGTCGGGGTGTACTACGGCGCGACATTTATGGAAGCGCAGTTGTGCCGTGGCGAAGAAGTAGTTGTGGTGGGGGGTGGCAACTCAGCGGGCCAAGCCGCCGTGTTTCTCGCGCAGACCGCCAAGCGCGTGCACATGCTGGTGCGATCCAAGGGGTTGGCCGAGAGCATGTCGCGATATCTGATTCGCCGCATCGAACAGAATCCTGCAATCGTATTACGCAGCTTCACGGAAATCGTGGCCCTCGAAGGGAGTCACCATCTCGAGCGCGTGCGTTGGCGGGACAATGAGACCGGAAACATCGAGACCCACGACATCCAGCACGTCTTCGTCATGACCGGTGCCGTTCCCAGCACAGACTGGCTGGAGGGTTGTGTCGCGCTCGACGCGAACGAGTTCATCAAAACGGGACCGGATCTGTCGCAGGACGATTTGGCCGCCGCGCACTGGCCGCTTGCCAGGACTCCTTACCTCCTGGAAACGAGTCTGCCGGGGGTGTTCGCGGTGGGTGACGTCCGGGGCGGCAATATCAAGCGCGTGGCATCGGCAGTGGGCGAGGGCTCGATCGCGGTCTCCTTCGTACATCGGGTGCTGCACGAGTAGGGGAAGACAACCATGCCTGACGGAAGCTGCCCGCATATTCGCGCCATCACGACCGTTAAACACGCGAAACACCGGCAGTGTGATGAGTGCGTGCAGATCGCCGCACAGTGGGTCCATCTGCGCATATGCCAGGAGTGCGGCACGACGCGTTGTTGCGACGACTCACCGAACCGCCATGCAACCGAGCACGCGCGGTTGAGCAAGCATCGCGTAATCGCATCGGCGGAGCCAGGGGAGCGTTGGTTGTACTGCTATCCGGACGAAGCTTTTGCGGAATATTGAGTTGGAAAGTGTTTGAAAGTGGTGACGGAGAAATGCCCATTGGCGGGTTCACAGAAAAAGCTCCGCAGTACGTTCTAGAAAACCTATTGATTGCGATTCCGGAGAGACCGGCATAGAAATAAGAGACACGGAGGAGAAGACAATGATTGAGGAAAACGAGAAACGCGTTCGCGCTTTCTACGAAGCTACCGTGCCAGGACATCGAGAGGCGCTGCGAGGTCTCCAAGCGCCGCACGTCGTCTACGATTTGCCGGAGGGCATGCCGATCGGCTGCGGCCATTTCGAGGGCCTCCAGGACGTGCTTGAGCGCTTTCTCACCAGCTTCTATAGCGCTCTTGACGTTCGCTTCGTCGCCGAAGAGTTCATTGCCGCGAGCGAGAATGTCGTCGCGCTCGGTCGTATCCAGGGAAAGACCCGCAAAGCAGCCGTGCCCGTCGATGTGCCCTTCGCCCACGTCTGGACGGTCCGCGAGGGGTATCTCCAACGACTGCGTGCTTTCACCGACACAGCAGTGCTGGCCCATGCGCTGGCGACGGAGTGAACTGTTCCAGCAGAACTTCAATTGCTAATGGTGCGCAGAATCCATGCTTCATAAAACTAACCCAAAACCTGAAAGGAGAACAGAACAATGGTCACGAACGATACCACAGCAACGCGAACCGATCTCAGCGACAATGCGGTCGAGGAGATCTCAAGCAACTTGCGCCGATTGCTCGCCGACGTGTTCACACTGCACGTAAAGACGAAGAACTTTCACTGGCACATAAGCGGGCGGCACTTTCGCGATTACCACTTGCTCCTCGACGAGCACGCCACACAAATCTTCGCCATGACGGACGACATCGCCGAGCGGGCGCGCAAGATCGGCGGAACAACGATCCGGTCCATCAGCGATATCGCGCGAAACCAAAGACTGAAAGACAACAATAAAGAAGGGGTTAGTCCCCAGGACATGATCGGTGAGCTTTGCGAAGACAATCAGCACCTGACTCGATCTTTGCGTTCCACCCATGAGATTTGCGACCGGCACAACGATGTCGCTACGGCGAGTTTGATTGAGAATTGGATCGACGAAACCGAGCGCCGGACGTGGTTTTTGTCAGAGATAAAAAGCGATCTCTAAGGCCAATAAAAGAGACCGATTATTGATTTCAACCGGAGAACCATACCATGACTACGAACAGCTATCCGTCAGACAGAACCGGCCTGCTCCTGGTCGACCCTTACAACGATTTCCTCAGCGAGGGCGGCAAGCTCTGGCCCCTGCTCAAAGAGATCGCCGAGGAAGAGAACCTTCTCGATCATATGCGACAAATTGTTGGAGCAGCGCGCGCCGCGAAAATTCAGCTGTTCATCGTGCCGCACCATCGCTGGGAGCCGGGTGATTACGCCAAGTGGAGACACCCGAACCCTAGCCAGATCGCCGCGGGTAAACGGCAGACTTTTGCCAAAGGAACCTGGGGCGGCGAATGGCATCCGGACTTCGTGCCTCAGGAGGGCGACGTCATCATCAAGGAGCATTGGGCGCAAAGCGGATTTGCCAACACCGATCTCGATCAGCAGCTCAAACAGCACGGAATTGAAAAAGTCATTGTGATTGGGTTGCTGGCGAATACATGCATCGAGTCGACGGGCCGCTTCGCGATGGAGCTTGGTTACCATGTCACACTGGTAAGGGACGCCACGGCCGCCTTTAAGCGAGAGATGATGCATGCGGCGCACGACCTCAATGGGCCAACATTCGCGCATGCTATTTTGACGACCGAAGAACTGATCGCCGCGTTGTCGCCGGCGTCTTCCCCTCGCCTGGCCGAGACCAGCACAGTCGACACCGGCTTTGCCGAGCGTTTCGCCGAGGTCAACGGAGTTCGGCTGCGTTACATCACCGGCGGCAAGGGCAGCCCGGTGGTTTTGCTGCATGGCTATGCCCAAACCAGTCATATGTGGCGTCCGATCATGCCGTTGCTCGCCCAGCGCCACACGGTCATCGTATCTGACCTGCGCGGCGCCGGTGGATCGGCCAAGCCGGAGTCCGGGTACGACAAGAAGAACATGGCCGTCGACATCCATGAATTGACCTCTTCGTTGGGATTCGATCGCGTCAGCATCGTCGGCCACGACATCGGATTGATGGTCGCCTACGCCTTCGCCGCGCAGTTCCCGCAGGCCACCGCGCGCGTGGTGCTAATGGACGCGTTTCTCCCTGGCATTGGGAACTGGAAAGACGTTTGGCTACTGCGCGACCTGTGGCATTTCCACTTCTACGGCGATGTGCCGCTGGCATTGGTTCAAGGGCGCGAGCGGACCTACTTCGAGCACTTCTGGAACGACTTCGCCGCCGATCCAAAACACTCAATCCCCGAGGCCGATCGCCGCATCTACGCCCAGGCCTACGCGCAGCCCGGCGGCATGCGCGCCGGCTTCGAGTATTTCCGCAACTTCGAACGCGACGCGCAAGATTTCGCCCAGTTGGGCGCGACCCGTCTCGCAATGCCGGTGCTGGTGCTGACCGGCGAAAAGGCCAGCGGCAACTTCCTCATCGAGCAAGCAAAGCTGGTGGCATCCGATGTCCGGGGCCAGGTTGTCGTGGGCGCAGGTCACTGGCTGATGGAAGAAGCACCCCAGACGGTGATCCCTGCGATCACCGATTTCATCAACTGATCCCCGAAGACAAGGAGTAGTAATCATGAATCGACTGAACGGAAAGCCATGAAGCCCAAACTTTGGAACACCCAGAACGAGGTGCTCACCCTTGCGCTGCCAGCCAAAAACGAGGAAATACAATGACGCTTCTTTTTGCCTTTCTCATTGGACTTTTTGCGGGACTGCGCTCGCTTACGGCTCCGGCGGCGACTGCGTGGAGCGTGTATCTGGGCTGGCTGAAACTGGAGCGCCCACTGTCTCTTATTGGCTCAGTTCCCTCCGTCGTGATTTTCACCGTCCTCGCAGTCGTGGAGCTCGTGGCCGACAAGCTGCCGAGAACACCGAACCGCACGTCGCCCCCGGGCTTGATCGCGCGCATTGTGACAGGCGGGTTGACGGGCGCATGCGTTGCCGCTGGCGGAGCGCAAGAAGTTTTTCTTGGCGCTCTGGATGGCGCCGGCGGCGGCGTTGTGGGCGCTTTCGCAGGCTACCAGGCGCGCACACGGCTCGTGAAAGCGCTGGGTAAGCCGGACATCTACGTCGCCCTGCTTGAGGATCTAGTGGCGATCGCCGGCGGTCTCTGGGTCGTTTCGCGATTCTAACTTCCTCTTAGCTTGGCGCGCCGCTTCATCGGCGGCTGAGGGCAACCTATTTCTCGATAGGAATGAATTTAATAAAAGGAGTCTAAAATGGAACGCAAAATTGAAGTCCGTCACGTGTCCCTGGAAATAAATGCCGACTTTGAGAGTTTCACCCAAACCCTCGAACGATCCCTCGGTCGATTTGACTACTCTCTATACGAGGATCTCGAAAGCGATCCTCGGTCGGTTGAAGAGCGCCTTAAAGCATCGGCTGGAGAAGAAGGTCTTATGCTTTTCAACGTTCAGGAGCATGGAAAACTTCTGAACATCTTCGGATCTCCAAGAAAAGCTAAGCAGTACGTTCTGGGAAACCCACTCATCGCGGTTACGATGACCCGCCGTGATATTAGAGCGGGACTCTATGCGCCTCTGAGAGTGTTTGTCTACGAGGCCGACGACCAGTCGACGCGAATCGAATTTGATCAGCCTTCTTCTCTCTTCGGGCAGTTCAATAATCCAGACGTCACGACCGTGGCGCGATCTCTCGATACAAAATTAGCAAACCTAATTAAAAAGACTGAACGGTTAGCAAAAGAATCCCGAGTGGCCTGATTTAGAGGGGAGACGTCGATGTCAACAATCGAAACCCATGAAACTGCCCCGGCCCGCTGCGTTGAAGCAAATGGAATTCGCTATGCCTATCGCAGCTTCGGGAATGCGGCCGGCGTACCGCTCGTTTTTTTTCAGCGCTTGCGCGGAACAATGGATGACTGGGACCCCTCACTGGTTAACGGTTTGGCTAAACGGCGTCCTGTTGTACTCTTTGATAATACGGGCGTTGGCCCGTCTGGCGGCAAAACTCCTGTGAAAAAGCAGGCAAGGCGCCGGAATACATGGAGAGCGGCTCCCGCTTCGGCAAAACCGTCATTCGCTTATAAGCTTTGTTGACCAGCGAAGCATTCGCTTTGAACTTGAGAACCATTTTTTAGGAGGAGAACAATGAAGCAACGACGTTTAGGCAAGAATGGACCGATGGTTTCGGCCATAGGGCTTGGGTGCATGGGCATGTCCGAGTTCTACGGGCCGCGCGACGACCCGGAATCCGTTGCCACAATTCATCGCGCGCTCGAACTCGGCATCAACTTACTCGATACAGCCGACATATACGGCATGGGTGCAAATGAGGAACTGGTGGGGAAAGCCCTTCGTGGA
>Ga0209701_10003325_pt1 | contig 10526 bp, 12 predicted proteins | sample CZO8metaG_4_FD_188356 | JGI IMG/M metagenome (GOLD analysis project Ga0209701, IMG submission 188356) | Vadose zone soil microbial communities from the Eel River Critical Zone Observatory, Northern California, USA - CZOApr15con2H3.8 metaG... | ecosystem: Environmental > Terrestrial > Soil >...
AATGGTGCCCAGGGGCGGGATCGAACCACCGACACTGCGATTTTCAGTCGCATGCTCTACCAACTGAGCTACCTGGGCACTGCCCGGCGCAAGCGGCGGGAGCGCCGGTTTATAGTCAGGCTCGCCTGCCCTGTCCACCTCGCTTCACCTGCGTGTCCGGCATAGCCCGAAGGGCGACGACGGACGGCTTCGCGAGGCTCGGCCACGCCGGCGGAGGGCGCGAATCATGCGCCGACAGCCCCAAAACGCCAGGAAACGACGCTTATTCCGCGTCTTCGTCGTCATCCTTGGCGGCGGGAATGGTGTAGGAATTCGACAGCCAGCGGTTCAGATCGACATCCCGGCAGCGCTCGGAACAAAACGGACGCGAGGCCGCGGAGACCGGTTTGCCGCAGATCGGGCACGGCTTGGCCGACGCCTTGACGGATTCCTTTGCGGCTTCCTTTACAGCCTCCTTGGGCGCTGCCTTGCGCCGGCCGGCACCCGCTGGTGGCTTAGCTGGCATTCAACCAGCCGAAGCGAATCGGGAAGCCTTCGCCGCCGAGCAGCGCGATCGTTTCATACAGCGGCAGGCCCACGATATTGCTGTAGGAGCCGACCATCTTGACCACGAACGATCCGGCGATGCCCTGCACGGCATAGCCGCCGGCCTTGCCGCGCCATTCGCCGGAGCCGATATAGGCCTGGATATCGTCCTCGCTCAGGCGCTTGAAGCGCACCCGCGTCTCGATCAGGCGCTGGCGAAAGCTCTCCTTCGGCGTCACCAGGCAGATCGCGGTGTAGACGCGATGGTTGCGCCCTGACAACAGCCGCAGGCACTGCGAGGCTTCGTCGACCAGACCGGCCTTGGGCAGGATGCGGCGGCCGACCGCGACCACGGTGTCGGCGGCGAGAATGAAGGCGCCGCGCAACTCGTCATCGAGCTGCACCGATTTGAGCGCGGCGTCGGCCTTGGCGCGGGCGAGCCGATTGGCGCAGGCGCGCGGCAACTCGCCCCGCTTCGGAGTCTCGTCGACATCGGCGGGGCGCAGCGCATCGGGCTCAATTCCGGCCTGATTGAGCAGGCCGAGGCGGCGCGGCGAACCGGAGGCAAGAACGAATTTGGGGCGGCCTAGCATGCGGATTTATCGGCGGGAGGATTCGGGGGCGAACGCGCGCGGAACCTATCGGAAGGTGTTCTGTGAGACAACCGCGGCGACGGCTAAAAAGACTCGTGTCCCGGACGCGGTGCAGCGCCTCTTCGGCGGTGCGCCGCAGAGCCGGGACCTACACAGGCGGGACCTCAGCGTGGACCCCGGATTCAGCAGCGCACCACGCCGCAAGTCCATAGCGCGTCGAAGACGCGCGTAAACGCGCTGATGGCGCGTCAAAGACGCGCGTAAACGCGCTGATGGCGCTGCGCAGCATCCGGGGAACGCCGCTGCGCGTCCGTAATCACTCACTCGCCGCCCCGGCCTTGGAAAACCGCTTGCGGATGCGCAGCAGGAGATCGTCGCAGACCTCGCGATAGGCTTGCAGCTTCTGCTCGCGATTGCCCTCCGCGCCGGTGGGATCGTGGGTCGGCCAGTATTCCACGTCGGCGGCGAGCGTTCGCGTCAGTTCCAGCGCCCGGTGATGCGCCTCCGGCGATAGCGTAATGATCAGGTCGAAGTTGAGCCCTTCCCAGTCGTCCAGTTCCTCGAACGTCGTCGGTTTGTGGCCCGATATATCCTGGCCGAGTTCCGCCATCACGGCGACCGCGAACGGATCGAGTTCGCCCTTCCTGACGCCGGCGGATTTGACATAAAGCGCGTGGGGAAACATCCGCTGCAGCAGGCTTTCGGCCATCGGCGAACGCACGCTGTTCAGGCCGCATGCAAACAGCACGGCCTGCGGAGTGCGCACGCGCGAAGGCTGCTCCATTCGGCTAGGCTTCGCTTGTGTTGCGCATGAGCTGTTCCGAAAACCGGTGCCCAATTTTCGGGATCATGCGTCCTGCCCCTTCCAGTGCAGAACGGAGATCAGCGTGAACAGCCGGCGGGCGGTTTCGAAATCGACCCGCACCTTGCCTTTCAACCGCTCCTGCAGTGTGCGCGAACCTTCGTCGTGAATGCCGCGGCGGCCCATATCGATGGCCTCGATCCTGTCCGGCGTGGCGGTGCGGATCGCCTGATAGTAGCTGTCGCAAATCATGAAATAATCCTTCACGATTCGGCGGAACGGCGACAGCGACAGCAGATGCGCCACCACCGGCGTGCCGTCTTCGCGGCGGATGTCGAACATCAGCCGGTTGCCGGTGATGCCGAGGTGCAAGGCAAACGGCCCCTCGCCGGCGCCCTCCGGCGCGAACAGATTTTTTTCGATCAGGTCGTAGATGGCGATCGCGCGCTCATGTTCGATATCGGGGCCGGAACGCCCGATCGATTCCTCATCGAGCGTCACCGCGACGATGCGATTTTGCGAATCCTCCTCTGGCGGCGGCCTGGTCATGACGGATTGAGGCGCAGTCCGACGGAACGGGCATGGGCATCGAGGCCTTCGGCCGTGCCCAGCGTCATTGCCGCCGGTCCCAATGCCCGCAACTGATCCGGCCCGCATTTCAGGATCGAGGTCCGCTTCATGAAGTCCAGCACGCCGAGCCCGGAGGAAAACCGCGCCGAACGCGCCGTCGGCAGCACGTGATTGGAGCCGCCGACATAGTCGCCGATCGCTTCGGGGGTGTGGGGCCCGAGGAAGATCGCGCCGGCATTGCGGATTTGCGCCGAAAGACTTTCCGGATCCGATGTCATGATTTCGAGATGCTCGGCCGCGATCGCGTTCGCCAATGCGATCGCCTCGTCGAGTTTTTTCACCTGGATGATGGCGCCGAACTGGTTCCACGAAGCCCGCGCGATATCAGCGCGCGGCAAGGTTGCCAATTGCGATTCCACCGCGCGTTCGACATCGTCCGCGAGCGCTGCATCGTCAGTGATCAGGATCGACTGCGCATTGACGTCGTGCTCGGCCTGCGCCAACAGATCGGCCGCGATCCAGCCGGCATTGCCGGTGCTATCTGCGATCACCAGCACTTCCGACGGACCGGCGATCATGTCGATGCCGACCTTGCCGAACACCAGCCGCTTGGCGGCGGCAACATAGGCGTTGCCGGGGCCGACGATTTTTGCAACGGGCGCGATGGTCGCGGTGCCGTAGGCCAACGCCGCCACCGCCTGCGCGCCGCCGACGCGGTAGATTTCGGAGACGCCGCCCAAATGGGCGGCCGCCAGCACCAGCGGGTTGAGCTTGCCGTCCGGCGACGGCACCGCCATCACCACGCGTGCGACGCCCGCGACCTTCGCCGGCACCGCATTCATCAGCACCGACGACGGATAGGCCGCCGTGCCACCCGGCACATAAAGACCCACGGCATCGATCGCGCTCCAGCGCCAGCCAAGCTCGACGCCCAGCGCATCGGTGAAGCGTTCGTCCTTTGGCAATTGCCGCCGATGGAATATCTCGATCCGGTCGCGGGCTAGTCCGAGCGCCTCGAGCGTCTCAATGTCGCAAGCCCTAACCGCGGCATCGATTTCGGCCGGGGTGATGCGCAGGCCGCCCGGCTTGAGATCAAGGCGATCGAATTTGCGTGTCGCCTCGATCAGCGCGATATCGCCACGCGTAGCCACGTCATCGACGATGGCGCGGGTCGCGCGCTCGATATCGGCCGATACCTCGCGCTTGGTCGCGAGGAACCGCAGGAATTGCTGGGCGAAATCGGCGCTACGGCTGTCTAGTCGAACGGGCATGGTGGCAATCCTGCGGGCGGCCCGCAATCGAGGACCCACTGCTCAATGGCGCGGCGGCCAATGGCCGTCAACCCTTGCCATACTGAATACGCATTGTGCGGGGGTTGAGAGCAACAAAATCCGCGTCGTCCCGGCCAAGCGACGCGCGAGCCGGGACGACCAGTTTAGCGGTTGCTACGCCGTCAGGCATCCCATCCGGACGGCTCGGCGCCCTCGCCGAAATCGCTGGTCCCGAGATCATCGGTGCCCAGATCGGTCAATTCGCATTCGAGGCATTCGACGTCCAGCCGCAGCGCCCCGCCCTGGCTGAACATCAATACCGCGCTGCCGCCGGGCGCTTCGCCCGGATGAAACTCGATTCCGAGCAGCTCCAGTTCGGTTTCCGGCGCCTCCAGGTCGATGTTGCGCGACTTGCAGGCCAACACCCGGTCAAAGCGCAGCGCCGCGATGAGCCGGCGCGAGGCGGTTTCCCCGGAAAGCGTCTGCTCCCAGTCCAGCCGGTTCATGCCGACCACCAGCCGCTTTTCGCTCTGCTTCCAGATAATGTCGGCGGTCTGCACCCGCGCATCCTGCACATGCGTGGAAATCACGGCAAGGTCGTCGGCATCGAGCGCGATCAATCTGAGCTGGGCCGTCACCGAGTGCACACCTATAATTTGCGCGTATTCTACCGCAGATAAGTCTACGCCACCTGCGTAAACTTGAAGCAAAACCGGTATCCATCCCCGGAACATGTCCGAGGACATGCTTTTGCGGAATACGCGCGCAACCTCAATTGCTGATGCGCTCGATGGAAGCGCCGCACGCCGACAGTTTTTCCTCGAGCCGTTCAAACCCGCGGTCGAGATGATAGACGCGGTTGACCATGGTCTCGCCTTCGGCGGCGAGGCCCGCGATCACCAGCGACACCGACGCGCGCAGATCCGTCGCCATCACCGGCGCGCCGCGCAGTCGATCGATGCCGTCGATGGTGGCGGTCTCGCCGTCGAGATGAATCCGCGCGCCGAACCGCGCCAGTTCCTGCACATGCATGAAGCGATTTTCGAAGATCGTCTCGGTGATGGTAGAGGAGCCCTTGGCGCAGGCCATCAACGCCATCAGCTGGGCCTGCAGATCGGTCGGAAAGCCCGGAAAGGGCGCGGTCGAAATCGTCACCGGCTGGAGCCCGGCGCCGTTGCGGGCGACGCGGATACCTTCGTTGTTGACGGTAATAGCCGCACCCGCCTGCGTCAGCACGTCGAGCGCCGACCGCAGCAGCTCGGGGCGTGCTCCGGAGAGTTGCACATCGCCGCCGGTCATCGCCACCGCCATGGCGTAGGTGCCGGTTTCGATCCGATCGGGCAGCACGGTGTGCCGCGCGCCGTGAAGCTTGGCCACACCTTCGACGACGATGCGGGACGCGCCGGCACCGCAGACGCGCGCACCCATCTTGTTCAGGCAGTCGGCGACATCCAGGATTTCCGGTTCGCAGGCGGCGTTGGTGATCACCGTCGTGCCCTTGGCCAAGGTCGCCGCCATCAGCGCGACATGGGTGCCGCTCACGGTGACCTTGGGAAAGTCGATGGCAGCGCCCTTGAGGCCGCCGGGCGCCTTCGCGATCACATAGCCGCCGTCGATGGTCAATTCGGCGCCGAGCTTCTCCAGCGCCATGATCAAGAGATCGACCGGCCGGGTGCCGATGGCGCAGCCACCGGGCAGCGACACTTTTGCCTCATGCATCCGCGCCAACAGCGGCGCGGCCGCCGAAATGTGCAAAGTCTGGCCCCGATATTCGTGATCGCCGGGCCGCTTGCCCACCGAGGTGATATCGACGCCATGATTGCCGAGAATGCGCTGCAGTTGCGCCACGTCCGCAAGCCGCGGCACGTTGTCGAGAATCAGCGTTTCCTCGGACAAAAGCCCTGCGATCATCAACGGCAGTGCCGCGTTCTTCGCACCCGAGATCGCAATCGTGCCATTGAGCTTGCTGCCGCCGACAATGCGAATGCGATCCATACCGATTCCCGTTTTTGCAGTGCGACAAGTATAAGACGATTGAGCCCCTGATGGCAAAAGCTTCGAAATTTGCGGCTATTTGATGGGAATCTAGCCGTCATTCCGGGGCGAGGCGAAGCCTCGAACCCGGAATGACGATTCGTTCTAAACCCGATTGATATCCTCGCTCTCCAGCACCGGTTTCGGATAGCCGTCGCGCGCGACCTTGATCAGGGCGCGGCCGACCTGCTCGGTCGTGGTCATGTATTTCGGCGCCACTCGATTGAGCCATGTCAGCAACGGCGCCGCCACGACATAGATCGCGTGAACCCAGGCGGTCCTGGATTTGACGCCGTGCAGCGGCTGGATGCCGGCGGGGCGAAACATGTAGGCCGCCTTGAACGGCAGCTTGAGCAGATCGTTTTCGGTTTTGCCCTTGATCCGCGCCCACATCAGGCGGCCTTGCTCGGTCGAGTCGGTGCCTTGCCCGGTGACATAGACGAACACCATGCCCGGATTGAGTCTTGACAACGTGGTCGCCGCGGCAAGCGTGAGGTCGTAGGTCAGATGCCGGTAGCGCTCCTCGCTCATGCCGACCGAAGAGACGCCGAGACAGAAGAAGCACGCATCAAATCCCGCGAGCTGAGACTCGATGGCCGAAAAATCCAGAAAATTATCGTGCACGATTTCGCGCAGCTTGGCGTTTTGTACGCCGGTCGGGCTGCGCCCGACCGCGAGCACGGTTTCGACCTCGGGATCGATCAGGCATTCGCGCAAGCACCCCTGCCCGACCATCCCGGTGGCGCCGAACAGGATGACTTTCATCGGATTTCCCGTGGCTTGGTTGTGTCACGCATTCAAGCGGCGGCCGCGAATTGATCGAAGGATACGCCGGTCAGAGCGACGGAGACATCCCAGAGCCGGGCCGCAACGGCTGGGTCTTTCGCCCGCGGCATGATCTTCGCCGGTACCGGCGGTCCCTTCAACTCGTAGAACCAGTTCGGGCCATAATAGCCACCCGGCTCCGCCCGCGGCGAGGTCGCGGCAAACAACGTCGGCAGCGCGCCTTCGGCAGCCGAGTGACTGACAAAGGGCTGAAGGGATTTGTTGAGTTGCCATAACAGGCCGATGGCGCCCGGGCCATTGGCAATCAGATCGGTTCGCGCATAGCCGGGATGCGCGGCGTTGCTCATCAATCCCCAGTCCGCTGCATCGCTGCGGCGCTGAAGCTCAAGAGCAAACATCAGCATGGCCAGTTTCGACTGACTGTAAGCTTTCCACGGCACGTACGACCGCGTGCTTTGCAGATCGTCAAAATTGATCATGCCCGAGCGATGCGCGAGGCTGGAGAGATTGACGACCCGGGGCTGATGGCCGCGGCGAAGCGAAGGAAGCAAACGCGCGGTCAGCGCATAATGGCCGAGATAGTTGGTGCCGAACTGCATCTCAAAGCCGTCGACTGTCGTCTGCCGCTGCGGCAGCGCCATCACGCCGGCATTGTTGATCAGAAGATCGAGCGAGGGGTAAGCGGCAACGAAGCGCGCGGCGAATTCGGCCACCGAGGCGAGGCTCGCCAGATCGAGCGCTTCGTAACTGGCCTTGGCGTTTGGAAATCGACCGCGGATTCCCTGGACGGCGTTTCGGCCCTTGGCGTCATTGCGCCCAGTGAGCACCATGTTGGCACCGGCGCCTGCCAGCGCCAGCGCGGTTTCATAGCCAAGGCCGCCGGTGGCGCCGGTAATCACAGCGGTCTTGCCGTTCAGGGGCGGAATGTCAGCAGTGGTCCAGTCGGTCATGCTTATATCTCCAGCGCTCGATTCGTTTGCGGACGTCAGCCACGCGGTGGTAAATGTGCACTTAGTGCAAATTTGCAAGAGGTAAAAATTGAGGATCATTGGTGAGCGTGCGCAGGCAGGTTAAGTCTAAGATACCAAAGAAGAAAACCGGCAAGACTGCGTTGTCGAGCGCCCCCGGTCTGCGGGAGCGCAAGCGCCAGCAAACCCGCGAGCGGCTGACTCGGGTAGCCATGGCACTGTTCCTCGAGCGCGGCTTTGAGGCGACCACGCTCGACGACATCGCGGCCGCCGCAGATATTTCGCGTCGCAGCTTCTTCCACTATTTTGCCTCGAAGGAAGACGTGGTTTTTACTTGGCAGGAGGAGAGCACAGCGGCGCTGATTGCCGCGGTGGCCGCGCGGCCCGCCAACGAATCGATGCTCACGGCCGCGGAGAACGCGATTTCCGCGATGGTCCGGCAGCTCGAGCCCGGCGAAGCGATGGCGATGGCGCGGCTCAAGCGCGACAACCCGGCCCTGCAGGCACGCGATCAGGTCAAATACGAGAAGCTTGAGCGCGCCTTGGCGGAGGCGCTCGGCAAGCGCGCGGGCCATAAAGCCGAAAGGCTTCAGGCCCGGCTTGTCGCCATGATCGCAACCGGTGCGATGCGGATCGGCGGTGAACTCTGGGTCGCCGAAGGGGCGCGCGAAAAGCCGGAAGCGCTGGTGAAGCGAACATTCGCCGCGCTGCGGGCAATCCTCGATTGATCGCCCGCATCTGTGACTGAACGCGATGTCATCCCTTGATGAACGCCAGCAGATCGGCGTTGATCGTGGCAGCTTCCGTGGTCGGCATGCCGTGCGGAAAATCCTTGTAGGTTTTCAGCGTCCCGTTTTTCAAAAGCTTTGCCGATAATGGCCCGGAATCGGCATAGGGAACGATCTGATCATCTTCGCTGTGCATCACCAGGACGGGCACGGTGATCTTCTTGAGGTCTTCGGTGAAATCGGTCTGTGAGAAGGCGACGATGCCGTCGTAATGCGCCTTGGCGCCGCCCATCATGCCCTGGCGCCACCAATTCTGGATGATGGCCTCCGAGGCTTTGGCGCCCGGCCGGTTGTAGCCATAGAAGGGACCCGCCGGAAGGTCGCGATAAAATTGCGAGCGATTGGCGGCGAGCTGCGCCTGAAATCCGTCAAAGACCTCTTTGGGGAGGCCGCCGGGATTGGCCGGTGTCTTCACCATCAAGGGTGGCACCGCGCTGATGATGGCCGCCTTCGCCACCCGGCTCTCGCCGTGCCGTCCCAGATAGTGCACCACCTCGCCGCCGCCGGTGGAATGGCCGACGTGAACGGCGTCCTTCAGATCGAGATACGCCGTCAAGGCCGCAAGGTCGTCCGCATAGTGATCCATGTCATGGCCGTCGCCGGTCTGGCTGGACCGGCCGTGGCCGCGGCGGTCATGGGCGATGACCCGATAGCCGTGATTGAGGAAGAACAGCATCTGCGTGTCCCGATCATCGGCCGACAGCGGCCAGCCGTGCGAGAACACCACCGGCTGACCACTGCCCCAGTCCTTGTAGTAGATTTCCGTGCCGTCTTTGGTCTTGATCGTTGCCATGGCAGGACTCCTTTGTGAAGGCCGTCAATTCCGGGGCAGCCCGCAGGGCTGAACCCGAAAATCCAGAGATGATGGCGTGAGATTCCGGGTTCGACACTTCGTGTCGCCCGGAATGACGCCCAAAGGCCGCTCAGGCATATGTCGGCATCGGCCGAAATCGCCTGATGGCACCGATGATCACAAGGACGAAAAACAACAGCACGATGCCTTGCACCACAGCGAACACCGGTCCAGACGGAGGATTACCCGGCGCCAGCGCCGTCAGGGCCGGCACTTTCAGGAATCCCTGAATGATGAGCACGAATATGTTGAGATAGAGCGAGATCATCGCGGTCACGGCATAGATCCAGCGCCAGGCGCCGGCAAGCCGCATGCCGTAAAGCGCGATACAGGCGATCGCCAGCAAGACCAGCGAGAGAATGCCGATCATGTGCGAGGGCAGCAACTTCTCAGACATCAGAGGCGGAATCAGAAAGCCGGTGGCGCTGGTTAAAATCGTGAACAGCAGGAAGATCGCGGTCAGGCCCGGCATCCGGCTGGAGCCGAGAATCCCGAACATGACCAGAATGCCCGAAACGATCGCGATCAGACTGATGATCACATGCACCGTGGTGAATGTAGCTAAACTCATACCTAGGATCATGACGCGTCCCCCCTTTTACAAACCGCGGCAAATGGTACGACCGGGGAAAGGAAATTGCCACATGCTCCGGTGGTGCCGGCGGCAATTCAGGCATGCGGCTTCGATCAAAAAAAGCGGAGGCCATGCCCAAGTTTTTTGCATGGCTGTCGCAAACAGCGCCAACGATGCTGACGGTATTCTAACGATTGAGGAATTCGACCAGCTTCGGGATCACCTGGTCCGGCGCTTCTTCCATCAGCCAGTGTCCCGATCCCTTGACGAGCACGCCCTCGACGTTGCTCGCCACCATCTTGCCCTGCTCGATCAGGAACGGACCGCCGGCTTTTTCCCCTGAAAGCACCAGCATCGGCATCGTCAGCCTGGTTTTTGCAAATCCTGCGAAATCCTCGGCGTCTTTTGGGAAGGCGCGGAAAACTTCCATCCCGGCGGCCATGTGGCCGGGCTGGGCATAGGCCTTGGCATAAAATTCGCGATCTTTTTCCGGCACCGATTTTCTTGGATCGGCGGCAAAATCGTTCCAGAAGTGCTCAAGGTAAATCCGTTCGCGCCCCGAGACCAGCGCCAACGGCGTCTTGCCGTAGAAATGGAAATGCCAGAGATCGCGCAGCAGGAAGACGCTGTTCCAGTCGCCGACACCGGGCAGGAACGCTTCCATCAGCACCAGCCGATCGACCTCGCCGGGGTATTGCGCCGCATAGGCGTAGGCCACCATCAGCCCGATATCGTGGCCGACCAGACGGATGCGGTCGTAGT
>Ga0209701_10003326_pt1 | contig 10522 bp, 12 predicted proteins | sample CZO8metaG_4_FD_188356 | JGI IMG/M metagenome (GOLD analysis project Ga0209701, IMG submission 188356) | Vadose zone soil microbial communities from the Eel River Critical Zone Observatory, Northern California, USA - CZOApr15con2H3.8 metaG... | ecosystem: Environmental > Terrestrial > Soil >...
GGCGCTGGCAGCTGCGCCCTCAACTGCGGTGGGGCAACTCCTGCAAAGGCGGCTGAACGCGAGCCGCAAGTGAGTTCGGATCCGGTCTTTTTCGATCTCTTGGGTAGAGCCGGCTCAGCAGAGTCGGCTGCCAACCCGCCACTGACCCGGCCATCTACTGTGGTCCCCTGCGCTAGCGCTTAGGCCAGAGTCCCCTCGCGCGGGGAACCCTCCTTAGAAAGCCACCGCGATGGTGGCCGAGACGTCGAGGAAGTTTGGGTTGATGCCCTTGGAAAACGGCGACGTAGCCGAGCGGTGGTAGGTGGCGCGCACGCCGAGCGCGACCGCGGAAAAGTCGAACTCGACCCCCGCCGCGAACGGGAAGTGCACGAAGAGCCCCGAATTGTACTTCGTGTCTGCTTGACCAGACATTCCCGGGATCGAAATGCCGAATTGCCCGCCCTGGACCATGATGTAATCGATGGCGATCCCTGCGCCGACGAAGGGATGCACCACCGGCAGCACGGGCAGGACAAACTTCACCATCGTCGTTTCACCGAAGCGAAGGAGCGCGGTGCTCTCTGGAGACGCCGGATCCTTGAGCTCGTTTCGACTTCCTTCGCTGCCGGTCTCAATCGCGACAAACGAGGCTGGCTTGAAGCTATAGAGAAGCCCCCAAGCAGGTCCGGCCGCGGTCACTTTGCCGAGATCGGAAGTGAAGCGCGTCATCCCACCCTTGAGCGTCAAACCCGCGTGGGCCGCTCCGCCGCTCGTCAGCGCGAGCATCAGGCCCGCAAACATCCCAGCCGCTCGAATCCTTCGTCCTGTCTTCATTCGCCCCTCCTGCGCTCGCGTCCAAAGCCGGACGCCGTCCTTTGTTGGAGTAAGCGTCAGATCAAAGGAAACGGTCTCAGGGAGTAACTATTGAAGACCCAGCCTAAGCTGGAGAAACGAAGAGGGGGGACGCCGATGCCGACACTGGAAGACGCGATTGCACTCGCGATGAAGGCGCATCTGGGTCAGAAGGACAGGGTCGGGGAACCTTACATCTTGCATCCGTTGCGCGTCATGTTCCGACTCGGTTGGGACGCGCCCGAGGCCGCTCGCATTGCGGCTGTCTTGCACGATGTCGTCGAGGATACGGCGATCCAACTTCGTGACCTGAGAAGACTCGGATATTCCGAGGAGGTGCTCGCGGCCGTGGAATTGCTTTCGCGCCGGCCGGACGATTCTTACGAGCAGTTCATCGAACGAGTGCTTCCCAATTCGATCGCGCGGAGGGTGAAGCGCGCGGATCTCGAAGACAACATGGAGCTGCGCCGCCTCCCCACAGTGACGGCCAAGGATCTGGAGCGCCTCGCCCGCTATCGATCGGCGTGGGCGCGGATCGTCGCGGCGGACCAAACCAATTGACGTAGAGCCTGGGTCCCCAAGTTTGTTGCAGCTCGCGTTGTGTGTAACAAAAACGGTCGCCGGCAGCCGTTTTTGTTACACACGCCGAAACGACATGCGAGATCGTGCAGCCAATCGGCGCGGACCCGCCGGAAATCACGGCGAGGTTCCGGGACCCGGCAGGAAACGTGATCTCTATACCGCGGGAAAATTAGGGGAAGGTCACGCGCTCCATATGAGCTCTGCCCCAGACACGAACCTGGTCGACGAGCGGCAGCACTGACCGACCATAATCGGTGAGCGAATACTCAACTGGAGCTGGAACCGCGCCCTTCGGCTCTCGGCGCACAATTCCGTCGCTGACGAGCTCGCGGAGTTGCTGGGTCAGGACCTTCTGCGAGATGCCAGGGATCGCCTGCCGAAGCGCTGCGAAGTGTCTGGGTGATTCCGCCAACCAGTACACCATGATCAACTTCCATTTCCCGCCGATCGCCGCCAGCGCCGCCGTCAGCGGACACCCGCCGACCGGATTCGAGCGCCGAAGGCGAGGGGGGTTACCTGAAGGTGCCTTCTTGATGGAGGTCATCAGCCCGATCATATTCAACTCCTTCAAGGAGGCCGATGATGATAGTCGAAGTCCGAAGCTACCGGATCAAGCCAGGCCGCCGCGCGGAGTTTATCCACTTCTTCGAAACCCGTGCAGTGCCCGCGCTCCGCTCGCATGGAATGAAAGTTCTCGGACCCTTGCTCGATCTCGAGAATCCCAACAAGTTTGTTTGGTTGCGCAGTTTTCCTTCTCTAGAGGACCGGGAGCGCCTCAGGACCGACTTCTATGAAGGCGAGGTGTGGAAGAACGAGCTCGAGTCCATCGCCATGCCGATGTTGGAAAGTTACGACGTCATCTTGTGCGAGACATCGCGTGGTTGCGTGTTCGATGGGCCTCGAGAGGAGTCCTGACGCTGTACTCCATGACTACTAGGAAGCGCTGGTAAGTAATTCCCTCAAGTTGGCAGACTTTGGATCAATCAGCTCTTGATTGACATACCGATGAAGAATGCTGCCGACGAACGTCTGGTACGGAATCCCCAGCCTCCGAGCTTCTGTGCGTAGCTCAGCGAGTACCGCTCCATCTAGGCGAATGCTCACCGGAACCTTGGCGGCACCTGGATCTACCCTGGCCTTTCCGGACCGCTTCCTTAGCTTCTTCAGATCATATTCCTTCTTCATAAGCATTCCTCTCCTTGGGTGTCGCCTTCCGAGCAGAAATGATTCGGACCGTCTCGCCCCGGTGTTTTTTCACAAAAGACTACGAGCAGAACCCGCTCTTTCCGAGAATGCCCAACGCGAATGAACCCCATTCAAATCTTATCACCGATTTCGGCTAGTGTATGCTATCGTATATACGATAGCAAGGAGCCGGTCTGGCGCGTCTTTAGCAGGAAGGAGTCCCGAACAAGGGTCTGCTGGGCGTGTGTTGTAAACGACTCTGAGCGAGCCTCACTCGAGCAAGACGTGACTGTTCTCGGCCTGGCGGATGAAGCGCTGCGCGTCCTCCTCCAGTAGGAAACGCTCCCTGACCAACTCCCTCGCCGCACGCCGCACGGCCTGCACATAGCCGTGGTGGTTGTGATAGCGCTCCCTGAGCGATCTTCGAGGATCGCCCGTCGCTTCCCGTTCCGCCCTCGTCACTGCAAAAGGAATGAACGAACCGCTCAGCGCGCAAAGGTGGGGACGGCGCAACCCTTCGGCCCGCACGTTCCAGCCTGTATTAGTTCCCAAGGGAGCCCGAATCTCGATTGGCCGAATGCCTGCGATGTCCAACCCATCCTCGTCCGGCCTGGGAACCCGCAGCACATAGCTGTTTCCAAGCAATGGCGGCAACACCGTCAGGCGCCCACCTACCGAGCTGAATTCGGGGCCGTAGTCGAGAAGCTCCAAGCTGTTGAGGCCGGATGGAAATTCAACTCCAGGAATGTCGGGGAATGCCTCGCGCGCCTCAGCAAGGCTCACCAACGTGCCGTGCCTGACGCTCGGTACTTCGCTCTGCGGGGGCAGGACACCGCGATCCGCCCATCGATCGAGCGCGATCAGCAGCGCGCGGACGGTTGGACCGTGGTAGTTCGGGTTGGTCAAGTTTTGGCAGTTTCCCCTCGGGCCCGGGAAATCTGCCGGGTTGTTTCCGCCGTGTTGAAAGCTCGAAAGCAAATAAATTCTGAGGTTCGGAGGAAGCTCGATCGGTTCTCCAAAACCGTTGGTCAGATAGAGCGAGGAACGGAATTGGTAATATTCCAGCTCGGTGTCGGTATGAAACACCAGCGGATCGGTGTCGGGCCGCTTTAAAATCCCATCGGTAATCCCAGAGATCTCATCGGTGCGGACGGCATAGGAAAGTGCAGGGTAACTGGTGGACAAAAAGTCGTGTCGGTCGTCTTCCCGTGAGTAGGTATTCGGATCTGCAAACTCCACATTGGCGAAAAGCCGATGGGTGCCCGGTTTGTGAATCCACACTGCATCGAAAACGCGGCGGTGCGACTCATCCTCATTGAAGCCCAGGTAAAGCCAGTCGCGTTGATACATCCCGGTGGAGGAACCGCCGAAGGAGTATGAGTGCACGATGCCGACGTGTTGGCCATCGCGAGCCAAAGGGTTGGGGTTGCCGTCATCGTCGTGGGTCTGGAACCGCAAGAAGGACCCGATGTCGCGCGTGACCGCATAGCCGAGGCCCATCACCTTCGGGTTTTTGGCAGGGTAGATCAACTCGTAGAGCCGGTCGGGGCGAAATCGGTCAAACAGACAGATGTCCGTGGTGGTCGGGGTCAAGCTCCCCTCGCCAGTGGGGCAGGTTCCGAACGCCCAACGGTCGGGCGGAATCGGAATCTTGGCACCGAAGACGTCGTCTCTGACGGTGAGGAGGGATTGGGTTGTGTCGCGGTCAGCCGTCTCGTACGAGACGAAGCTGGGATCTCCCTCGAGCGTCAAAGTGAAGGTGCCTGCCGCGGGGATGGTTCGATCCGTATACTCGATACGTACTGGCGCCACGATCGGGCTTCCATCGGGCTGGGTGGCGACCGGCAGGTTTGGGAACATGCGGTTATTACCGGCCGCCACGTCTCCCTGCCAACCCGCATCCACCACGGTATAGCCAAGGCGCATCAGGAAACCATCACCGGCATCGGCCGCGGTGATGGGATCATTGATTCCGGGACCCGCAGGGGCGTAGTTGAAATACCCGGTCGCTTGTTTATTGCCGCGGTTGTTGATGACGTAAAAAATCTTTCCGTTCCCGCGCTCCATCTCCATGGGCTTGAGAATGAAGAAGGGGGCACTGAACTCGACCATCCCTCTTTGGTTGCGAGGCGCGCGGTCGAGATTGACGAGCGTGGCGTTCAAGGGATCCGCTGGGTCCACTTCCATGTAGGCGGTTCCATCGAGCCGCTGGTACGGACCCACGGTCCCGAACGAAATGCCCTCGGCGAAAATCCGGGTCCGCTCCACCACGAACCTGACTACCCGTGCTTCGGCTCTGAGGCAAAATGCGAAGAGAAGAAGGACCATGATCTGGACAGACAAAGGTTTGCGCGCCATCTCGGCTTCCTTTCGATTGCCCCCCGGGGCGTCCCAACGACGCCTGCCGAATGACTTGCTCCTAGCCAGCGGTCAACGAGTTCCCTGAAGAAGTGTCGAGTCCGGAACCCTGTGGCAGAATGGAGATGCCATGACAGACGTGAATATGAGGCTTACCGCCGGCGCGACCGAGGATTCGAGGGGCTTTTCGCCCACCGCAGGTGGTGCGATCGAGGTGGGATTCAAACCAGGGAAAGCCACGGTAAGCGTCGATTACTCGAAGCAGGACTCGGTAATTTTCAAAGTAGACGGTGAGTTTTCCTTGAAAGACGCTGGAGCCAATCTGCCGGCACTAACTCTCGGCGCTGGAGGCTCCATTGCCTTGGACGGGAAGGAGCGGATCAACGGCTCTGTCGCTTGGGAAATTAGCAAGAATATTGAGGCGAGGGCTCAGGTGGGCTTTGGCCGCGAAGGGTCGTCGTTCAAGGGCACGCTCACGATTCGCTTCTAGCTAGGAGCAGATATACATCGCCAAATCGACGAGTGGGGGGAGCTGAACATGAGCACGAGAGGTCTTTCGAAGGCGCGGCTCGAACGAATGCATCAGGTGTTGTCTGGGTACGTCGAACGTGAAGAGATGCCTGGGCTCGTAGCGCTCGTCAGCCGTGATGACGACGTTCATGTTGAGACGCTCGGTAGAATGTCGGTCGGCCATCCAGCCCCAATGAAGCGCGATACGATCTTTCGCATTGCTTCGCTCGCGAAGCCCGTTACTGCAGTTGCGGCAATGATTCTGGTGGAGGAATGCAAGTTACGGCTCGACGAATCGATCGAGGCGTGGCTGCCGGAACTTGCCAATCGTCGCGTGCTGAAGTCCATGTCCTCGCAGCCCGATGACACGGTGCCTGCGACGCGTGCGATCACGGTTCGCGATTTGCTGACGTTCCGCATGGGCTTCGGCAGTGTGATGGCGAAGCCGGATACCTATCCGATTCAGAAGTTGATCCGTGAATATCGGATCGGTGGCGACGGTCCACCACTGCCTTCGCAAGCGCCTGGCACGCAAGAATGGCTGCAGAAGCTCGGTTCGCTGCCGTGGATGGCGCAACCGGGCGAGCGGTGGATGTATCACGTGAGTGCCGACGTGCTCGGGGTCTTGATCGCGCGAGTGTCGGGACAAAGGCTCGGCGCGTTCATGCGGGAACGGATCTTCGATCCGCTCGGTATGAAAGACACAGCCTTCCACGTGCCTTCCGAGAAAATCGAGCGCTTGCCTGCGAGCTACTTCTTCAATCGTCGGACAAACCAGCTTGATCTCTATGACGACGTGGCGAACAGTGCATGGCGATCTGAGCCGGCGTTCGAATCGGGCGGAGGCGGGCTCGTCTCTACGATCGATGACTACTTTGCCTTCAGCCGGATGATGCTGAACAAAGGCTGGCACGGCCGCGAGCAAGTTCTTTCACGCGCCGCCGTGGAGCTGATGACTTCAGATCAACTCACACCTGAGCAACGAACGGGCTCCGAAATCTTTTTCGGCGCGCATCGCAGCTGGGGCTTCGGAATGGCGGTGGAAATTCAGCGCAATGAAATCTTCCGCACACCAGGCCGATTCGGTTGGGACGGCGGCCTCGGCACATCGGCATACACCGATCCTGCAGAGGGAATGATCGGCATCCTCCTCACGCAGCGGATGATGGATTCGCCGAAACCGCCGAAGGTATTCACCGACTTCTGGACCACTGCGTATGGAGCAATGGAATAGGCGATCGAAAAAAGATGTCCGGCGGTAACCGCATCGAACGTTCTATGGGGTACGGACGGGGCGATCGGCCTCATTCGAACAAAAGGAGAAGACCATGAGTGAATTTTTGTATCTGTATCGACTCTCTGCGGACTCCCTGCATGCACTGGATTCGCCGAACCAGATGCAAGAGCGTCTGAAGAAGTGGACCGCCTGGTTCAAGGAGCTCGAGGCCAAGAACCACATCAAGAACCCCGGCCACCCCCTCGCCTCCTCCGGCGCGGTGGTCAAAGACAAGCGCGGCACGGTCACGGATGGTCCCTACGCGGAGTCCAAGGACATCGTCGGTGGATACACGCTGATCGAGGCGAGGGATCTGGCACAAGCGACGCAACTGGCCTCCGGTTGCCCCGTCTTAGAGGTCGGTGGGGTTGTCGAGGTGCGTCCGATCCGGCAGATGTAGATCGGTGGTGCCCGACGATCATTTCTTCCGGCGAGAAGCGGGCCGGCTGCTCGCAACGCTGACCCGCATTCTCGGCGTCCACAACCTCGCCCTCGCGGAGGACGTCGTTCAGGACACGCTCGCGAGCGCTGTCGAAGTGTGGACGTATCGAGGAGTGCCCGACCATGCCTCCGCATGGCTGATGACCGCCGCGAAGAACCGGGCGCTCAGCTTGCTTCGCCGCGAACGGACGGCTCGCAAATTTGCGCCGGAGCTCGGGCAGTTGCTCGACGGCGAGTGGACGCTGAAACCCGTCCTCGAAGAGCAGTTTCTGCCGCCCGCGCTAAAGGACGACGAGCTCCGCATGATGTTCTCCTGCTGTCATCCCCGGCTGGACGAGGAAGTCCAGGTCGCTCTCGTCCTCTACCTTCTCTGCGGCTTCTCCGTAGCGGAGGTGGCGAGCGCGTTCCTCGTCACGCAAGCGGCGATGGAGAAGCGGATCTCCCGCGGGAAGAAGGTGCTGGCGAAGTCGAAGCGGCTCTTCGAGCTGACCGCCGACGACTTTGCACCGCGCCTGTCCGCGGTGCACCGGGCGCTCTATTTGCTGTTCAGCGAGGGATACCACGGCGCGCATCCCGAGGAAGTGGTGCGCGTTGATCTCTGCCACGAGGCGATGCGTCTCGTGCGTCTGCTCGTGGACCATGCTCCGGCAGCGACCCCGGCGACCCATGCACTCGCGGCGCTGATGTACCTCGATGCCGCGCGGTTGCCAGGACGCGTCGACGAGGCAGGCAATTTGACCGCTCTGTTCGACCAGGACCGGTCGCGATGGGACGCGGCGCTCATCTCCGAGGGACTCAAGCTGCTCGAGGCGTCGGGGGCGGGAGACGAGCTCACCGAGTACCATGTCGAGGCCGGGATCGCCGCGATCCACGCCGCCTCGGGCACAGCGGAGCAGACGCGCTGGGGCGACATCGTCGCGCTCTATGACTCCCTGATGAGGATTCACCCGTCGCCCGTCGTCGCCCTCAACCGAGCGATCGCGATCGCGCAACACCAAGGGCCTACGCGCGGCCTCGACGCCCTTCGCGCAATTACTGAGCAGGATCGACTGGCGGGGTACCCGTTCTACTCGGCCGCGATCGGCGAGTTGGAGCTGCGTTGCCTGAGGCCCGAAGTCGCGCGGGAGCACTTCCGCATCGCCCGCGGGCTCGCGAGGAACGAGGCGGAGCGGCGCTTTCTCGATCGGCGGATTGCTGCATGCGACCGCCGATCGGCCTCCTGAGGACAGAAGGATCCGACTGCGATTTGGCCAACTGTGGTGAGTTACGTGCCCCGGGGCACCAAATCCGCCCACACTTCGCCGAAAGTTGTCGAAAACGGCGCTTCTCAAACGTCTTCCTAGAAAAGGACCAAATATGACGACCGTATCATTGGGCGCGAATTCGAAAATTGCCGCTCTCCTGTCGGAGCGGGAGCGCATCCAGCAGTTCTATCGCGACGTCTTGGGATGCAATGTGGACATAAAGCCGGAGGCGGACCTCATTTGGTTGAGGCCTGATTTTTACCTCGGCGTTGTCTACGAAGATCCTGCCTCGAGTGAGTCGCAGCTTTTGATGGCCATTTGGCTGGAGCTCCGAGTCGAGCGTCCAGAGGAGCTGAAGGAGAAGATCCTGAGGTTTGGCGTCACGACCATCGAGTACCCCCGCGACGAGGACCATTTCTATTTTCAGGCTCCGGGCGGGCAGGTCTTTCGCTTGGTGAGCAATGCCGAAGAGATGAACCTCTATCGTCCGCACGGGAGCGTGCTTCTCCCGCGCTCGAACAGACGCGCCGCGCGCGCCGTGGCCGAAGACGACACGATGCTCGGGATGTAGGGCTATGTCTGGTTAGACAGTGGTCGAGCGATGCGGTGTCGATCAACGCGCCCGCACCTCGATCGTGGTAATGAGTTGCGGCGCTTAGCTGAGCTCTTTACGCCTGCACTTGGAGGACAGGCCATGCCTAAGGCGGTCAAGTTCGACAAGTACGGTGGGATCGAGGTTCTGCGCGCCGTCGAGGTGGAGCGGCCCGTTTCCGGTCCGGGACAGGTACTGGTTCAAGTCAAGGCCGCCGGAATCAATCCGGGCGAGGCCTTGATCCGCGAAGGGGTCTTTGCCAAGCAGTGGCCTGCGAAGTTCCCATCCGGGCAGGGGAGCGATCTCGCCGGTGTGGTGGAAAAGGTCGGGCGCGCCGTCACGAGCTATCGTCCCGGAGACGAGGTGATCGGCTTCACCAACGATCGCGCCAGCCAGGCCGACTTCGTAGTCGTTCCGGCCGACCAGCTGACGCGGCGCCCGCCCCACGTGCCGTGGGAGCAGGCAGGCGCCCTGTTCGTCGCGGGAACGACGGCGTATGCGGCGGTCCAGGCGGTGGGTCCACTGGCCGGGCAGACCCTCGCCGTCTCGGGTGCTGCGGGCGGAGTGGGTTCGATTGCGGTGCAGCTGGGAAAGATCGCAGGCGCCAAGGTCGTCATCGGTCTGGCGAGTGAGGCGCATCACCGCTGGTTGTCGGACCATGGCGTGATCCCAGTGGCGTATGGCGACGGCACCGCCGATCGGATCCGCGCCGCCGCAGGTGGTCGGGTCGATGCCTTCGTCGACACCTTCGGCCACGGTTACGTCGAATTGGCGCTCGGGCTGGGAGTCGTGCCCGATCGGATCGACACCATCAGCGACGTCGCGGCCGCCAAGAAGCACGGCGTCAAGACCGCCGGCAACGCGGAGGGCGCGAGCGCGAAGGTCCTCGCGAATCTGGCCCAGCTGATCGAGGCGGGGCGTCTCGAGATCCCGATCGCTAAAGTCTACCGCCTCGCGGATGTCCAGGAGGCATACCGCGAGCTCGAACGCCGCCACACGCTCGGGAAGATTGTGCTCGTACCTTGATCGCGGGACGAAGCGCCTAGATTTTTGTCACGAGAGTCACAAGACAAGATCGCGCCGCCGATCGCTCAATATCTGAGTCGGATCAAGAGCTTGGCCGACACGACAAAATCTGCCAAATCGATCGTTCTGTCGGATCTGAGGGCCTCACGGCCTGCCTGCGACGAGTACGGTCGGCTTTCCTAGTTCGAGCTCCAGCAGCTTGCTGCCGAGCTTGCGCGCTCGCAGCGCGGCGGCAAACTGTTGCGGCGTTCCGGTCAGGACCGGGAAGGTGCCGTAGTGCATCGGCACCGCTTTCGCCGGCGCGACGAGACGAACCGCGTCCGCGGCACCTTCGGGGCCCATCGTGAAATGATCCCCGATGCAAACCAGCATGTAGTCGATCTTGTGCGACCGCCCAATCGCGGCCATGTCGCCGAACACGTTGGTGTCGCCCGTGTGATAGAGCGTGGGCCCGTTCTTGATCTGGACGACAAAGCC
>Ga0209701_10003328_pt1 | contig 10521 bp, 9 predicted proteins | sample CZO8metaG_4_FD_188356 | JGI IMG/M metagenome (GOLD analysis project Ga0209701, IMG submission 188356) | Vadose zone soil microbial communities from the Eel River Critical Zone Observatory, Northern California, USA - CZOApr15con2H3.8 metaG... | ecosystem: Environmental > Terrestrial > Soil >...
CGTCGCCAGTCCCGCCAGTTTGATGCTTCCCAGATCGCCGCCACTACCCTTGATCCACAAAACCTCCTCTTTTTTTCCGCTCAGAGGATCGGCTTGCAGGATTTTCGAACTTGTGTTTCCTCCGCCGAAGTTGGTGATGCGAAGGTCAGATCCCAAAAGGTTCGAGCGGTAGCGCAGTAATTCCGGTTCCTCCAGACCGCGGGCCACCTGCTCGTCCCAACGGTCTTCCAAATAGCGCAGCTTTGTCTTGAGTTTCATGAGAGTGTTTTCAATCCAAAGAGTATCTGATTGCGGTCACTGCGGGCGGCAAAACGGGGGACAGGCCGCGCCGCGCCCCGTCGGTCGCCGGGCAGCAAACATGATACTCCAGCGATGCAATAGGGCAACAGTTTCTATTAGAACATTCGAAAAGACCCGGCTTTTACAAAACTAACGCCCGACCGATCTGGTCAACTCACCCCTCCGTCTGGAAGCACGCGACGATGCTGCTGGTATCCGGGGCGAAACTTCAATAGAGAAATAAACTTGCTATTGACAAATGGCGATGCGGAAGGCTAGAGTTCAGCCCTTTGGAGCGAACCGGATTCGCGCCGGTCGGCATTCCCAAAGCATAAGCCCATTGCGCGGTCGGAGCTGGACAGGTCGCGGGCAAGCTGAAAATGCTCGTGGCTTAACCGGCATCGAAAGCATCCGCGTATGCTGAAGGTATCTTCGAAGCCTGCAAATGGAAACGTGGGAAGCATTGACACCAGAGCAAACGAAACTAAGATCCCAAGGCTGATATGAATCCAAATCCGGCAATCGGCGTGCTCTATCACTGGCTGGGGGGGCTCGCTTCCGGCAGCTTCTACGTTCCGTACCGTGGCGTGAAGCGCTGGGCGTGGGAAACATTTTGGCTCACCGGCGGCTTCTTCAGCTGGATCATCGCCCCCTGGTTCTTCGGTCTGCTGATGACCAGAGACCTGCTGGCTGTTCTGCGCGAGACTCCCGGGACAGTGCTTTTCTGGACGTTTTTCTTCGGGCTCCTGTGGGGCGTTGGCGGTCTAACTTTTGGCTTGACCATGCGCTATCTGGGATTGTCGCTGGGGATGGCGGTAGTGCTTGGCCTCTGCGCCGCTTTCGGAACCCTGATCCCCCCGATTTTTCGTGGCGAATTCATGACCCAGGTGGTAGGCACAACCTCTGGAAGAGTGATTCTTCTGGGTATTTTCGTTTGCCTGCTCGGCATCGCGGCCGCGGGCGTGGCTGGCATCTACAAAGAGCGTGCCATGTCACCCGCACAGCAAAGAGTAACTATCAAGGAGTTTGACCTAAAGAAGGGTGTGGGCGTGGCCACGCTTTCGGGCGTAATGAGCGCCTGCTTCGCCTATGGATTGGCAGCCGGAGATCCCATCAAGACTCTCACCATGAAACACGGCACATCTGATCTGTGGCAGGGCCTGCCGGTGTTGGTCGTAGTCCTGATCGGCGGTTTCACCACCAATTTCATCTGGTGCCTGGTGCTCAACATCCGGAACAAGACGGGCTACCAGTACTTCACTTCGATTTCGCACGAATCGAGCGATCGCGAGTCTAATGATAACGATAACGTTCAAGACGAAACCATCATTGAGACTGCGCTCGACGCCCCCAGCCGGGAAGTGGTGGAGCAGATGACGTCCGCCAGAACCGATCTACGGGCACGAACCGGCGCCGCCGTAGCCGATGCGCCGACGTCGGGAAATCCCGCTAGAAAAGAAGGCAGCGCGCGTGTGCCCATGCTCACAAATTACTTACTGTGCGCGCTGGCCGGCACGACCTGGTACTTCCAGTTTTTCTTCTACACCATGGGCGAGACCCAGATGGGCCGCTACAAATTTTCCAGCTGGACGTTGCACATGGCCAGCATCATCATTTTCAGCAGCCTGTGGGGAATCGGGTTAAAGGAATGGAAGGGCGCCGGCGTGCAGGCGGGCCGCATGCTGGCCCTGGCCTTGGCTCTGCTAGTGGGCTCCACTGTCATCGTGGGGTACGGAAATTATCTCGGGCTGGCACACTAGTCCGATCCATCCCCGTGCGGGCGATTGGATCTGCGGCCGGGATCAAGCGGTCTCCAAGCGCGCAAGTTGCCCAGGCCCGAATCATCGATTAGGCTTGATTTCCGCAGCTTGCGACCCAAGCCGGGATGGCGGATCCGGCAGACCGGGTACCCTCAAGCTTGAGCCCCATGCTGATCAGCTATTTCCCCGCAGCCGCATGTGCCAGCCGAACAACCCAAGATAGCTGGCCGCCAGCCCGCAGAACAAGGAAGTCAGGAGAACGTGCCCGACGACAAATTCTTTTCCCTTGGGCCAGTCCCCGGAGGTGAAGTAAAACGCATCTACAAGGACACGCGCAGTCCAGTAAAGTCCTATAAAACATGCAAGTCCGCGAGCAGCCCGGTCACCCCTTAGCAGTTCTGCATGCAAGACCAGCGTGAGCGTGCCAAAGGCAATGATAGTCAACACCGTGAATCCACCCTGTACCCAGAGCAGCTTACGATTGAAAGGCATGAGCAGCTGCAAGTCCTCCTTCCAGCGCAGTCGGTATGGCACTTGAAAACTGGCAATCAAGATCACGAAATGCCCAGCACCCATTAGCCAGAGGCCGAGGTCGAAAGTCCGTTCTACGAGCGGGTTGGTCATAGAGCTTGAATCGCCTTCATGAAAGGAAGTACTACACGCAGGACAAACGGCGGGTGAAACAGCAAGAAGACAGGCCCAGCAGTTAAAACTGCCATAAACAACCAGCCGGATACACCTTGTCGAAGACCAACATGTTGGCCGAAAGGGGAACGTTCCACTGCAACGCCTAAGCCCTGAAGCATAAAGTAGGCCGTGGGAAGACCGTAGCCTCCGCGAGCGGGCAGCGAAATCACCAAATCGTGGATCAGGCCCGACGCGATGAATACTAGAAAACCAGCGCCCCCAGCGCCCCACCTTCGATGCAATGGACGAAAGATCAAGTCATACCCAGTTGGCGAAAGTCCACATTCCATCGCTTTCCCCAGAACTCACTCAGGGAGGCGGAGCCGAGAGGGGCAGACATGGTGGGTCTTGCATCGACGCCAAAGCTCTGCCACAGCAGGCCCACGATTTGGAAGGTACCGAAGTGAAGGAGCAGGACCAGACCTAACATTCCCACCCACCCGCGCAGAAGAGGTTCTCTTTCCGGAACAGATCGCGCCACAATCCAGAGCAGAAGCGCACCGAGAATTGTTTCGATGATCGCCCACAGCCAAGTTAGGCATGCAGGTGTTTGCACACGTTGACTCGCATCCAAGAAAGCCTCTGCGTCCATGCCCGGCCAAGCCAGAAGGTAGGCTGCCGAGCGAGACAGTGAGCTTTCGCCACGGGACATACGCACTTCCATGAGGGCTGATGAAGCACCCCCAATCCTTGCCATTGACGATGCCGACCTGTTCGGTGCGGAGCTGAGCCACCTTGTCCGGGAAATCTCATCGGCCAGGGCTGGGCATTTCATATTATTGGGTATTCGCTCCGGAAAAGTAGATCGAGCGCTCGATGCCACACTCCTGAAGGGTTTACCGTACTACGAGATCGTAATACCGCATCTGACGGACGCGGATATAGGAAAGCTGCTGGACGTGCTTGATCGAGAGAATCGACTCGGAGTTCTCAAAGGCAAGTCACGTTCAGAGCAGGAGATAATGTTTAGGAGTCAGGCAGGTAGGCAACTGCTGGTGGCGATGATTCAGGCCACCTCAGGTGCTCCGTTTAAGGAGAAAGCGGTGGAAGAGTTGGGCGATCTTCCGGTGGAGGGACGGCAAGTATACGCTCTCGTGGCAGTTGCTTCAGCCTTCAGGTTCAAACTTACAAAAGAAGAGATTCTGGTTGCATCGGGGGATCAGACTAACGCTTCCCTGAACGTGCTCGATCAATTAATTCGCCGCCATGTTATTACGCAGCTGGAAGGCTGGAAGATGACAATTCTGTCCGTGCTAGACATCGCGTCATTGCCGATCTCTTGTTAGATGAGCTCAAGAGGACTGGTGAACTCCGGGACGTTCTGGAAGGTCTGACCTTCGCAGTTGCAACCAAAGTCGGCCCAAGTATGAGACGTTCTGCAAGGCCGTGGAGAATGTTAAGAACGTTGCTGAACCACGATTTTTTAGCCCGCTCCATTTACCCCGAGGCTGCGCGCAACCTTTATGGAAGCCTCGAGTCCTTGTTGTCTTGGGACTATCATTATTGGCTCCAGAGGGGAAGCCTTGAAGTTGAGTTCGGCGATGCACCTTTGGCCGAGAACTTTCTCAATCAAGCACGTGGACTGGCACCTGACGATCCTTTCGTTCAGACGGAGTGGGGATACCTCCTGTTTAAGAAGGCACTTGATCATCCGGTTTCGATTGAAGCTCCTGCTCTTGTCGAAGAGGCGACCCTGTTGCTTGAGGATCTTATAGGCAGATCGGGCGTCGCGGACTCATACCCATACCACGTCCTCGGAAGCCAGGGACTTTCGTGGGCGCGGCGAGGTACCCATATCCGGCCGGAAAAAGAGAGATTTCTCGCAAGGCTGATTCGAATTGTTAACGAAGCCTGCACAAGGTTTCCGAGAGCAGGTGAGCTCCAACAACTCCTCAAAGACATAAAGAGGGAATCATTGATGTTGGTTACAAATGATAAGAACACAGACGTGTCTACGATGGACATGTTCCCGGAAAATTCCCAATAGGAATCGGGACTCAACACGCGGCTGAGACGAATATTGCGAAGCCGAAGGCGTTAGGTTGTAAGCGCCAGCCTGCACGTCTATGCGTACCGCCCCTTCTCCGCGACCCTACTGGGATCGAATAATAATCGAATCGTCGTGACGTGCTTCAGCTTTTGTCCGAAACGCTCACCAGTTGCGCAAGACCTTGCCAATCGTGCGAATGGGGTAAATGCTCCGCTGCACCCTAGTCACGCCTCCGCTTGCTAGGCCGCGATTCGATCTCTACCGTATCGACTGCTGTCGCATAGGTACCTTCTGGTCCCGATGCCATTTTCAGACCAATCTCCTCATGCGTGACCTCCCGGCCCTTGTTCCTCACATGGAAATCGAACCGTTCCTGGAGGGTTCTGATCTCGTGCGCTAGTGTCACCTCGAGGTAAAAGCTGCTGTACAAGTTCTTCACGACCGTTTCCGCCATGAACAAGGTACGACTAGGAGCGCGCATAAACAGGGTAAGGCAAGCGGTATCGGAATCCGGGAAGTTCTCGCAGTGATAGGTCCTGTGTCCAGAATCAATGTAGAATCGCCCGATCACGAACCTGGCTTCGGACGATCCTCTTGCAGCGTCGAACATCCAGACTCCAGCCAAAGCTTCACAGACGTGCAGCGCGGCGTTATATGCCGTAACGGCTTCCTGCACCGTTCGCCCTACGCCAGAATATCGAATCTCCATGCTAGGTGCAGAGTCCTGAAGAGCTTGGACGGAGCATTCTAACCAGTCAAATCTTCGCTGCGTCTGCACCAGTCGCTTAAAGATCTTGGGTAGATCATGCCCTAGACGTTTTGGATCTTCCCCTACGCCTGCTCTCATCAGCGCGATTTTCATAAACTTCTCCGCAGCGGCATGGCTGTGGAAGATCGCATTCTGTGTGTCGCCAGTTTCCTTGAGAGACACCGTAGCATGCTCAAGATCAAAAAACGCCCGCCAAGCCAGTTCCCGTTGTGCGTCGTCCAAGATGTGATCGTCCACATGCAGGGTGTAAAGCTTTTGCAATGCCTCCGTCGCTGCAGTTACTTTAGGCGCAAGTTCGTGGAATTCGTCATTCGTAAAGCTCTTTGCGACTTCAATCGGGAGGTCATCGATTCGGTCCGTAAGCGTGACAATTGTCTGTTCGCTTACAAACGGGACCTGAACAAAGTACAGCTCGCCTCTAATGAATACAGGAATACGCCCTAAGACTTGGTCCCACGTAGCGCGCTTACCATAGCGATCTACGAACCATGAGGCTATTGAGTCGAACAAGCTAGTGCGTAGATCGCCGTCGGGTATTGGGCCGTACAGTCTTTTGAAGCATTCCAGTGGCCGAAACCGTAAAGGAATACCCTGGCTCTTCATGTCATCGTCCAACAGCCCAAGACGCGAGGCAAGCTCGTTCTGCGTAAAACTGTTCACGCTCTGTCTCTCCGCGCGGTATCAGTCTGGTGGCAAACTTTCTTCATCACTATTTTCATTCTAACAAGGTGTTCAGGAAGAGCTTCGGAACGAAGGCTCGCCTTTTTTGCGACAGAATCCCCAACGTGAAAGAACGTTATCTTCAAGAATTTCTAAAGAAAATCCAGCGATTCCGAACCTTTGGCGCTCAGTGAAGTTTGTGGGTTACGACTGGGGACTCATGGATTTTGTTTGGCGGACAGCTTTGTTCGTTGAACCACACCTTCACTAACTCACATGCGAATGCTACATCGCTGCCGCAACGATTGGCTTGGCCCACTGCGGAACATCGCTCAACTCGCACCGGCTCACGATCTTGCCGCGCTCCGAGTGGAGGATCAGTACCGGTTGTGGAGCAGCGCCCGTGTTTGGATCGGCTTCTTTGCTGTTGTCGTACACCTTGAGTTCAGTCAACATCGGGACAAGCTTGATCAGGTTCACGAGACTTCTGTTATACCGCTCGAGGATCTTTGCCACCGGAATATCATGCCCGCCTCTCGTGACTCTGGAACGCACGCGCGCGATGTGGAGATCCGGACTGCTCAAGCCCATGTACAACATGCGTACCTCGAGTCCCCTCGACAGCGCTTCGTGTATGATACCGGTGATTGTTTTCCCTCCAAGCGTAGTCTCGAAGGCGAAGTAGAGTCGTTCGGCGACTGCGCGTTCCAAGAGTCGTTTTCCCTCGTACCATGCTTCGCTATTCGCCTGCAATCGAGTGATCCCCGGATTGGCAGATAAAATCTGGCTTGCTGCCTCGTCGGGATTGAAATAGTTGCCGCCTTGTTGCAATAACATTGCGCCCGCTAAGCTGCTCTTTCCAGCCCCATTGGTTCCCGCTATTACATAGATGGATGGGATTTGAGCTGCATCAGTCACGCGTGCGCAGAGCTGCTACAGCAGCCTTTCCCATCTGCTCAGGCGTTGCGTCGAATGTGGCTTTCATGCCCGCGCGAGATTCTGACGTCTGCATTTGAGCAAGAAGCGCATCGAATTTACTACTCAGCGTGTTGAGCTTAACCTCGGCGGCACTCGAAAGAGCGTAGAATTCTTCAACAGACATTAGAACTGCTCTCGCAGCTTCGTACTTGGTGATGAACATCAAGCCGCCCTGAATAGCACTTTCGAGGACCCGGCCAAACTCGTTCTTCGCTTCTGTCGCGCTAACAGAAGCCGCCTCGGTACGCTCGCCGCGAGAGTTGCGGAAAGGCACCATGTGGCTTTGTTTACTCTGGCGCGTACGGTTGAGGCGAACGCCGTAAGCTGCTAACTCCTTAAGTACTTTCGGTTCAATGGGCTTAACTAGGGATTGCACTACTCCCGCCTCGGTGGCTTGCACCGCGATTCTGTTATCCTGCGCGTCCAACATGACGAATACGGGCACGTGCGGAGATTGCACTTGAATGCGACGAAGAAATTTCAAACCCTCAGTTTCCGGCATCAAAAGGTCGCTGAAAATAACGTCGAACAAGCCAGTCTCATTGCGGCGTAACGCCTCGACGGTCTCTGAGGCTCCGGCCACTTCGAACCCTGCGTCGGTTAAACACCGGCTGTAAGACTCCAGGATCGAGGGCTTGGCATCTACAATGAGAACGCGACCTTTTGGATATCCTGTGGCTATCACTTCTCACCAACCTTGTAAGCTATTATAGCCATAATGGCTATAATAGTCAATATGGCTCATCAGCTCCGATATTAATTGTAATGGCTTTTGCTTTCATTTAGTTACATAGGATTAGCGTGAGGGAAATCGAACCCTGCCGTATCCAGGGCAATTGGGCTTTTTGACCGGACTCATGTCTGCCCACAGGGAATTGATCCCCTTGTCGAAGCGCTCGAAGGTGAATTCTGCCATGGGCCGACCAAAGTGGACATCCACATTAACGGTCGAAGATTGTCGCCAGCTCGATGTGGACTGGCTAAAGCGAGCAGGGATGTTTAGAGAATCGAACCACTAGCTGGGGCACACTCACCCGGCAGGGTCGATTAGGCAAGACCGACGCTGCTAGTGTTTGTTCAGTGTGACGAACTTATCTGCCCCTGACATCCAACCAAAGGAGGCACTCCGAAAGCACCGCAGCGTCTACCCATAATCGTAGAGGGTATGCCTAGCGATCTTAAAGAGCAAGATAATAGCTGGCTCATTCGGGGCCGTTGCTGCCCGCTGCGGCCTAGAGCAAAGGCCGTTCGCAAAACAGTTGTTCGCAATCCACTGCTTGCGCCCAGCGGGTTCTGGACTATAATTCCCCGCCATGCTGATCGGCGGAATCATGCTGGGACCGACTGAGGTCCAGATCTCCCGACTGGATCCGCCTTCCTCGCACTTGCCCGAAGCAATACTGGCTTTCGGAGGCACTGCCATCTGGGGTTTTCTCGCGCTCGTCGCGTTAATTATATTTCGCAAACCGATCGCTAGGTTCCTGTCCACCGTCGGAGGCAGGCTTTCGAAGATTTCTATTGCAGGGATCGAACTCGAACTGGCCAAGACCCCAAGCGCTCAGTTGAGTTCTGACGCCACCTCGTTCGGCAGCATGGATTCGCAGCGGTTAGCCAACGACAGCTACAGCCAGACGCTCAAGAATGCGTTGCAGGGGCGCCCGGTGCCCCATTCGTACGCAATTATTGATCTCGGGACCGGTCAGAGTTGGCTCATCTCAAGGCTTTTTATTTTCGCTGTCATGTTGCGTCTGGTGCGTGGCGTGCGCTGCTTCGTGTTTGTGAGCGGCAGCGGCGGTCCACGTCAATATCTAGGGACGATCGCGATCGAGGATATCCGCTGGACTCTAGCGCGACGCTACCCCTGGCTGGAGCGGATTTTTGCCAAGGCTTATAAAGATCAGCTGTGGCAACCTCTGCCTGTCCCTACACCCCCTACACCGTTGAAGCCAATCACAACTCAGGGTTTCGGCATGCTGGATAAAGACCTTGCGGCCGTTGTGGCCCAAGAGTACGTTCTGCTTCTCAAAGATAGTTGGAAGGGAGCAGCGACCTTCCCCAATGTGACGGCAGAAGCCAATTACCCTACGTTCCTACCCGAGAGACCCGATGAGTTCTGGGTGCAAGTTGGCACGAGCAAGGAGTACGGAGCTTGGATTGATGCAGACCTCTTACTGCGCGACTTCGATGGCGTAATTTTAACCGAGCGAATTCCGCAGAGTACCAGCACTGAGGAGAAAGTTCGCAAGGTCGTAGGTTTGACCGCGCCTTATCTCGCCGTGGTGGGCGATTCGGGCGAGTTCATTTCCTTAATCGAGCGCTGCAAGGTGCTGGAGGAATTGGCCCGGTCCCCGGGCGGGCAAGGTTGATCCGGTGCAGTAAAGCCTGAGGTCATCTCGCGCTCCCACTAGCGGCGCGGACACGAACCATGCCAAAAGTAACCACAGTCTTCATCTGCCACGCGACGCCTGACAAGCCCCTTCTGCGCAGGCTTACGTCAGACTTGCGGCGCTATGGTGTTGAAGTCTGGTTAGACGAGGAGCGAGTCCGGGTTGGTGATTCGCTGCGGGAATCTATAGAAAGGGGTTTAGAAAGAGCTGATTTTGTCTTGATCGCTCTGTCCCGGCAAGCTCTGAGGAGCGCTTGGCTCCGGCGAGAACTAAATGCCGCATACACAATGGAGGCTGCCCGAAAGCGGCAAATCATTCTTCCAGTTTTGCTGGAAGAAACACCTCTTCCTATTTTCTTGCGGGATAAGAAGTACGCTGATTTCACTGCGGACTATAAACGTGGACTGCGCGAACTCGTAAGAACGCTCGTTGATCGGCCATCGCAACACCAAATGGGGTTGGAGACCGATCGCTGTTCGATTATCTTAGATTTTGTTCGTCGGGACGGGAGCTTAGCGCGATACCAAAAAACGCACGTACAAACGTGCGCTATCGATGGCATCTCTTCCGTGACCGATGGGTTCCTATCGATGGGAACGGTCTCGAAGTTCAGGGTCTCTCCAGGAAAGTTAGGCCGCGTTTGGAAGGAGATGAATCAAACGCTGGTTGAAACAATCTTTCCTGAGAGACTGCGGAAAGACCAGAAAGTAAAGCGACGTTTGAAATGCACCTACGAGCAAAAGTTCCGGGAACGGGAATCTGGTGGATTTGCTATTTCGACGCGGATGGTCGGAAGCGTCGTGAGAAAGCGGGCCGCAAGAGTGCGGCCACTGATCTGTACCGGAAGCGCAAGACCGAGGCTCTCGAGGGGCGGAAGTTGCCGGAGAAATTGCGTGCTCGGAAGGTCCTTTTCAGTGAGCTTGCCAAGGACACACTCGAATACTCTGCTGCGCACAAACGTAGCTACGGTGATGACAAGATCAGAATGGCAAAATTGACGGACTGGCTTAG
>Ga0209701_10003330_pt1 | contig 10521 bp, 11 predicted proteins | sample CZO8metaG_4_FD_188356 | JGI IMG/M metagenome (GOLD analysis project Ga0209701, IMG submission 188356) | Vadose zone soil microbial communities from the Eel River Critical Zone Observatory, Northern California, USA - CZOApr15con2H3.8 metaG... | ecosystem: Environmental > Terrestrial > Soil >...
CATGTCTGCCGATGACATGCGGAGTCATTCCCGCTTTCGCGGCCAGCTCGACCGTCTGCGCAAAATCACGCGCCGTTATTTCAACCTGATTTCCGCGCGCAGTGAATTCCGGAATCAACGCGCGAAAGAACGGCACGTGCGGCGAGTTAGCAAGATCGATCCAGATACGCATAGGAGCAAGGCAAAAGGAAAAAGTAAAAAGGCAAAAGTACGGACGATTCAAATCGTCCGCTTCTTGGTCCGCACAACTATTGAGCCGAGAATGTGCTTGATCTCGTCGGCCTCATCCCTTAACTCGGCCAGACGCTTTTCAGGCATGATCTTCGCCGCGATAAGCAGTCTCAACCAATAGTGACATTCTCGTGCTTCTTTCAGCGCGATTGAGTTCTTGCTGATGAAATCGGGTCTGCTCTGACCAGCCTGAGCCTCTTCAACGTTGGCCCCGACTGACGTTCCCGCCTTCAGCAGTTGGTAACTAAGCGTTCTCGGGACACCGGGCTTCTTATCAAGGTGCTGGCAAAGCTTAATTATTCGCAGGGCGAACTCGAAAGCTCTTTCTTTGATATCTTTGACTTCTTTTGCCATAGGTTTCTCCTAACTCTTGCCTTTTTACTTTTGCCTTTTTACTTCCAGGAGTCGCGCCAGTCCATACATAATCCACCCTTCCGACCAGCGCATGTAAGGCGTGCGCACAGTGTGGAAGCGCCTGCGCTGATAGTAGAAGAACCCACGCGGGTCGCGCAGATTCTCAATCGCCCAGCGCGCAATCGTTTCCGCGAGTTCGGTTGCGCCCGCGTCGAGGGATTGCAATTCAACTAAGGCAACCACCGCGGCGCCCGCCGAATGCGCGTCCGCCGGATACAATCGATCGGGGAAATATTTTGGCCAGCCATTGATCAGAAAGAATCGCTCGCGCCAGAAGTCGTAGCCACGGCGAAGCGCATCTCTCAAAGCCTCGAGGCCTTCTCTGCGCAACCTCTGCGTACTCTGCGTCTCTGCGGTGAGTTCGTGCTCGTTACTGGCTTCGACGGCGGAAGCCACACTCTCAACGATCCGCGAAAGACTCGTCAGCACAAACGCCGTATGAAAATTGTCCGCCCAGCTTTGATAACCATCTACTCCGTAAGCCCACGACCCATCCTCGCTCTGGCGCCGCGCCACATAACGCGCCGCGCGCAATCCCCAATCGACCAAATCGCCTTCACGGGTTAGCGCCCCGACGCCTGCGAGAACTTCGCCAGCCAGCAAACTGGCATTGAACACGCGAGTTTGATCCAGCGGCGAGTAACTGAAACAGACTTCGTCCGCGCTCTCTTCACAGCGATTGAGATCCCCCAGGATGAAATCACAGGCGCTGCGCGCGGCTTGCAAATAGGATTCATCTCCGAATGCCCGCAGAGCTTCGACGAAAGCGCGCGCCGCGAAGGCCGCCGGCACGACTGTGGGCGTGCCGCGCGGCGCAAAGAACGAACGCGATTGCCAATCAAAGTTGTATCCCCAGCACACGGCGCCGCTCTCTGACGTCAACCGCGCCGCGAGCAAATCGTCAAGCAGAGCGCGCGCGTCAGTCTCTGCTTCAACAGTTCGCAAGCGCCGATAGTCTGCCAGCGCCGCCAGCGCGAATAGTGCCGTGCCTTTTGGATTTCGCTCCGCGGGCACCAGCGCCAGCCGGCGAAAGTTAAGAGGCGATCTCTTGAAAAGCTGAGTCCAACTGAGGCGAGCGATGCGCGAATGTTTGAGCGGCGTGGCTTGAAATAGCCTGCTGTTCAGCGCGTCATAAGGGTCGTAACCGGCAAAGTCGTGGGCGCGGCACCAATGCCACAAATCCCTGTGCGCGGTTGTGAGATCGATAGGCATGCTTAACAAAACTCCCTCTCCCCCTGGGAGAGGGCTGGGGTGAGGGACTTACGTTGAGCCCAATTAGACCCTCACCCTAACCCTCTCCCAGAGGGAGAGGGAACGAAACCAAAGCGCCGTCGCCGCTCCGCTCCGCTCCGCCGGCGCACTCCAAATCTATGTTGCGCTTACCGACGTCTCGATCCTTCGCGGCGTCTCAACAAAGCTTTCGCGCCACAGCTCAAACGTCAGCAAAGTCCACAGCAGCTTGCGATGATTGGCGACGCCGCGCTCGTGCTCGTCCTGCAAACGCGCGACGTACTCAGGATTGAACAGACCGCCGCGACGCAGGCGCTCCGGCGCCAAAAGGTCGCGGGCCAGCGGACGCAACTCGGCTTTCAACCATTGCGCAAAAGGCACGCCGAAACCCTTCTTGCCCCGCCGCCCGACAAAAGCCGGGATCAAACCTTTGGCCGCGCGTTTCAGAATGTATTTCGAAGTGTAGCCGTGAAGTTTGTAGTGCGACGGCAGCGACGCCGCGAATTCGGTGACGCGCGGATCGAGATAAGGCGCGCGCACTTCCAAACTAACGGCCATGCTCGCGCGATCGACTTTCGTCAGAATGTCTTCCGCCAGATAAAGCTGCGCATCCAGGCTCTGCATGCGTTCGATCACGTCGTTTGAGTCGCATTCGTCAAGCATACGGCGCGCATCCCGATAGACATCGCCGTCGCTCGATTGCTTCGTGGCTTCGGTCAGGAGCGAATCCTGCTCGGGCGGCGCGAACGAGCCGAACCAGATGTGGTGGCGCGCCACCTCGTCGTAGTTCGCACCGGAAAGAAATCGCCGCGCCCGATAGTCAAACGAAAGATTCCTGGTCTTTACCGGCAGCAGGTTGACCAGCGGCTCAATCACGCCGCGCTTCAGAAATCGCGGCACGCGATCGTAGGCGCGCGCCATGCGATGACCAAAGTACATCGGATAGCCGGCAAAGATTTCATCGCCGCCGTCACCGCCCAACGCCACGGTCACGTGCTTGCGCGTGAAGCGTGACAGCAGGTATGTCGGCACCACCGATGGATCGCTCATCGGCTCGTCCATCCAGGCGCCGATGTCGGCGACCAGGTTGGCGGCCAGGCTCGCGCTGAACCGCTCTTCGTGATGATCGGTGTTGAGGAACTTCGCGACGCGCCGGGCGTACTGTGATTCGTCAAACGAACTCTCCGCAAACGAGATCGAAAACGTCTTCACAGTTTCCGACGCCGCGCGGACTGCTAATGCGGTTACCAAAGAAGAGTCGATGCCCCCTGAAAGCAACACGCCGAGCGGCACATCCGAAACCAGCCGCATCCGCACCGAATCAGCCAGCAACTCGCGCAATTGCTCAGCGGCTTCATTGACGCTCGGCACTGGTTCGCGAGTTTTGTAGCTGAGTTTCCAGTAGCGCTCAACTTCTATCTTTCCATCCTCGAGCGTGAGGCTGTGTGCGGCCGGAAGTTTGCTGATCCCCTCGTAAATCGACAGCGGCGCCGGGACGTAATCGAATGAGAGGTACTGGCGCAGCGCGTTCAGATTGAGATTCGGCCGCACCGCTGGATGCGCCAGCAGGACCTTCGGCTCTGACGCAAACAGCAAGGTCTGATCGAAGACACCCCAGTACAGGGGCTTCTCGCCAAAGCGATCGCGCGCGATGAACAGCTTTCGACGCCTGTCATCCCATAGCGCGAACGCGAACATGCCGTTGAGGTGCTGAACCATGTCCCGGCCGTATTCTTCGTAAAGGTGCGGCAGGATTTCAGTGTCAGAGGCGCTGCGAAAGGTGTGTCCACGCGTTTCCAGATCCGCACGCAGCTCGCGATAGTTGTAGATTTCGCCGTTGAGGATCACCGCAACGCTTTCATCTTCGTTGTAAACCGGTTGCTCTCCAGAGACGAGATCGATGATCGCCAGCCGCCGCATGCCCAACGCGACGCCGTCTCCTACCACATAACCTTCCGAGTCCGGCCCGCGATGAATCATGCGATCGCACATCGAGCGCAAAAGTTCATCCGCGCCGTCAGGCGGCGGCGTGCGCGGATCAAGATTGGCCCAACCGGTTATGCCGCACATGAGATCAATTTAACCACAGAGGACACAGAGGAAGACCATAATAATAAGGTTAGACAACAAATCTCTTGAGCCCGTCCTTCAAATGTAGGGAGTGGAAATTAATGAGCAACCCTATCGCTTTGCCGCTTAATTTCAAATAAGAAATGATTTGCGCTTGATGAATAGGCGCTAATGCTTCAATAGCCTTGAGTTCAACTACTACCGTGTCTTCTACAACCATATCAAGGCGATATCCAGCCTCCAGTCTTACGCCGTCATAAACGACCGGTAGAGGGACTTCGCAGGAGACTCTGAAGCCTCGCTTTATCAATTCGTGTTTCAAGCAGGCGGCATAGGCACTTTCAAGCAAACCGGGTCCTAGCGCCGAATGGATCTTCATTGCGGCGTCAACAACGGCTCCGCTTATTTCATTCTTGTTCAATGCCTATTCTTCTCTGTGTCCTCTGTGGTGAAATTGATTCTCTCTCGCACCGCATAGATCGCCTTCGCCTGCGATTCGTGATAAGTGCGCACCTGCATCTCCGCTAAAAGGCCCATCAGGAAAAACTGAATGCCCAGCACCAGCATGACCATGGTCAGCACCGGCAAGGGTGTCTGCACAAAGTCCGCGTGGTGCGGCCAGTTGGCGTACTTCATCACGAACGCGAAGACGGCGCACAAAAGCGAGAGCAACATCGTCAACAACCCCGCCCAGCCGAAGACATAAAGCGGCTTCGTCTGGTATGAAGCCATGAACTTGATCGTCATCAGATCAAAGATGACCTTAATCGTGCGCGACAATCCGTATTTTGATTTGCCCATCGTCCGGGCGTGATGCTCAACCGGAATTTCCGTGACGCGCGCGCCCGACCATGAAGCGTAGATTGGAATGAAGCGATGCATCTCGCCGTAAAGCTGAACGTCGGCAAGTGATTCACGACGATAGGCTTTCAACGAACAGCCATAATCATGCAAGGGGACACCGCCAATCCACGAGATCATTCGGTTGGCAATCATCGAAGGAATCTTGCGCGTGATTAGTTTGTCCTGACGGTTTTTCCGCCAGCCCGAAACGACGTCGTAGCCTTCATCGATTTTATCGAGCAGACGAGCGATGTCGGCCGGATCGTTTTGCATGTCGGCGTCCATCGGAATCAGCACGCGGCCACGCGCTGCATGAATGCCCGCGGCCATCGCCGGCGTCTGGCCATAGTTTCGTCGCAGAGCGATCACGCGCACCCGCGAATCTTTCGCGGCAAGTTCGCGCAGGACGTTCAGACTTCCATCGCTCGAACCATCGTCAACGTAAATGACCTCGGCCGTGCGTCCGAGTTTTTGCAGCGCCTCGTCCAGTCTCGCGTGCAATGGCCGAAGGTTCGGCTCTTCATTGAAGACTGGAAGAAAGATCGAGACCTCCGGCGGCGCGTCATCAAGCGATGACGCCGGGTGGTTACGCAGAGTATCTTCTGTTTCGGGGTAGACTGTTTTCATTGATCCGGTCGGCGCGCGACGCATATCGCCGACACGCCAAAGGGAAAACGCATCTTTCGCAGCCACCAACTCTCGGCGCCAAGCACGCGCCCAAGCAAACCATTCAGCGCCCCGATGTTGATGTTATTCTCCGAAGCGGGACGCAAACCAGTCACGCGCATTAGGAATCGGCCGAGCAAAATCGGTCCGAAGAACGTGATGTTCGCGTAAGAAGCGCGCTCAACCGTCAAGCCCGCAGCGCCTAATCTCTCTTTCAGTTCTGCCAGGGTGTAACGGCGACGGTGATGGCTGATGTCATCCTGCACTCCCCACAAGAACATGAAGGCCGGCACAAACAGCAAGGCGCGCCCGCCGGGTCGCAACACGCGAAACATTTCGCGCAATCCGGCAACATCATCGTCGAGATGCTCGACGACATCAAGGCCGGTTACCAGATCAAACTGCGCGTCTTCATACGGCAAACTCTCGGCAGCTCCTTGCCTGACTGAGCCCAGTCCGCGCGCACGACAGAAGTCCAGCGCTTCGGCGGAAACGTCAACTCCCTCGGCCACGCCAAACTCTGCGAGCATCTGAAGATTCGCGCCCGTGCCGCAGCCCACGTCGAGTATCCGCGGGTATCGCTTGCCGATTTCGCGGCAGACGCTTTCAACCCAACTGGCGATGATCCGGCGGCGACCGACGAACCACCAGTGCCGGTCCTCTACCTCCCGCATGATCGCGTAGGTGTGCGCCTGCATCTCGCGCGGCAAGGCATTGGTGACACTGTTTGCGGTCGTGGCCATTACAGGGTTTGCGGCTCTGCCGCCTGATGTGCGGTAAGGCTTTGCCTTACCGATCAAGATTCATCTTCTAATCACGGCGAGGCTGCGCCTCGCGCCGGAGGCGTAGCCTCCTCAGAGAATAGACTAACTAGTCGGAAAGGCAGAGCCTTTCCGCACATCGGGCGGCAAAGCCGCGCTTTCGCGAAACCACTCTACGAATTTCTCAATTCCCGCTTCAATCTGGGTCTGGGGATTATAGCGGAGCAGCCGGCGTGCTTTCGTGATATCGGCAAAGGTTTGCGGGACGTCGCCGGGTTGTCGTGGCTGCCGATCGATTTCGGCGCGCATGTCCAGAGCGGTCTCCAAAAGCGAAATCAATTCACGCAACTCAACCGTGCGCGACTCGCCGAGGTTAATAACTTCATATTTGCTCGCGTCGTAATCGATCGCCGCGCGCACGCCGCTGATGATGTCGTCAATGTAGGTGTAATCGCGCCGCGTCGTGCCGTCGCCGAAAACCGGAACGGGCCGGCCCGCGCTGATCAGTTTCGCAAATTTATGAATCGCCAAATCAGGCCGCTGCCGCGCGCCGTAAACGGTGAAGAAACGCAGGCACACGATCCGCAGGTCGTATAGATGAGCGTAAGCGTGACAAAGCAACTCTCCCGCGGCTTTCGTCGCGGCATAAGGCGAGATCGGATTGAAGATCGGATCGTCTTCGCTGAACGGAACCTTCGCGTTAATTCCGTAGACCGAGGATGACGAACCGAAAATGAATTGCCTGACGCCGTTCGCGCGCGCCAGTTCCAGCAGGTTCAAGGTGCCGTTGACATTTGTCTCGACATACAGCCGCGGCTGTTGGAGCGAAGGCCGCACCCCGGCGCGCGCGCCCAGATGCACGATGCAATCGTAGCGGGCGTTTGCAAACGCGCGCTCCAGGGCCGCGCGATCGCGAAGGTCGACTTCGATGACTTTGAAATTGGGATTAGCCAGATGCGCACTGATGTTCTCGCGCTTGATCGACGGATCATAAAAGTCGTTGAAGTCGTCGACGACGGTGATATTCCAAGCGTCTTCGCCGAGCAATTGATCGACCAGATGCGAGCCAATGAATCCCGCCCCGCCGGTGATTAGGATGTTCTTCATGCTCTTTTATGGAGTGCGCTGACTAGTCAGCGCTTTCCAAAGCGGCGACTAGTCGCCGCACTCCAAATCACTTCGTCGCATATATCCAGAGATGCCAGCCCCAGCGCGATGCCAGCGCCGATTCGATCGGGCGCGGCAGGAGTCCGCCAATCAGTGGAATGAAACGCTGGTTAAGAAAGTAAGCGCGCAACTCGACTTCGCGAAAGTCTTTGAACAGCTCGCGCGCGGCGCGCCGCGAATAAACGCGCGCCAAAGGATTTCCCGCGCCGTCAGTGCTCTGACTGAGAAATTCATCCGATGAAAGATAGCCGTTCGTGCTCGCCCGCAAAAGTTGCGCGTGGTCGCGCAGCGATTCTACCGGCTCTCCGGTCAAGCGACTGACTATCCTGATTCCGTTTTCTGTTTTCAACAATCCGGCGCCGGCCCGGCGCAGCACCCGGATGCCGATGCGATAGTTGTAGCTGCCGCGATGATACAGCATCACCATCGCGCGCCCGTCGGGTTTCAATACGCGATGAATTTCGCGCACGGCGAGGGCGGTGTCGGGGGTGTGGTGCAAGACGCCATGCGAGTAAACCAGATCGAACGAATCATCCGCGAAATCCAGGTTCTCTGCATCCGCCGTGCGAAAGGCGCCGCGCAAGCCGAGCAGTTCGAAATGTTTTCTGGCCAACTCAACCGCCGCGTCGGTCAAATCAACTCCCGTATAGTCGGCGCCGGCTTTGGCGAATTGGGCCCCGTCAGTTCCCAATCCGCAACCGATTTCCAAAACGCGCAACCCGCGCGCGCCCGCAAAATCCGCGGCCTCGGGGATGTGCCACTCCTTCGCATAGCGATGCGCATCGACTCGCGCAAAGAATTCCCGCGTGCCCATCTCGGCATCGCTGAACTTAGTGCCGCAGGGATGTGCCTGCCAAAAGGCGCGCACGCGTTCTTTCAGCTCGGCGTTGGCATCGGCTTTGTGACCTGGGTCGAACATCTTTCCTGCGTCGGTTCATTATACATAGCTGTATCGCGGAAGGCGTTCTTAACCGCAGAGGGAGCAGAGGATCGCGCAGAGGGAGCAGAGGAAAAACTCCGCGGCCTCTGCGAGGTCCTCGGCGCCCTCTGCGGTGAAGTTTTGAGAACTGAATCAGTTGTTCAGCCGTGGACTTCTGCCTTATCGCTCGGCTACGATAACGGAGTTTGGCTCATGATTACTTTTCAAATCGCCGGCTACTTGACGGAATTCACGGGCGGCCGCGCGGACATCCAGCTGGATGGCTCCCCGGCGACGGTCGGCGATGCCCTGCAAGAACTCTGGAGGGTCCACGCCGGGCTGCGCGATCGCGTGCTGACTGAGCAAGGGCACGTGCGGCCGCACGTCAACGTGTTCGTCAACAGTGAAGTCGTGCGCCGCGATCAGGTGTTGCAGACTGAGATTAGCGGCGACACCGAGATTTGCATCATGCCGGCAGTGAGCGGCGGGGCAGTAGCCCGAGCAAAGGCGCGGCAGGATTTCAGCCGGAACAACCCGCACGCGGCTGCCGTATGACCTAACAACTATGTTCTGTCCAGGCTGCGGATCAGAGGAACGACAGGCGAGCCAGTTTTGCCGCGCTTGCGGCACTGATTTGCGCGTCGTGCGGGTAAGCCTCGAACGGCCTGACTCGATCACCGCGTCCGCCGTGTCTGCTCGCGAAGATATTGGCCGCGCGGTCGCCGCAAAGATTCGCGAAGTCGAGGACGCTGGCGAATTGAAACAAGTAGCGGAAGACGTCTTGCCGCAGATCGAAAAGTTTCTCGAATCGTACGAGGAAAAGCGTTTGCGACGCGTGCGTGTCGGAGTGGTGACGGCCGCTGCAGGTCTGGGCGGGGCCATCTTTATGGCGTTGATGTCCGCCTTTATCCGGGACGCCGACGCGCTACTCGGAGTTGCAGGTTTGGGGGTGGCCACTTTTCTGATCGGGATTGGCTTAATCATCAACGCGCTGTTTTTCACCAAACCGCGCAATCAGTTGGATGATCATTCGCCAGATGCCCGGGCGCAGAACCTGCTCGACGCCGGATACGCTCCACCGCAGCTAAGATCGCCGACGACTTCGAATCTTTCGAACGCGGGGGGTTCCTCAATCACCGAACATACGACGCATCACCTCAAGACGGAGCGCTAACGATTCGATGGCGGTAGTTTTAGAAGGAGGCTGCCGCGTTTCCGAGATGCGCGAAGGCGAGCCTTTGGTTGAAGGCCCGCTGCGCATTTGGAATCGCATCGGCCGCGCCACGGGCGCGCAGGCAATCTCTCTGCGCGTGATGGAATTCGCGCCGGGTCTGTCACCCGGAATTCGGAACGACGATTGTGATGAGATTTTGTACGTGCTCGGCCATAGCGACCCCGGAGGGGTCGGATATAGTAGCCAGGGGCAAGCCCGGGGTCCCCGGCGGGGCAGCCCCGCTGGGGTGGAAGTGCGCAGCGCGCCGCCCCTGGATCAACGGCGATTAGATCAACCGCACCCTGAAGGGGTGCGAAGAACGTTTCAATCTAAGCAAATTTTCATCGATGGCCATTCCTACGACATCGATGGGGACACCGGCATCTATCTCCGCCCCCGCGAGACTCTCGCAATTAACAACTCCGGACCTGACCCGATCGTGCTCGTGAGCTCGCAATGTCCCGATCCTGATCGCGCGCCACGATTTGTTCGGGAGACAACCGCTCCTTCGGCCGGTCCATCGTCAGCCGCTCATCCACCACTCATTCGTCTCGCCGATCGTCCGGCGCAGCCGACCGCGGATCGCTGGTACCGCGTGCTGGTTAACGAAGAGATCGGCAGCACTCAAGTCACGCAGTTTGTGGGCTCGATCCCGCCCGGCCGCGCGCCGGATCACTTTCACAACTACGAAGAGGTGCTGTTCATTCTGAAAGGCGAAGGCCGCATGTGGGCCGGCGAAACCAACACTCCCGTCGTACGCGGCTCATGCATCTATCTTCCAAAGGGCCAGGTGCATTGCGTCGAGAACACTGGCAGCGATGAGTTGCGTCTGTTGGGAGTGTTCTATCCGGCAGGCAGTCCGAGTGTGAGGTATGATTCGTAAGCTACAAACCTAACCAATTACCTCTGTGAGAATCCCCATCGCCTCGCGCACCTCTTCGTCCGTATTGAAAAAATGCGGCGAGATGCGCAGGCCTACGCCCGGACGACAATCGACGAAAACTTTT
>Ga0209701_10003331_pt1 | contig 10521 bp, 11 predicted proteins | sample CZO8metaG_4_FD_188356 | JGI IMG/M metagenome (GOLD analysis project Ga0209701, IMG submission 188356) | Vadose zone soil microbial communities from the Eel River Critical Zone Observatory, Northern California, USA - CZOApr15con2H3.8 metaG... | ecosystem: Environmental > Terrestrial > Soil >...
CCGCTCCAAGTCCCCGCCACCATCCCAAGCCACACCACGGCGCCGAGAAGGGCGACCAGATTGGCGGAGCCTTTCGCAACGGGAACGTCGCGCATCTCCAGTCCTTTCATGAAGCATGCGCAAGAGCCGCCGCGCCATACGTCGTCGTCAGGAACAACGCCGCCAAGGTGAACGCTACGTCCCCCGCACGGTTCGTTTGCCGCAGTGACGCGTCGTAATACAAAAGCTGAACCGGCGCGCGGCATAGCCAGAAAAGAGCCATTGCCGCCGCAAGAAATCGCCCGAGCCCCCGCCCGCTCGCAAGTTCCGCGGCAAAACCAAAGGTCACCACAGCAAAGAGCAGGACTACGCCGACGATGTACACGGAATGCACCACGAAAATCTGCCGGATGATCGGCGCGACCCGCGACAAGTTTTCTTGGTAGTTCAATTTCTTCGGAATGAAAAGATTTGCGGTTGCAATCGCTATCTGCACAAATCCTGCCAGCCAGAGGAACACGAGAATGGATCGCATAACTGCCTCCTTCCGCGCTCTACGCTCGCCGGGATACTTCATTTGCCGGGCAGCTCGCCGCGGCACACTTGCGATTCACTGCAATCCACCGGTATCCCTTGCGCAGAATTTCCATCATCCCGGGGATCTTGGAAATCCACAGCAGCGGCCGCCCCCACCAGATCTCCCGCGCCAGCGCCACCGCCGCATCCGCCCCGCCGTACTGGCTCCCGTCGCTCAGCAGAAATTTCATTTCCAGCATCAATTCTTCGCGCGGCAATCCCAGCAGCGCCCCCACGCGCGGATCCTGCAGCGGCGCCAGCGCCATCCCGCGCCGCTCCAGAATCGGGGCAATCCACCTCGCGGTTCGCGTGCAGAACCGGCACTCCGCGTCAAAAAACAGCCACCCCCGCGCGTGCCGCCCCTTCCCGTCCGTGTATTCACTCACCAGCGAAATCATGGTCTCTTATCCTGCAGCTTTCGTCTTGCTCGAACCTAGCAACGTGATGACTTTTCCACGCAGCTTCACCACACCCTTCAGCGCTCCCGTCGGCATGCGAATGATCTCTTCAAACAGCCCGGTCATTGCCGTCAAAAACTCCAGCATACTCTCCAGCCTCTCCCGCGTGTACGCATCGCCCTGCGCATCGGATTTCGCTTCGTGCACGCACTCTGCTAGCACCCGCAGCGTCGGATCGATCTCCCGCCGCTTGCGTTCCTCCGAAACGATCCGGAAAATTTCCCACACGTCCTTGATCGACTCGAAATGGTCGCGCCGGTCCCCCAGCACGTGCACCACGCGCACGATCCGCCACCCCTGCAACTCGCGCAGGCTGGTGCTCACGTTCGAGCGGGCCACCGCCAGCGTCTCCGAAATCTCATCCGCCGGCAACGGGTGCGGCGACAGGAACAACAAAGCATGCACCTGCGCCACCGTGCGGTTTATGCCCCACCGGGTACCCATTTCTCCCCAGTGCAAAATGAACTTCTGGGCCACCGGGGTTAACGTGTTTTTCGTCGCTTCACTCATTTTTGCCTTTCCATGCCTTCCGCCCTTCTTGTTGCTTTCGTTACGCCCGTTATTTCTGTTGTTACAGAATATACAGTAGCGCCATGCGCTTGTCAAGCCCTTTTTACCTGTCCTTTTTCTGGTCTTCTCCGTCACTCGCCCGGTGCTACCTTCTTAGAAGCAGTCCCAGAAATGGCTTGGACAAGCTTTCGCGGCCAATGCTTCGGAAAAACGAAAATCGCGCTGCCCGGATTCTAGCTCTACTTCCCTGTCTCATCTGCTGCCTGGGCGTTGGTGCCGTGTCAGAGGCCCTTCCCGACGACGACAATCTCTCCTCCGCCGTCTGCCCCATCGTCTATCAACTGGACCAATCCCCCTCCTCGCGTGGCTACCACTACAGCTTCTTTGGCAACGGTTTCTTCATCAACGAGCAGGGGTATCTCCTTACGGCGGCCCACGTCCTCGAAACTTTCCGCGACGGCGGCCAGCCCTACATCCTCGTCAGCCGCCCCAATAGCCCCCCTACCCTTCTCCCAGCCACCGTCATCGCCGTGGACTCCGAACACGACGTCGCCATCCTTCGCGCCAACTCCAACCCCTTTACTTCCAAATACAAAGTCAGCTTTCTACCCCTCTCTTCCGAGCCTGCTTCACCCGGCCAATCCGTCCTCGCCCTCTCTCTCCACCCGCCTAGGCAGCAAAGCGCCCACACCTTCGAAGTCCCGCGCGAAGACCGCTTTTCCGGCGAAGTCCTTTCCTACGAATCCACCAAGCTTGAAAAATCCTCCCCAGCCGCCGAAGTTTTCCTCCTCAGCCATCCGGTGAATCTTGGCCAGAGCGGCTCACCGATCCTCGCCCTTGACTCACGCGCCGTAGTCGGACTTGTCGAAGGCCGCTGGCTGCGCTCCAGCGGAGTATCCCTTGCCAAATCCTCCGCCACTTCCATCTCCACTCCCGGCGCCGCCATCCCCATCCGCAACGCGATCGCACTCCTGCAACGCCAATCGATCTCCTGGCACCAGCCACAGTCTCCTCCATCCTCCTCGCCCGGGCACTAACGCAAGATTCCCATCAGTTCCTCGGTTCGAATGTTTCGTCTGTGCTTTCATGTAGAATCGCCCACAGCAGAGGCCATCCTATGAAGCCCAACGACTTTCGCGGCCTGGCCCTCAGCTTCCCGGAATCCGAGGAGCGCTCGCACATGGAGCATCCGGACTTTCGGGTGGCGGGAAAGATCTTCGCCACCCTCGGCTACCCTGAAGATGGCTGGGCCATGGTCAAACTCACCCCGATCGAACAGGAGATGTTCATCAAATCCCAGCCGACCGTCTTCCACCCCTGCACCGGAGTTTGGGGACGGCGCGGCGCCACCAACGTCCGCCTGAAGGCCGCCCGGAAGCCCACCTTGCGGCGTGCTCTCGAAGCCGCCTGGCGCCTCGCCGCCCCCCAATCGCTGGTCCGCCGCTTCGACGAAAATCGCTAAAATTTCATATCTGTTCGTGACGACTCCACACACGGAACGTCTAAACTCTTCAACGAGTGATCATCTGGCGCTTTGGGGGGAAACCACATGGCAAATTTTGCGCGCAACGTTCGCTTTGGCCTCCGGTTGCTCCTCAAAAACCTTGGGTTCACCTCTGTCGCCCTCCTCGCCCTCATTCTCGGAATCGGGGCCAACACCGCCATTTTCAGCGTCGTTTACGCGACTCTTCTTTCTCCCATGCCCTACCCCAATCCGGATCAGCTCGTCATAATCTGGTCGAAGATTAACGGCGATCGCAATGGCGTCTCCGCTGGTGACTTTCTGGATTGGAAGAGCCAGAGCACCGTCTTTCAATCCATTTGCGCCTGGACCGGCGGCAATTACACGCTCTCCAACTCCGACCATTCCGAACTGATCCAGACCAGGCTAACCACGCCGGGCTTCAACGACATGGTGGGAACTCCCTTTTTCCTGGGACGGGATTTTCTGCCTGAGGAGGGCCAGGTCGGCAAGGACCGCGTGGTCATCATAACTCACCGGCTCTGGCAAGAGCGCTTCGGCAGCGACCGCGACATCGTCGGCAAACCTGTCCGGCTGAATGGTGAGCGCTACACGGTCGTGGGTGTCTTGGCGGCCGGCCAGCCCGACCGTCTCGAAAACCAATTATTCGTCCCGCTCGCGTTCAAGCCGGACCAGATCAACCACGATTTTCATTTCATTCTGGTGATGGGCCGCCTCAAACCGGGAATAACTCTCCAGCAAGCCAACGCGGAGATGGACTCCGTCACTCGCCACATCGCCGAAGTGTATCCAAAATCAAACAAGGGCTGGGGCGCCACCGTCGAACCCTTGCAGAATGATTTCATCAGCAAAGACACGATCAAAAACCTCTGGCTGCTGATGGGCGCGGTCGGTTTCATCCTGATGATCGCCTGCGTGAACGTCGCCAATCTCCTGCTCGCGCGGGGCACCGTTCGCCAAAAAGAAATTGCCGTTCGAGCCGCCCTGGGCGCCACCCGCTGGCAACTATTCGTGCAGTTCCTGACCGAAAGTGTTACGTTGTCTCTGATAGGTGGAGTTTTGGGCGTAAGCCTCGCCTGGGGCTTGCTCAAAGTAATCGTGGCCATGTTGCCGCCGTTTACTCTGCCCTCCGAGGCCGACTTTCGCCTGAACTTGCCCGTGCTTTTCTTCAGCCTCGCCGCATCGCTTCTCTGTGGTGTGCTATTCGGCTGCGCTCCCGCTTGGCAAACCGCGCAGCTCAATCTGAGCGACACCTTGAAAGAATCCGGACGCTCCTCAACCAGCGCTGGCCGCCACGGCTTGCGGCGCACCCTGGTCGTCATCGAGTTCGCCCTGGCTCTCACGCTCCTCGCCGGTGCCGGCCTCGTGATCCACAGTTTCTGGAAATTGTCCCGTGTGGATCTCGGTTTCCGGCAAGACCACATCCTCACCTTCTTTCTGCCAATCACCAACGAACGCTTTGCCCATCCCGAACAAATCAACGCCTTTTACCGCCAGCTCCTGGATAAGCTCGGCGCTCTGCCTGGAATCACCGCTGTCTCCGCCTCCACCGGCATGCCCGTTATCGGCGTGAACTTCGGCATGCCCTTTAACCTCGCCGGCCAGGCGGTTGACGATCCCTCCTCGCGCCCTGGCGCGGGCTTCAATATGGTGACTCCGGAATACTTCCGAACCTTTGGCATCCGCATGATTCAGGGCCAGCCATTCACCGAACAAGACGCGGCGGGCAGCCTGCCGGTCGCTGTCGTCAATGAAACCTTTGCCAAAAAATACTTGTCCAAAGTGGATCCCCTCACGCAGCGCGTTGTCGTCGAGCAGTTGATTCCCGGCGTCACGCGACTAGGCCCTCCCATCGAATGGCAAATTGTCGGCGTCTACCATGACGTCCACAACGGCGGGGTCCGCCGCGAGGGATTTCCGGAAATCGACGTTCCTTTCTGGCAATCCCCTTGGCCGCAAGCTGGCCTGGCCGTTCGCACCTTCGGCGATCCCGCCAGCTTGACTAAGAGCATTACAGCCGTTGTCCACACCGTGGATCCCGAACTTCCTCTCGATCAGGTAAAGACCATGGATCAACTCGTGCATGAGTCCCTCGCCAGCGATCGCTTTTCTACCGTTCTCTTCGCCAGTTTTGCCGGCCTCGCACTCCTCCTCGCGGCCATCGGCATCTATGGCGTGATGTCGTTCGCCGTGGCCCAGCGCACCCACGAAATCGGATTGCGCATCGCACTCGGCGCCGGGCCCCAGCAGGTGCTTCGATTGGTGCTTCGAGAAGGTATGCTGCTCGCGTTTGTTGGGTTGGTCGTTGGCCTGGCTGGCACGTACTTTGTCGGCCGCTTGATGAAGACCATCTTGTACCAAGTGAATGCGATGGATCCTGCCGCCATCAGCGCTGTGACCGTCGTGCTCCTTCTCTCCGCGCTGCTGGCTTGCTACATCCCCGCGCGCCGCGCCACCCAAGTCGATCCGATGGTCGCCCTGCGCGACGAATAAACTTCGCCTCGTCGAGAACTGAATCCAGCCGTCTGTTTCATTCGCGCGAGCTCCGAGTCAAGATTGTCGGTAGTGGATCAGTTTCTGGTTAGCGCGCAATACGTCCAAGTGACCGCGACGCTGCTCAGAGGGGTTATTCCTAAACACCAGGGAATGACCAACCGGTGGTAGACTGCGCGTAGGCTACCAAAAAGAAAACCGAGAAGAAGCAGGCGAAGTCAAAGAGAGTTGCGGGCAAGAAGGTGGCGCCGATGAAGAAGGCGGTTGAGAAGAAGCTGGCTAGGAAGAGGGTAACTCCCAAGAAGAAGTTGGCGAAGAAGAAGGCAGCTCCGAAAAAGGCGGAGGTGAAAACGAAGGTCGGAGGCAAGAATAGAACCGGCGGGAAAACGGCCGGCGCACTTAAGAAACAGGTCCGGGGGAAAAGCCAAAGCGTGAATACGGTGGCATTCGCACTGGAGGGACTGGGAGCGCGGGCGGGCGAGCAATCGGGAGATTTGCAGGGATTGTCCAACGTCCAACGCGCGGATTCGGAGAGTGTGGACGAGTTGCTTGAGGAAGGAAACGCGTTCGAGGCCGAGGTGGTGAAGGGCGTGGAAGACGCCGAGGACGCTGACGAGGGGGAAGTTCGCACGCATGAGGTACCGCAGGATCATGTTCCCGGCGAGTATCTGGGTAAAGAGTAATGACTGAGCGGATCATGCCGGTGCGGGTAGAGCCGCTGTCGTGAGTGCTCGAAGGAGCCGCTTCTTCTCTAGTGTCAAAATCTTATCTCAGGGCTTTCGGCACAGGCGGAATCATCGGATTTTACAGCTCTTCCACCTCGCCACGCTGGCGAGTGCCGAAAGTAGATGGTTTTGACGTAGGTCCCGAATTCCAGCATGTCTCGCCTCGGGCCCAACCCGTAGCTTCCTGCCTGCGAAGGTTACGTTGCAGTGGCAGCTTTTTTGAAAGATGCGATCGCGTCTTCCGCCTTGTCGAAAACCTCAAACACTGTCACGAGCTTTGTAATCTGAAGCAACTCGTGTGCATGACGACCGAGGTTGGCAAGCTTGATGTCACCGCCGACCTTCCGAGCCGATGCGTACAAACCCACCAGGGCACCCAGGCCGCCGCTATCGATGTGAGTAACGTCCCTGAGGTCGAGCACGATTTGGTGGGATTTGTTCAACGAGGTCTTCACAAGAAGGCGCAGAGATGCTGATTCTTCGCCAAAGAAGATGGCGCCGCTGAGATAGACGACGATGACTCCATCTATCTTGCTGGTAGTGGTGTTAAGGGCCATGAAAACCTCCCGCCACTATCGCGCGGGGCGCGAGAGTGACTATCGGTTGATCCAAAAGGGAAAGCGTAGATGCTCAAAACGTATCCCCCTTGGGGCCGGATTGCAAGCTCCGTACAGCTGGATCAGGTATAGCGCTCCTGTCGCCCGTTTTGCAATAAGTCCTCCCTGCCGGAATGGAATCGCCACCAGCGCTGTCAAGCATTTATTGGTCGCAGCCAACTCCTGGTAAGTCGTGCCGGAGATTGACCCACTGCCAGATCGTCTGTCGGCTTGACACTAAACCCGGGCTGCCCTATGGTCTTGCGCAAGGAAAGTGGAAGTCGCAAGCTTCCGCCTGCTCGCCTGCTACATCCCCGCGCGCCGCGCCACACAAGTCGATCCCATGGTCGCCCTACGCGATGAATGATGTTCGCCCCGTGGAGAAGTTAATCCAGCTGTCTGTTTCATTCGTGCGAGCGGCGAATCGAGATTGTCGGTAGTGGACCAGTTTTCGGTAACTGATTTTATCGTCTACTTGCCCTCAAATCAGGAGCGAGTGGGAACTCTTTTGGCAGTGGTCATTGAGTTCGGAGCCTCGAGCTCGGGCTCCGTTGAGCGATTGCTCGATGCACTGTCGCCGTCCCGGATGTACAATCCCTCGTGCCTCGAGAAGCAAGACCACCTCTAAATGTGAGGGCCACCATGAAAAAATTGATCCTGCGCGCTCTTCTTTTAACTCTCCTCTGGCAAACTTCGTCCGCTTACGCAGACAGCCCCGACAACGCCGCAAAAATCGATAAGCTCATGTCGCAGTATGCAGACTGCTGCTCATTCACCGGCACGATACTGGTCTCGGACCACGACAAGGTCATTTTCAAAAAGGGTTATGGCCTGGCCAATCGCGAGTGGAACATCCCCAACACTCCGGACGTGAAGTTTCGCCTCGGCTCCATCACCAAGCAATTCACTGCCATGCTGATCATGCAGCAAGTGGCCAAGGGCTCCATTAAGCTCGACGGCCACCTCTCCGACTATCTCCCCTACTACCGCCAGGAAACCGGATCGAAAGTTACTATCAGCCAATTACTCAGCCACACGTCCGGTATCCCCAGCTACACCGACGATCCCAAGTTCTTTGCCGACGTTTCGCGCAACTACTACGCCGTCGAGGATTTCGTAAAAAAATTCTGCAGCGGTGACTTGCAGTTCGAGCCCGGCACGAAGTTCCACTACGACAACTCCGGATTTTTCCTTCTCGGGGCGATTCTCGAGCATGTCACAGGAAAAAGCTACGAAGCGCTCTTGAAGGAAAAAATTCTCGTCCCACTCGACATGAAGGACTCCGGCTACGACCGCCATGCCGATATCCTTCCGAAACGCGCCTCAGGCTATCAACAGGATTTGGCCGGAGTTGCGAACGCCCCGTATCTAGACATGGCGCTGCCCTACGCCGCCGGCTCCCTCTATTCCACCGTCGAAGATCTATATAAGTGGGACCAGGCTCTCTACACCGACAAACTTGTTCCCAACGATCTCAAGCAAAAGCTCTTCACTCCGAATCTTGAAAATTACGGATACGGCTGGGACATTCGCAGCATCCCTGCCGATGAGCCGGGTGCCGGACAAACCATGATCTCCCACGGCGGCGGCATTAACGGCTTCAATACTCTCGAACAGCGCCTCGTTGGCGATCACAACCTCATAGTCATCTTCAACAACACCCCCGGTGCGGGCCTGGGCGAAATGGCCAAGGGCATTCGCGCCATCCTCTATGGCCAGGAGCCGGCCACGCCGAAACGCTCGCTCGTCCCTGACCTCGGCGAGACTGTGGTGAATCGTGGCGCCGATGCTGCCGTCGCTCAATACCGCGATCTCAAGCGCACCAATCCCCATGGTTATAATTTCGACGAACGTGCCCTCAATCAGCTCGGCTACATGCTCCTCGAAAAAGGCCGGAATGCCGACGCCATTGCCATCCTCAAACTCAATGTCGAGGAATATCCCAAGTCAGGCAACGTCTATGACAGCTTGGCCGAAGCCTACGCCAAGGACGGTCAAAAACAACAGGCCATCGCCAACTATCGCAAATCCCTCGAGGTCGATCCCAAAAATCAGAACGCGGCAGACAAACTGAAAGAGCTCGAACAAAGGTAACCGAATACTGCCTTATCCGGTGTGCTAGGGGTGTATTCCCGATATGAGGAATTCATAGAACCGAAGGCGAGCAGCGTCCAGAACGAAGCAAAAATGACGAAGAACCATACGAGACGGCTTGAATCAATAGCGAATGCCAGCACTCAATGGGTTTTTGTACGATGTCAAAAACGGTTACGCAGCGTATCCGAGGCTTACGAGTTCCAGCCTAATCCTACCACCCGGCGAGCCAACTCCTGTGTAGTCGCGTGGCCGGACATGTCCGGGATGCGCGTTTAACTACCAAGTGAGAAGCACTGCGCGCAGGATGCAGCTTGGTATGCGAAGCCAGTTTAAGCGGTGACGACTCGGGCACCCATAGATACCGTCTGGTCTCTCGTTGCCACTGCAACAATGCTGCGAGCGATCTTTGCACCTCCAATCGAGGAAGGTTCAATTGGATTTGCGTAGTCGTTTGGCGATGAACAGACAAATCGCAGGTCAATAATTGATAGGCTGAATTCTATTCCGACCCTCAAGATGACGTCATTAAAGACCATGAGCGCAGTAGATGCCAAGCGCTGATAATCAGCGTTCGGAAAGCATCCATTGTAGATAGTGGAAAGTGTTAACGGTAGCCGGAGCTGTCTACACGCTGCCACTGCCCGGCGATATTTTTCTTCAAATTCTTGTGAAACGCCGGCCAATGCTGCGAGGGCCTGGGCTGTGGAACTGACGGGCATTTCCAGGATGCCAACATTCAAGAGAGCATCATTTCCGCCTGCACTCAACACGAGATGCGTGGAATCCGGCGGGACACGATGTACCTGAGAAGGAACGTCCACAGTCGTCGCGCCATCGACAGCGAATAGGGACGCGTGCCAACCGTCGGGCAGGAGTTGCCGGACTTGCGAGATTACGTCCGGCCCACCCTCCGTGTACGCGCCATTATCGAAAATCGAATCACCAAGGAGAACGATGTGTGCCATGTGGCTGTCACCTAACTTTACTCAGGTTACCACCAGCCGTCCCGCCGGGCAGCGCCGTGCCAAGTCCTGGTAAGTCGCGTTACCGAAAATTGATGCACTCCCAGATCGTCTGTCGGCTTGACACTAACACCGCGCTGCCCTATGGTCTTGCGCAAGGAAAGTGGAAGTCGCAAGCTTCCGCCTGCTCTTAGAGATTTCCGCTTTGGAGGTATCCCATGCCATTAAGCCTTATGACGTTATCCGTGGTGGCTTCGCCGGTGACTCTGCAGGAAGGCCTGAAGATTCTGGAACGCGATGATCATCGCTGTCAGTACTGCGGACTGGACGGCCGGGCCAGTTTCGAGAACGCTCTGGTCATGCGCGTGGATTTCGTGGTTCCGCGGGCTCGCAAAGGAAAGAAAGATCCGGGCAATCTGGTGGCCTGCTGCACTCCCTGCAACACCATCAAGGGCACGCGCGTTTACGCCAACTTCGATGAGGCCAGGGCCTTCGTGCTCAAACAACGCGAAGAGTTGCGCAAGAATTGGGAATCCAAGACGGCGCGGCCGCTCGCCAAGTCTGCAAGAGCGTAAACTGTGTCTACATCCGACCGAGCCCGCATGTGCAAGCCTTTGGCTTGCGCCTGAGGATCTTCGCTCA
>Ga0209701_10003336_pt1 | contig 10517 bp, 5 predicted proteins | sample CZO8metaG_4_FD_188356 | JGI IMG/M metagenome (GOLD analysis project Ga0209701, IMG submission 188356) | Vadose zone soil microbial communities from the Eel River Critical Zone Observatory, Northern California, USA - CZOApr15con2H3.8 metaG... | ecosystem: Environmental > Terrestrial > Soil >...
AATTCTTGCGACAGGGGCTTGCGTGCGGATTTCTGCGCCGGCTTCGCGGGCAGCGGCCGCGATGGCGTTGGAGATTGCGCCGGTGCCGCCGCGACTGAAACCCCAGGAGCGGAACGCGCCGTCAATTTCGCCCATGTAATGATGCAAGAGAACGTAAGCCGTGCCGGGGGAGCGGATGCCGAGAAACGTGCCGATGATGCCGGAGGCGGACATGGTGGCTTTGAGGACGTCGGTTTCGAACCACTGATCGAGAAAATCGGCGGCGCTCATGGTCATGAGCTGGACGAGAGTGTAACGCTCGTGGGAAGAGAGGCTGCGAAAGCGCTGCATGAGGAAATTGAGCTGCATGAGGTCTCGGGGATTGAGAGTGGTGGGATCAGGTGGAACCATCGAGAGGAGGGGCTTCACGAAGCGGCACATGGGGGTCATCATTTTGGAGAATTCGTCGTAAGCTTCGGCGTCGACGCGGGAGTGGCGGCGGATTTCGCGTTGGGTGCGGGCGTGATCGTTCATGCGCCAGAGGTAGTTGCCGTCGGGCATGGGAGTGAAGGTGCCGTCGAGAGGAAGAATCTCGAGGCCGTGACGAGGGAGATCTAGCTCGCGAATGATTTCGGGACGAAGAAGAGAAACGACGTAGGAGCATTCGGAGAAGAGGAAGCCCGGAATGATCTCTTCAGTGACGGCAGCGCCGCCAAGGACGTGGCGGCGTTCGAGGACGAGCACTTTCTTCCCTGCCTTGGCAAGGTAGGCAGCGTTGACGAGGCCGTTGTGGCCGCCGCCGATGACAATGATGTCGTAGTGCTGCGCCATGCGCTAAGACTCCGCGAGAATCCAAGTGAAAAAATGAATGCGACCGAAGGACTGGACATTTTACTGGGCCGCGCAATATGGCACAAGTTGCGCAGAGCTGAATCCCTCGGCGAGCACCTTGCGAGACTTCTGAATTCGCACCTATAATTCCGCGTCTTGCAAGAATGGCAAGGAAGGAAAGAGATAACGCAGAGGCGCTGAGAACGCTGAGTTGCGCGGAGAAAAGGAAAGAGCCGCAGGGCTGCATGGACTCTGCCCTGCGCTACAGGAGGGATCGTGCCGGTCGGGACTGCGTTTCATAAGAAGACGCTGGCGCTCTGCGAGAGCCTGAATTACCGCGAGTGGTCGGGCTACTACACGGTCAGCGTGTACGAGATGCACCACGAGCACGAGTACAACGCCATCCGGAATTCGGCGGCGCTGATCGATATTTCGCCGCTATTCAAATACCGGGTGACGGGCAAGGATGCAACGAGGTTCGTCAACCGGGTGATCGCGCGGGATATCAATAAGGTGGCGGTCGACCAGGTGATTTACTGCTGCTGGTGCGACCCGGAAGGAAAGGTGATCGATGATGGGACGATCACGCGGCTGGGGGAGAACGAGTACCGGTGGACGGCGGCGGATCCGAGTTTGCGGTGGTTCCGGCAGAATGCGCTGGCGCTCGACGTAAAGATTGAGGAGATTTCCGAGCAGGTGGCGGCGCTGGCCCTGCAGGGGCCGACTTCAGGGAGATTGCTGAGCGCCGTGACCGACGCGAACATCAGCAACTTGAAATACTTTCGAGTGACGCGGGGACAAATTGCCGGTGTACCGGTGGATATTTCGCGGACGGGGTACACGGGGGATCTCGGTTTTGAAGTGTGGATGCCGTGGAACGAGGCTGGGAAGGTGTGGGATGAATTGATGGCCAAGGGGAAAGCGTTCGACATTCACCCGGCGGGAATGATTGCGTTAGATGTCGCGAGGATTGAAGCGGGATTGATCCTGATCGAAGTGGATTATTTCTCGAGCAAGAAGGCGCTGATTGATTCGCAGAAATATTCACCGGCAGAAATTGGGCTGGGGAAGCTAGTGGATTTGAAGAAAGATAATTTTGTGGGACGCGAGGCGCTGCAGTGGGAGCGGAAAAAGGGCGGAGCGGAGCGGATGCTTGTAGGACTGGAGATCAATTGGAACGAAGTGGAGGCGCTGTACGACAAGGTCGGGATGGCGCCGCAGGTGCCGAGCATAGCGTCGCGCGTGGCCGTGCCGGTGTATCGCGGAGGGAAGCAAGTGGGGAAGGCGACGTCGACGACGTGGTCGCCAACATTGAAGAAGATGATTGCGCTGGCATGCGTGAAACGCGAGGAGTCTGCGGTGGGCGGAACGCTGCAAATGGAGATGACAGTGGAGGCGGTGCGGCATACGGTTTCGGCAAAGGTGGTGGCACTTCCCTTTTTTAATCCGCCGAGGAAGACGGCAGTGCCGGTGGTTTGATGCGCAGGGACAAAGTGCTCCTGCCAGAAAGGCAAAACCCTGAGGCCTCACTGCGTGAGCCACAGCTTCCTGCCAAAATACTTGGTTGTACCAATGAGTGGTACAGCAGGGTCCAGATTCGTGGCTCTTGTGCGCGATTCTTGCCAAGCTGGGGCGCAGCGTGCTGCGCCCCTACAAAGGAACATTCGGTTAGTGGCAGTGACGGTTAGCGGGCCGCTGCAAATTTTTCCGCGGAGGAGAGCAGCGCGTCAAGCGCACGCCGGTCAATCAAGCGTCCCCGGAGGATGACGGCGCGGATTTTTTGCGTGTTGTGGATGTCGTCGAGGGGATCAGCGTCGAGGAGGACGAGATCGGCTAGCTTGCCTGGTTCGATAGTGCCTTGGGATTGGAGTTTGCCGAGGAATTCGGCGGGATTTTTTGTGGCGGCTTGAAGCGCCTGCAGGGGAGTGAGACCAGCCTGCACGAGAAAAGCGAGATCTTCGTGGAGGCTGGAGCCGGGAAAAACATTGGGGGCGGCGAGGTCTGTGCCGGCCATGATTCGAACGCCGGCCGACTGCATTTCCCCGACAATTTCGAGAGAGCGTTTGACGATTTCCTCGCGTAACAGGAAGTCCGATTCAGAGTAGTTTTCTAATTGGCTGCGAATTCCCTGCTGCCAAATCTTGCGGACATTTTGAGGAACGTAGCGCATGCGCGGGTCTTGCGAGAGATCGGTCTTTGGAGTGACAAAGCCAAGATGGACCATGATGGGGAACGTGGGAACCTGCGAGGTGCCATTCGCGACGAAGGCGCGGAAGAGCGAGTCAGCTTTTGCGGGTGAGTAGGAATCCAGGAGTTTGCGACGCCAGGCGCGATCGTGGGCCAAAGCCTGGGTGGGCGTTTCATTGGGCGGGTCAGGAGCCAGTCGCTCGCGGCGGAGCTCGTCCTCTTTCGAAGAGCAGGCGAGCAGGACGCCGGTGAGATGCTCGATGCCGGCTTGACCTGCTTGTGAGGCCTCGAGTGCCGAGACGCGATCGGGCACGTGGCCGACGAAACGGATGCGGCGCTTCCTACTTTCTTCGGCGATGGCGAAATAGGCTTCGCGATTGAGGCGCGATTGCGCTTTGATGAAATCAACGCCTTCGCTGGAGAACCGATCGACGGCGTCGCGCGCCTCCTGAGGAGTCTGGACGACGATCGAAGGTTGATAGGCGGGTGGGTCGCCATCGAGATAGGGACCAGTGAAGAAAATCTGTGGGCCAAGGCGACTGCCGCTTGCGATCTCGCTGCGCAACTGCTTCAGGTATTCCACTTTTCCGCCCATGTCGCGGACGGTGGTGATGCCGTTAGCAAGGAGGAGAGGGAGGATGAATTCGCGGCTGCCGGCGGGTTCGCCGGCGCCGGTGAGGTGAACGTGCATGTCGACGAGCCCTGGAATGAGGAACTTGCCGGTGGCATCTACGACTAGTGGAGCCCAAAACGTATTTATGGTTGAGCTCGAACCCATCCGGGTGATCAGGCCTCCGCGAAGAACAACCGTCTGATCGCGAATGGCATTCCCAGAAACGGTGTCAATGACAGTAACGTGGGTGATGTACGTGTAACCGAAGCCTGTGAGGACGGCTCTCAAAGCAAACAACGCCAAAAGGGCCAGCGCGCAAAAGGCTAGGCTGAGGACTGTGATTATTCTTTTTAAGTTCGCCACCGTTGTCCCGATATCCTCACTATGGCGCGAGGCGGTTATATTTTTTGAGGATGGCGCGGAGCGTGTCGTGATCGAGCGCGCGGACGCGGTGGTTCTCGATGCCGGTCATGGTTTCGGCGGCGACCATGGCGTTGACGATGGACTCCTCTACGGCTTCCACAGTGGCCTTGAAGAAGGGATCCAGGCTCTCATTGGTAAGCATCTGCACGGTTGATACCCCTTCCGGCTTAGACGCACCGGAATTAGCGGTTGAGAAAGCAACAAAAATGTCACCGGAGCCGTTGCCGGAGACGCTGCCATTGCGGCCGAGGCCGAGGGAAACGCGGCGGGCGAGGCGCTTGAGTTGATGCGAGACGAGAGGCGCGTCGGTGGCCGCAACGACAATGATGGAGCCATGCTCTTCGACGCTCGAAGGTAGAGCGGCGTACGGATCGTCGGCGGGGATCTCCCGACCCACGGGAATGCCGGCGATGCGGAGGTTGTTTCGCGAGCCGTAGTTGCACTGCACGAGAACGCCGACGGTGTAGCCGCCTAATCTTGCATCGAGCTTGCGCGAAGCCGTGCCGATGCCCCCTTTGAAGCCGTTGCAGACCATGCCAGTGCCACCGCCGACGCTGCCTTCTTCGACGGCGCCGGAGTGCGCGGAATCGATGGCGTGAATGGCGTGCTCAGGCTTGACGTGAAAGCCATTGATATCGTTGAGCCAGCCATCCCAGGTTTCGGCGACGACGGGAAGCGCCCACCAGTAGGTGGCGGGATCGGGCTGGCGATGTTCGACGCGCCACTGGATGACAGCGTCGCGGACCACGCCGACGCTGTGCGTGTTGGTGATCATGACGGGGCCATCGAGAAAGCCGGACTCTTCAATCCAGGTCGTGCCGGTCATTTCACCGTTGCCGTTGAGAGACCACCAGCCGGCGAAGACAGGGTTGGAAAAGGAATCTTTGCCGCGCGGAAGAACGGCGGTCACACCGGTGCGCACAGGGCCGACGCCGACTTGCAGTTTGCCTTCGCCGGAAATGAGAGTGGTGTGGCCGACGGTGACGCCGGCGACGTCGGTGATGGCGTTAAGAGGGCCGGGCGTGCCGTCAAAGGGGACGCCGAGACTGCGAGCGCGCGGCTTTGAAGGAGAAGCGGGTTTTTCCTGAGCCAGAATCACACTGGCCGCGAACAAAGCGCAGCTGAGCGACACGGAAGTTCCGCAAGCCCAATATCGCATTCTCATATCACCTGCCAAGCAAACCGAGCGACGCAGTACTGGAAAAATAAAATGGAAATTCCGCGACGGATTGTAGCAGACACGCAGATTGAAAGTCTGAAACTAGAGAGCAGAGCGGTGGAAAACGGTGTGCGCGCAACAAATATCCCGATGAGAAAAGTTGTGCTACGCTTGCGCGGCTTTTTCAGGGAGGGATGTTCCATGAAAACGCGGATCGGCAGAGCGTCGGTTGCGGGTTTTGTTTTGGCGGTGTTTCTGGCGGCAGCGGCGCCTGCGCAGCGGGTGAGCAAACCAGTTCAAATCGCGGTGGACCTGCGGGAAGCTCCGAAGCGTGTTTTCCACGCGAAGATGGAATTCCCGGTGACGGCGGGATCGCTGGCGCTGGTTTATCCGAAATGGATTCCGGGAGAGCACGGGCCGAATGGGCCGATCGCGGACGTGGCCGGGTTGAGATTCCGCGCGGGCGGAAAAGAGATTGCGTGGACGCGCGACCACGCAAACATGTTCGCGTTTCACTGCGAGGTGCCCGCCGGAGTAGATACGCTCGAAGTCACGCTCGATTTTCTTTCTCCTTCGGACGCGGCGGGTTTTTCGACCAGCCCCACGGCGACCTCGCAGCTAGCGGTTCTGAATTGGAACCTCGTGCTGCTCTACCCGATGGGAGCGAAGAGCGATGATCTGACTTATGTAGCGAGCTTACGAATTCCGGCGGCGTGGAAATACGCCACGGCGTTGCCGGTAGCAAAAGAGACGCCAGAGGGGATCGAGTTTCAGCCGGCATCGCTGACGACGCTGGTAGATTCAACAGTGCTGGCGGGCGCGCATATGAAGACGATTGACCTGGGAAGAAACCTGGAGCGGGAGCACCAGATCCACATTGCGGCGGACAGCGCGGCGGCCGCGGAACCAACGGCGGAACAGGTGCAGCGTCTGAAACAGCTCGTGGCAGAGACCGGAGCGTTGATTGGGGCGCGGCACTACCGGCGGTATGACTTTTTGCTGGCGCTGAGCGATCACCTGAGTTCTTTCGGAGAGGAGCATCACGAATCGAGTGACAATCGCGAGGCGGAACGGATGCTGCTGGATCCTGCGATCTTCGAAACGGCCACCGATTTGCTGCCGCACGAATTTTTTCATTCGTGGAATGGAAAATACCGGCGGCCGGAAGGTCTGGCGACACCTGACTATGAACAGCCGATGAGGGGCGCGTTACTTTGGGTATACGAGGGGTTGACACAGTACTACGGCACAATGCTTTCAGCGCGCAGCGGATTTTGGACGCCGGAAAAGCTCCGGGAGGATCTGGCCACGGTGGCGGCCTACTTGAATAGCCGGCCGGGACGGACGTGGCGGAATTTGCAAGACACGGCAACGGCGGCACAGATTCTGTACGGCGCGCGACCGGAAGGATCGTCGTGGAGGCGGGGCGTAGATTTTTACGATGAGAGCACACTGATCTGGCTGGAGGCGGACACGATCATCCGAAACGAAACGCAGGGCAAGAAATCACTTGACGATTTTTGCCGGAAATTTCATGGAGGAGAGAACACGCCGCCAAGAATTGTGCCGTACGACTTCGACGACGTGGTCGCCGCGATGCAAGGAGTAGTTGCTTACGATTGGCGCGCTTTTTTCAAGGAGCGGCTGAATTCGCACGGGCCAGGAGCGCCGCTGACGGGTCTAGAAAATAGCGGGTGGAGGCTGGTCTTCACCGAAGCGATGAATTCTCACCAGCGCGCGGAAGAAGAAGTGAGACACCTGACGGACGTGCGGTTCTCGCTGGGGATGATCGTGCGCCATCCGGGAGGCGAGGATGGCGGGGAGATCGTTGACGTGATTCCTGGATCTTTTGCGGCGCAAGCCGGAATCGCGCCAGGAATGCGGCTCGTGGCGGTGAACGGGAGGCGGTGGACGCCGGAACTTTTGCGCGACGCGGTTCGCCGGGCGAAGGGCGGGAGTGAACCGATCGATCTGCTTGTCGAAAATGAAGATTATTTTCAGAATTACCGCGTTGATTACCGCGGCGGAGAACGTTATCCACATCTGGAGAGGATCAGCGGCAAGCCGGACTTGCTGGGCGAGATTGCGAGAATGAAAGCGCCAGCGGTGGCCGATTCGAAAGACTGAGAGACTGGGATCGGCGCGCAGGCGGCAGGAGCGCAGTTGGCGTGCCGGTCTCCAAACAGCAAGAAGGCGTGAGTTTCTTGGATTCAGTTGCGAATCGTGACATTATCCACGGACCTGCACATTGAAAGCGCTTCCCACCGCAAGTGAAGGAGAAAAAAGCGATGAAACGGCCGATTTTGCGAAGCGGTTTACTTGGCGCGACACTCTTGTGCGGTTTGCCAGCCGTTCTCGCACAACCAACGGAGAAACATGCAATTAAATTTGACGACTTGATTCACATGCATCGAGTAGCGGAAGCACAGGTTTCGCCGGACGGAAAATGGGTGGCTTATTCGGTGGCGACGCCGGACCTGGAGGCAAACCGCAGCGTCAGAAACATTTGGATTGTGGCGACGGCGGGAAGCGGCACGGCCGTGCAGCTCACGCGAAGCGGCAAGGATTCTTCACCGGTGTGGTCGCCGGATGGAAAGGCGCTGGCGTTTCTCTCGACGCGCGATGGGAATTCGCAGGTGTACGTGCTCACGATGGAGGGAGGCGAAGCGCGTGAAGTGACGCATCTTTCCACGGGCGCGGACCTATTGAAGTGGTCACCGGACGGAAAAACTATTGCCTTCACTTCTTCCGTGTATCCGGATTGCAAGGATGATGCGTGCAACAGCACGAGGGATGCGGAGAAAGAAAAGAACAGGATAAAGGCGCACGTCTACGAACAGCTTTTGTACCGGCACTGGACGCATTGGTTCGAAGGCAAGCGCAGCCACCTCTTTGTCGTGCCCGTGGACGGGAACGCCACCCCGCGCGACCTGACCGCCGGAGCGAATTACGACGTGCCTCCGGATGAGCGCGGCGGTCCGGGAGATTTCAATTTTGCGCCGGACGGAAAAGAAATCTGTTTCACGGCGGTGACCGACAAGGTGGAAGCGATCAGCACGAATGGAGATTTGTTTCTCGTGCCAGCAACGGGAGGAGAAGCAAAAAATATTACGTCCGCCAATCCGGGCTTCGACGGCAATCCAGTCTATTCGCCGGATGGCCGCTATATCGCATACCACGCGCAGCTCACGCCGGAGTATGAGTCTGACCGCTGGCGAGTGATGCTGTACGACCGACAGAGCGGCAAGAACGAAAACCTGTCGGAGGGGTTCGACCGCAGCGCCAACGAACTTGCATGGTCGGCGGACAGCAAGACAATTTATTTCACCGCGGAGAATGAAACACTGCAACTCATCTATGCGATGGCCGCGCGGGCGGGAGCGGAGCCGAAGACAATAATCGCGGAAAGCCACAACACCGCGATTTCGCTGAGCAGCGACGGCAAAACGCTGGCCTTCGAACACAGCAGCCTGACGGTGCCAGCAGAGGTATTCGCGGCAGCAAGCGATGGAAGCGGGCTGCGGCAACTTACTCATCACAACGATGCGATTCTTGCCGCGCTGAACATGAACGTCCCGGAGACTTTCTGGTTTGAGGGAGCGGGAAAAACGCGAGTACAGGCGATGCTGATCCGCCCGCCCGGCTTTGACGCGACCAAGAAATATCCGCTTGTGGTGCTGCTCCATGGAGGGCCGCAGACGATGTGGTCGAATGCGTGGGGCTACCGCTGGAACGCGCAAGTATTTTCGGCGCCGGGCTACGTGACACTGATGATTAACCGGCGCGGTTCGACCGGCTACGGGCAGAAGTTCACGGACGAGATCACGAACGACTGGGGCGGTAAGGCGTACGTCGACGTGATGAACGGTGTGGAGCATACGCTGGCAAAATATCCGTTCGTCGATGGAAAACGGATGGCCGCTGCGGGAGGCTCTTACGGCGGGTACATGGCGAATTGGATTGCGACGCACTCGGGGCGATTCAAGGCCATCATCAGCCACGCCGGCATCTACGACAAGGCTTCCATGTATGCGACGGAAGAGCTGTGGTTCGAAGAGCACGACATGCAAGGCATGCCGTGGACGAACCCGGAGAGCTACCGGAAGTGGGCGCCGATGACGTATGCAGGCAAGCTTGCGGAATTCCAGACGCCGACGCTGGTGATCGCAGGGGAACTAGACTTCCGCGTGCCGTACACGCAATCGCTGGAATTCTTCAACACTTTGCAACGTCAAAACGTGCCGTCGAAGCTGGTAGTGTTCCCGGATGAGGGACACTGGATCCTGAAGCCGCAGAACAGTCAGTTTTGGTACAAGACTTTTTCGGATTGGCTGGCGACGTACCTGAAGTGAAGCGAGCATGGGGAGAGAGCGGCGACCTGACCGCCCTCTCCGAACACGAACCCGCAGCGTTATTTCACCGTAGCAGTAAACACTTCCTCCATAAAAAGATTCGTGCGGCATCCGGCAGAGGCTTCAAGCTGGCGGCGGCTGTCGGTCCAAATGGGATGAGAAACGCCGCCGCGAGAAGCCAAGCCTTCGTAGTCGCCTTGCTGGTTGCCGTAGTTAATCGCCGGGCATGGAAAAACGCCATTGCAGTCGTGTTCATTCGAACTGACGGAACTTACCCGCACATTGGGAGAGCGAAATGTAGCGCCGCCGTCGACCGACTGCGTGAAATACGTATCGGTCATGAAGCGGGAGCCAGTCGTGTCATTGCGGGTGTCGTAGAACGAAACGTTGACGTCGCCAGTCACTGGATCGACCGCCAACCAATGATTGAAACGGTCCACGAGTTGAGTGAACTGGTCGGTCACAGGCTGGGGAGCTGTCCAAGTGGAACCGCGATCGTCTGAGAGGGAAACGAAGATGTCGGTAACACCTGCGGGCGTCAAATCCATCCAGGAGCAATAGAGCCGCCCGCGGTGGAGTCCTGTCGAACGATCCGCGTCGCATGCTGGATAGACGAGGGCCCGGCGAAAAGACTGCGCAGGAATACCGACGTCGAAGGCCGCCGTTTTCTGCGAAATGGTAGTCTGGGCGCCCCATGTGACACCGCTATCGAAGGAGCGATTGAAGGCGATCAGATTATCCCCAATGTCATTCCAGGCGGCATAGACTTCGCCATTTGGGCCGACAAAAGGGACAGCGCCAATGCCCCGACCTGGGCCGAAGGGATCGTCGACGCGGGCGATCGTGAATGTCGCTCCTGCATCGGAGGAGCGGGCCACGTGAATTCCACCGGCGGTCGCGCTTCCGCCCGAAGCAGCATCCCACGCGGCGTAGATGCGGTCGCGGAAAGGACTGGCCGAATTCGTATCGGCGG
>Ga0209701_10003337_pt1 | contig 10514 bp, 7 predicted proteins | sample CZO8metaG_4_FD_188356 | JGI IMG/M metagenome (GOLD analysis project Ga0209701, IMG submission 188356) | Vadose zone soil microbial communities from the Eel River Critical Zone Observatory, Northern California, USA - CZOApr15con2H3.8 metaG... | ecosystem: Environmental > Terrestrial > Soil >...
GCAGCTTCGGGTCGAGCACCGGCTCGATGAAGGAGCCCGCTCGGCGCAGGGCCGACTCGACTTCCCCGGGCGTCTCGCCGCGCGCGAAGGCGAACCCCAGGTAGCTGGCGCCTTCGGGCAGAGGCACCAGCTCCTCGTCCGGGTGCGCGGTCACCACCACGTCGGTGACGCCGGGCACGGCGCGCGCCCGGTCGAGGCCCCGCACCTCCCGCAGCACGCCGCCGCGGCGGATGGGCAGCATCAGCACCCCCGATGCTGCGCGCTCGCGTGGCAGCGCGGGAGCGCGGCCGAGCGCGTGCAGGAGGAGCAGCTCCTCGAGCGTGACGCCCACCCCGAAGCGCAAGGCTCGGCCGCACAGTCCGCCGATCGACCGCGCCGCCACCTCGAGGATGCGCGGGCCGTCCGGGGTCAGGCGCAGCTCGGCATGGATGGGCCCGTGTCCGAGCCCCAGCGCGCGCGCCGCGCCGGCCACTGCCTCGGCCACGGCCTGCTGCAACTGCGCCGGATGGCGCGACGGTGTGACGTAGAGCGTCTCCTCGAAGTACGGCCCATCCAGCGGGTCGGGCTTGTCGAACAGCGCCAAAACGGTCAGCTCGCCGCGCGTGAGCAGGCCCTCCAGCGCCACCTCGGGCCCGGGGAGGAACTCCTCGATCAGCACGCGGGAGAGCTCCGCGTCGCGCCGGACCGCGACCTGTGGCGAGCCGAGCAGCCGGGCGATGCGGTCGAGCGCGATGCGAAGCTCCTCCGGACCGTCGGCGCGGATGACCCCGCGGCTGCCGGAGAGCACCAGCGGCTTGACCACGCAGGGGAACGGCACGCCGTCGGGCGCCGGGCCGCCCAGCTCCACCACCTGGAAGCGCGGCACCGGGACGCCGCCCCTTCGCAACCGCTCGCGGGAGAGGCGCTTGTTGCGCGCCGCCTCCACCGCCTCCGGCGGATCGTGCGGCAATCCGAGCAGCCGGGCCGCGCGCGCGGCGATCACGGCCGTCTGATCGTCGGTGCCGAGCACCGCGCGCGGCTCGCGCGCGCGGGCGGCGTCGGCGAGAGCGCGGGCCGCGCCCTCCGGGTCGGTGAAATCCAGCGGAAGCGAGCCCTTCGTCCACTGCTCGGCGAGGACGTGGCACCGGTCGGAGGCGACGAACACCTCCACCCCGAGCTTTCTGGCCGCCGCGAGCAGATCGTCGCCACGGTAGCTGCTCTGCGGCAAGAGGACGGCGACGCAAGTAGGCACCGGCGCAGCATAACGGCGCTCCGGCCCCCAAACGAGCCGGCTCGACCATCGGTCGGCCGGCGGGCCGGGGCGATCCGCCGGCAGGGGAAGGGTTTTTCGCGCGCGCGTCCCGGTCTCGGTCAGGGATCCGACTCGCGCCGGCCCGAACTCCGCGTATCCATCGGCGACCGACGCCCGGAGAAGAGCCCATGCTCGAGACCGCCCGCGCCCTGCAGCTCGTCCCCGATCCCCCGCCCGCGCGCGTCACCGCGCACGGCCGCTTGGAGCCCGCGGGGACGGCCCCGCTCGTCCTCCGGTGGCGCGGCCGGGACGGCGCCGTCCAGCGGCTCGGGCTCGACGGCGCCACCATCTCGGTGGGCGCGCACGCGCAGAACCAGGTGGTATTGGAGGACCGCTTCGTCTCCGGCTTCCACTGCCGCCTGCAACTGCGGGACGGCCGCGTGTGGGTGAAGGACCTCGCCTCGACCAACGGCACGGTGGTGGACGGATCGCGGGTGGCCGAAGCCGAGGTCGCCGCCGGGTCCACGCTGCGCGTCGGCTCGCAGGTCCTCCGCATCGAGCGCGACGCGCCCGCGGGCCCGGCGACGCTCCCCGGAGTCATCACTTGCGACCCGGTCCTCGGCGGCGCCCTGGAGATGCTCCGCCGCGCGGCGCCGTCCAGGCTCCCGGTGCTGATCCTGGGAGAGAGCGGCAGCGGCAAGGAGGTGGCCGCGCGCGCCGTGCACGAGCTCTCTCCGCGCGCGGACGAGGCGTTCGTCCCGGTGAACTGCGGCGCCATCTCGCCCGAGCTGGCGGAGGCGGAGCTGTTCGGACACGAGCGCGGGGCGTTCACCGGCGCGGTCGGGTCGAGCCCCGGCGCGTTCGGCGCCGCCGACGGCGGGACGCTGTTCCTGGACGAGATCGGCGATCTGCCGCTTCCGCTCCAGGTCAAGCTGCTGCGCGCGCTCGAGGCGGGCGAGGTGAAGCCGGTCGGCTCGCCGCGGCCGCGCCGCATCGACGTGCGGATCGTGTGCGCCACGCACCGCGATCTCAGGAAGCTCGTCCGCGCCGGATCGTTCCGCGAGGACCTCTACTACCGACTGGCCGGGCTGGCGGTGGAGCTGCCTCCCCTGCGCGAGCGCAGGGAGGACATCGTGCCGCTGGCGGAGCATTTCCTCGCGCAGGAGCCGGACGGCGTGCAGCGCGGCTTCTCGGCGGACGCTCGTGCGCGCCTGCTCGCCCACGGCTGGCCGGGAAACGCGCGCGAGCTGCGCCACGTGGTCCAGCTCGCGGTGGTCCTGAGCGACGGGGCCACGATCCGCGGCACCGCGCTCCGCATCGACGACGGCTCCCGCCGCTGCCCGGAAGGAGGCGCGTCGGCCGATCAGCGCGAGCTGGTCGACCTGCGCGGCAGGACGCTCCAGCAGATCGAGGCGCTGGCGATCCGCTCGGCGTGGGAACGGCATCACGGCCAGCGCGGCGCCATGGCGCGCGAGCTGGGCATCGCGCGCTCCAGCCTGCTCCGCAAGCTCGACGAGCTGGGCCTGCGCGAAGCGGCGCCGGGCCAGGATCGCTGACGCAGCCGGCTTCGCAGCTACTGCTTCCGCTCCCAGAGCGGGAACCCGGCCACCTCCGTTCGGTGGTAATTCGCGACCAGGAACGACTGCAGCCGCGGATAGCGCGAGGGCGGGAACCTGGCGAAGGCGAAATACCCCGGGGCCGAGGTATCGATGACCATCGCCGGCGGATGCCGTTCCAGGTCCTCGAAGAAGAGGTCCCACGTTCGCGGGATCTCGAGGCCCTCGGTCGGACGGAACGGGCTCCACCAGGCTGACGTGCCTTCCACGGCGCCGACGAGATAGGTGACGTACGGAAAGCGGGTGGCGGGCTGCCTCTCGGCAAGGAAGTAGAGCGCCGACCCATAGCCCCAGACCAGAAGCCGCGCATCGGCAGGGGTGTGCTCACGAACGTAACGGGCCACTTCCCGAGCGCCGGGCATCGCGTGCGGAATGGATAGCACCTCGGGATCCCGGTAGGGCGCCATCCCTCTCACGGCGGGCACGGCGACCGAGAGGCCGAATGCCGCGGCTACCGCGACGCGTGCGAGCCGATGCGCGTGGAGCCGGTCCCATAGCTCGACGGCCAGGTCCGACGCCAGCAAGACGACCGGCGGGAGCAGCTGGAGGAAATAGTGGAGGAAGTACCGACCGCCGAGTGAGATGGGCACCAGGGCGCCGAGGAACCAAAGGCAGAGCAGGGCCGACGCGCGGCGGGGACGGATGGCGTAGCGCACCAGCTGCGCGATGGCGAGCACCCAGACTGCGGGCGAGGACTTCGCCAGCACCACTGCGGCGCCGGCGAGGAGCGGTAGTCCCTCGCGCAGCGAATTGCCGTTGGCGACGTAGTAGCGGTTGATCGAGACGGTCCAGTAGTAGAACTCCGCGAGAGCGCCCACGCGCGCCAGCGCCGCGATGGCAAGGAGCCACGGCGCGGCGAAGCCCGCCACCAAACAGGCGACGCGACGGGCTGCTCCCCTCCGACCCGCGCGCATCCAGACAAACGCCGCCAGCACGATCAGCTGGATGCCCGCTTGCTGCTTGATCAGCGAGGCGATTCCGATGAGCGCGCCGGACGCGAAGAGGCGAAGCCGCTCGGCTCTGGGGGTGTCCTCGTCTGCCGGCATGCACAGCCACGTCCCCAGGAGAAGGGGGAGGGCGAACAGCGTTTCGGCGTTCGCGGCGTGGAAGTCGAGCGGAGGACCAACCGAGACGGCCACGGCGTAGGCGGGGACGGCCAGGAGCGCGGCCTTCTCGCCCAGGAGCCGCCGCGCGATCGCTCCGAGGACGCAAGCGGACGCAGCCACCCAGGCGAGCATCAGCAGGCGAAACCCGGGCAGATTGTACCGGCCCACCAGCGCGAGCCCGCCGGCGTACAGCAAGTAGATCAGGGGAGGCTTCTTCTCGACGAACTCGATGTACGGGCGTCCGCCGTCGAGCAGCACGCCGGACTCGACGGCGAAATCCGCCTCGTCGACGTTGAGGATGGGAACGACGTTCGTGGGCAGGCGAAGCGCGAGCAACGCCACCACCGCCAGGAGGGCGGAGAGGAGCCGCAGCCGCTTCGGACCCGAGCCGAGTCCGGCGGCGGCTAATTGCACCGCAGCAGCGCCAGGCAGTCGGATGCGCCAATGACGCACTGGGCGATGCGATCCCGGGCCGCCTGCGGCACCGCCGCGCAATCGCTCAGACACTGCTGCAGGTCCGCGCCGCCGTAGCTCAGCCCGTACCCGAAGTTGTACGCGTACCCGAAGTTGAAGCTGTAAGCGTAGCCGTAGCCGTAGGGCGTGGCGGAGCAGGTCACCACTCGCTGGCAGGCGTTCTGGCATTCGTTGCTCGGCGGTGAGCTGCCGCTGCAACCAGCTGCGCTGGCGATGGCCGCTGCCAGCAAGAATGCCTCGGTCGATCGGGTCGTCATTATTGGCCCCCCGTTTCGAACTCGCGCAGAAAGGACGAACGGGGACCGGTAAACCGGACAAGCGGCCACGGTCGACTACGCGCGGCCGCCCTCGAGCATGCGGGCGCACGTGGCCAGGCAATCGGCGCAGATCGCTCCGCTCTCGGAGACGAGCCGCGGTTCTGCTTCCCTCGCTTCGTGCCCGCAGAACGAACACGCAGCGGAGCTCGTGTCCGGTTCGAGCGCCGGCACCGCGATGCGCGCCCGCTGGACGCAGTGCGCGCAGATCGCCGCGTCGAATCCCCGGACCAGGTCCCCGAACCGGGGGAACGCCGCGCCGCAGAACGAGCAGGTGCTCCGGGCCACGGTCACACGCTGCCGAGGTAGGTGTACCCCCGCATCGCCTGCTCGTAGAAGTCAGTCAGCGAGACGGACTCCTTCGGCTTGACGGAGCCTTCCCGGATCTTCGCGTCCAGCGCCTGCTTGATGCGCTTGGCCAGGTCGCTCGGCTCGTATTGCACGCGCGCCAGCACGCGCTCCAGCGTGTCCCCGGGGATGACCTCTTCGATGTAGTAGTCCTCGGGGTCCTCGTCGTCCACGAACACGTGCACCTCGTGCACGCGGCCGAAGAGGTTGTGCATGTCGCCCATGATGTCCTGGTAGGCGCCGGTCAGGAACATCCCCAGGTAGTAGGGCTCGCCCTTGCGCAGCGGGTGGAGCGCGATGGTTTCGTCCACCGTCTCGTTCTCGATGAAGCTGTCGATCTTGCCGTCCGAGTCGCAGGTGATGTCCACGATGGTCGAGTCGCGGGTGGGCACCTCGTCGAGGCGGTGCAGGGGAACGATGGGGAAGAGCTGGTCGATGGCCCAGTGGTCCGGCGCGCTCTGGAAGACGGAGAAGTTCGCCATGTACTGGTCGGCGAGCCGGTCCTCCAGCCCGCGGGTCTGCCCGGGGACGCGCTTGCGCCGCTTGTTGATCCCGACCAGCTTGCGGCACAGGCGCCAGAAGAGCCCCTCGATGATGGCGCGCTCCTCGAGCCCCAGGATGCCGAGCTTGAACATCGTGAGCGCCTGCTCCTTCTTGGCCACCCCGTCGTTGTAGGTCTCGCCCGAGTTCCTCGGCGTGAGCCCGGCCACGATCTCGCGCATCTCGCGGACGATGGGCGTCTCCGGCGACTCGGGCACCGGGACCGGAATGCCGTCCGAAACCTCGGCGCCGTTCTCGCCGAACTCGATGTGGCCGAAGACGTTCATCAGGACGCAGGAGTGGTGGGCGGTGAGCGCGCGCCCGGACTCGCTGACGATGTGCGGCTCGGAAACGCCCTCGTTGGTGCAGATCTGCTGGACGGTGTAGACGACGTCGGCGGCGTACTCGTCGACCGAGTAGTTGAGCGAGGAGACGTACGCATTGCTGCGCGCGCCGACGTAGTCCACGCCCAGGCCGCCGCCCACGTCGAAGTACTCCAGGGGGATGCCCATCTTGCGCAGCTTGGCGTAGATGCGCGCGCCTTCGTTCACCACGTCCTTCACCGTGCGGATGTCGGTCAGCTGGCTGCCCACGTGGAAGTGGAACAGCTTCGCGGCGCCCTCCAGCCCGCGATCCTTGAGCATCTTCACCGCCTGGATCAGCTCGGGGGTGGTGAGCCCGAACTTGGCGAAGTCTCCGGACGAGGACTCCCACTTGCCAGTCCCCTTGGTGGAGAGCTTGCTGCGCAGCCCGATCAGCGGCTGGACGTTCATCTCCTCGGAAAGGCGGAGCAGCTCGGGGAGCTCGGAGAGCTTCTCGATCACCACGATGATCTTGCGGCCCAGCTTGCGCCCCAGGAGCGCCAGGCGCAGGTACTCCTCGTCCTTGTAGCCGTTGCAGATGGTGAGCGCCTCGGGGTCGGTGTTGAGCGCGAGCACGATCAGGAGCTCGCCCTTGGAGCCCGCCTCCAGGCCGAAGTGGTAGGGCGCGCCGGCGTCGAGGATCTCCTCGACCACTTCGCGCATCTGGTTCACCTTGGTCGGGTAGACGCCGAAGTACTGACCCTTGTAGCCGTGCTGCGCGATCGCGCCGCGGAACGTCTCGTTGAGCTGCTTGACGCGCGAGCGCAGCACGTCCTGGAAGCGCACCACGCAGGGGAACCCGAGCTTCCGCTCGCGGATGTCGTCCACCACGTCCATCAGATCGATCACCGGGCCGGGCTGCCCATAGGGATGGGCGACCAGGTGGCCCTTCGAGCTGATGTTGAAGTACCCGGCCCCCCAGTTCGGGATGTTGTAGAGCTGGAGGGCGCGCTCGATGGTCCAGTCCTGCGGATGGAGCATCGAGGCTCTCTGCCACAAGGCAAGGCGGGATCACAAGATGCGGAGCGGATTTTTTGCGACCCCGGCAAGCGCGCGTCCCGCCGAGCTCGTCCGGGTGCGCGACGCGGCGCTGGAGGAGGGGCTGGTGCGGCGGGCGAGGCGCGCCATCGCGAGGCTCGGCACCGAGCGCCTCCGGCAGAGCTACTTCACCACCTTCTGGCTCGCGCGCGGCGAATCGCCGGCGAACCCCGTCGAGGAGGCCGTGCTCGCGCTCTTTCGGGTCGCGGCGCCGGGCCCCCGCTGCGCCGGGGTCGAGTGGTGGATCGGCCGCTCGTACACCAACGACGTGCCGGTCGGGTTCCATTTCGACCAGGACGTGCGCACGGCGCGCGGGCTGCGGCACCCGCTCCTCTCGACCGTGTTCTTCTTCAGCCATGTGCGCGGCGGGCAGCTCGCCGTCACCGACCAGCGCGCCGGTCCGGGCGGCGAGCCCAGGCCGGCGGCCGCCGGCGAGCTGCAGGTGGTCGCCACGCGCCGCAACCGGTACGCGACGTTCGATGGCGGCCTCTTCCACGGCGTCCTCGATGCGCGGGGCCGGACCCCGGGACGGAGGCTGCCCGGCCCGCGAGGCAGGCTGCGCGTGACCCTGGTCGTGAATTTCTGGGACCGGCGGCCGGCGCGCGTGCCCCGCTGGCGCGCCGCGCGGGCCTACCGCGCGCTGGCCCCTCGCCTTTCGAGGCGCTAGTCGCCGCCATATTCGGCGGCGCTACGCTTTCCATGGCGCGGACGTTATGACATCCAGTGGGCGCCCGATGCACCTCGCCGGACAGACCGAGGCCGACCTCGCCGCCTGGGCGGCGGCGCGCGGCGCCACGCCCGGCGCCGCACGCGCCCTGGCGCGCGCCCTGGTGGCCGGGCTCGCCGGGCGCGAGGTCCGCGAGCGTCCCGCGCGCGAGCTTCTCGCCGAGGCTCGTGCCCGGTTCGAGTCGGACCTGCCCGCGGCGGAGGTGGCGCGGGACGCCGACGGCACGGTCCGCTTCGCCGTTCGTCTGGGCGACGGCAACCTCGTCGAGACGGTCGCGATCCATCAAGCCGCCTCGGACGTGCGCGCGAAGGAGCGGTGGACCGTCTGCCTCTCCAGCCAGGTCGGATGCGCGCGGGGCTGCGTGTTCTGCGAGACAGGCCGCCTCGGCCTGTTGCGCAACCTCGACGCCGCCGAGATCGTCTCCCAGTACGCGCTGGTCGCGCGGCACCTCGGATTCGCGCCGCGGAACGCCGTCTTCATGGGGATGGGCGAGCCCCTCGACAACCTGGAGGCCGTCCTGCGCGCGGTGGCCGTGCTGCGCGAACCGGCCGGATTCGCGGTCCCGGAGCGGCGCATCACCGTGAGCACCGTGGGCATCGTGCCCCGCATGGACGAGCTGTTCGCTCGCTCCCGCGTCAACCTCGCGGTGAGCCTGCACGCCGTCGACCCGGCCGCGCGGCGCGCGCTCTTGCCGGTGGCCCGCCGCTGGGAGCTCGGCGAGCTTCGCGCGGCGATCGCCCGCGCGCCGCGCACGGTGCTGCTCCAGTGGACTCTGATCGAAGGGGTGAACGGCTCCGACCGCGAGGCCGACGCCCTGGCGGAGTTCGCGCGCGGCCTGGACGTCCGGGTCAACCTCATCCCGCTCAACCCGGGTCCGGATCCGCGGCAGCACGCGCCCCCGCTCGCCCGCTGCCGCGCGTTCCAGAGGCGGCTCGCCGCGCAAGGCGTGCGCACGCTCCTGCGGCTTCCGCACGGCCGGTCGGTGGGCGGGGCCTGCGGACAGCTCGCCGGGGCGCTCCGCGCCCAGGCGCAAGCTTGACCGCGTGCCCAGCGAGTGTACGCGCGGCGGCACTTCCGCTCGCGCTCACCTGACACCGCCAGCGGGCGGACGTACCTTTGGCCGCCATGGATGCATCGCCGAAGAAGAGATGGCCGATCGTCGTGGGCGCCGTGCTCGGCGCCCTCATCGTCATCGTCGCCATCGGGCTGTTCGTGCTCGACTCCGTCCTCACCAGCAAGGCACACGACGAGGCGGCGAAGCTCTCTCAGCAGCTCGGCCGCCCGGTCACGATCGGCTCGGTCTCCACCAAGCTCCTCACCGGGCTTGGCGTGGCAGTGAACGACGTGGGGATCGGTCCCGCGGCCGGCGAGGGCCTTCCCCTCGCGCAGGTGAAGCGCGTCGACGTCCGCGCCGCGCTGCTGCGCGCCATGCTCAGCCGCGGCAAGGACGTGCTCATCCGCTCCGCGGAGGTCGACGGGCTGAACGTCAACGTGATCCGATTCGACGACGGCACCACCAACGTCGAGCGCCTGCAGAAGAAGCTCGCCGAGACCCAGCCGAAGAAGGCCCAGCCCGAGGAGCAGAAGCAGAGCGACCTCTCCTTCCTGCGGGTCGACCACGCGGCGCTGCGCGACGCCCGCATTGCGCTCGTCGATCGGTCCGGCCGCGCGCAGAGGGAGCTGGCCATCCAGCACCTCGACGTGACGCTCGACGACCTGCGCGCCGGCAAGCCGCTCGACGCGGCGGTCACAGCCGCAGTATTCGCCGCGCAGAAGAACTTCGAGCTGCGCCTGCACGCCGCGCCGCTTCCGCCCACCCTGGTGCCCACGCCGGAGCGGGTCACTCTGAAGGTGCAGCCCATCGACCTGTCCCCGCTCGCTCCGTTCGTGCCCGAGGACGTGGGGCTGCAGGCGGGCCGGTTCGACGCCGACTTCGAGGCGCGGCTCGGCGCGGCGGTGCCCGGCGGCAAGGGTCCCACCACGATCCAGGGGGCGGTGCACGCGCTCGGCCTGAAGTTCGCCGGGGCCGAAGGCGGCAAGGCGCTGGACGTCGTGCTCGACACCGACGTCAAGGGCGACGCCGAGAAGGGGGACGTGCAGATCTCCAAGCTCCGCCTCGACCTGGGCCCGGCCGGCATCACCGGGCAGGGGCGCGCCTCGGGCCTCAACACGCCCACGCCGCGCATCGAGGGCCTGGAGATCCGCAGCCATGATCTCGATCCCGCCCGCCTCGCCGCGTATTACCCGCCGCTCGCGAAGCAGCTGAAGGGCCAGGTCATGGGTCCCATCGGGCTGCTCGTCCTCGCGAGCGGGACGCAGGCGGCGCAGGCGCTCGAGGTGCGGGTCGATCTCACTCCCGTGAAGCTCGTCCTGCCGCAGACGATGACCAAGGCGGCGGGCGCCCCGATGACGCTGGTCGCGCACCTGAAAGGCGCCGGGCAGGGCAAGCTCGCCTTCGATGCGAATTTCGACCTCGCCGGCGCGGATCTGCGGCCGGGGCAGTCCCTCGACAAGGCCCCGGGCCAGCGGCTGGAGCTGTCGGCGAGGGGGACGCGCAGCGCTTCGGGGACGACCGCGAACCCGCAGCAGCGGATCGATCTCGACACGGTGGCCGTGCACGTGCTGGACGACCGCATCGACGCGCACGGCTGGGCCGAGGCGAAGGGCGCCGGCGACAAGGCGACCAAGCGGTTCGATCTGCTGGTGACGAGCGAGCACCTCGACCTGGACCGGATGCTCCTCCCTTCGAAGACCCACA
>Ga0209701_10003338_pt1 | contig 10513 bp, 10 predicted proteins | sample CZO8metaG_4_FD_188356 | JGI IMG/M metagenome (GOLD analysis project Ga0209701, IMG submission 188356) | Vadose zone soil microbial communities from the Eel River Critical Zone Observatory, Northern California, USA - CZOApr15con2H3.8 metaG... | ecosystem: Environmental > Terrestrial > Soil >...
GGGGAGGTGTCCAGCAGCGATGGGTCCAGGGTGCATATCTGGGCAATGTTGCGCGAGCCAGGGAGATAAACTTGGGAGTAAAACTGGTGGGAAGCATGTCAGCAGGGGGACAGTGTGCACTCCTCGCTTCCTTCCCTTTCTCCTCGCCTGCTGCCGCAGACAGCGCAAGAAAGGTCCCTGAGGAGTTACAGGAGGCGCCAAATTTCCTCATTGATGATTTGAACCGATAGTACTCTGCATTGACTTGCTACACTGGGTCCGCTTATACTGACTGGCAAGCCAATGAAAAGGCTGACAACTTCTTTCCGTCCGGAGGAGACTGGAATGATAGGTGCAGATGCCTATATCGGCAGGCTCATTGGGGGCTATCGTTTAGTTGCTGAAATCAGCAACAACCCTTGTAGTTATGTGTACCGGGGAGAGCAGCATTTTCATACAGGACGTACCGTCGCCATTAAGCTCTGGTATTCCATACACCTCTCCTCACAGCAACAGCCTCGCTTTCTCCAGGAAGGCCGCTTGCTCAAAATGCTGAAACACCCTCATCTGCTGCCCATCCTGGATAGCGGCATACACGAGGATGTGCCTTACCTGGTCACTGAGTACGCTCCCAGAGGCTCCTTGCGAGACCGCATCAAGCGTCAATCTCTCCACTCAATCCCCATACAGGAATCATTGACAATCCTTTCACAGGTAGGGCAGGCTCTCCAGTACGTCCATCAGCTCAATATCACCCATGGGAACCTCAAACCTGAAAATATTCTCTTCACTGCTCACGGAGATGCGCTGCTCACAGACGTTACGATCAGCGCCCTGCTGGATGCGGCAAGCAGCGCATTTACTCACAACATCAGCTCGGCTCGTTACATGGCGCCTGAACAGTTTCAAGGCATGACGAGTAAGGCCAGCGATCAGTATGCACTGGGCTGTATTGCCTATGAACTTCTTACCGGCAGCGTCCCTTTCACCGCTGCTGATTTTTCAGCGCTGGAACTGAAGCACGCAACGGAAAGTCCGCCAGCCCTGACGCAGCTCAATATGCTTCTCCCCCTACGCCTTGAGGAGGCAATCCTCAAAGCGCTGGCCAAACAGCAGGCCGTTCGCCATGCCAGTGTGAAAGACTTGATCACAGCACTGGGCACAGCCCGCCTATTACAGCCACGCCTACTTACTACAACTGTTTGGCCCCGTGCTGCTCTTCCCGCTCTCTCTTCTTTCCAGTCTCCTGCTCAGCTAACAAGTACTGTTGACATGTCTCAGAAGATCGAGCATCAGCAGGCGCAGGAAGACAACCTACCCGGAGATCCTGAGCACTCTAGAAAGCCTCCTGATATCTGGCAGCAAATCGATATACCTGTCCCTGCAACACCAGAGCCATGTGAGGAGGAGGTAGAGCATCAAGAGGATGTGGGCCCTCTCGTTGCTTCTCCAGCAGAAGCGTGCGAAAATGGAGCGGAGAGCGCACAGGTACACACAAACATCGTGACGGGGCAGCTTGATGTAGCTGAACTAGCTACTGCCGTTTCACTCGTCATCGAGGCACCTCAACCTCAAAGCGTCAGCTGGGAACAAGCAACCCTCCCTATGACTGTGATTGTCGACTCGCGGGCGGAACTGGCAACAGGTACTTATGCCGGCGTCACCAAGGCCGTATCCCCCACCAGCGGAAGCAGGATGGGCAGTGGCCGCCGAAGTGGCAATCAAAGTTCCAAGTATCTCTGGCTGGCTGTTACGGCTTTGTCGATAGTCATCGCCGCCATGATCGTAGCCATCTCTTCCTTTGCTTTACCCCTGGCCCTTTCACCAAGAACGGCTGCGCACCTGACTCCACAGGCGCGTTCAGGAGCGCCTTCAACAGGACCATCGCAGGTCCCATCACCCCTGCCATCGTCTACTCCATCTCCACAGCCTTCACCCAGGCCGACCGCGACGCCTAGTCCTACCCCATCGCCCAGACCCACGCCAACACCTACATCTGCGTCAACATCAGGGCTGGTTGCTACCCCCAGCCAGTTCTATGCAGAGAGTGACTGTACATTCCATGGACATCGGTACACCTGTATTGCCACACTGTCTTTGCCCCAAGGGTATCAAGGCAATCTGGCATGGTCTGCATCCAGCACTGGCTTAGACCAGGTCTCCTTGAGCCCGTCAGCGGGCGTGCTGTCCCCAGGTCAGCAGCAGCAGGTAACCATCCAGGTACGCGCTACCTGCCCTATCAGCGGCTCCCTCACGTTTTCAGCAGGAGGAAGTAGCATCACTGTACCGTGGAGCTGTTGATATCTCCCCTGAATGATAACTCTTCAGCAGGGGGTCCAGGGGGACGTCGCGCCCAAGCGAATGGGACCCACGTTCTCTCCTTTTCTTCATCTGCCGCCGAAAGCAGAGCAAAGTGGGCACCTGAAGAGTGACAAAACTCCTCAGAGTAGATGGTCATACGAGGTAGACACATTGGTGAGCGGCTGCTCTGGCTGAGTAAGCGCCTGAACCAGAATGCCACTTGCTTACCGGCTAAAAATCCACTTCCGATAGGGGCTGCGCTCAAGCTCTCCAATAGCGGCATCCAAATCCTCGTGCGGGATGCCCGTTTCTTGCTCAATCTTGAGGGGATCGAGTGTCACCGTTCCGGTTCGCCGGTTCTGGTGCTTGTAAAGGTAGGCGTTGAGCCGTTGCGCATGCGTCATGATCCGCGCTTGGCGTTCATCATACATGGGGGTGAGCCTCCTTCTTTGTGCGCAACAAGACACCTAATGAAGCTGTTGTACACGTTTTGTCCTAGCAGGTGCATTCGCCGCATTTTGGACATCCCCACAGTTGAAGCAGAGACGCTGCTTTGGATGTTTATCGCAGGTAGGCCATGCGGCAGTCAGGGAATGGATAAGAGATCGTAGACGATGGCGCATGAAGCATGCTCCTTTCTCGCTGAAGAGTGATACGTCAGGGGAGATCATATGCTGGCAGTTCGCGCAGGAACCATTCATACTCCTGTATTGCCTGCTGACAGTCGGTGCAACCGCACGCTTGCGCCTGTTGCAGTGCATAGCGAACCTGATCACCGACGTGTGCAAGCGATCCTGATGAGGGTCCGTGGAGCGCCATATGCAAGATGTAGAGGGCATCGTAGGTGGTGGTTCCGTAGGCTGCTTGACTGAGCTTATTGGCAACCACCCATTCGAGTGTACGTCGGTCCATAGGCCTCTTTCTCCTTTGCCTCAGTTCTACCCACTGTGCGAGTGGGCAGAAGTCAAGCAAAGAAGAGCGGCTGGCGGAGCAACCAGCCGCGCGTATTCAGTTGTGGTCTGGTCATAAAGGGGTCACGACATTTTTCCCTGTGCGCCGCTTCAGCGGCAGACGTAGAGTGCAACTGAAGCGGCGCACAGGGAAAAATGTCGTGACCCCATATCAAGAACAGTGAGCAACGTGGACCATGGGACGCGGCATCACTCCTTGCACGTCCCTTCATGCAGCCAGTGAAACGCACGTCCCAGGAGCACGCGTTGCTGTTTCATCATCCCGTATCACGTCTCCACGCTGATGCCGCTATTGCCTGCCAACGATCAACATGATATACTACCAACGGAGAGCAACCTATACACATCCTCTCCCGTTTCTGGAAATCCGAACAGGCATGGCCTACTCACTGCATCAACCGTGTTACGTTCTTGGAGGCACATCGAGAGCATCCTCATATCGCTCGCTTGTTCTAGGAGTGTCAGGCTTGTAGATTAAACCCCAACTTTCCCACGATCGTGTTTTGTGAATAGTCTATCCTTCGACAAGAATAATAGTGTATTTGTAACGAATGTATTCGATATACCATACCATCATCCGACGACATTCCACTTCGAGTTGCGCTCGAACGAGACGGGAAGGAATCCCTCCATGACAAGCAGCATCTTCCTCTCCTATGCCTGCCAGGATCAACGCTGGCGAGACGAACTGGTCGCTCACCTGAGCGATTTGCGCGGGCAAGGGAGTATCACCGACTGGCAGGAGCGCGCCATTGGCACCGGGGTCGAAGGAACACAGGAGATTGACCCCTCCCTGGAGGCAGCTCAGCTTATCTTGCTGCTGGTGACTCCCCAGTTTGTCAACTCAGCATATTGTTTCGGGGCTGAGATGAAATGCGCCCTTCAAAGGCACCAGGCTTGCCAGGCACGGGTCATTCCCATCATGCTGCACCCCGTTGATATGGAAGATACCCCCTTCGCCAGGCTCCCGACTTTGCCCTCCACTGGCACCCCTGTTTCTGCCTGGCCCAGTTCTCGAGAAGCGCTGCTCGATATTGCCAGCAGCATCAAAGCCGCCGCGAACGCTCCACCCCTCGACTGCTCTCCCATGCTCTCGGCTCCGCTTCGCCCTGCGCCAGTCCATCTGGATCCCATGGCACTCTGGAATGTTCCACACCGGCGCAACCCGTTCTTTACCGGTCGCGAACCCATACTCACGTACCTGCACGACATGCCCATCCCGAACAAAGCCATCGCTTCGACTCCCCCACAAGCGTTGAGCGGTCCCGCAGGCATCGGCAAAACCCAGCTTGCCCTGGAATATGCCTATCGGTATCGCGACCACTACGAAGCAGTGCTCTGGGTCAATGCTGCCTCTCGCGAACTCCTGACGGCGAACTTCGCCCAGCTTGCAGCACTCCTGGGCTTGCCCGAAAAAGACCAGCCCAATCAACGTCTCGCCTTGAATGCCGTCAGAGGATGGCTGCACACCTCCACTGGCTGGCTGTTGATTCTCGACAATCTCCCTGACCTGCCCATGGTCCGCGACCTCCTCCCTCCCGGAGGCAGGGGGCACACGCTGCTGGTGACGCGCCAGCCCGTGCCACGCCCCTTTGGGCTCAACATTGACGTGCCAACGATGCCCCCAGAGGACCAGGCCTGCTTGCTCCTCCGTCGCGCAGGCATCATTGCTTCCAACGCTCCACCGGGTGCTGCCTCGCGCAGTGAGCGCCAAAAGGCACAGGAAATCGCCGAAGCGCTGCACGGTTTTCCGCTGGCGCTCGAGTTGGCTGGAGCCTACATCAGCGAAGCGCAATGCGGCCTGACGAGTTACCTCAACCTCTACAAGGGAACTCACGTCAAAATTCGGAAATGGCAGAGGGAACCACTGCCTGATGACATCGAGTCGGTGACCACTGCCCTCCTCATCTCTTGTGAGAAGATTGAACGGTCCAACTCTGCCGCAGTGGAACTCCTGCGCCTGTGTGCCTTTCTGCATCCTGATGCCATCCCAGAGGAGCTGTTTACCGATGGCTCAGCAGAGCTTGGTCCAATCCTGCAACCAGTCGCTTCGGACGGGTTTGAACTCCAAAAGACGCTTCGGGTGCTTCGCAGACATGCGCTGGTGCAGCGCAATCTCCCCGATGCCACGCTCACCATTCACCGCCTCGTGCAAGGGGCACTCACCGAGCGGATGAGCCAGGAGATCCAACAGCAGTGGGCAGAGCGAACGGTCCGCACGCTCGCGCAGGCATTTCCACCCAGCCCTTCCACGACACCGCACCACTGGCACCGCTATCTTTCACACCTGCTGACCTGTGGAGCCCTGATAGAACACTGGAGCATCGAAGCAGCAGAAGCAGCAGGCTTGCTCGAACGAGCCGGGGACGCTGCACGAACAGCGGTCCAGTATGAACAGGCCGAATGGTTCCTGCGACGGGCCTTCGCGATCAGGGAGCACCTGTTGGGGCCAGAGCATCCCCATGTCGCTCCATGGCTCAAGGCTATGGCCGGCTTCTATGACGAACAAGGCAAGTCAGCTGAGGCGGAGGTGCTCTATCAGCGCCTGCTCACGCTTCAGGAGCGGGTGCTAGGGCCAGAGCATCCAGAAGTGGCCACCTGTCTCAACGACCTGGCAGTGAGTTATCGCACCCAGGGGAAGTATGCCCTGGCCGAACCGCTCTTCCAACGCGCCTTGGAGATGCGGAAGAAGGCTCTGGGCTTCGACCATCTGGAGGTCGCAACCATCTTGCAGAACCTGGCACTGCTCTCGCGCTTGCAGGGTAAGTACACGCAGGCGGAACCGCTTGTGCAACGAGCCTTGACCATCCGCGAACAGGCCTTAGGAACTGACCACCCCATGGTTGCTCAAAGCTGCAATGTGCTGGCGGGCATCTACCGGGCACAGGGAAGGGATCTGGAGGCGGAGCAGTGCTATCAGCGTGCCCTGGCGATCTATGAGCAGGGGAGCGAGCATCCGGACCTGGCTACCACCCTCAACAACCTGGCATTACTGTCTCATCAGACCAGCAGGTATGCACAGGCGGAAGCGTTCTACCAGCGCGCCCTGGCGATCTACGAGCGACGGGTAGGGCAGGATCACCCCGACGTCGCACGCTGTCTGGGCAATCTGGCCCTGCTCTATCATGATCAAGGAGTGTATGAGCAGGCCGAACCCCTCTATCAACGCGCTCTGCACCTGTGTGAAAGGGCGCTGGGACCAGCCCATCCCTCTGTGGCGGTCTGCCTCAATAACCTGGCCACCCTCTATACCGCCCAGGGAAAGTATGCGCAGGCGAAACCCCTCTTCAGAAGAGCTCTGGCCATCGGTGAGCAGACCCTTGGACCGCATCATCCTGATCTTGCTCAATTCCTGGAGAACTACGCCCTCGTCTTGCAGAAAAGCCGGGAGTGGCTCAAAGCCAGCCAGGTTGAGGCGAGGGCGCACGCCATCCGAGATCACATTTCCCACGAGTATTCGCCGAGGTGAAGACCTGCGCAGGCTGGACCCAGGAGAGCGCCTCATCGCTGCTTCCACTGGGAGAAAGAGGTTACAGATGGACAAGGAAGAAGCTGAACGCCTGGTCAGAGCCATCCGAAAGGCTCCTGTCGCCTGGATCCAGGTGCATGCCATCGAGTACAACGCCGCAGCGCGCACCTACGAACTCACCTGCACCTATAGGCAGCAGCGCAAGGGGCTGTTTCAGACCCGGGAGAGCTGGACGCCGCTGCGGATCACCAGCCCCCGGCAATGGATCGATCTGCTGACACACCATCGTGACGACCTGGAACCTCCGTAGGCACGAGTGTCAATTTGGAGATTCGATGGGCTCTTGCGCAGGTTCGCTGATCCAGAGAACTACGGATTGTCAAAATGGGGACACGCTCTTTTTTCGGGAGAATCCTCCGCGAAGAGAGAGAATGCTTTCTCAGGCGGCTCTAGCAACGTGTGATGAAGAGACAGTTGTACTGAGAGACGCCTTTAGAGTGCATCTCTTGCATTTTATCAGGGTTTCAGCCAAACGGTGAGGAAGACGCATGTTAAATGAGAAAGGGAAATGTTTGAGCATGACGTCCAGGGAGTAAGCCTTTTTCAGAAATGCACATCTAGGATGACATAAGCTCAGATATTATCACTGCGACACTTCCTTGTCTGGTTGATGCTGTTCTGCACTCTCCTGGTGCTGGTCACCGCCTGCGTCCAGACTCCACCAGTCCCCACTGATCGTGCTTCCCCACCTACACAAGCAGCCATATTGCAAATGTTACACCAGCGACCACTGCATTTACCCGTCGTCGCAGCAGGAGCTTCCTAACATCTCGTTCAGGAGTATATCACCAACCATCAAGCAGGCAGTATTCCCCAAATCCGAGGATGAGCCTACCAGCTTAGTAACATTTTACATGACGGAATACGCACACTTGTTCGCACCTGCAAGATGTGATATACTCAGCCTGTCTCATTCGAGAACAACATCTAGCTAAACATGTCATGCAAGGAGTGGATCGATGACTGGACGCGATCATGTTCTACATTCATTAATGCAGCAGGAAAACCAGGCCAATTGGAGGTTTGGTTCGCTGCGCATGTCTTCCACTCGCTTGTAAAGAAGCAAATGCAATACGTCGCCAGACCTTCAAGAGATCTGGCGACTTTTTTTGTGTCAAACCAGTTTGTAAAGAAGCAGACAGGATACCGACAACAGCGGTCGCCAAACCTTCGATGAAAGGCCTGGCGACTTTTTTTATTGCATCAAATGACATTCTGGTTTGAAGGAGAAAGAGATGGACATGAGTTTCTTTGTTCGAGGCCTCTTGATAGGCCTTTCAATCGCTGCTGTGGTCGGTCCCATATGCTTATTGTGCATCCATCGCACCTTGCACAAAGATTTCCTGTATGGCCTGGTAACAGGCCTGGGAGCGGCAACAGCAGATGCCGTGTATGGCGGCATTGCCGCATTCGGGCTTACCGTGATTGCGGCTTTCCTCGTAAGTCAACAGGCATGGATTCACATCATTGGGGGGCTGTTTCTCGTTTACCTGGGTATCAAGACGGCGCTCGCCAAACCTGCGGAGCGAGCTGCCGACGCACAAGCGAACAATTTCTTTGGCGCATATGCTTCCACCTTGCTACTGACGCTCACTAACCCGCAGACCATCCTTTCATTCGCCGCCATCTTTGCAGGAATTGGCGTGGGAGGGAGTAAGAGCAGTACTCTCTCAGCCATTCTCGTTGTGTGCGGAGTGTTTCTCGGCTCGACACTGTGGTGGTGTCTGTTGACTGGAGGCATCAGCCTCTTACGAGGGAAATTTACTCATCAGTGGTTCCTGTGGATTAACAGAATCTCAGGGAGCGTTATTATGCTCTTCGGGTTGTTTGCACTCTTGAGTCTCTTCTGAGAAGTAAAACACGTGGTAAAACGGGCAAATGCGCCGCATTTGTAGACATTTGGAGATAAGACTTCCCCGTGAGCGGACTTGACCGCTGTCCTGCTGAGCGCAGCGAAGCAGCTCTGCGCCCGTTGAGCCAGACCCTTCGCTGCGCTCAGGGTGACAGGAAGAGCCTGGGTCAAGCACTGTCACCCTGAGCGCAGCGAAGGGTCTGTCAGTGCTGACTTGACCAGTGTCCCAGCGGAAGTGGTGAGCATGCTTATCTCCAAATATCTGGCGCATTTGCCCGCTTTACCACGTGTTTTACTTCAAAAAATTGGAGAGATATCGGTAAAACAGGTCATTTTGCCACCCAGCCGCAATCGACTAGCAGGTCGCTGCCTGTGATAAAGGAGGCGGCATTACTTGCCAGGAAGAAGACGGTTTCCGCGATCTCGCGAGGATCGGCCCAGCGTTTGAAAGCCTGCTCTGCCTCGCGCAGCCTTTTGACCTCCTCAAAGGTGCGGCCTGTGCGCTGCGCTTCCAGGGTCACATCTGAGCGCAGCATGGGTGTATCCACCGAACCGGGGCTGATCGAGTTCACGCGGATGTTATCCGCCGCCACCTCCCAGGCCAGTGCCCTGGTGAAAGAGAGGATCGCCCCTTTGGTCGCGCCATAGAGTGCGTGGTCGGTCTGACCAACATGCCCCGAAACCGAAGCCATGTTGACAATACTGCCGCCGTGTTGAGTACGCATAATGGGTAGCACATGCTTGCAGAGCAGGAAGGTGCCGCCCACATTCACATCTACCACGCGGCGGAATTCGTCCCATGTGGTCTCGACCAGCGGCTTGACCAGCACGATGCCCGCGATATTCAGCAGCGCATCGATAGCCCTTTCATACGTCGTCTCGGCACTCACGCTCTTAGGCGTACGCGACGAAGCGTCTCCGAGGGAAACAGATAGGAAGACCAGGGCCCCTAGTCCATCATGGCATGCACTCTGGAAAGAGGTGCTCCAGGGAATGCATTTCATTCTAACGACGCCGCTGCAACGGGTGCTCAAAGGGGTGAGTATGCCGCTCTACCTGAGTTCGGGAGCGATCGAATTACTTCTGGCAACGCTCACGCAGCTTCGCCTCCATCTGCCAGCGTGGCAGGCTGGCCTTGTTTTTGGGGCAGCGGGAGTTGGTGGACTGGTGGGGAGTGTCCTGGCTCCGCGCCTGTATGAACACGGGTGGCGGAGGAGTCTCGCCTGGACACTGAGTGTGGCGGCTCTCGCCTGCCTGGGACTGGCCGCTGCGGGTCTGTTGAGAGCAACTCTGGGTTTTGTGGTCGCCCTCATCTCCAACTTAATGCTGGATGGGGCCGTCTCGCTCAGCTTCATCCTCACCAGCACGGCGAATGCACTGGTCACGCCCCACGAGCTTCGTGGCCGCGTCAATGCAGCAAGCACAATGTATTCTTCGCTTGTAGGCCCTGCGTTAAGGAAGAGACCTCGTAGCCGCAAAGTAGATAAGTGCGGCACAGTTTTGTCTTACGGCGCTTCGGACATGCCCATCATACGAGCGAGGTCATCAGCCGAGACCCGCGCGTAGATGGTCGTTGTCGCAATGTCAGCATGGCCTAACAATTGCTGAATCGCTGGGAGTGGCATCGGCGGGCGATCCAGTCCATAGGCAGCGGGATCGAGGAGTGATTTGGCAAAGGTATGGCGAAGATCATGCGGGCCAAGAGGTGAAGAGAGTTTTGCTGCCTGGCCGAGCTTAGCAATGACCTCACGGATGCCCCGTTCGGTCAGGGGGCCGCGCTGACCGAGAAAGAGATGCCCATCCGGCCAGGTACTCCAGGAAGCCACCGCTTCTCGTCTTTCCATCGCCCGTTCTCGCCAGCGTTCTGCCAGGTGTTCGCGC
>Ga0209701_10003339_pt1 | contig 10513 bp, 9 predicted proteins | sample CZO8metaG_4_FD_188356 | JGI IMG/M metagenome (GOLD analysis project Ga0209701, IMG submission 188356) | Vadose zone soil microbial communities from the Eel River Critical Zone Observatory, Northern California, USA - CZOApr15con2H3.8 metaG... | ecosystem: Environmental > Terrestrial > Soil >...
GAATCGTTTGAGCTTTGCCTGCAGCAGGGCTGTGACGGATTCGAGTTTGACGTGAGGCGATCGGTCGACGGGCAGGCGGTAATCTGCCATGATCCCGTGATTTGGGGCATGGTCATTGCAAAGACGCCGGGAGCGGTTCTAGCCCTGCCTACGCTCGGCGAGGTGCTGCGCTTATTCGGTGGGCGGGCGTTTCTTGACATCGAATTAAAGGTCGTTGGGTTGGAAGGTGAAGTGATCGCCTTGCTTCGTGAGTACTCGCCGCGGAAGGGACATGTGGTTTCATCGTTCAAGCCAGAAGTACTGACGGCGCTTCACGGGTTCGATCCCACGATCCCTTTGGGGTTCATCTGCGACCGGCGCAACGAGATCGATCGTTGGCGGGAGTTGCCGGTGGCGTGGGTGATTCCACAGTACGAGCTTGCGGTTCAAACGTTGATCGAGCAGGTTCAGGCGTCCCGGAAGAAGGTCATGCTGTGGACGGTGAATCGCCAGGATCAGATGCGGCGCTTTGCGGAGTTAGGAGTTGACGCGATTATCTCGGACGAGACAGAGCTCGCCGCGCAGGTTCTAGCCGTGCACTGAAGAAACGCGCGCGTCATCACTCCCGCGCGCCTTGCGAACCGGGAGGTCTCCGGAGCCTTATAATTTACTGCCATGGCCAGCTCCCATTCCTTCGGTTTGGCGGATCAATCCGACCCTCGCCAGGAACGGAAGAACTCTTACCTCCGCGTGCACGCCGTCAATGTGTATGTACGCGACCAGGATCGAAGCCTGCGATTCTATCTCGATCAACTTGGATTTACTCTCGCCTTTGATGTCTGCCTTCAGTCCGGCCAGCGCTGGGTCGGCGTTTCGCCTCCTGACGGCACCGCCGTGCTGACCCTGATCACTCCGGATCCCGACTCAGATGATTACAAGCTGATCGGCCAACATTCGCAAGTTGTCTTTGTAACCGAAGATGTCGTTGCGACCTACAGCGAATGGAGACGACGCGGAGTTCGCTTTCGCCACACCCCGCGTTTGCGACGTGTCAAGTACCCGCCACCGGCGCAGGACGGGACTTCGAGCCCTTCCTCGCTGCTGATGGGAAAGCAGACACCAGTCTGGGGTGGAGTTTTCACCCGCTTCGAAGATATCGACCGGAATACTTTCGCGCTGGTCAGCTTCGACGAAATGACGCAAGCGGTAGAGGCACAGCGACGCACGGCGGCCGAGAAGCTGGAATCGGAACGCCGCTCCGCTCAGGAATTGGCGATTGCCAAGCAAGTGCAGGCGAGGCTCTTCCCGCAAACTCTGCCTGTTCTGAAGACGCTCGAATACGCGGGTCTCTGCAGTCAGGCTCGCCAGGTCGGAGGCGATTACTACGACTTCCTCAACCTGGGCAGAGACAGGGTCGGCCTGGTGCTCGGCGACATTGCAGGTAAGGGAATCGCGGGCGCCCTGTTGATGGCGAATCTGCAGGCGAACTTGCGAAGCCAGTGCGCGGTTGCATGGGATGACCCGCAACGGCTCTTGCGATCGGTCAACGAATTGTTTTATGACAATACCGCCGACAACGCCTACGCCACCCTCTTCTTTGCCGAATATGACGACCAGACGCAGCGCCTGCGCTACGCTAACTGTGGACATCTGTCCGCTCTGCTACTCCGGCGCGATCGCGATTTGGTGAGGCTCGATTCCACGTGCACCGTACTCGGACTCTTCAAAGAATGGGATTGTTGCGTCGCGGAATGTTACCTGAACTCAGGAGACACGCTCGCGCTCTACACAGACGGCATCACCGAATCTTTCAACGGTGCCGGAGAGGAATTTGGAGAACAGCGGTTGATTGACGTGTTGCGACTGCATCGGGAACTATCCTCGCGGGACTTGCTATCGGCCATCGTGGACGAGGTGCACCGGTTCAGTCCGGAAGAACAATATGACGACATTACTCTCATCGTCGCCAAGTGCACTGGAGCTGCTTAGACATCATCTCGCCTAAATCTCTCCTTGAACTCCTCCCGTCCAGTAGTTTGCCGACGCCATCAGCGCTAATTTACAGTGAAAGCTCATGTCCACCACAGGTGAGCGGTTCGAGCGGGTGGTTGAAATCATGGCGCGGCTCCGCGCTCCGGGAGGCTGTCCATGGGACCGGGAGCAGAGCTTCGACACCATCAAGCCTTATACCCTCGAAGAAACCTATGAAGTCCTGGAAGCGATCGACAATCATGATTGGAAGGAACTGACAGGTGAACTGGGCGATTTGCTGCTGCAGGTTCTGTTCTATTCGCAGATGGCGCGCGAGGAAGGCCACTTCTCGATTGACGATGTACTGGATCGGCTCGCCAACAAGCTGGTGGACCGGCATCCACACGTTTTTGGCGAGGTGAAGGCCGACACTCCGGCCGAGGTCTTGCGCAACTGGGAGGCGCTGAAGGCGCAAGAAAAAGAAAAAACGAAACGCGCCGAGGTGAGCGGCGGAGCCAAGGCCGCCGCAGACGCGCAGTCGGTTCTATCGGGCGTATCGTCGAAAATGCCGGCGCTACTGGAAGCGCACAAGCTCAGTTCGCGGGCGGCACATGTGGGATTCGACTGGCCGGAGATCGACGGCCTTTTTTCCAAGATCGAAGAAGAGACCCAGGAATTGCGTGAAGAACTGAAGAACTTGCCGGTCAAGAGTGAGTCGGTTGGTCGCGGCATCGCCGGATCGGGGAAGCCTCAGGTTTCGGCGGAGCTGCGCGAGCGGCTAGAGGATGAGGTGGGTGATCTGTTCTTCGTGCTGGTGAACATTGCGCGCTATCTGTCGCTTGATCCGGAATCGGCCTTACGGAAAACGAATCGCAAATTCAAACGGCGTTTTCAGTGGATGGAGGAACGGCTACGCGCGAACGGCCGCGGCCCCGCGCAGGCGTCCATGGACGAGCTCGAAGAGCTTTGGCAACAAGCGAAACAGCAGGAACCCCAACCGTGAACACCGCGGTGACGATCCGGAAATGCGAAGCGCTGGAGGAGATGCAGGCATGTTTCGCCTTGCAGAAAGAAGTCTGGGCATTCTCGGACGCCGACCTGGTCCCGATCCGTCTGTTTGTGGTTGCGAACAAAATCGGCGGACACGTGATCGGAGCGTTCGACGGCAAAGATCTCGTCGGCTTTGCATTGGCCATTCCGGGCATGCGCCACGGGCATTCCTATCTGCACTCGCAGATGCTGGCTGTTTGCGAACAGTATCGTAACGGAGGCCTGGGACGACGGCTGAAGCTCTATCAGCGCGACGACGCTCTGGCGCGCGGCTTCGAGCTCATGGAGTGGACGTTCGATCCGCTGGAAATTAAGAACGCCTATCTCAACATCGAAAAGCTGGGGGCACTCGCGCGTCGCTACAACGTGAACCAGTACGGAATCACAACATCTCCCTTACAGGGCGGATTGCCAACCGACCGTTTGGTAGCGGAATGGTGGATGAAGTCACGGCGAGTAACCGCGGTGTTGAACGGCGGCCGTCGGCCCGACTTCGAGCCTCGTGCCAGCATCGCAGTGCCGGCCCAGATCTACGACTGGAAGGGCTCGGCCGCCACCCGGCCCAGAGCGCTGGAAGTACAAACGAAGAATCGAGAGCAGTTCAACAGTGCGTTTGCGGAAGGCCTGGTCGTATTAGGTTATGAACGGAACGGCGACGGCAATGGTCGTTTTCTTCTGGGATCTTGGGACGAGGAGTTCGGGTATTGATTTCTGAGCGGTCGTCCTGCCGCACACAGAATCTGTTGATCCTCGGGCCCACACCTTCTATACTTCCGGGTTCCAGTCTCCGCCAGTCGAATTCCCCTCGACTGGCCCCATAAGCACTCATGAAAATCGAATCGGTAACACTGCGTGAAATTCACATGCCGCTCGTGCATTTTTTTGAAACGAGCTTTGGACGAGTTTACAGTCGGCGGATTCTGCTGGTCAGCGTACAGGCAGATGGTGTGCGAGGCTGGGGAGAATGTGTCGCGGGGGAGGACCCGTTCTACAGTTCCGAGTGGATTGAAACTGCCTGGCCGACCATCAAACACTATCTGGCGCCGGCTCTGCTGCAGAACGGAGTAAGTTCCGGCCGAGAGTGCCCGGATCTATTTGCGCGAGTCCGCGGGCACCGTATGGCCAAGGCAGCCCTGGAAAACGCGGTTTGGGACGCTGAGGCCCGGATCCAGAAACTGCCGCTGTGGAAACTCCTCGGCGGAACGCGGCGCGAGATTGCCTGCGGAGTCTCGATCGGCATCCAGGACACCCTTGAGCAGTTGATAGAGAAGATTGCGACCGAAGTGACCGCCGGCTATCGGCGCATCAAGCTCAAGGTCAAGCCGGGATGGGATCTTAATGTGCTTGAAAAAGTACGCGCGCGCTGGTCCGACATTCTCCTTAGTGTGGATGCAAACTCCGCCTACACACTCGACCAGACCGAGCACCTGCGGAAGTTTGACGCCTTCAACCTGTTGATGATCGAACAGCCGCTCTGGAACGATGAGATCTATCTTCACGCCCGGTTGCAAAAGGCAATCCGCACATCAATCTGCCTGGACGAATCCATTCGGCACGCCCGCGATGCCGACTTTGCGCTCGAGGCCGGTGCGTGCCGCATCATCAACATCAAGGCGGGGCGCGTCGGCGGTTTTTCGGAGGCGAAAAAAGTGCACGATGTCGCGCAGAAACACAAGCTTCCGGTATGGTGCGGAGGGATGTTGGAGTCGGGTGTGGGGCGGGCGCACAACATCGCATTGTCCACGCTCGATAATTTCCGACTGCCCGGCGATGTGTCCGCTTCCAAGCGGTATTGGAAAGAAGACATCATCGAACCTGAGGTGGAAGTCAGTAGGGCGGGAATGATTGCCGTCAGCGACGCGCCCGGAACCGGTTATCGCGTTCGCGAAGACCTGGTCCAGAAAATTACGGTGCGGGAAGAAACGCTTCGGGCTGGCGGCACTTAGCGAGGACCGGCTCCGTTATCGCTGCGTCATCGTACCCGCTGAGAAGTTCTCGGCAAACACCCCCTCCTCTTTCTCCAGCAGCTCGATGGCTTGGGCGAAACTAGTGTCTTTCGGGACCGGCTTGAAGTCGCTGAATACTTCAGTCATGCTGAAAACCAGACTCTTGACCAGCAGAACTTTCCCCGTGATGTCCAATTTCATGGACGAGATGGCCCAGTCGTCGTCGCTGATTTCCTGCTGCTGCACCAAAAAGTGGCCGCCTTTGTCCAGATGGCCCAGAATCCCCCAGCCGAAGCTGACCTCCTTGAAGAGAGTTCCATCGATCGAGGCCAGGCGATGGCGGCGAGTGTCCAGCATCAGGACACCTTCCATCCCAGTGAGAGCCTGCTCGACCCGTGAGGGCGGTTCATAGCGCGGATTGGGCCGGAACTTCAACACGACCAGAGGATCGCCAAGCTTTCCCACACCGGCTGATCCCGGTTGTTCGCCGGCGTATTCGTAGAGAAAAGCATCGGGTAACGCGCGGACGATGCGCATCGTACGGTCAGCGTCCTGCTGTTCCTGCCGACGTTTCTTTTCCAGTTCCTCAGGATTCTTGAGGAAGCGTTCAATGCGGACTAGTTCGGCCTTCCGCTGTCCCGGAGTCAATGGCTTACCGTTGTAGGCGACGACCATGCCGGCGGTTGCCTGTTTGGTCTCAACGTAGATTTTCGTGACGGAGCCTTTGGGGGTCGTCTTTGTGCTGCGGAACATGAAGCGGGCGCTGTCATCCTTGGACGCCTTGATTTCGTTGTCGACCGTTTTCCGCACCAGTTCGCCTGGATCGGGCGGTGCAGAAGACACCGTAGATTGCTGGGCAAGGCTTGCTCCAGCAAGCAGAGTGATCGCTGTGGCGGCGCGCCAGACGCAGTTAACGGCAGGCGCAGAAAAGCGGCTCATCGTCATTACGGCTTAGACGATGGTAGCAGACCCCGCGTTGTATTCCGGCAAATCCTGCGCCTCCGCGCGGAAACTCTAACCCCATGCGGAAACACGGGTTCGCGGCAACGATTCCGAACCCGAAACCGTCTGATGATTTACAATTTGAATCTCCGCGGCATTGGCATTACAGAAGCGCGATGAGATGGAGGCCTAGGGATGGACGCTCCCAAGACGGGCGAGTTTGCCCACATCGGCAAGTCAGTAGTCGTCAAAGGAGAGCTGTCGGGCTCCGAAGACTTGTACGTGGATGGGCACGTGGAGGGCACCATTGAGCTGCGCAACAACAGCCTGATCGTCGGCCCCAATGGAACCATCAAGGCCACGGTGAACGCCAAGAGCGTCGTGATCCAGGGCAAGGTGGACGGCGCCATCAGTGCTTCGGAGCGAGTCGAGCTGCGGAAGTCGGCGGTGGTGAACGGCGACGTTTCCTCGCACCGCATCGCGATTGAGGACGGCGCTTCCTTCCAAGGGAAGATTGATATTCAGAGGGAACCCGGCAAGGCAGCGGCTTCGTAGATGCCGCGCATTAACTTGTCCGGGTGCAGTCATTGATGGCATCGGTTGCTGACAACGTGATGAGATTTTTTCGGGGCTCTTCGGACCAGGCTTCGGCTCCCGCCGTTCCGCAGAAGCGGAGCCGCCGCTCCAGCGGCATGGCGGAGATCTCTCGGCTATTGAATTCCGAAGAGAGTTTGTGCGTTCTCGACCTCGGTTCGACCTCGGCCAGCAACATCCGCTTCCTCACCGCCAAGGGACACAAGAATTACAGCGAGGACCTGCTGCAGGCTTCGCTGGATCCGGCGCTCCGCGTAAAGGACGAAACCGGCAAGCTTGTTCCCGACAGGAAGAAATTTCTGGACGAAAACCTGACCTACGCTAACGGGTTGTTCGACGTTGTCCTCTGCTGGAATCTCCCTGACTACATGGAAGAGTCGCTGGTTAAGCCGACCATAGACCGTCTGTGGTCGGTGATGAAACCCGGTGGATTGCTACTCGTCTTCTTTCATACGAGGGATGCCGGCCCGGACGCGCCCTGCTACCGCTTCCACATCACCGGCACCGACATGCTCGAAACCCAGGAGGTCCGCCTGACGGGAACTGGGGACAAGCAAATTCCGCGCCTGCAGCGGGTTTTCAATAACCGCAATATCGAAAACCTGTTTCGCGATTTTGCTTCCATCAAGTTCTTCTTGGCGCGCGACGCCATCCGCGAAGTTCTGCTAGTGCGGTGAAACTCCGGCCCTGTCCAAACATTCAACTCTCCTGATGCAAATCCTGATGCGACGCTACTGCTTTTGAGCGGGACGCCTGCACCAGATAGCGTGCGAGGCTTGGGCTGCTTTCGCATGCCGACAGGAGAGCACCTCGCAGCCCGCGCGGTACTCCTAGAAACCTGCGAAGGAGGGAAGACGCCCGATAGGCCGGCCGCAGCGAGTGGCGATAGTCCCGCTGGTATCTTTCAAGTGATTGTTTAAGTTGAGACTGGCCATGCAAGAATGCAAACAGATTACTTGCGGCGATATTGCCTCCGCGAAGGGCGAGAGCGATGCCGTCTCCTACGAAGGGATCGACAAATCCGGCGGCGTCTCCTGCGTTGAGGACGCTGCCAGAAACCGGGATCGGCTGGCGCAAAATCACCGGAAACGTGGAGACCGGCGCAAAGACGACGCGCCAGCACCGGCTACGAGCTGCGAGGAGCGGATGGCGATACAAAACTTCTTCGAGCGTTGCCGCGACACCTGGGCGAACCAGGGCGCAGGCATTGAGCAGAGTTGATCCGTCTGGACTGCGGACCGGTTGCACGCCGCAGTATCCGCCCTCGAAAAAGTAAAGATCGACGGTCGGCTGCAGCTCGCCGTGAAAATGTGCCTTGAGGCCCAGCCATCGGGTGCCGGTGGAGTGGTTGCCCGCCCGCCTGAGGTTGGACCAGCGGCCAGTGGCATTGATGACGGCACGTCCGCAGAATTCACCGGCCGAGGTCGCGACACGGAATGGATTCTCGCCTTCAATCCCTTGGACAGTTGTTTCCTGAAGGGCGGTCACGCCAGCACACTCAGCGGCATTCCAGAGGGCGAGATCGAGATCGTAACGAGCGATGCTGGCCGCGGGCGGGTTGACTGGGACGCGAACCATGCGCCCATCCAGCAAGAGCCTTGATTCCGACAAGGGGAGCGCCCGTCCGAGCAAATCTTGTTGTGAGTCACCGAGGAGCCATTTCAGCAAAGCCAGCGACTCAGTTGAAACGAATTCTCCGCAAACCTTGTGGCGCGGGAAACGGCCTCGTTCGACAAGGAGCACGCGCCAGCCCTCGCGCGCGGCTGTAATGGCAGCCGACGTACCGCCCGGGCCGCCGCCCATCACAATCAGATCGTAAGCGCGAGTCATGCCGCCTTCCACGCGATGATCCCCATCCGATAAAGATAGTGTCTTGAGATTTGAACTGGTCTGGAAGTCAAAGGTTGTAAGAGTTCGCGTAATTCGGCAGGCGTATAAGCTTGCCGCACAGAAGCCGGAGCGTCGTTGCGAGTGATCCGGCTGCGGTAAAGAGGAAATCCGGCGTAGGTCAATACCAGATGGATGGGATTGCGGACGACGTCATTAATGAGGAAAGCGACGCGACACACGCGCAGCGCCTCACGGGCGAATGGACGGAGTTGGTCTGGAGCAAGATGATGCACAAAGAGATTGCAGCTGACGAGGTCGAAAGATCTGTCGGCGAAAGGCAGGGCGAGCGCATCGCCCGCCACTGCGCGGTCGCTGCCATCCAAGTGGGTACGGGCGCGGTCGAGAAGGGTAATTGTCAGGTCAAGGTTTGGGGAAAGGCGCTTTCGAATTTGGGCGGGAACAAAGCCCGCTCCGGCGGCCACTTCGAGCAGAGAAGCGCTATGAACATGGCTTTCCGCGAGCGCGCGGCGGACGAGATTCTCGGTTGTGCGAACGCCGCCGAACCACTGGTTGAACATCTGCAAATCGCGGAGAGAGCCAGCGATTTCGCGCTCGGTTCCTGCGTCGGAGTCCAGTAGTTCGAGACTGGGGCGACGTTTCATAGCACGTGTGGAATCATGACACAGTTTCTCGCGGCTGCGGGCATATCGATCCGTAGAAAGGCGTGCCGCGTCTCCGCATGCGCGGATGACCCGTTGCGGGTATAGAGAGAGACGCGGCACGCCGCGTCTCTACTTTGCCTATCTAACTAAACGGATCGCCAACCTCAGAAAAGGCAGTCATCCTTGCTAGAATGAGAATGGTCAGGCATCGGTCCCGCGCGACGTTTTCCCGCCAACCCCGCCAGGTCCGGAAGGAAGCAACGGTAACGGGCTCTTTCGTGTGCAGTGGGTCGCCGGTGCCTGGCTTTTTTGTAACGCGTCGCCGAGTCCCCATGACGAATCGGCTTTACTACCCGACTTCTGACCTCCACGAATTCGATTCGGTCGTGCAGGAAATTGTGTCTCCCTCTACGGAGCACCCTCGCCCCGGCGTCATTCTGCGGGAAACGGCGTTTTATCCCACTAGCGGCGGACAGGTCTATGACACCGGATGGCTGACCACCAGCGCGAACGATCGGGTGTCGGTCGCCGAGGTCACCGAGACAGAAGACGGCAGGATCGTCCACTACCTGGAAGCGCCCGCGAAGTTGGCGCCGGGCGCAGCGGTCCACGGAAACATCGACGCCGAACGGCGACGCGATCACATGCAGCAGCACTCCGGGCAGCACGTTCTGTCGGCTGCTTTCATCGAGCTTTATCAGATGCCGACAGTTTCCTTCCACATGGGAGAAGACTACTGCTCGATTGATCTCACGACGCCATCGCTAGACACCGAGCAGGTTGTCGGAGCCGAGAAGCGCGCCAATGAGATCATTTTCGAGAATCGCCCTGTAACGATTCGATTTGTTTCGCGGGACGAGGCAGAAAAGCTGGGCTTGCGCAAGCTGCCACCTGCCGGCCGGGACGAGCTGCGGCTCATTGAAATCGCGAGCTTTGATTTGTCGGCGTGCGGCGGAACCCATGTCAGCGCCACTGGCCAGATCGGTTCCATCCTTATTCGCAAAACGGAAGCGGTGCGTCAGGGCATGCGGGTGGAGTTCGTCTGCGGCGGCCGAGCAGTGCGCACTGCTCGCCGAGACTACGCCGCCCTCAGTGAAGCCGCGAAACTCTTCTCAACCCAACTGGGGGATGTTCCCACCCAAATCCGCAAGACCTTCGACGACGGCAAACTGCTTCGCAAGCAGCGGGACGAAGCGCTCGAAAAACTGGCCGAGGCAATGGCGCTGGCGGCCCTGAACGAGCAGCCGGAAGCCCAGGGCAGGAAAGGAATCGTGCGCTTATTTGCCGATCGCGACATCAGCTTTGCCAAGCTGTTTGCACAAAGAGTGGCTCGCGCCGGAGTTCCCGCCGTCGCGCTGGTGGCAAGCACGATGGTCCCGCCGGGCCTGGTCTTCGCACAGTCCCCGGGCGGCACGGCAGACATGGGAGCGCTGCTGAAGCAGGTGCTGGCGACAGTTGGCGGTCGCGGCGGCGGCAGCCGCGACTTTGCCCAGGGCGGAGTGCCGCCGGGCAGCGATGTAGAACAGCTTTTGAAACAGG
>Ga0209701_10003347_pt1 | contig 10500 bp, 10 predicted proteins | sample CZO8metaG_4_FD_188356 | JGI IMG/M metagenome (GOLD analysis project Ga0209701, IMG submission 188356) | Vadose zone soil microbial communities from the Eel River Critical Zone Observatory, Northern California, USA - CZOApr15con2H3.8 metaG... | ecosystem: Environmental > Terrestrial > Soil >...
ATAGCGGCCGGTGACGTGCTCCCCGACGAATCCGTAGAACACGTTGCCGGCCATGCTCGGCTCCATCCGCCGGTAGCCGGGAGAGCGGCGATTGTCGAGGTAGAGCTCGGCGTTGAACACGTCGGGGATGAGATTGGTCCTGCGCATGGCGAGCCCGCGCAGGGGATCGGGCGCGATGTCGTCCTTGGGCTTGAAATAGCTTTCGCTGCCGTCGAAGCGTGACGGGAAGGTGGCGGGACAATTGAAGATCCAGTCGATGTCGCGGAACAGGTTCATCACGTTCGGCGCCGTTGATGCCACCAGGATGAGCGCCGGGCTCGACGCCGCGTTGACGATGCGGTGCCAGGTGTTGAGCGGGATCGAGAACATGGAGCCGCGCTGCCACTCGAAGGTGTGCGGTTTCCTCTGATCGTCGGTCCAAATCTCGGTCGTGCCGCGACCTTCGACCACGACCATGATCTCCTCGTACATGTGCCGCTCGGGATTGAGCGCGCCGGCGCCGGGGACCTCGATCACGTAGCAACCCCAGCGGCCTTCGGTCCCGTAGAGCTGAATGAACGTGCCGTTGCCGCCCATCCGGTTCCAGCGCTTGAGCGGCATGTCCTGCACGCGCCGCACGCCGATCCCGCGATAAACCGGAATCCCCTGCGCTTCCATGTAATCGTCGTAGGGCGTATTGGGCCGCTTCCAGGCGCCATATCCCGCGTTCTTCAGTCCTTCGGGTTCATGCCAATGGGGATCGGTCGTATCGTGCACGGCTCATCCTCCCGTGGTGCGGCTTTTGCAGCATAGCCGCAAAAGCGGTCGTGCCAAGCTCGTCAATTGGCCGCCCAAGCCGCCGCGGAACGCGACCATCCGGAATTCCCCGCCGTCGCCTGCAAACCGGTTTCCCATCCCCACCGGGACCCCCAAGGGTGCTCCATTATCCCGTACACTCGGCGCCCCTGCAGGCACGAGGAGGCAAGCGATGCCCAAGACGCCGGACTATTTCGTTGGCAAGACCATCGTCATAACGGGTGCCGCCAGCGGCATCGGCAGAGCCACGGCGATGATCTTCGCGCGCGAGGGTGCAAACGTCGTGAGCGCGGACATAGACGCCGACGGCGCACGACGGGCGGCCGAGCAGATCGTCCAGCAAGGGGGCAAGGCGCTCGCGCTCGCGACCGACGTCAGCTCGCGAGAGCAGGTGAACGAGATGATACGGCGGGCGATCGAGACGTTCGGAAGCATAGAATTTCAGTTCAATTCGGCCGGCGCGGCGCTGCGGCGATCGAAGTTTCTCGACATCGACGACGCGCTCTTCGACAAGACGTTCGCGCTCAACGTGAAGGGCACGCTCTATTGCATGCAGGCCGTTCTTCCGCACATGCAACGGAACGGGTACGGCGTGATCGTCAACATGGCAAGCATGGCGCACCGGCGCGGGGGTCCGGGTTCCTCGGTGCATTATGCCGCGGCGAAGGGAGCGGTGGTGACGATGACGCTCGGGGTCGCGCGCGAGTTCGCGCACGCGGGGATCCGCTGCCTCTCGATTTCACCGGGACCCGTCCGCACGCCGTTTCAGGCGGCGGCGCAGACGTCGCCGGAGCTGTTGCAGCGTTTCCTGGACGACGTGCCGATGAATCGATTCGGAGAGCCGGAGGAAATCGGCGAGCTCGTCCTTTTCATGTGCTCGGATGCTTGTGCGTTCATGACCGCCGACACGGTCTACGTCAATGGCGGCGGCGGTTGGCGTTGAGCGGCGGGGCGATCATTTGGACGCGCGCGCGATTTTCGTCGAGACGCCTACGACTGTCCTCCGCTGCAATTGATGACCTGCCCGGTGATGAAGCTCGCGTCATCGGACGCCAGGAAGGCGATGGCGGCCGCCTGCTCTTCGGGCAGACCGCGACGTTGCACGGCTTGCTGGTTGCGGATGTCCTGCGCCATTTCGCGGCGGTAATCCTCGGCCTGCGCCTCGTCGCCTTCGTCGGCCATGACCCCCGGCCGGATGAACTGCCGCGGCGTGACCCGGTCGGTCACCTCGGTCCCGCCCGGCGCCATCGTGTTCACGCGAATCCCATAGCGGCCGTACTCCTTGGCGAGCACCGTGCTCAGCGCCAATATGCCGCCTTTGCTGGCGGCATAGGGAGCCCGGTACAGTCCTCGGATCGACTGCGAGCCGAGATTCACGATCGACCCCGACATCTGCTTCATCATGATCGGGAGCACCGCCAGGCAACACCACAGCGTCGGATACAGGGATCGTTCGATCTCGAGCTTGACCTCCTCTTCGCCGTAGAGATGGTAGGGCTTGATCCAGATCGTGCCGCCCACGTTGTTGACCAGCACGTCGATGCGCCCGTAGGCCGCGAGCGCCTGGCTCATCAGATCATGCGCGCCGGCAAGCGTGCTCAGATCGACGAGCGCCTTGGTTGCCTCGACGCCCTGGTCGCGCAGCTCGGCCTCGGTCCGGGCCGCGCTCGCCTCGACGCGGTCAGCCACCACGATTTTCCCGCCTTCCTGGCCCAGCCGTCTCGCCGCCGCCCGCCCGATTCCCTGGCCTGCGCCGGTCACGACGCACACCTTGTCCCTGAGCCTGCGCGCGCCGGCCGCCCGGGCATCCAGCTCGTCCGCCATCGACGTCTCCTCCGGTTTGGAACTCGGCGCCGATCAGAAAAGCACGAAACGACGTCGCCGCGGAAAGACAAGCGCTTGGCGCCGTGGAAGGCGCCCGCGGCAACCTGCTGGGCGGCGACACGGTGCGGAGGAAAAAGAAAACGAGCGGGGTCAGCGCGTGCGACGGGCCGTTATTGCAGTCGCGCAAGTGCCGCGGACATGTCGCCGCCTTCACCGCTCCCCGCGCCCACCCGTCCCCTGCGGCTCGCTCGCGGCGGCAAGCCGGCCATTGCGGCGAGGCGGCGGCCGCTACGGCCGTTCGGGCCGATCCTCGCCGGTGAACAGGGCGGCCGGAAATTGCGCCGCATAACGCCGTCGCTTCGGGGGACTGGGATGTTCTTCTTGGCGTGGATTCGGGTCGGGCTCCACCGCCTTGCGGTAAAGATGCCAAGTGGAATGTCCGAGCACCGGCAACACGATCGACAATCCGAGGAAGAACGGCAACGAGCCCAATACCAGGAGACAGGCCACCAGCAGTCCCCACAGCGCCATGGTGATCGGATTGGCGAGCACGACCCGCACGGACGTGATCAGCGCGCCGGCGGCGCCGATGTCGCGATCGACCAGCAGCGGAAACGACACCACGCTGATGGTCAATACCAGCACCGCGAACAGGAAGCCGACGCCGTTGCCGGCGATGATGAGGGTCCATCCGGCTCGCGTAGTGAACAACTGCTCGAGGAAGTCCGGAATCGTCGCCGCGGGCTCGTAGCCGAAAGTCGCGATGTAGATCGCCTGAGCCGCTGCCAGCCACAGCAGGAAGATGATCATCAGCAATACGCCGAGCGCCACGATGCCGTCGATCGACTGGGACTGCAGCGTGCCGAAGGCATGCGTCCACGAGACATCGAGCCCCTGCTCTCGTCGCCTGCTCAACTCGTAGAGGCCGAGGGCGGCAAACGGACCAACCAGCGCGAAGCCGGCCGCGAGCGGAAACAGCATCGGCAAGACGGCGTAGCCGAAGGTCAACCGCGCCAGAACGAGACCGATCACCGGGTAGATGATCGTCAGGAATATGACGTGGGTCGGCATGGCCGAGAAGTCGTCGATGCCCTTGACCAAGGCGTCCTTGAGATCCGCCACCGCAATCTTGCGGACCGCCGGAAGGGGCCGAGTTTCATCCGAGCCGACCAACATGTGCAGCTGCGCCATAGCGAAGTCTCCTCGAGCCGTCATCACCGCGGTCGCGCGGCCCTGACGCGCGCTAAGGCCTCGATCTTCTATGCGGTCACCCCGCGGCACCGCCCGCGGGCGTTTTCATGCCGCATCGTCCGCACGCCACGACGATTCATTAGACCTCCCGATTCGTTCCGGGCATCTCGCCTGCACCCCGCCCCACGCCATCGCGCAGATTCAATCGGTCGGCGATGTGCAGATGTTGGCTGCATCACTCGCGGCCCAAGCGCCGCCGCGGCTTCCGAGACCGCTCTCGATATACCGCCCGTGTGTCGCCGCTACGCGGCGGTCCCCGCCGCGGTCATTGCGGCAATCTGTCCAGGCGGTGTCATCGACACCTCCGCGCCGCACGCACCGTCGGCGCATTCGCGTACCGGCGTCCTCGTGCGCCGACAGTGAGAGACTCGCGCCGGCCGTGTCGACTGTCAAGGGTAGTGAAGCCGACCGTGCCGGCGGTTGCAGCGAGTTCGCCGGCGACCGGCGGAAGATCGACCGGGGCTTCGACCGCCCCCAATCGGCGGCGCAGCGAAGGGAAGCGTCATCCCTTGCCTTCCGGCACCCCTGGTCAGCGTTGTATGCTGCACATACGGCATTGGGGGAGTCTGCCGGGGGCGGGCGGGAGGCGCCAAGGCGCCTTTGCGCAGCACGGATGCCGGCAGGCAATCGGTCCGTCGCGATGCCTGCGATGACGCGTTGCGGCCATGGGATTGCGCGATGAATGTGGAAGACTTCGAGGTCCTGCGTCAACACATGCTCGCGGAAATTTCCGCCGGGACATTTCACTTGCGCGACTCGATAGGCAAGGCGGCCCTCGACGAACGCGTCATGACGGCCATGGGCAAGATCCCGCGCCACGAGTTCGTGCCGGTCGAGCTCCAGCCCTATGCCTATGCCAACGTTCCGCTTCCGATCGGCTTCGACAAGACGATCTCGCAGCCGTTCATTGTCGCGTTGATGACGGACTTGCTCGATATCGGCGCCGAGGACGTCGTCCTCGAGGTCGGCACCGGCCTCGGCTACCAGGCCGCAATCCTCGCGCAGCTGGCCCGGAAAGTGTACAGCATCGAGATCATCGAGGAGCTCGGCCGACAGGCGAAGCGACGACTCCAGCAGCAAGGCTGCGCCAACGTTGAACTCCGGATTGCGAATGGCTATCATGGCTGGTCCGAGCACGCCCCGTTCGACAAGGTGATCCTGACGGCGGCGCCCGACCTCATCCCGCCGCCCCTGATCCATCAGTTGAAAGCCGGCGGCAAGATGGTGGCGCCGGCCGGGCTGCCCGACGCGCAACAGCTCATGCTGGTCGAGAAGCAGGAGAACGGCAGGGTCACGATGAGGGAGATTCTGCAGGTGCGGTTCTCGCAGCTCGAGGGCGCCGATTCGGCCGACGGCGAGCTCGGATAGCAGAACGAACGAGTCAAGGAGATCGCCGATCGGCGATCACGGGCCGCCTCGGTCGCCACGGAGAATATCGGCATGATGCTCGAATTCACTGTCGGCCTAAACGTCGCCGGCAAGCGGCAGAGCGTGACGGTGGCGGCGGAGGATGCGCTGATCGCCGCGCTCAAGGTGAAGGCCGAACGGCCGAACGCCATGATCAACTACGTGCGCCGACGCAACAAGCGCGGCGATCTGCGCCATCCGCACGGGTCGATTGCCGCGCGGTAATCGCCGGAGCATCTTCAGAAAAACGCCGGCCCCGGACTTGATCCCGCTGCCTTCTTGTCGCAGCCGCCCCGATGCGAAGCGTAGTATGACCAGCCGGGGCCCGGCCAATTCCGCGGATTTGCTCCGATTGAACGCGGAAGCGGCGCCGGCTAGCGTGTCTTGACAAGAATCAGAAGCGGGGCGGCTCCATCTCCCCCGCCATCAGGAGGAACACCACCATGGCGGTCAAGCTTCGTGCGTTGTTGATTGCGGCGCCGGCGGTTGCAGCACTGGCGGCTGCGTCGGCGGCGGCCCGCGCGGAGGAGCCGAAACACGGCGGGACACTGAAAATCTATCATCGCGAGACCCCGGGCGGCGTCTCCATCCATGAGGAAGCGACCTATTCGACCAACACCCCGATGATGCCGGTGTTCAACAACCTCGTGCTCTACAACCAGCACAAGCGGCAAAACAGCCTCGATACGATCGAGCCCGAGCTCGCCACCAAGTGGTCGTGGAACGCCGACCGCACGCAGCTCACGTTTCAGCTCCGGCAGGGCGTCAAGTGGCACGACGGCAAGCCCTTCACCAGCCAGGACGTCAAATGCACCTGGGACATGCTGACGGGAAAATCGCAGGCCAAGTTCCGCAAGAACCCGCGCAAGGATTGGTACGAGAACGTGACTGAGGTGAGCGTCAACGGCGATTTCGAGGCGACATTCCACCTCAAGCGGCCGCAGCCTTCGCTGCTCGCCATGCTGGCTTCCGGCTACTCTCCGGTTTATCCCTGCCACGTCCAGCCGGCGCAAATGCGCGCGCACCCGATCGGCACGGGCCCCTTCAAGTTCGTCGAGATGAAGCAGAACGAATCGATCAAGCTCGTGCGAAACCCGGACTACTGGAAGAAGGGCCTGCCCTATCTCGACGGCATCGAGTTCCCGATCATTCCCAATCGCTCGACCGCCGTCCTTGCGTTCGTCGCCGGCAAGGTCGACATGACGTTCCCGACCCAGATCACCGTCGCGCTGCTCAAGGACATCAAGTCGCAGTCGCCGGCGGCGATCTGCGACCTCGAGCCGACCAACGTCAATACCAACCTCATCGTCAATCGCGACGCAGCGCCGTTCGACAATGCCGATCTGCGGCGCGCCATGGCCCTGGCACTCGACCGCAAGTCGTTCATCGACATCCTGTTCGAAGGCAAAGCCGACGTCGGGGGCTCGCTGCTGCCGCCGCCGGCCGGCGTCTGGGGCCTGCCGCCCGACATCCTGAAGACCATTCCCGGTTACGGCTCGGACATCAAGCAGAACCGCGCGGCCGCCCGCAAGATCATGGAGAAGCTCGGCTACGGCCCCAACAATCGGCTCAAGATCAAGGTGTCGACGCGCAACCTCAACGACTATCGCGACCCCGCCGTCATCCTCATCGACCAGCTCAAGGACATCTATGTCGATGCCGAGCTGGAAACGGTGGAGACCGGTGCGTGGTTCGCGAAGGTCGCCCGCAAGGACTACGCGGTCGGCCTCAATCTCACCGGCAACGGCATCGACGATCCCGATCAGACTTTCTACGAGAACTACGCGTGCGGATCGGAGCGGAACTACACGCAGTACTGCAACAAGGACCTGGAGCAGCTGTTCGACCGGCAATCGGCGGAAACCGACATCGCGAAGCGCAAGCAGCTGGTCTGGGAGATCGACAAGAAGCTGCAGGAGGATGTCGCGCGGCCGGTCCTTTACCATTCGCGGCTGGCAACGTGCTGGCATCCCTATGTGAAGAACGTCACGATCATGGTCAACAGCTCCTACAACGGCTACCGCTACGAGGACGTGTGGCTGGCCAAATGAGCTCGGCCGAACGGCTCGCGTGGCCGGCGGGCGCAGCTGCGTCGGGCGCGACAAACGGCGGGCGGACGGGGCAAGCTTTCCCTGCGGGTGACGGGAGACGACCTTGGGGATCTATCTGATCAGGCGCTTCTTCCTGATGCTCCTGACGCTGTTCGGGATTTCCGTGCTGGTGTTCGTGATGCTTCGGCTGGTGCCGGGAAACATCGCGGACATTCTGTTCGACGCGGCCGGCATGATCAATCCCGCGGAAAAGGCCGAGATCGAAAAGGAGCTCGGCCTCGACCAGCCGATCCCGGTGCAATACGCGCGGTGGATCGGCGGGCTGTTTCAGGGCGATCTCGGCTACTCCTATGTCTCGGAAAAGCCCGCCTTGGCCGAGATCGTGCCGCGCATTCCAATCACCGCCAAGCTTGCCGGCTTGGCGCTCGCTTTCTCGGTCCTGCTCGGAGTGCCGCTCGGCGTCATCAGCGCGTTCCGGCAGAACACGGGCCTGGACTATCTCTTGCGGGTGATCAGCCTAAGCGGCCTGTCGATGCCCGCGTTCTGGCTCGGCCTCTTGATCCTGACGGCCGCGGTGGCGATGTTCGGCACCGTTCCGATCTATACCGAGCCGCCGCCGACGCTGTGGGATGAGCTGCTGCTCTACAGCCTGCCGGCGGCGGCGGTCGGCTTTCGCAGCTCCGCGCTGATCATGCGACTGACGCGCTCGTCCATGCTCGAGGTGCTGCGGCAGGACTACATCCGCACCGCGCGGGCCAAAGGAGCTTCCGATCGCAGCGTCAACTACCATCACGCCCTGCGCAACGCGATCCTGCCGGTGGTGACCGTGATCGGTATTGAGGCGGCGTTCCTGATGGGCGGCCTGATCGTGACGGAAACGGTGTTCAACATTCCCGGCGTCGCGCGATTTCTCGTCGAAGCGATCCGCTGGCGGGATTATCCGATCGTTCAGAACCTAGTGATGTTCATCGCGGCCGTCGCGGTGATCATCAATTTCATCATCGACCTGCTTTATGCCGTCCTCGATCCGCGGATCAAATATGCCGAGTAGCTCGGCGAGCCATTGCCCGGGGAGCGCGGGATGAACGGCGTCGATTACGCGATCGAGGCAGCAAACGAGCCGGTCCGGCCCGACAGCGTCTGGGCGCAGCTGCGCTACGTCGCCACCGGGCATCCGCTCGGGGTCGTCGGGGCGGCGATCATGATCGTGGTGGTGTTTGCCGCGGTGTTCGCCGATTTCCTCACCCTCTCCGATCCGCTCACCACCAATTCCGCGGTCTCGCTTGCACCGCCGAGCGCGATGCATTGGTTGGGCGCGGACTTCATGGGCCGGGACGTCTACAGCCGGATCGTCTACGGCGCGCGCATTTCGCTCGCGGTCGGTCTCGGCTCGACCCTGCTGGGCTGCGTGTTTGGCGTCGTGCTCGGATTGGTCTCGGGATATCTCGGCGGCTGGGTCGACCTCATCGTTCAGCGGGTCGTCGACGTCCTGCAGGCACTGCCGCTCCTCGTGCTGGCGCTGGTGATGGCGGCCTCGCTCGGGCCGGCGCTGGGAAACACGATCATCGCCATCTCGATTCCTTTGATCCCGTATGCGGCGCGGGTCATCCGCTCCAACGCCCTTGCGCTACGCGAGCTGCCCTTCGTCGAGGCGGCGAGAGCCGTAGGCATGAGCGAATTCCGCGTCGCCGTCGTGCACGTCCTGCCCAATACGCTGGCGCCGCTGATCGTGCTCGCGACCGCCCAGCTCGGATCCGCGATCCTGACCGAGGCGTCGCTGTCGTTCCTCGGACTCGGCATTCCCGAGCCCTACCCGTCCTGGGGCAGGATGCTGTCGGAATCGGCGGCGGAATACATGCGCTCCGCGCCTTGGCTGGTCATATTTCCCGGCATTGCCATCAGCCTCACGGTCTTCGGTACCAACCTGTTCGGCGACGCGCTCCGCGACATCCTCGACCCGCGGCTTCGCCACTGACGGCATCCGCCGGCGCCATGACCGAACGGAAACGAGACGCGGGGATCGAGTCGGCGGTTCGAACCGCCAAGGCCGACGGCGAACCGCTGCTCGCCGTCGAGCGACTGCAAACGTTCTTTCATTCGCGCCGCGGCGTCATCAAGGCCGTCGACGGGATCAGCTTCTCGCTGGCCGCGGGGGAAACGCTGGCGATCGTCGGCGAGTCCGGCTGCGGCAAGAGCGTCACCGCGCTCTCGCTCATGCGGCTGGTGCCGAACCCGCCCGGCCGTATCGTCGGCGGCTCGATCAAGCTCGACGGCGTCGATCTGCTTGGTCTCGACGAAGAAGCGATGCGCGGCGTGCGGGGCAAGGACATCGCGATGATCTTTCAGGAACCGATGACGTCGCTCAACCCGGTCATCACCATCGGCGGCCAGATCGCGGAGGTGCTGATGCTGCATGAGCGGCTCGGTCGCGCGCAAGCGTGGAAGAACGCGGTCGCCATGCTTCGGCTGGTGCACATTCCCGACCCCGATCAGCGCGCCAAGGAATACCCGCACCAGCTTTCGGGCGGCATGCGCCAGCGCGCCATGATCGCCATGGCGCTCGCCTGCAATCCGAAACTGCTGATCGCGGACGAGCCGACCACGGCTCTCGACGTCACCATCCAGGCGCAGATTCTCGACATCGTTCTGGAGCTGCAGCGCAAGCTCGGCACGGCGGTGATCCTGATCACTCATGACTTAGGAGTGGTCGCCGAGACCGCGCAGCGGGTCATCGTGATGTATGCCGGGCGCAAGGTCGAGGAAGCGCCCGTCGAAGAGCTCTTTGCCCAGCCGCAGCATCCCTACACGCGCGGGCTGATGGCGTCGATCCCGCGTCTCCCGCTGATGCGCGGAACCGGCGACGGCGCGAGCGAGCGGCTGCAGGAGATTCCCGGCATGGTCCCGGCATTGACGGACCTGCCCGATGCTTGCGTGTTCGCGCCGCGTTGCGCGTTCGCCGAGGACCGTTGCCGCAAGGCCTATCCGGCCTATGAGGAGAAACGCCCGCGACACTGGGCCGCCTGCTGGCGCTCGCGCGAGCTTTATGGGGATCGCGATGGCTGAGGCCGGCCGCAGCGGCAGCGATAGCGGCGCCCCGGCGCTGCTGGAGGTACGCGACCTCAAGAAGCATTTCGCGCTCAGCAAGGGGCTGTGGCGGCGGATGACCGGCTGC
>Ga0209701_10003349_pt1 | contig 10500 bp, 7 predicted proteins | sample CZO8metaG_4_FD_188356 | JGI IMG/M metagenome (GOLD analysis project Ga0209701, IMG submission 188356) | Vadose zone soil microbial communities from the Eel River Critical Zone Observatory, Northern California, USA - CZOApr15con2H3.8 metaG... | ecosystem: Environmental > Terrestrial > Soil >...
GCGCGCCCGCGAATTCATCGGGCCGCCCACCGCGCGCCCGTAGCTCAGATGGATAGAGCACTAGCCTCCGGAGCTAGGGGTCGGGGGTTCGAACCCCTCCGGGCGCGCCATATTTTAGAAAACGTAGACACCCGAGCTTGCCATCAAGGCCCTCGTGGTCTTATTCCCGGTAGATTAGAATGTTTGTGATTCAGCAATGACTCCTCAACCAGCAGAGAACCTCAGTAGTTCACTGAAGATGGCGCGAACGCTTCACGTGGTCCTACTTTTGACGATACCGCTGCTTGCATATGCAGGCGAAGTTCTCCGTCCAGCGAAAACGAAAGACATCAAAAAGATGGGATTAATTCTCATTGCCTTGGCTGCCCTCAACATTTGGACTGCGTTGTCTACCTCTTGGCGAAGGGTGAAAGACGAGCATGAGGCTTTGCGGGTGCGCCCCGAAGACACGAAAGCAATCATCCGCTGGAGAGCGGCAACCATAGTCTCACTCGTAGTTTGTGAACCACTGGCCCTTTATGGCTGGGCGTTGCGAATCTGGGGCGGGACCTTCCTAGAGGCAGCGCCCTTCTACGCCTGCGGTTTACTCTTATTGTTCGCATTCACGCCCCGGCGCCCTTCGGGTCACGGTGCAGCGCATCCAGCCGCGTAAAGAAAAACCAGCAAAAGGCTTTCGTTCCGCAGCAGATTCTCGTGAAATTCCCCCTCGATTGTTTGTACTATCAGGTGCGGCTCTCTACCGAGCGAAACAATAAGAAAGAAATAGATATCATGTTGGTCTGAGGAACCAGAGGTCGGAAGTTCAAGTACTCTCAGGAGCGCCATAACTCTTCCTATATGTCGGATGTCGTTTCCAGTATCTTGTCTGTCAGCGGCGCGATGCTGCGCATCGGCCGGAACAGACAGGAGAGGGACCTATGCCTAAAATTAAAACGGCAGTTGCCCTGATCGCCCTGGTCTCGTCCCCCTTCGGCGCTTCTCTTGTCATGAATGCACAACCCTCCCGGGGAAAGAAAACGGTAACTCTCAGGGGCACAATCTTTCGAGGGGATAGGCAGCACCCCGTGGCGAATGCTCTTATCCTGCTGATGAATGCAAAAGAGGGCGATGGGCAGGGCAGCAGCGTCGAAGCGAAGACGGATGCCGGCGGCGCTTACCGCCTCGACGCCGTTCCCGAAGGGAAGTACCGCGTTTCCATTCGAACCTGGTATGACTCCCAGGAACAAGTTCCCTGCAAGTTGACGGCGGCAAAGACCAAAGATAACAATTCCACGGTGGCAGTCCTGATGGAAAATGGCAGGTACGTCGAACAAGTATTTATCGGCGATGTTTCCATCAAAGCGGGAAAGGAAATCGTCCGGGACTTCGATCTGGAGTGCAAGAGTCTGTTCTCGCCGTAACCCAAGGGGTCGCGGACCCATCTGTGCCATTCCTGTTTACACTGAGGCCCTGAAAGGCGCTGTCTCCTTGCAACCTCCTCATTCCTGACGGTTTACAGAAATTCCTTGACTTTTAAGTACCAGTGTGGTAAAATCTTCTCCGGAAAATGACGATGATCGCTATGTCGAACATGCTGACCACCTCAGTCTAACCTCAAACCTCCATCCTCCAGAAAAGAGCCCGCCAATGCCCCTAACTCCTTTATCTTCCACACTTACGAAACGTGCATCTGTAACTCCTTTATCTTCCACACTTACGCGACCCCCATGCATCAATATCAAAACACGGGACTTTAAGTCCTGTAGTATCCACACTTACGAGGTACCCTCCTGTAAGTCCTGTGGAATCAACACTTACAAAAAATGGGGCGGGGTCCGGGCCAAGGTGCCCGGCGGAATTACGAGGGAGGGGGTGCAACCGCAAGCCTCAACTCGCGAACCTCGAGTCGAGGCACAGGGTACCTTTGACTTGCCCTCCGCTGCCCGAATAGAATCCGCTCGCACTGGCGGGTTCGCGGGAATTGGAAGACCCAAAAGGAGCGGCACAATGCGAAATGGTCTGTTTCTCGGAGTGGCGGCAATTCTCCTGTGGTTCGCGCCGGCGGCGTAAGGGGGAACGCTTTGGCTGCCCATCCGATTTTCCAATCCAGGCTTTCGCTCAAGAGGATTGAGGAAGCAGTTCACTCCATCGATCCGGTTTTCTTGAACACTCCTCAGTTCCTGAGCGAGCAACTGAGCGGTGCGCTCGGCATGAGGTTGGTTCTTAAGGTCGAGACGGTAAACCCGATTCGTTCCTTCAAGGGACGCGGCGCCGAATACTTCGTGTCTCAGCTTCCGGCGGGTTCGCCGAAACTGGTGTGCGCCACGGCCGGCAACTTCGGACAGGGAATGGCCTATGCCGCGCGCAAGCGCCGTTTCCAACTTGTGGTCTTCGCCGCTGAAACGGCGAATCCGCTGAAGCTGGAGCGCATGCGGGAACTTGGGGCTGAGGTGCGGCTTTTCGGCCTCGATTTCGACGCCGCGAAAGAGCGGGCGCGCGAGTTTGCCGAAGAAGCGCGAGCCCTGTTTGTCGAAGACGGGCGCGACCCCGCAATCGCCGAAGGGGCCGGAACGATTGCCGTAGAGCTCTGCCGATGGCCGAAGCCTTTCGATTTCTTCCTGGTTCCTTTGGGTGACGGGGCGCTCGCATCCGGCATCGGGCGGTGGATGAAAGCGCATTCGCCGGCAACGCGCGTGATCGGCGTTTGCGCGGCGGGCGCTCCCGCGATGGCACTGTCGCTGCGTGAAGGAAAAGCCCAGTCCACCGAATCCATTGAAACCATCGCGGATGGAATTGCGGTTCGAATTCCCGTGCCGGAATCTTTGGCGGACCTTAAGGATGTTGTTGATGAAGTATTGCTTGTGGACGATGGCGCTCTCATCCGAGCCATGCAGCTGGCGTTCCGTCATCACGGGTTAGTGATCGAGCCGGCTGGCGCCGCGGGTCTTGCCGCGGCAATCACATATGAGGATCGTTTCCGCGATGCGCTTGTCGCAACTCCGCTCTGCGGAGGAAACCTCACGCCGCAGCAGATAGGTCAATGGCTCTTCGAGGTGCCCCAGACATCATGAGCGCATGCGCCAGGGAGGACCGCGGAATGGAGCGAAATCGGGCGGGAGTTACTCGCCGTAGGGAACCCAGATGTTCTTTACCTGCGTCGCGTGATGCAGGAACCAGCGGCCTTCGCCTTGTCTTACGTCAAACCAGTCAATCGCGCGGCCCTCATTGGTCCATACCTGTTTCAAATTGCCAACCGAAAGTAATTTTGCAGACGCGCCGCTGGCTTCGTCTCCGAAACACCAAATGGCGTCCACATCATCGTGCTCGGCGAGCACTTTCATCAGTTCTCCGGAGCGCCCCGTCACGATATTTACTACGCCGCCGGGCAAATCGCTGGTATCGAACACTTGGTACAGGTCGCCGGCAATCAGCGGGTACGCTTCCGACGGGATGGCGACAACCGTATTACCGACAGCGACCGCCGGCATCACCAGAGACAAAAACCCCAGCAAAGGAGCTTCGGCGGGGCAAACAATCCCGACCGTTCCGATGGGCTCGTGCATCGCCAGCGTAACGTTGCGGAATGGCGGATCGTGCACCGCGCCCTCATATTTGTCGGCCCAGGCAGCGTACGAAAAAACGCGCTCGATGCTGTGGCTGACTTCGGCAGCAGCCCGCTCGCTCCCCACCACTACGGACAATCGCCCGGAGATCTCTTCACGGCGCTGGGACAGATTTTCCGCGATGTAGTAAAGCACTTGGGCGCGGTTATGGGCCGTTGTTTTCGCCCACCCTTCCGCTTTGCGCGCCGCCTCAACGGCATTGCGAATGTCTTTGCGATTTCCAAACGGCGCTTCGCCGAGCAGGCGTCCATCCGCGCTCCGCACTTCGATGCTGTAGCCAGAATCCGGGCGCGCCTGCTTGCCGCCGATGTACAGCTTCACCGTGCGGTCAATCGGCGGCGCGGCCGGGCCAGCTTTCCGGTCCGAAGTTTTTTCAGGCACAAGCTTCGCGGGGCGAATCGGAGGCGCCTGCTTAAACCAAATCGGTTCGAGATACTCGAACAGCCCTTCCCGGCCTCCTTCGCGTCCATATCCGCTTTCGCGATACCCGCCAAATCCGCAGGATGCGTCGAACAGATTCGTGCAGTTCACCCAAACGACCCCGGCCTTCAACTGCGCGGCGACATGCAGCGCGACGTTGACGCTTTCACTCCACACGCATGCCGCCAGGCCATAGGCCGTGTTGTTCGCAAGCTCCACCGCCTCGCGGGGCGTGCGAAACGTCATCGCCGCGAGAACGGGACCGAAAATCTCCTCCTGGGCCACGACGGAAGCCGGATGCACGTTGCTCAGCAACGTCGGCGGGAAATAAAGACCACGGGAAGGCATCGGGAGGGAAGGCTGCCAGCAGGTGGCGCCTTCGGCGATACCCTGGTCCACCAGGCGCTGGATGCGCTCCAACTGCACGCGCGCGACAATCGCTCCGATATCAATGGCCTTGTCGAGCGGCGACCCGATGCGCAGCGTGCTCATGCGGTCGCGGATCTTGGCGATCAGCGGCTCTGCGATGCTCTCCTGCATCAGCAGGCGCGAACCGGCGCAGCACACTTCTCCCTGGTTGAACCAGATTCCGTCAACCAGGCCCTCCACGGCGCTGTCCAGGTCGGCGTCTTCGAAAATAATGAAAGGGGATTTTCCGCCCAGCTCCAGCGAAAGCCGCTTGTGGCTTTGCGCCGTAGCTTTGCGGATGGCGCGCCCCACTTCGGTGGAGCCTGTGAATGCGATCTTGTCCACGCCGGCGTGCTTCACCAGCGCTTCGCCGGTCGAGCCGTCTCCGGTGACGATATTGACGACGCCTGCGGGGAGCCCGATCTCCTGGCAGATTTCCGCGAAGGCCAGCGCAGTCAGTGGAGTAAACTCCGCCGGCTTCAGCACCACCGTGTTTCCCGTGGCGATTGCCGGCGCAATCTTCCAGGCCAGCATGAGCAAAGGGAAATTCCACGGAATGATTTGTCCAACCACACCGCAAGCGGTGTAGCCGGGGAATTCCTGCGCGAGGAGCTGCGCCCATCCGGCATGGTGGTAGAAATGCCGAGCGACCAGGGGGATATCAATGTCGCGGCTTTCGCGAATGGGCTTCCCGTTGTCCATCGTTTCGAGCACCGCGAGACGCCGCGAATGCTTTTGCACCTGCCGCGCCAAGGCATAGAGGTACCGGGCGCGCCCATGAGGAGTGAGAGCCTGCCAGGCTCCCAACGCGCCACGCGCCGCTTCTACCGCGGCGTTTATGTCCGCGAGGGTTCCCTGCGCAACACTCGCAAGCTTATCTCCTGTGGAGGGATCTGTTGTGTCGAAGTATTGCCCGGAGGCGGGGTTCAGCCAGGCACCGTTGATGAAGTGTCCGAACCGGCGGCCGTGCCCGTCGAGCCAAAGCAGCGCTTCGCGCGGGTCTTCCGGCGCCGCGCCATATTCCATACTGATGAATTTTTCGACGATGCTCATGCGCTCCTGCTCGATTTTCTCGCCTCACTCCCTGTTGCCACTAGGCGATCGGATGACGGTAGTCCGCCGAGTAGCGTCCCGTGGCATGGTGCTCGAGTTGCCGTTCGATGTCCGCCAGCATGCTGCTGGCGCCGAAGCGAAACAGATTCGCGCCAAGCCACGCCGCGCCAAGCTCCTCTTTCATCAGAGACAACCATTCCATCGCCTGCTTGGCCGTGCGGATGCCGCCGGCCGCCTTGAAACCTACGGCCATGCTGGTCTCGTAGGCATACTCGCGGATGGCGCGGGTCATCACCAAGCCGACGGGCAACGTGGCGTTAACCGTTTCCTTGCCCGTCGAAGTCTTGATGAAATCCGCTCCGGCCATCATGCCGACCACGCTCGCGCGTGCCACGTTGCGAAGCGTGAGCAAGTCGCCGGTCCCGAGGATCACCTTCATGTGGGCGGGGCCGCAGGCGCTCTTGAACGCTGCGATTTCGTCGTAGAGGGCTTGCCATTTTCCGCCAAAAACATGGGCTCGCGTGATGACCACGTCAATCTCCTGCGCGCCGGCTTCCGCCGAGCGGCGGATTTCCGCGACGCGTTCCGCGAGGGGAGAAAGACCCGCAGGGAACCCCGCCGAAACAGCAGCAACTCGTATGCCGCTGCCCTCCAGAGCGCGCAGCGCCGTCTCCACGAAATTGTGATAGACGCAAACGGCGGCTACTTTCAGGCCGAGCTGTCCGATTCCGAGCCGCTCCACAATTCTCTGCTGGATGGGTTGGCGGGCTTTCGCGCACATGCGGCGCACGCGCTCTTCGGTATCGTCGCCCGAGAGCGTCGTCAGGTCCATGCAGGAAATGGCGCGCAGGAGCCAAGCTGCCTGCCATTCTTTCTTTACGGTCCGCCGCGTAACGAGGGTCTGGGCGCGGCGTTCCACCGCGCTGGTATTGACGCGCGCCTCCTTCACCCAATCCACGTTGAGAGGGATGCCGTGGTTCGCGTGCAGAGCGCGCCCGGAAAGCGTGGCGAGCGCCGCTTCCGTTGCGGAATGAAGGTTCACTTCCGCGCGGTTGACAAGGTTCTCGGCCGCGCCAGGATGCCGGATTTGGTTCACTGCCATGGCACCTTCTCCGCTATTGCCCCCGGTTTGCGACGATGCATTAGACCGATCGTCTGCGACCGAGTATGTAAGCGAAGGATATAGAAATCATACCATTTTCGCTATTCCTGCGGTGCCGATTGCGTTTCGCAAACCGTTCGGAACCATGGGAAGCGCGCGCAGGCGGACTCCGGTCGCGTCAAAAATCGCATTGCCGATCGCCGGGGCGATGCCTACAATCGGGGTTTCTCCCGCGCCCGCCGGAGGAATATCCTTGCGGTCGAGCAAGATGGTTTCCAGCGCGGGAACATCTTTGAACTTGGGGACCCGGTACTTCGAGAACTTTGGATTGAGGATGCGTCCGTTCTCGAATTCGATGGCCTCGAAGAGCGCTCCTCCCAGGCCCATGATATTTGCGCCCTCGATTTGATTGCGGAGATGGTCGGGATTGACGACCGCGCCGCAATCAAACGCCGTGACGACCCGCACTACCCGGACCGCCCCGCTCGCGCGGTCCACCTCTACCTCCGCGCACGTCGCAACGTATCCGTTCTTCTCGAATCCCCCGCCGAGCCCGAAGCCCCGGCCGAGGCCGCTTTTTGCGCTCCCCCAGCCAAACTTCTTTGCGGCGGCTTCGAAGACCGCGCGCAGCCGCTCATCGGTCAGGTTCTTGAGGCGGAACTCCAGCGGGTCCATCTTCACTAGACTTGCCAGCTCGTCCATGTGCGACTCGCGGGCGAAGTGATTCGCGGTGGCCGCCAGCCCCCGGTACGATCCCTGCCGCAAAGGCGATTTCGCCGCGTGAAACTGAATGCGTTGATTGGGGATTGCGTAGTACGTGCGAATGGCCGAAGGGCCGGAATTGTAATTGTGAAATTCCCAGGCCGTAATTTTTCCGTCGCGGCTTACGCCGCTGCGGACTTCAATCACTCCCGCGGGGCGAAGATAGGCCCACGTAAATTCCTCTTCACGGGTCCACACCACCTTGACGGGCTTTTTCGCTGCGCGCGCCAGACGCGCCGCTTCCACGGCTGCCTCTCCGGTATGTTTGCCGCCGTATGCGGAACCCGTGTCAGGCATGAGCACGCGAACGTGCTCTTCGGGAATCCGGAACGCCTGCGCCAGTTCGCTGCGCACCCCAAACGGCCGCTGCGTGCCGGTCCAGACCGTCAGATGGTTGCCGGACCACTGCGCGAGCGCGGCGCGCGGTTCGAGCGGAGCGTGCGCGATGTAGGCCACCGTGTAGGTTTGTTCCAAGTGGCGGTCGGCGGCCCCCAAGCCCGCTTCTAGCGAGCCCACCTCGAAGCCTGAGGAGCCGTCCCGCCCCTTCTCTTCGACCACATTCCTTTTCAGGTATTCGAAAATTTCCCTGTGGGAAGGCTGGGGTTCCGGTTTCCACTCGGCATGGATCGCGGCGAGGGCCCGTGAAGCGGTTTCTTCGTCAACGGCCGCGACGCCGAGGAACGTCCCGTCGTGGACGACGGTGACCCCGGCCATCTTTTCGGCCTCGCGCGTATCCACGGAAACCAGCGTGGCGTTGAACGAACTCGGACGCAGCACTCTCCCGAAGAGCATTCCCGGCAGCTTTTGGTCGGAGGGATACAGGTGCTTTCCCGTGACGAATTCGCGTCCGTCCACTTTTGGCTCCGGCTGGCCCGCCACGGTCCACTGCGCGGGAGGCGTGAGCGGATCTTCTGCCGGAATCATCTGTGTCAGCTGGCGTCCCTGAACGAGCTTTGTGTACTCAATGGTGCGCTTTGTTTCCGGATCCGTGACCTTGCCCTCGGCAGCGACAAGCCGCGCCGCCGGAACCCCCCAATCCGCGGCCGCCAGATCGAGCAGCACGCCGCGAGTCGCCGCAGCCACTTTCCGAAGCTGCAGATTCATTGTCGGCGTAGTGCGGCTACCGAAAGTTCCGCTATCAAACGGCGTGAGCTGCGTATCGCCCATCACGAATCGAAGGCTCCCCAGGGCAACGCGAAGCTCTTCGGCGACCCCCTGGCTGAGCGACGTCCGAATGTTCTGGCCCACCTCGACCTTTCCGGTGTAAGCCGTCACCACGCCGTTTTCGCCAAAGTGCAGCCAGGCCCCGATTTCTCTTGGCAGCGATTCCCCGGACTGCCGCCGCGCGCCCCCCGATTCCTGGAAGCCCGAAACCTCCGGCAACACGGAAACAACCAGGATGCCCGCTCCCAGAAACTTGAAGAATCCGCGGCGGTCCAATTCAAAGCGGTAAGTGGGCGGCGCATCCAACTCGTAGCGTTCCTGCTCCCAGAGCCTTGTGACGATTGGATCGCCGCTCATTGGCCGTCCCCTTTCATCTCTTTCGCGGCCCTTTGTATCGCCGCCACGATTCGGGGATACGTGCCGCACCGGCAGATGTTCCCGTTCATGAATTCCGTGATTTGCTCGGCGGAGGGATTGTGATTTGTATTCAGAAGCGAGACTGCCGTCAGGATCATTCCGGAGGTGCAAAAGGCGCACTGCATGGCGCCTTCCGCGAGGAACGCTTCCTGAAGCGGGTGCAGCCGCCCTTCGGTTTCGAGTCCCTCAATCGTCGTAATCTGTTTCTGCGCGGCGGCCCCGACCGGCGTGATGCACGCGCGGCGCGGGTTTCCGTTGATGAGCACGGTGCAGGCGCCGCATTGTCCCTCCCCGCAGCCGTACTTGCTTCCCGTCAAATCCAACTGATTGCGCAAGACCGAGAGCAGGCTGACGTTGGCATCCGCATCAATCGGATACGTGGTTCCATTCACCTGGAGTTTCGTAATCTTTGTCATGGGACACCTGAGCGACGGCAAATCTTTGGCAGAGGAACACGCAGATCCATCCCCGTTAAGATAACGCCAGCCCCTATCTGGCGTCCATCTTGACGGCCACGTCCGGATGCCGCCGGTGGAAGCCTGTGGCTTCCTGATACGCGCGCGCGAACGCCAGCAGCTTCGCCTCGCCGTAAAGCTGTCCTAGGAAGGTCAGGCTCACCGGCGTGCCAGGCCCGCCGTACCCACCTTCAATCTCGCCCTTTTCATTCTTGATCACCGGCGGAGCGTCTTCTCCGCGGAAGCCGTTGGGAAGAATCAACGCGGGGTGGCCCGTCAGGTTGGTCACCACAAGTTGCTGGCTGCCGGTGGGCGCCACGATCACATCAAATCCCTCGAAGGCCTTCGACACCGCTTCCATGGCCATCATCCGCGCGCGGTTCGCCTGGATGTATTCAACGGCGGGAATGAACCGTGCCGTACGGAACGAGTTCGGCCAATCGCCGGGACCCTGGTCGGTGAGCAGTTTGTCACGGCCCGTGCGCGTGAGTTCGTCGAAGGCGGCGGCGGCTTCGGCTTCCAGCAAAGGCACCATCGCCCGGTATGGAAACTTCGGCAACTCGACGGGAATCAGCTTCGCGCCCATTTGCCCGAGCTTCTGAATCGCCGCTTCGTTGAACCTCTTGTCATAGGCCGAGCGCACGCGGAACTGCTCTTGCCGTTCCTTCCGCGCCGCCAGCTTCTTTTTCTCTTCCTCGGAAAGCTCGGACTCCGGCTTGGCCGGCGGCGCAGGAGGAGGCTGCGGCGATTCGAAATCCGCCTTCAAATATCCGACGCGCAGTTTGCGCCAGTCGAGATTGGCGTCCCAATTGAAAAAGGCCGGCTGAACGCTTCGGTCCCTTCCGTCGGGCCCATGAATGGCGTGCAGCACGATGGCGCAGTCTTCCACCGCGCGGCAGATGGGGCCGAGCTTGTCCATGCTCCATGAAAGCGCCATCGCACCGGTTCGCGGCACCAGCCCAAACGTCGGACGCAGCCCCGTGCACCCGCAACGTGTGCTCGGCGAAGAAATCGAGCCCAGCGTCTCCGAGCCGATGGCAAACGCAACGCAGCCGGCGGACGTCGCCGATGCCGAACCCGCCGATGACCCGCTCGAGCCTTGCGCCGTGTTCCACGG
>Ga0209701_10003350_pt1 | contig 10498 bp, 5 predicted proteins | sample CZO8metaG_4_FD_188356 | JGI IMG/M metagenome (GOLD analysis project Ga0209701, IMG submission 188356) | Vadose zone soil microbial communities from the Eel River Critical Zone Observatory, Northern California, USA - CZOApr15con2H3.8 metaG... | ecosystem: Environmental > Terrestrial > Soil >...
CCACCCCTCCAGTTCACGCAGTAAGCTGCCCCATGATGGGAGCGGTTCAGCGACTCCCAACCCGAGAATCCCTAGGTTCGCTTCACTCAAAATGAACACCGGAACAGAGATCAGAAACTGTGCGTACAGCACCGGCTTCAAGTTGGGAATAACGTGCACCGCAAGGAGGCGGAATCCGTGCAGACCGGAAGCGCGGGCTTGGAGGATGAAATCAGAATTGCGCAAGACGCGAGTGCCTGTACACAGCACTCGGGCGGAAGCGGCCCATCCCAGCAGGCCCAAAAGCAGGAACGTGATGACTACCGATGTAAGCGGCGACACGTTCAGCGGCAATACGGCACGCACGGCGAGCATCAAGAACAACCATGGCAGCGAGAGCACCAGGTCAGTGACTGCGAGCGCAAGACGCTCGCACCAACTGCCAAGGTAACCGGAAACGACGCCGATCAGCGCCGCCATCAGGGTCGAGAGGAAGGCTGCTGCGGGCGCTAGCAACAGCGAAATCCGGGTGCCATAGAGCACGCGCGCCAAGCGATCGCGTCCCAGTTCATCGGTTCCCAGCAAATGCTGATGCGTTGGTGCAGCATTTGGGGTCTCCCGGAACTGGACTGTGTAATCAGCGGGGACGATGATGCTGACCGCAATTCCGCCGAGTACAATCGCCGCGAGGGTCCAACACGCGAACTTTTGCAGGCCGCTCAAGCTTGCTGCCCCCGAAAGATATCCATTGCGAGATCCGACCCCGTGTTGGCCGCGAGCGTGACCACCGTTACCAGCACTGTGACCGTTACCAGCAGAGAAAGATCGCGGCCGAGCGCCGCCTGCCAGGCAAGCTGGCCAATACCAGGTATCCCGCATAGTGCCTCAACCGGAATCGCTGCGCCCAGGGCCATACTTACCGATACGCCTGCCAGCGCAAGCATCTGCGGCCCTGCCACAGGCAACACGTGCCAGCCGAATATACGTGCGGAACCCAGGCCTTTGGCCCGGGCGGTAATGATGTGTGGCAGGCCGTAACTCTGGGCGAGAAGATTCCTCGAAAAGGAGAATACCTTGGGAAACACGATCAACGAGATTGCTAGGGACGCCGGCGCATTGAAGTAGACAAAGAGGAGGGCGAGGACAGCCGCGGGCAGCGAAAGGAAGGTGCCGGCGAGGCCCGCCGCAAACACGTCGAGCACACGAACCTGAGCCATCACAACCGCGATCGCGAGCGCCAGGCCCACGGTCCAACCGACCAGCAGCCCGAGGCCACACAAGCGCACGGTGATGGGAAGCCGATCAGCTATGAGCTGCCGCACCGGCTGACCGAGGCTGCGTGAAGTTCCGAGGTCACCATGGATAGCACGTTTTAGATAGTTGAAATAGAAATGGAGGATGTTGCGTTCCTGGGCGTGCGATTCCCGGATCTCGCGCATGCTCTCCGCACTCAGACGAGAGTCCAGTTCTTGCTCGTCGGCGCCGAATCCCGGCGCAAGTCGGGCCAGGGTGGCGGATAGAAAGCCGCCGATCAAGAGAGTGGCCAGAATTGTCTCAAGGTGCCCGAATATCCTCATTATTCGCATTGGCTACTCCTCGGGCCTAAGTGGACAAAGACTGGGAAATCGGTTTCTCTGCCCGCGGGCTCCCCTCTCGTGAAACCACCACCGGTCCGGCAGTTGCTTCGTGATGTGCCTGCTTGACAACATACATTTTCTTGTCAGCCTCGGTAAGCAGGTGCTCGGCGTCCGTACCATCCTGAGGATAAAAACACATACCAATGCTCAGTGAGAGGATCTCCTCCCGGCATATCTTGCGGCCAGCCTCGGTGGCCAGCTGCATCAGGAGGACGGCCTTTTCCTGTGAAGCTTCGGCTGTCAGCCCGGGAGCGACCATGACAAATTCGTCGCCCCCCATGCGGCCGACGTAGTCGTATTCGCGACACACGCTCTTCATGAAACTGGCAAAAAGCGTCAGCACTTTGTTGCCTTCGAGGTGGCCGAACCGGTCATTAATCTGCTTGAAACCGTCCAGATCGCACACCATCACCGCCAGTGACGTTTTCGTGCGTTTGCAGCGCGCCAGCTCCTGGTCAAGATGGAGAAAAAGGGAGCGTGCGTTTGGGAGCCCAGTGAGGTAGTCCGTCGTAGCGGTGCTTTCTGCCTGCTCATATTTCAGCGCGTTCTCGATGCAAAACCCGACCTTTGAGCTGATAGCCATCAGAATTCGGAGGTGGTCCTTGGTGAATGAATCAGCCGCAGCCTTGTATAGCGTCAGGACACCGACCACCTCGTTGATTCCAAAAAGCGGGACGGCCATGCCGGAACGCAGTATGCTGAATTTTGTCGGGTCATTCAGATATCCCGGCTCGACTGAAGGATTGCCATTGATGATAGGCTTGCCGTTGGACGCGACCCAGCCGGAGAGCCCTTGCCCCATGGGGATCTCCAGCGAGGAGAACAAACGGAAGTCATCGCCGGCGACGTGCTGCGGATACAGCTTTTCATCCTGTCGAACATACACAGCGATGGAGTCGTAGGGCACCAGCTTCTTCAAGCGCAAGGAGAGCACGGAAAGGGTCTCGTCGAGGCTGAGCGACTTACCCAAATCCTGGCTGAGTTCGAACAGCGTTTGTGCTTCCTGTCTGGCCGCCGCTATGGAACTGAGAAAGCTGCTGTCGGTTCCGCGGCGTCGGTCTGACACAGCCATCTCGAATCCAGCGGCCGGCTCCACTCCTCTCTCGACCTTCGCACCGGTGGAGAGCCTGCTTTTGTTGATGCCGCCCGATTGCGAGATCAACAGCCTCTCGAAATCCATGTAACGGCGCATCAGCACTTCGACCACGAGAGGGTCAAACTGCATATTCGCGAGCTTGGCAACCTCTTCCATGGCCTGGTCAAGTGGCAGGGCGCGACGGTATTGACGATCTGATGCAAGCGCGTCCAAGCAATCCACCGCGGAGAGAATGCGAGCACCGATGGGAATCTGGTCTCCTCGCAACCCATCTGGGTAGCCTGTGCCATCCCATTTTTCGTGGTGAGACCGAACGATGGGGACAACCGGGTAAGGAAAGTCCACCCGCTCGAGAATCTCGGCGCCTACTATCGGGTGGACCTTCATCTTTTCGAACTCTTCCGGGGTCAGCCGACCAGGCTTGTTGATGATGTGCTCGGGAACGGCCAGCTTGCCGATGTCATGCAGCAAGGCTGCGGCCCGAAGCGCCTCTAGATCCTCTCCCTGAAGTCCGAGTTCCTTACCTACTTCGATCGCATATACGCGTACGCGTTGGAGGTGATCATGCGTGGTATGGTCTTTCGCTTCGATTGCCAGTGCCAGCGCTTCGATGGTGCGCAGGTGCAATGCGGCCATCTGCTCGACATGCCTCTTCTCGTCTTGTAGCCGATCTAGATACAGGCGATACGACCGGTAGATCCAATAAATGACAGGCACTACCAGCAGTGAAGTCTGCCAGCCCACGTAACGGTTTACGGCACTGATCAAACCCGCGATGGCGGCGCCCACGAGGTAGTAAGGGAAAGACCAGAAGTAGCATTCCGACCAGATCTTGCGGAGGCGCTTGCCCTCTGTGACCGAGATCACTACCGCAACCGGCAGCGTATTGGCGAGGAAGTACGTGCACGCCGCGCCCGCTAGCATCAGCGGAAGGCTGTGATGAACAATTCTCCCCAACTGATGGTAAACGAAGAACGACACGCCAACGGCAGGCGCCATCATGCCGAAAATGTTGAATAAAACTTTTACAGGTTCGGGGCGCCGGTTCACCTTCCAGTAGCACTGTAGCAGGCTGGAAATACAGCCGATCAGCATGGTTTCCGGCAGGTTCAGTTCCAGGATGCCGATGAGGATGAACAAAAAATTTACAGACATCGTGCCGTCAATGCCCGGCAACTGCACCTTCAGACTGGAAGCCAACAGCGCTATGGCGAGATAGCAAAAGAAGCGGACTGGGTCGCCCGAGTGCCACTGATAGATGGACGCGGTCACGACCGCAATGCCAATGAGTGAGGTGACGCTGACGAACAGCTTCGCCTTCCACGGCAGCGGAGGTATTTCCGTCATGTTCGCGGTTTTCGAAGATGTCGCAGGGATCGCAAAGATTCCTCGCCCCGACTGCAGCAATCTCCAAAAAGCCGATGCGAGCGCGGCCACGTTATTCTCAACCTCCTTCCTCGCCCGTCAGCCACGCTCGTTCGGGCGTGACTAATTGAACATTCTCACTCCGACCCTGCTGGTTAGCCAGTAACATTAGGCCCGGTTACCCGGTTGGTACGTTACTTTGGTTTGGCAGACTCTAGAGAGGCCGGGATGCGGCGTTGCAGGAAATTCGCCGAGCAAAGAAAACCGTGGCAGCAATGCCACGCCCCGCTCACTATCGGTGCCCGCATGGTGGGGACTAAGCTTCCCGGAAGATACGCCCACAATGGGGACACACCCAGAACAGCGCGTCCACTACTCTAGCGAGTCCTGACGCTTTCAATCCGGCATGAGACGGCGGAGCCAAGAAGGCGTGATGAGATGCGATGCGTGTAGATTAGCCAGCGTACTGCACGATTAGGATGGCGAGTCCAGCGCTCTCCAGCCTTCTTCATTTTGCTTCTGAATCAGCCATTCCCGCAAAACACGTTGGGTTTCCGGAGTTAGTTGAGTAAACCTTATTCCTGCCATCTTCTGCACGTTCGCCCAAACGAGAGTTCCCTGAACGTTAATCTGCGAGGGCACTCCTGGCAGGGTAAAGGAAAGATCCAGCGCGCCGGTCGAGGTGAATGGGTTCTCCAGCCCAAGAACACCCAGGCCTCCTATACTGACGTTTGCGATTTCACACGCGAGCTCGTCGCCACGCTGATTGCGGATCACCACGGGAGTTCGTACAGCAGCGCGGAAACAATTCTTTTGTTTGGGACTGAGTACTCCAAGGGGTTCTGCCTCGCCCGGCTGTGGAGAACCTGAACCGTACCTCTTCAGCTTGCGGCTTAATGTTCGGCGAGAAATGCCAAGCTTTTCAGCCGTAACCCCGTGGTGCCCGTCGCTGGCTGCCAGCGTGACCAATATCGTGTCGCGCTCGACTTCATCCAACTGTCGGTCGGCGGGGGCATCATCGACGGAGCACACCGGCGCCGCGGCTACTAGTTCCAAATCGGCGACATGGATCTCTTGGCTATCGCATAAGGTCGCAGCCTTCAAGACAATGTTTCGCAGTTCGCGAACATTGCCCGGCCAGGAATGTGCCTCGAGGGCGGCAACAGCGTCAGGAGCAAGTCTCTGGTCCGGGCCGTGCAGTCGCAGGTAGTATTCGGCAATGGGGAGAACATCTTCGCGCCGGTCACGAAGCGGCGGAACGTGGAGGTGGAACTGCGCCAGGCGATGATACAGGTCGCTACGGAACCGGCCCTCGGATACAGCGGTTTCCGGGTCTTGGTTCGTGGCAGCGATCACCCTCACATCGACCGCAACTTTCGTATTGCCGCCGAGGCGATAGTATGGAGCGCCATCTAGAACGCGGAGCAATTTGACCTGGAGCTTGGGATTGATTTCTCCAATTTCGTCCAAAAACAGGGTTCCCTTATGGGCTAATTCGAATAGGCCTTCCTTGCGAGAATCGGCCCCGCTGAAGGCACCCTTTTCGTAGCCGAACAACTCACTCTCTACCAGATGCTCCGGCAGAGTGGTACAGTTTATGTCGACCCACGGTTTGCAACAGCGCAGGGAATGGCGATGAATCGCGCGGGCAATGAGCTCCTTTCCGGTACCGGTCTCTCCAGTAATCAATACAGCCGCGGTGTTACGCCCAACGCGTTCGGTCATCCGCATGAGCTTCTGCATCGTCGCGCCACGGAATACCGGTTCAACCAGAGCCTCTGCGAAAACATCCATCTTGTCGAGCCTCCAACTTACTTGGGCAGAGATTCGCAGACGCAGCCGGCGTCCACTGCCACATTAGTACTAGGGTCGCGATTCACTTTGTGTGCCACTTGGCATCCGACAGATCAAGCGCCTTGTGGCTGATTGACGGATGGCAAACCGGTTGGAAGTGTGCCCAGTCTCTGTAAGTGATGTCTGCTCCTACAGCGTTTTTCAGCTTGATTATGAGTATGGAGCGGACTTAGTTTATCCGAATCGCTCTCCTTCGAGGTCCTGTCTAGCTCTAACGAAGGTTCATGAACCGTTGATATTCTGACTCAAGGTAGGGATTCTGCGGTAGGGCGGCTTGCAGAGCCGTTACTTTCGATGATTGGTCGTGCGGTGGTTCGCTAGCTACTTTCCCTTCTCACTGTCGATTCTTATTGCCCCATTGGCCTCGATGCACCGTTTTGTCCGAATCGTCTGTTCGATCGCATTTCTTCCTACTTTCCCCGCCGTCCCGGTCTGCCGTGCAGGGACTCGACGTCGAGACTCAGTGCCTTCACGCGGCAGGAGTTTGGGACGTCGAGCGATTTGAGCTAAGTTTCGTGCCTTCGCCCAGTCCCCTGTCCGTTGGATTATTTTTCCCCTCCGATCGCGACGGTCATCGCATCGGAGTTGGTCTTGCTGCCCCAGACGACGCTGCTACCCCAGATCACGCTGAAGCCTGCGTTCGTGCTGCTGCCCCAGCATACCGAATTGCCCCACAGGACCGACTGGCCAGCAGTGTTCGAGCCCCAGATCACCGAGGAGCCCCACACGACTGAGGTGCCCCAAACCACCGAACTACCCCACATAACCGAGTTACCCATGACAAGGTACACCTGGCCGGTGGTGGCATCGTAGTTGGCGATCGGCGACATCGCCGCGCCGGCCGTGGCCGGAGCCAAGTCGGTATTGTTGAGTGCCGCGGCGATATCCAGGTAGCCGGCGCCGACGGTGAAGATGTCGTACTGGTCGGTATACGTGACATTCGGTGTCACCGAAGTATCGGTGTAGGTGCTGTACTGGGGGAAGACCTTGTAGGCAGTCTTCATCAACCGCGCCTTCACCTGATCAGGCGTAAGCGACGGGTTCTGTTGCAGCAGCAGGGCTACCGCACCGCTGACCATGGGCGCCGCCATGCTGGTGCCGCTCAGGCGGTAGTAGCTGGAAGAAATTTTGGTACTGCCGCTCACGGTGTAATAGGCAACCGGCAAAAGATTCTGCGGGTAATTGGTGTACAGCGTGGCGCTGGTAGAGGCAAGAGAGGAGGCAATCAGATTGCCAGGGGCTAGCAGGTCGGGCTTCACCACATGGTCGAGCATGCTGGGCCCTTTGGAGCTGTAGGTGGCGATCAGGTCGTCGGCCCGGTCTTTGGTGCCCATGGTCTTCATAGCGCCCACGGTGATCGCGTAGGGATCGTTGCCCGGCGCGGTGATGGTGCCATAGCCGTTGTTGTTGCTGGAGTTGTCGCGTCCGTAGTTGCCGGCGGCCACGACCGTGACGATGCCCGCGTTCCATGCCTGCTCGACTGCCTGGCATAGAGGATCAGTGATGTAGCTCTCGAAGACGCCGCGGCCGAGCGACAGATTGATGACGCGGATGTTGTACGTATCCTTTAGGCTGATAGCCTGCTGAATGGCGGCGATCACTTCGCTGTCGGTGGCCTGGCCATTGGCATCGAGTACACGCAGGTTGATGATGTTAGCGTTGGGTGCGATGCCGCGGATGGGCACATCGCAATTCCCACAACTCGAGCTAGCGGCGTTGCCGGCGATTATGCCGGCCACGTGCGTGCCGTGGCCATACGAATCGCTGGTCGTGGAGCTAGAGATATCGAAGTTGGCGCTGTAGACGACGCGGGTGTGACTTGTCGCCGGGACGCCGAGATCGCTAATGGTGTTCACACCGCTGTCAATCACAGCTACGCCCACGCCGGTCCCGTCATAGCCGAGGCTGCGGGCGATATCCGCCCCGACCGCCACGTCTGCATTGTCCATGCTGGCCCGCAGGTTGCGGTCAACCGAGATGTACTTCACATTCGTGTCCAGGCTGAGCAGTTTCTGGGCCGACGCGAGTGTCATGCCGTACTTGTTGCCCTTGATGAGGCCCAGCGCCTTGCCATTGGTTGCACCCACTGACTTGGCGGCGTTCGCATCGGTCGTCGAAGGCGGGTTGTAATACTGCACAATTACGTTGACTGATGAGGTCGACGGCAGGCTCTGCAGGTCCTTCGACAGCTTGGAAGACTGACCCCAACCCAAGGTCGCTGTGAGTACCAGGGCCAGAAGCCCCATCCAGCGGCCAGTGCCGCTACAAGCTCTGTTAGTACGAGTCCGTGACATGTCTTTACTCCTCCCCATTGATAAACGTGCTCAACGATTCCACTTCGGTGTTGGCCGAGGAGCCCCAAACCGCACTGGAGCCCCACACTGCGCTGAAGCCGTTAAGGCTGCTGCTTCCCCAAACCGCTGAGGAGCCCCAGACCGCCGAACTGCCCCACACGGCAGAGCTGCCCCAAACCGCAGAGCTGCCCCAGACCGCCGACTGGTCGAAGATGTTGCTACCCCACACAGCCGAGCCGCCCCACACTGCGGAGCTGCCCCACACGGCGGAGGAGTCTGCCACGAGATAAACGGCGCCAGTGGCGCTGTCATAGCCCGCGACAGGCGAAGCGGCCGTACCCGTGCCGATTCCCGTGTCGACCAGGGCGGCGGCAACATCCAGGTATCCCGCACCGACCGTGAAAATGTCGTATTGAGCCGTATACGTGACGCCGGTAAGCGCGTCCGTAGTGGAGCTGTACCGCGGCAACGTCTTATACGCGCTCCTCATCAGCCGGGCTTTCACCTGGTCGGGCGTCAGCTCCGGGTGCGCCTGCAACAACAGGGCGACTGCGCCGCTCACGACGGGCGCTGCCATGCTGGTGCCGTTCAGAAAGAAGTACTGGCCCGAGATCGAACCGATGCTGCCGTTAACGATGTAATAGCTCTGCGGCACCGTGTTGTTGGGGTAGGTGTTGATGATCGACCCGCTGCCCTTGAGCGAAGCGATCATGTTGCCGGGCGCGAGCAGGTCCGGCTTGACGATGTGGTCGATTTGCGTGGGCCCTTTGGAGCTGTAGCTGGCAATCTGGTCGTCGCTACGGTCCGGGGTTCCCATCGTCTTCATTGCGCCGACGGTAATCACGTAAGGGTCATTGCCGGGCGCGGTGATGGTGCCGTATCCGTTTGTGCCTTGCGAGTTGTCACGGCCCCTGTTGCCGGCTGAGACCACCACGACGATACCGGCTTTCCACGCCGCCTCGGCCGCCTGGCACACCGGATCCAGTTGGTAGCTCTCCCAAATCGGCCGGCCCAACGACAAGTTGATGACCCGGATGTTGTACGTGCTCTTCAGACTGATCGCCCGCTGAATCGCGGTGATCACATCGGAATCGTAGCCTTTGCCATTGCCGTCCAGAACACGGAGATTGATGATGTTGGCGTTCGGCGCAAGTCCCTTGAACGTCCTGGTGTAGTTCGCTCCGATCGACTGGTTACCATTTCCAGCAATGATGCCGGCCACGTGGGTGCCATGCCCGAATTGATCGCTGGCGGTATTGCTGCTCTGGACAAAGTTCTCGTTGTAGACCACCCGCGATGCAGATGAACTCGCATTGTTGAAATCGGTGCGGTTGGTAACACCGCTGTCGATGACGACGACGCCAATGCCACTGCCGTCCAGACCGTAGTTCCAGGCAATCTGCGCATTCACCGCCGCAACTGTGTTGTCCAGATGAGGTTTCAGCAGCCGGTTCGGCGAGATATACCGAACTTCGGGATCGTCGGACAAAGCGGCCAGTCTCGCAGCGGGAACACTGGCGGCAAATGCCTTCACCGAGTGCAGGACGGATTTCACCTCGCCGCCATGGTTGGCGATTTTGGCTTTGTGCTTGTCAGTGGGTGTCGTCGTGAACTGCACAATGACCTCCACGGCATCGCCGCCCTTGCCCTTCAGATCTGGCGAAATCTTCGAATCGTCAGCGAAAGCCGACAAAGACATCGCTGCGAGCAGTAGCAAAACACGCTTCATAGCCAACCTCCGGCGTTTGTAAAGCAACCGCCAAGCCAAAACGTAAGTTATTGATATGGCTATGGAAGCCTGCATTTCGGGCGGCAGGTTGGGACACTCTGGCTTGCTGGAGGTTCGGAAACGGCCATTTTGTCGCTGTGTGCGGTCGCAAGACCTGAGGCGAAGCAGGCAGTTCCCCAGTCATGTACCGAAGTTGCCTCGCAGCAACAAAAAAGACAGCCGGATCAGAAGGCGTCGAATTGCGACGTAGGTTTCAAAACGAGGCGCTCGAACTCGATCTACGCTCTCGCGCGGCTCTCTACTCCCTCGTCCAGCAGACGATCCGATGCCCGAACGAACTCTCCAATTTAGCTGTGCTGAGGAGACCAATCTGCTTACTTTCGTAATGCACGGCATACCCCATCGTTCCGATTACACTGGGCTGATAGCTGGAGCATATTTGCCGAGCAACACGAAAATGCAGAGTGGAACCGAGAGCCTTCTCGCTCGCGTCAGCCAACAGCTCTCGCAACTGGAAAAGCGTGACTGGGAGCTTTGGTTCATC
>Ga0209701_10003353_pt1 | contig 10496 bp, 5 predicted proteins | sample CZO8metaG_4_FD_188356 | JGI IMG/M metagenome (GOLD analysis project Ga0209701, IMG submission 188356) | Vadose zone soil microbial communities from the Eel River Critical Zone Observatory, Northern California, USA - CZOApr15con2H3.8 metaG... | ecosystem: Environmental > Terrestrial > Soil >...
TCGGCGCCGACCCCACAACGTAAACCTCTTCTCGCGTGGTGGGGCAATTGGGCGTTGCCAGTTGCAGTGTACCGGGATCGATCAGCACGGATTGCACGCCCTCGGGCATGGCAAAATCCCTCACGTCCCGGTACGCCGAGAGCGACGTCGCGCGCGTCATGAAGTCCGCCCAGATGGGCGCGGCCACGGCGCCGCCGGGGAGCCCCAGGTCGCGGTTATCATCAAAGCCGATCCAGATCACGCAGAGGAGATTTGAAGTGAAGCCCGCGAACCACCCGTCGCGGGAGGTGCCGGTCTTGCCCGCGGCGGGCAACGTAAACCCGCGGGCCCGCACTCCTGCGCCGGTTCCGCGATTCAGAACGTCTTTTAACAGGCTGTCCACGAGAAAGGCCACGCGCGGATCCAGCGCCATATGTGTCTGCGGCGTGAATTTTTCAAGCGCCGTCCCATCGGCATTGACCACGCTCCGGAGGAACTGAGGTTCGGCTCTTGTCCCGATATTCGCGAACGCCGTGTAACCGGCGGCCACGTCGATCGGCGTCATTTCATACGCGCCGAGCGCCACCGCGGGGGTCGGCTGGATATTCGTGCCGAGACCCAGCTGCCTCGCCACTTGCACGACCCGGCCGTAGCCGATCAGTTCTGCGACTTTCACGGTCGCGACGTTCAGGGAATTCGTCAGCGCGTCGCGTACCGTGACGCGCCCCATGAATCTTTCCCCATAGTTGTTGGGTGTGTACTCTTTCCCGTCGAATTCGAATGTCGTGGGCTCGTCATCGATCGTCGTCGCCGGCGTGATGATGGGCTGCACACCGTCCACCGCATTGTCGAGAGCCGCGGCATAGACGAACGGCTTGAAGACCGAGCCAGGCTGCCGATGCGCCAGGGCGTGATTGAGCTGGCTCTGCCCGTAATCCCGCCCTCCGATGATGGCCTTGATCTCGCCATTTCGCGGATCCAGCGCCACCAGCGCTACTTGCGCTTGCGGAATCGGCTCGTTGCTTTTCTTCCTGGCTTGCTCCCGCCGCCATTTCTCGTACTTCTTGGTGAGCAACGCATCCACGTTCTTCATGCCCGCGTCAACGGCCGCCGCCGCGGCGCGCTGCAATGCCGGGTCAAGCGTCGTATAAACGCGGAAATTTTCGCTCAGCAGTTCATTTTCCGCATATTTGTCGAGCAGGTGGTCCTTCACCATGTCCACAAAGAAAGGCGCTTCGCTGCCGGAAACCGACGACCGGACAATCTTTAGCGGCGTGTGCTTGGCGTCCTGAATATTCTCTTCAGTGATGTATTTGTTCTCGAGCATCTGGGTCAGAACACGGTCGCGTGCCTGCGCTCCGCGTTCCGGATGACGGTCCGCCGAAGAGTAATAATTCGGTGCCCGGATGATACCGGCAAGGTAGGCGAACTCGGCCAGCGAGAGCTGGCGCATATCCTTCCCGAAGTACGCTACGCTCGCTTCGGAAAACCCTCGAATTCCGAAGCTGCCCCGGTTGCCGAGATACACCTCGTTCGCATACAGCTCGAAAATCCTCTGCTTCGAGAAGCGCTGCTCCAGCTCCAGGGAAACCAGCGCTTCCGCAAGCTTCCGCCGCCACGTCCGTTCATTCGAAAGGAAGAACGTCCTTGCGACCTGCATGGTGATGGTGCTGGCACCCTGGTAGTGCTGGCTGCTGTGCCGCACATCGGCCCACGCGGCGCCCACAATGCGGATAAAATCGAACCCTCCGTGCTCGAAGAATCGTTTGTCCTCGGCGGAAAGAATTGCGTCCACGAGCAATACCGGCAAATCGTCATACCGCACCGGCCGCCGCTTTTCCCGCGCGCTGTCGAAAAGATTGGTTATGAGCTCCGGTTCGATTTCCGCGGTGTCCAGTTCCGCGCCGCCCCCAAGCGGCCTGATAGACCGGATGCTTTTCCCTCGAAACTGCACCGCTAGACCATTCTTTCCTCCGAAATAAGAGATCTTCGAGGGGCGGATATCCACCGCACTACCCTGGATCGTAAATTGGCCCAGGGCCTTTTCATCCTGCTGTGGGCGGTATCCCACGCGAGTGAGATAAGCGGTGAGATCCTCCGGCCCCCACGCCTGTCCCGCAGAGATGTGTTCCGGCGCGGAGAAAATCTGCGTGGTGTTCTGAAGGATGTTGCCGGAGAGCCGCGCGTCGATCATGCGCGAATACTTGACGTAGTAGTACGTGAAGATTCCGCCGGCGATTACAAACACGGCGAAGACGATTCCGAGAATTGTCAGGCCGGCTGCCGAAGTGAAAAATCCCTTTTGAACGTGAATACGCAAGCGATGGCTCCCAAGGCTGGATCTTTATTGTCTCGCAAGACCGTGCGCCAGGAAAGGCGGAGTTTCTCAGGGCAAAGGACAAGAGCCAATTGCAGCAACCATGCCTCAGAACAGCGATCTATTCATGCTGGATGGTGAAAAGTGAAGATCCAGATGATAGAAAAACAAATCGATCGGAACCGTGTAGTCCAGCGAAATCTTCACGACTTCGTTCGTGGAGACAACCTTGATATCCTCGCGCTTCGCGGGGATTTCCAGATCCTGCACCACCTTGAAAATGGTATCGCGGATCTGTTCTTCCTTATAACGGTTCACGACCGCAAAGCGCGCTTGTTCCTGCATCTTGTCGCCGAGTTCGTAGTCCGACACGTAAGCAGGCACGATCTTGACGGCCGAGTAGATCGCCAGAAGCAAGATGGCCGTGTAAACGATGGCCTTGAGCTTGCCTTCTCCCTGTTCGCAGCGGCAGCCTGCCCCTGCGCGGCGATTGCGGATGCCAGCAGAGTCCACGAGATTCATCTCCCTGAACCGCCTGTGCTGCAGAGTTTCCGCGATGCAGAACGGCGAAGCGGCTCAACACTCTGTAGCAAAGCTAGCATTCCGGCAGTGGAGTGTCGAGAACTTGGCAAAATCCCTGTTCCCGGAGAGGAACGGGCTAGTAGGCCCGCGCAAAGATTGCGCGCTCGCTGGCGGCCTTGCCGCAATAAACGCAACTACCGGAGCCGCCTGGTTGCTCGAGCGGGATACAGCGCATGGTGGCCCGAGTTTCTTCCTTGATTTTGGCTTCGCATTCGACGCTACCACACCAGAATGATGAGGCAAAGCCATTCTCGACCGCTTTCTTCAGTTCGTCGTAGGTCTTGGCCTCGTGAGTGTTGCTATTGCGGAAGGCCAGTGCCTTGTCGTGAAGCGACCGCTGAATCTCGGCAAGCAGCCGCTCGATGGTCGCGGGCAGGCCGGCCAGCGAGGCGCTGATTTTCCCTTCCCTGCCGGGGCGATCGCGGCGCGCGAGGACTGCAGCTTGCTTCGCGACATCCTTGGGACCAAGCTCCACGCGGAGCGGAACGCCACGCATCTCCCAGTCGTTGAATTTCCAGCCGGGGCTCGTGCCTTCGCGCTCGTCTAGCGTGACGCGGACATCCGCTTTAGCGAGTTCGCCCTTCAGCTTGTGCGCGGCATCCAGGATCGTCTTCTTTTCTTCGTCCGTCTTGAATATCGGAACGATGACGGCCTGATAGGGCGCCAGCTTCGGCGGCAGGATGAGGCCCTGGTCGTCGCCATGGACCATGATGATGGCGCCAATGAACCGCGTGGAAAGTCCCCAGGAAGTGGTCCAGCAATGCTGCAACTGGCCGCTCTGGTCCAGATATTTGACGTCGAACGCTTGGGCGAAATTCTGGCCGAGGAAATGTGAAGTGCCCGATTGCAGCGCTTTGCCATCGCCCATCATCGCTTCGATCGCATAGGTCGACTGCGCGCCGGCAAACTTTTCGGCTTCGGATTTTTTCCCTCGAATCACCGGAATCGCGGCATCGTTTATCGCAAAATCCGCATAAATTTCCAGCATTTGGCGCGTTTCAGCTTCCGCTTCCTCGCGCGTGGCATGGGCCGTATGGCCCTCCTGCCAGTAAAACTCCAGCGTGCGGAGAAAAAGCTTCGTTCTCAATTCCCAACGCACCACGCTGTTCCACTGATTCATCAGTACGGGAAGGTCGCGGTAGGATTGGATCCACTTTGACCACATATGACCGATGATGGTTTCCGACGTGGGACGAATCACCAAAGGCTCGGCGAGCTCTTCGCCCCCGCCAATCGTTACAACGGCCAGCTCGGGCGCAAAGCCTTCGACGTGATGCTTTTCCTTGTCTATGAAACTGCGCGGAATGAGCAGCGGGAACGCTACGTTCTGGTGGCCCGTGGCCTTGAAGCGGCGGTCGAGCGCTTGCTGGATATTTTCCCAGAGGGCCCAGCCGTACGGGCGAACGATCATGCAGCCGCGGACGGGCGCGTAATCGGCGAGCTGCGCCTTGAGGACCAGCTGGTTGTACCACTCGGAGAAATCTTGTGCGCGGGTGGGAAGCTTTTCTTCGGCCATGCGGCGGTTTATCCGTTCCTCTCCGTGGCGAACCCTGGTGCTGAGTAAACTCAGAAGCGTAGCGGAGGCATGAAAGCGTGTCAACGCGGGCATGGGCAAGCAGCGATATTCCGACGGGCCTTGCGGAGGTTTGCGCGGCGCATTACTATCGCAGGCGTTTCAATGGGGCATTTTTGCGCCCGTGCCCGCCCCACGACGTTTTCTGAGGGAGAAGCGAAACGATGAAACGATTCACACTGGTTTCCCTGCTTATTCTCTTCGCCGCGCCTTTTGCGGCCGCGCAGGACTGGGCCAAAGCCGCGCTGGAAAAGTCTGCGCGGCACCGCGAATGGGTCACCGTGAAGCATGACAACCGAGCGGTCGAAACTTTTGTCGTGTATCCGGAATCGAAAGGCAAAACGCCAGTCGTGCTGATCATTCATGAAATTTTTGGCATGACGGATTGGGTGCAGGACCTGGCCGACCAAGTGGCCGCGGCGGGATACATCGTGGTGGCTCCGGACCTCCTTTCGGGAATGGGCCCCAACGGCGGGCGGAGCAGCGACTTTGCGAGTGACAAGACGATGGAAGCGGTGAGCCACCTGAATCCGGACCAAGTGACGGCGGACTTGAATGCCGCGGCGGATTACGCGCTGAAGCTCCCGGCCTCGAACGGGAAGCTTTTTGTGGGCGGCTTCTGCTGGGGCGGCGGGCAAACGTTCCGGTTCGCAACGAACCGAGCCGATCTGGCAGCCGCGTTCGTCTTCTACGGGCCGCCACCGGGCATGGACGCCATGGCGCGGATCAAGGCACCTGTGTATGGATTCTACGCGGGGAACGACGCGCGCATTGGCGCCACGATTCCGGATACCGTCGCGCAGATGAAAGCCGCTGGAAAGGCATACGATCCGGTGACGTATGAGGGTGCTGGACATGGCTTCATGCGCACGGGAGAGGCTCCGGATGCGAGTGAAGCCAATAAGAAAGCACGGGCGGACGCGTGGGCGCGCTGGAAGGCATTGCTGAGCGGCTAAGGAGCGCGACTCGTGAGAGGTCCAAAGTTGAAAGTTGAAAGTTAAAGTGAAGAGAAAGAGAGCCCCGTTAGCCTAGGCTTGGAGTTTGCCTGACATTCCTCATAGGCAGTCAACTCCTGCGTTCCAGAGTGTGAAGCGGCTTCAAGTTGTCCTTGAAGAAATTTGGTTAGAGAAACCAGTATTACCCGACATTTTTTAGAAAGTGTGCGCAAGTCGCTTGAGACAAAGGGGTAAGGCTTCGCTCTTTGTGCAGAGAGCGCGCAAGAGAGCAAAGGAGCGTGATCGGTGGCGGCAGAGTTAAAGTAATACTTCAGGATTTTGGCTCGATGGACCCCCATACACCCCCCACCAGATGCATGAATATCAAAAGAAAGGAGTTGCGCGAAGGGCAATTTGTAAGCGCAAGAAAGAAAATAACTTAAATGTGGACTGACAGTGCAAATACGAGGTCTTTGCGCGGAAGCCCATGGGCAAGAACGTAATGAATCGAGCGGAAGGGTGGGCTTTTGTATGGCAAACACGCGGAATGATAGCACGGAATAGGGCGGCCTGTCTAGTTAAAAGTTACGGTACTAGATAGCTATTCGAATTGAAGCAGGAAGAACCCCCAAGATATTGCAGCCCTGCAAGGCAGAAGTCCGGTTTCAGCAGGGAGCGAACTGGTGAACGGGGGAAGCAGACCACTCGCCGCGGCGACTTACCCGAGAAGCAGCGACGATGTGACTCAGGCTCAGCGGTGAACGGTGAGGCTGATGGTCGTCGTATGCGTCAGGGCACCGGACTTGCCGGTAACGGTGACGATGAAAGTTCCCAGGCTTGCCCGCTTGCCAGCCGTGAAAGTCAAGGTGCTGGTGGAAGTCGTGGGATTCGCGCTGAAGGACGCCGACACGCGGCTGGGCAGACCGGAGGCGGACAAACTGACGCTGCCGTTGAAGCCGTTCGACGGAGTGATGGTTATGGCGGCCGTGCCTTGGGTCCCACGCCCGATACTCAAGCTGCTGGGCGACGCCGATAGAGAGAAGTTCGGCGCCGCGTTCACGGTGAGGGAAATGGTGGTCGAGTTGGTCAAGTTGCCCGACGCGCCGGTAATGGTCACGGTAAACGTCCCTGTGGCGGCGGTGATACTCGCTGTCAGCGTCAATGTGCTCGTCCCCGTCGTGCTGCTAGGGCTGAAGGAGGCGGTCACGCCGCCCGGGAGACCCGAAGCGGACAAGCTGACGCTGGCGTTAAAGCCGTTGAGCGGATTGACCGTGATGGTGCTGGCGCTGCTGGCTCCCTGTGTGATGCTCAACGAACCGGGTGATGCCGTAAGGGTGTAGTTTCCTGCCGGGGCCACCGTGAGATTAATCGTGGTCTGGCTCGTCAAGCTGCCCGAGGTGCCTGCGATGGTTACCGTGACAGTGCCGATGGCCGCGGTGGCGGATGCCGTGAGCGTCAGTGCGGTCGAGGCCGGGTCGGGGTTGGAACCGAAGAAAGCATTGACGCCGTTGGGCAGGCCGGTAGCAGAGAAGCTGACGCTGCCGTTGAAGCCGTTCTGCGGAGTGACGTTGATGATGCTCCCACCGCTGGTTCCCTGTGTGATCGTCAGGCTGGCTGGCGAGGCAGAGAGGGTGAAGCTCGGTTTTGGCGAGGGGGCCGGCCAATTGTTCACGAGGTTGGCGGCGTTGACGGTGCCAATGCCGGTGGCGAAGTCCCAACCTGTGGAAGTGCCGTAAGCAGGGCTGAACGCACTATCGGAGGTGGATAGCACGCCTATCGAGCCATCCGCCAGGAAGCAGTTGGGTCCTACGCAGTCCACATCCATGTCACCAGAAGTCACGTCGTAGAAAATGCAGGTAGCAGCCACGGCGTTGCCATTATCCGAATTACATGAGCTGCTGCCGCTCGAACCGTATTCCGCAGCGGCGAGCTGGTAATAGACGGGAGCGGGATTTCCCTGGGGCCCTCCTGCTTTCTGGTTAATGAGCGCCTGGATGCCTGCCAGGATGGGCGAGGCGAAAGAGGTGCCGCCTGCACCGGACCAGGCACTGGGGTCGGAGCCGCAGGCAGCCCCGCCATTCTTAGTATCCGACCAACAAAAGATGTAGTAGTGGCTCCAGAGACCGTCGGCGGCGAAGAGGGAGACGTCCGGAGTGTCGCGCACGCCATCGTTGGGATTGCCGAGGATGGATTGCCAGGAAGGCTTGGGCCAGCCCTGGCAAGTTCCACTCACGACGCCGCTAGTCGAGGGGGTCCCCGTGGCGCAGCCGCTCGGACCGCCACCGCCCGCGACGGTGGTTTGGAAGAACGGACCGAAGAAGGGGTCGTTGCAAAGGCTGAATGCGCCGTAGGTTGGGCCAAACCCCAAGTAGGCGGAAAGCAACTGGCCGGCGCAGGAGTCGTTCCAGGGGATTTCCGGAACATAAGAAATGGCGGAACCGAAAGCTGGCGTGTTCGTGGAGTTCCAGAAAGTCGCGTTAGTACCAGAGAAGGTGTCGCTGAAGTCCGTTCCACCGACAGCGACATTGAACGGAGTGGAGGCGAAGGCGTTGACTCCGATGCCGTGAGTCGCTTCGGCAACGCTGTTGTCACAGCCTGCCGCGCCGCTATCGCCGGCGGCAACGAAAACGGAGACGCCTTCGGTCACCGCCTGCTGATAAGCAGAGTTGTAAGCGGCGTTGGCCGCCGCCCCGTTGACGGTTTCGCATTGGCCGTAGCTGATGCTCATGATGGCCGGTGGCGGCGTGGCGGCGTTAATCAGGTTCTGGATGGCGATCAGGCCGCCGAAGGTGGTGGAGGTGTCCGCGCAGGCGGCCATCTCTATCGCGGCACTGGGTGCGGCGGCGCTGGCCCATTCCGCATCAAGGATCGCTTCCGCGTCGTTGGGCGCGAAGACGCCGGGAGCGCCGCAATTGTTGGTGGGCTGAGACCCAGGTGCGGGCGGGTGAACTTGCGTGAAGGAAGCGGAGGGATAGCCCGAGAGGCCGAGAGTCTGGCGGAAGGTGCTCCAGTCCGAAGCGCTGAAGACGTCTGTGTCTTCAATTAGCACGATGGTCTGGCCTTGGCCGGAAATGCCCGCGCTGAAGAGTGGATTCAGATTGTAAATGGTGGCCAGGTCCGCAGGCACGACCGCGTAGTTGGCTCCGCCCAGGAAGTCCGTGAAGGTGAATTCAGGACGCGGCTTGCGCATTTGATGCATGGCGCGTGGCCGGAAGTCGTGCAGGGAAACCACACCGGACACGACGGAAGCGAGGGCAGCAGGAATCCGGGGATCGCTGATGTTGGCGATGTGCTTTTCGCCACTGACTTCCAAGTGATGGATCTCCGTTTGGAAGGCTTTGCGCACCTGTCCGGCGGTGCCGGAAAAATCAATCAGCATGCCGCTGGGATAAACCACGTTGATCTTGAAGCCATACGACTCGAGCCAGGCAGTGATGATGCCCAGGTCTTGCTGGGATAAGCCGAACCTTTCGCCGAATTCCTGCGCGGTGATCCAATGATGGAAATTGGGCGAGCCCACGGCGTGGAGATCATCAATGAATGTCTGCAGGGCCTGCTCCTGCTCGGGAGAGCGTTTGAGTTGGAGCAGCATGTGCTCCATCGGGAAACCGATGACGACTGCCCCACGATCGTTCTCCGCTTTGGCCTCAGGACGTGTATTGCCCTCGAGCACGATCCGCTGTGTTTCATCACTGCTCAGCGTGATTCTCGGCCGAGCATGAAGGCCGGATTCGCCTTGCGCGCTCGCGGGAGGGACGATGAAGAGAGCGGCGAAAGCGGTAACGAAGAAAGACCCCAGTTTGCGAACCATGGGTCTCCTTTCTTATGGGTAAATCCTGCCCCCGCGCGGCGAAAAGATTTGGATCCGGGCAGTCAAGGACCCACGCCGGAAGAATTCCGGTGGAAAGGCCGAAGGATCGGTCTTCATAGCCGGAAACTCCCGAGAGGAAGTGTTTCTTCCCCGTAGTGCCACGAACGAGTAGTGGAGCTTCTAATGGATAAATCTAATAGCTGAATAGGAAGCGGAAAACAACGGCCGGAAGTACAGTTTTGGGACAGCGGGCCGCGCTGCCCAGCAATTGCTGGGACTCTGGCACCGCACTAAGAAACTTTTTCTTCCGCGTAGGCGACGAATTCCTCGTAGGGACCCTTGAAGTCCTCGATCTGGCCACCGTGGAAATGCCAGATGCGGGTGGCGACTTCGTCGATGACGTCGTGGTCGTGGGTGACGAGCAACACGGTGCCGTCGTAGCGCTGGAGCGCGATGTTCAGGGCGTTGATGGATTCAAGATCGAGGTGGTTGGTGGGCTCGTCGAGGACCAGGAAGTTCGGCTTCTGCAGCATCAGCCGGCAGAAAATCAATCGCGCCGATTCGCCCCCGGAAAGCGCCTGCGTGGGCTTCAGGGCCTCTTCGCCGCTGAAGAGCATCTGCCCGAGGAGGCCACGAAGCTCCTGCTGCGAGGCGGCAGGGTCAAATTGCCAGAGCCACTCGATCGCGGTCATGCCATGGGTGATGGATTCGCCGTGATCTTGGGCGAAGTAGCCGACGGCCACTTCGTGTCCCCAGCGCACTTCGCCGGCAGTGATGGGAAAGTGCTTGTCTGGGTCATCGATGAAGCCGGGGGCGTTGCGGACCAAAGATTTCAGCAGGGTGGTCTTGCCGACGCCGTTGCGACCCATGAGAGCAATCTTTTCGCCGCGCACGACGTTCGCGGAAAAGCGCGGAATCACTTTCAATCCATCGTAGGACTTTTCGACGCTGCGGATTTCCAGCGGGTGGCGGCCGGAATTGCGCTTCATTGCAAACTTGATGTAGGGGCGCTGGATGTTGCTCCTGGCCAGCTCGGAAGTTTGCAAGCGCTCGACTTCTTTTTTGCGGGAAGTGGCCTGGGCGGAGCGGGTGCCGGCGGAAAAGCGCGCGATGAACTCCTGCAACTGGGCGATTTTCTTTTCGCGATTGGCGTTCTCAGCTTCGATGCGCGCGCGAATCTGTGTTTTGGCGACGATCATGTCGTCGTAGCCGCCCGTGTACATGATAATCGTCTCGTAGTCGATGTCCGCGGTGTGCGTGCAGACGCTGTTCAGGAAGTGGCGGTCGTGAGAGATGACG
>Ga0209701_10003354_pt1 | contig 10495 bp, 4 predicted proteins | sample CZO8metaG_4_FD_188356 | JGI IMG/M metagenome (GOLD analysis project Ga0209701, IMG submission 188356) | Vadose zone soil microbial communities from the Eel River Critical Zone Observatory, Northern California, USA - CZOApr15con2H3.8 metaG... | ecosystem: Environmental > Terrestrial > Soil >...
CACCGACCAGGTGCGCAACATCGCCAAGGTCACCACCGCGGTCGCGAACGGCGACCTCTCGCAGAAGATCACCGTCGACGTGCGCGGCGAGGTGCTGGCCCTCAAGAACACCATCAACACCATGGTGGACCAGCTGCGCAGCTTCGCCTCGGAAGTCACCCGCGTGGCCAAGCAGGTCGGCACCGAGGGCAAGCTGGGCGCCCAGGCCGAGGTGCCCGGGGTCGCCGGCGTGTGGGAGGACCTGACCGACAACGTGAACGTGCTGGCGGGGAACCTGACCGACCAGGTGCGCAACATCGCCAAGGTCACCACCGCGGTCGCCAACGGCGACCTCTCGCAGAAGATCACCGTCGACGTGCGCGGCGAGGTGCTGGCGCTCAAGGACACCATCAACACCATGGTCGACCAGCTGCGCAGCTTCGCCTCGGAAGTGACCCGCGTGGCCCGCGAGGTGGGCACCGAGGGACGCCTGGGCGGGCAGGCCGACGTGCGCGGCGTCAGCGGGGTCTGGAAGGACCTCACCGACAACGTGAACTTCATGGCCGCCAACCTGACCGGCCAGGTGCGCAACATCGCGCTGGTCACCACGGCGGTCGCGAACGGCGACCTGTCCAAGAAGATCACCGTCGACGTGAAGGGCGAGATCCTGGAGCTGAAGAACACCATCAACGTGATGGTCGATCAGCTGAACTCCTTCGCCTCGGAAGTGACCCGCGTGGCCCGCGAGGTGGGCACGGAGGGCAAGCTAGGCGGCCAGGCCGACGTGCCCGGCGTCGCCGGCGTGTGGAAGAACCTGACCGACAACGTGAACTTCATGGCGCGCAACCTGACCACCCAGGTGCGCGGCATCTCGCGCGTGGTGACCGCCGTCGCGAATGGCGACCTCACCCAGAAGCTCCTGGTCGACGCGAAGGGCGAAGTGGCGGCGCTCGCCGAGACCATCAACAACATGACCGACACGCTCGGCACCTTCGCGGACCAGGTCTCCACCGTGGCGCGCGAGGTGGGCATCGAGGGCAAGCTGGGCGGCCAGGCCAAGGTCCCCAACGCGACCGGCACCTGGCGGCAGCTCACCGACAACGTCAACCAGCTGGCCGCCTCGCTGACCACGCAGATCCGCGCCATCAGCGAGGTCGCCACCGCGGTGACCAAGGGCGACCTGACCCGCAGCATCACGGTCGGGGCGGAAGGCGAGGTGGCGAAGCTCAAGGACAACATCAACCAGATGATCGTCAACCTGCGTGAGACCACGCAGAAGAACCAGGAGCAGGACTGGCTCAAGACGAACCTGGCCAAGTTCAGCTCGATGATGCAGGGGCAGAAGAACCTGGACACCGTGTCCCGGCTGATCATGAGCCAGCTGACGCCGCTGGTGTCCGCGCACCACGGCGCGTTCTTCATGATGGACCAGGAAGGCGACGGGCCGGTCCTCAAGCTGGTCGCCACCTACGCCTACAAGGAGCGCAAGAGCGTCTCCAACCGCTTCCGCCCGGGCGAGGGCCTGGTCGGGCAGTGCGCGCTGGAGAAGAAGACCATCCTGCTCACCAAGGTCCCGGCCGACTACATCCAGATCAGCTCGGGGCTGGGCGAGTCGCCGCCGCTCAACATCATCGTCCTGCCGGTGCTCTTCGAGGGCGAGGTGAAGGCAGTGATCGAGCTGGCGTCGTTCAACACATTCAGCGCCATCCACCAGATCTTCCTCGACCAGCTCACCGAGTCGATCGGCGTGGTGCTGAACATGATCGGCGCCAACATGCGCACCGAGCAACTGCTCCAGCAGTCGCAGGGCCTCACCCAGGAGCTGCAGAGCCAGTCGCAGGAGCTGACCGTCCAGCAGGAGGAGCTCAAGCGCACCAACGCCGCGCTGGAGAAGCAGGCGGTGGAGCTGGAGGAGAAGGCCAAGCAGCTCGAGGAGCAGAACCAGAGCATCGAGATCAAGAACCGCGAGGTGGAGATGGCCCGCGCCTCGCTGGAGGAGAAGGCGGAACAGCTGCAGCTCATCTCCACGTACAAGAGCGAGTTCCTCGCCAACATGAGCCACGAGCTGCGCACGCCGCTCAATTCGCTGCTCATCCTCGCCAAGCTGCTGGCCGACAACAAGGAGTCGAACCTCTCCGAGAAGCAGGTGGAGTACGCCAAGACCATCTACGCCTCGGGCGGCGACCTGCTTTCCCTGATCAACGAGATCCTCGACCTCTCCAGGGTGGAGGCCGGCAAGATGCAGATCGAGCCGCGCGACATCGCGCTGGTCGATCTCAAGGAGTTCGTCGACCGCAACTTCCGCCCGGTGGCGGAGCAGAAAAACCTCGAGTTCTCCGTCGAGCTGGACGGCTCGCTGCCGACCCACGTGCGCACCGATCCACAGCGCCTGCAACAGGTCCTCAAGAACCTGCTCGCCAACGCCTTCAAGTTCACCGAGCAGGGCAGCGTGCAACTGCGCATCCACGCCGTGCAGGACCGCCGCGGGCTGGACAACGACGCGCTCCACCGCGCCGGGGGGGTGATCGCCTTCTCGGCGATCGACACCGGCATCGGCATCCCGCGCAACAAGCAGAAGATCATCTTCGAGGCCTTCCAGCAGGCGGACGGGACCACCAGCCGCAAGTACGGCGGCACCGGCCTGGGCCTCTCCATCAGCCGCGAGATCACCCGCCTGCTGGGCGGAGAGATCCACGTGCAGAGCGAGCCCGGCCAGGGATCCTCGTTCACCATCTTCCTGCCGGACCGCTATCTGGGTCCGGAGGAGGGCGCCGGCGAGGAAGAGGCGGCGGCCCCCGAGCAGCTCCCGCCGCGGCGCCTCGACCAGCCGCGCTCGCCGGCGCCTGGGCGCCCGTTGGACGCGCTGGTGCCCACGCCGGCGGTGCAGCCCGAGGCGCTCGCGCCGAAGCCGGTCGACGACGACCGCGAGCACCTGCGCGAAGGCGACCGCGTGCTCCTCATCATCGAGGACGACGTGAAGTTCGCCCGCATCATGGTGGGCATGGCGCGCGAGAGGGGCTTCAAGGCGGTGGTGGCGACGCGCGGCGACACCGGCCTCGCGCTGGCGAACGAGCTGCAGCCGACCGCCATCACCCTGGACATCCAGCTGCCGGTGGTGGACGGCTGGAGCATCCTCGATCGCCTGAAGCGCAACCCCCGGACCCGGCACATTCCGGTGCACGTCATCTCCATCGTGGAGAAGAGCAAGAAGGGCGCCGCGATGGGAGCGTTCGCCTACCTGGAGAAGCCGGTCAGCAAGGACGCGCTGGCGGGCGCGTTCACCCACATCCAGACCTTCCTGGACAAGAAGGTGAAGCGCCTCCTGCTCGTCGAGGACGACGCCAACGACGCCAGGAGCATCAACGAGCTGGTGGGCGAGGGCGACGACGTGGCCGTCACCGTGGTCTCCACCGGCGAGGCGGCGCTGCAGGAGCTGGAATCGGGCGAGTTCGAGTGCGTGGTGCTCGACCTGATGCTGGGCGACGTCGACGGCACCAAGCTGCTCGAGCAGATCAAGACGCAGCCGCGCTTCCGCGACCTGCCGGTGATCGTCTACACCGGCAAGGAGCTGTCCAAGAAGGAGGAGCTGCGGCTGAAGAAGTTCGCCGAGTCGGTCATCCTCAAATCGGGCGCCGCCTCGCCGGAGAAGCTGCTCAGCGACACGGCCATCTTCCTGCACCGGATCGACGAGAAGATGCCCGAGCGGACCCGCCAGATCCTGCAGCAATCGCGGGCGGAGGAAGAGTCGCTCGCCGGCAAGAAGGTGCTGGTGGTCGACGACGACGTGCGCAACATCTTCGCGCTCACCAGCGTGCTCGAGAGCCACGGGCTCGAGGTGCTCTACGCGGAGAACGGCAAGGACGGCATCGCCGCCCTGGAGCGCAACCCCGACGTGGACCTGGTGCTGTTGGACGTCATGATGCCGGAGATGGACGGCTACGAGACCATGAAGGCGATCCGCAAGGACCCGGCCTACAAGGCGCTGCCGATCATCGCCATCACCGCCAAGGCCCTCAAGGAGGATCGGGACAAGTGCATCGTCGCGGGCGCGTCGGACTACCTTCCCAAGCCGGTCGATACCGACACGCTCCTGCAGCTCATCCGCCTGTGGGCGCGCTGAAAACGGAGCACTAGCTTCCTTCGATGGCGGTCCAGCGCACCAAGCCCTCGCCTGCCCAGCCGCGTCCGGCGGCCGACCCGGAACTGCGCGCGCGCATCCTGATGGTCGACGACCATCAGCCGAACTTGCTGGCGCTGGAAGCGATCCTGGCGCCGCTGGGTGAGGAGCTGGTGGGCGTCACCTCCGGGGAGGACGCGCTCCGCCAGCTCCTCGAGGGAGAGTTCGCGCTCATCCTCATGGACGTGCAGATGCCCGGGATGGACGGCATCGAGACCGCCGCGGTGATCAAGCAGCGGGAGCGGAACCGGTCGACCCCGATCATCTTCCTCACGGCGATCGCCAAGGATCCCTCGTTCATCTTCAAGGGGTACTCGCAGGGCGCGGTCGACTACCTGCTCAAGCCGTTCGATCCCGAGATCCTGCGCACCAAGGTCTCCGTCTTCGTCGACCTCTGGCGGCGCGGCGAGCTGATCAAGCGCCAGGCGGCGATGCTGCGCGTGCAGGAGCTGCGCGAGCTGGAACGCCGCAGCGAGGTGCGCTTCCATGGTCTCACCGACTCGATGCCGCAGTGCGTGTGGGCGGCCCGGCGGGACGGGGAGATCCATTACTGCAACCGCGTCTGGCGGGAGTACGCCGGACCCGAGGCGGGGCCCTCGTTCTTCGGCGGCGTCCCCCTGGACGAGCTGCCCGCGGTCCAGGCGGCCTGGACGGCGGCGATCCGCGGCGGCCGAGGCCTGGAGCGCGAGCAGCGGCTGCGCCGCCACGACGGCGAGCTGCGTTGGCACCTGTGCCGGGTGGTCGCCGAGCGCGACGAGCACGGCGCCATCGTCGGCTGGATCGCCACCGCGACCGACATCGACCACCAGAAGCGCGTCGAGGAGGCGCACGCGGCGCTGCTCCTGCGCGAGCAGGAGGCCCGAGCGCAGCTCGAGGAGGCCAACCGCTCGAAGGACGAGTTCCTCGCCACCGTCTCGCACGAGCTGCGCACGCCGCTCAACGCGATCCTCGGCTGGACCCGCATGCTCCGCACCGGCGCGGTGCACGGCGACGAGAAGCTCCAGCGGGTGCTGGAGACCATCGAACGGAACGCGCGGGCGCAGACGCAGCTGGTGGAGGACATCCTCGACGTCTCGCGCATCATCGCGGGCAAGCTGCGCGTCCAGGTGCGCCACATCGATCTCCGCGGCGTCATCCTGGCCGCCATTGACGCCGTCCGGCCCGCGGCCGAGGCCAAGCAGGTCGAGCTGGCCCTCGATCTGCGCGACGAGGCGAGCGACTTCCACGGCGATCCGCACCGCCTCCAGCAGGTGGTCTGGAACCTGCTCTCCAACGCCATCAAGTTCACCCCGGGCAGGGGCAGGGTGGTGGTCGAGCTGCGCCGCTCGAACGGCCACGTCGAGATCGCGGTGAGCGACACCGGCGTCGGGATCGCGCGCGATTTCCTGCCTCACGTCTTCGACCGGTTCCGCCAGGCCGACAGCTCGAGCACGCGCATGCAGGGAGGGCTGGGTCTGGGGCTCGCCATCGTGCGCCACCTGGTCGAGGTGCACGGCGGCATGGTCCGGGCGGAGAGCGAGGGCGAAGGGAAGGGCGCGCGGTTCACCGTCCGGCTGCCGGTGCGCCAGGTGCAACCGCAGCCGCAGGAGACCGCGGCGCTCAACGGGAACGGCGCCCACCCCGAGCCGGTGCCGCAGGTCGAGCCGACTGCGCTGGCCGGCGTGCGCGTCCTGGTGGTGGACGACGACGCGGACGCGCGGGAGCTGGTCCGCGTCATGCTCGGCAACTACGGCGCAGAGGTGATCTTGGCGGCATCGGCGGACGAGGCGCTGGAGCTGATCTCCCGGCAGCCGCCCGACGTCCTGGTGAGCGACATCGGGCTTCCCGGCGACGACGGATACGCGCTCCTCCGCCAGGTGCGCGGACTGCCGCAGACCGCTCGGCTCCCGGCCCTGGCGCTGACCGCGTACGCGAGCAGCGCCGATCACCGCCGCGCCCTCGACGCGGGGTTCCAGAGGCACGTACCGAAGCCGGTCGAGCCGGCGGAGCTGGCCGGCGTCGTCGCGTCGGTCGTCGCCGAAGCCCGCGCCCGCGCGGCCGGGAGCACGTCTTCCGCCGCGCCCGGCGGGTCGCCGCTCCTCTCGCTCGCCGCGGCGTCGCACGCCTGACCGCCGCCTCCGAGCCAGGTCAGCCGATGGGAACTCGTAAACGCGCGGTGGATTCCGTCGGCTGTTCGATACTTCACTGCGAGTGCGGGGCCTTGGGCGCGCGCTCGTCGTTAGTGTGGCATGTGCCATATCGCGTCCAGTTGCGATGCGCGGTGGGATCCGTGCCGGCGGCCACGCTCGGCCGTCTGCGGGTCCGCTTGCGCGAGATCGGTCACACCCTCTCCGCCGTATCGTCCTCGAGCGCTTTCTGGACGTCGATGACCGAGAGCCCGCTCTTCGTCGACGTGGAGGGCTGGCGCTTCAAGTACGCGATCGACCGGAAGTCGCAAGTCCTGTCCGTGCTGGAGGTGAGCCGCGTCTCCGACGCGCCCGCGGCCTACGAGCGCGCGAAGGCAGACCGGAACCGGTACTGAACGACAGACCAGACGGGTGGCTCGTTCGCTACGAGCTGGACCTCGAGCCTCAGCGCATCACGGTCCTCGCGGTCGAGCCTCGCGACGCGCCCGGAGCTCCGGATGGGGACGGACCGCCCTCGAGCCCCTGAGGCGCCGGGCCCTTGACGGCGGGGGCGTTCCCTGGTTCTCAGCGCCGGTGGATCGCGCATGAAGCTTCGCACGGTGGAGCTCCCTCCCCAGCAACCCGGGCTGGCCCGGACTCTGGTCCTGCTGCACGGATTCGGCGCGGACGAACACGACCTGTTGCCCGTCGGGCACGAGCTGGACCCGCGCCTGCGCGTCGTCAGCCTGCAGGCGCCGATCGCGCTCGACTTCGGCGGCCGCGCCTGGTTCAACCTGCAGCAGACCCCGCAAGGGTTCGCCTTCGATCCCGCCGAGGTGGCGGAGGCCGCGCGGCTGGCGCTGGAGGCGGTGGAGGAGATCGCCCGGCGCAGCCCGCGTCCGCTGCTGTGCGGCTTCAGCCAGGGCGCCGGGATGGCGCTGTCGGTCGCGCTGGCGCGCCCGGACCTCACCTCGGGCGTGCTCGCCCTCTCTAGCGTGCCGCCGCGGGGGCAGCAGCCGGCCGAGCCCGGCGCGCTGCGCGGCCTGCCGGCGTTCGTCGCGCACGGGCTCCACGACCCGTTGATCCCCGTCGAGGTCGGCCGCGCCACCCGCGACCTCCTCCGGCAGCTCGGCGCCGACGTGACCTACCGCGAATACCCGATGGGCCACATGGTGATCCCCGCCGAAATCTCCGACGCCCGCACCTGGCTCTCCGCGATGCTGGGCTAGAAGAACAACGCGGAGGCGCTGAGGCGCGGAGAATCGCTTTTGGAAAAAAAACCTCCGCGTCTCCGCGCCTCCGCGTTCGTTTTTTGTCCAACGGAAATGCCGGAGGCGCCCCTGCGTTGACGGCTTGGCTGGAGGGGGAGGTGGCGGGCGGCCCGTGTACGTGCGGTCCGAGCTTGCGCCGGGGGGGAGTGGGGAGTAGGAGAGCCGTTCCCTCGGGAAGGAGGACGCACGTGCTCCGCCGTGTCCTGGTCTTCGCCGCCGCGCTTTGCGCGCTGCCGGCCTTCGCCAAAGATCCCGAGCTGAAGTTCGAGAATTACCGGCTGCCCAATGGGCTCACGGTCATCCTCAGCGAGGACCACCGCCTCCCGCAGATCTCGGTGAACGTCTGGTATCACGTCGGCGCCGCCAACCAGACGCCCGGCCGGAGCGGGTTCGCCCACCTGTTCGAGCACATGATGTTCTCGGGCACCAAGCACGCGAAGGACCCCGACGCCATCCTCGAGCAGATCGGGGCCTCGGGCATGAACGGCTCGACCAGCTTCGACCGCACCAACTACTACGAGACCGTCCCCTCCAACGAGCTGCCCACCGCCATCTGGCTGGAGAGCGAGCGCATGGGGTTCCTCCTCCCCACGCTCGACGAGCAGAAGCTGAAGATCCAGCGCGACGTGGTGACCAACGAGCGGCATCAGCGCATCGACAACGTGCCCTACGGCCCCACGCAGCAGCGCCTGTGCGACCTGCTCTATCCCCGGCCGCACCCCTATTACGAGTGCGTCATCGGCGACATCCAGGAGATCCAGTCCGCCTCGCTCGACGACGTGCGCGACTTCTTCCGCCGCTACTACGGCCCGAATAACGCTTCCCTGGTGCTGGTCGGCGATTTCGATGCGGCCACCGCCAAGGGGCTGATCGAAAAGTACTTCGCCGACATCCCTCACGGCCCCGAGGTGAAGAAGCCGGACGCCAAGGTGCCGCCCATCTCCTCGGTGGTGAAGGAGACGCTGCAGGACCGGCTGGCGCAGCTGCCCCGGTTCCAGCTGGTCTGGAACGGGCTCAAGCCGTTCGACGACGACGAGCCCGCCGGAGACGTGCTCAGCGAGGTGCTCGCCGGTGGCAAGACATCGCGCCTCTACCAGCTGCTCATCCTCGAGAAGCAAGTGGCGAGCAACGTCGACGCGAGCAACCCGGTGCTGGGCCTGGGCGGCTGGATCCAGGTCGGCGCCACCGCCCGGCCCGGCCACACCCCCGACGAGCTGCGCGATCTCTTGCAGCAGTCGATCGACGAGGTGAAGCGGAGCGGCGTCGGCCCGGAGGAAGTCGAGCGCGCCAAGCTCAAGATCGTCGCCGGCCAGATCCGCTCGATCGAGCGCGGCAGCGCGCGCGCGGATCTGCTCAACACCTACGAGATGTGGCTGGGCGACCCCGGGTACCTCCCCCGCGATCTGGCCCGGTACCGGGCGGTGACGCCGCAGGCCGTGCAAGCGTTCGCGCGCAAATACCTCCCGGACGACCGGCGCCTGGAGCTGACCACGGTCCCGGCCGGCAAGCGCACCGCGAGCGCCCCCTGAGGACACGGCCATGACGACCCCCCGGATTGCCGCGCTCCTCCTCGCCGCGCTCGCGTCGTGCTCGCACGAGCAGCCGAAGCCCACGCCGGCCTCGACTCCGGCGGCGAGCTCCGCCGCGGCCGCGGCCACGACCTCGAACCCGACCACCGCTTCGAAACCGACCACCACCCAGTCGGGTCCTCCGCTCTACACCGCGCAGGAAACCCCCGACGCTCCGTTCCGGGCCGAGAAGCCGCCGCCGCTCCCGGGGCAGCTCCACTTCGAGGCCCCGGTGCCGGTCGAGCGCAAGCTGCGGAACGGCGCCCGCGTGCTGGTCAGTGAGCTGCACTCCGTGCCCATCGTCTCCATCGACGTCCTCTTCGCCACCGGCGTCAACGGCGAGCCGCCGGGCAAGGTTGGGCTGGCTGGGTTCGTGGCCAGCATGGTCACCGAGGGCACCCGGACGCGCACCACCACGCAGCTCGCCGCCGAGCTGGACGAGCAGGCCATCGAGCTGGCCGCCGCCGCCGGCAACGAGACCAGCCGCGTGCGGGTGAACACGCTCAAGGAGTCGCTGCCCAAGTCGATCGAGCTGCTCGGAGACGTGCTGCAGAACCCGGCCTTCCGGCCCGCCGACGTGGACCGCATCCGCAAGCTGAAGCTCGCGGGGCTCGCGCAGAAGCAAGGGAGCCCGGGCGCGCTGGCGGCGGACGAGGCGGCCAAGCTCCTCTACGGCGAGAAGCATCCCTGGGGCCAGCCGGCGGGCGGCACGCCGGAGACCGTGGAGTCGATCACCGTCGACGACCTGCGCCGGTTCCGGGAGAGCTGGTACCGCCCGAACAACGCGCTCATCTCCGTGGCCGGCGACGTCACCGCCGACGAGATCGTGAAGCTCCTCGACCAGCGCCTCGCCGGCTGGAAGAAGGCGCGGTTGCGGAAGCTCGCGCTTCCGCCGTTCCCGCCTCTCGACCACCGCTTCATCGACGCCGTCGACAAGCCGGGCACCACGCAGTCGCAGGTGTGGGTGGTGGGGCGGCTGTTCGAGGCCCGCCACCCGGACCGCCTGCCCATGCTGGTCGCGAACGAGGTCCTGGGCGGGCTCTTCACCAGCCGGCTGAACATGAACCTGCGCGAGCAGCACGGGTACAGCTACGGCGTGTTCAGCAACGTGCAGCTCAGCCGCTCCTACGGGGCCTTCCTCGCCGCCGGCGGCATCCTCGCCCAGCACACGGCGGAGGCGGTGCGCGAGTACGAGAAGGAGCTGGAGCGGTTCGCCACGGAAGGACCCACCGATCCCGAGCTGGCCAAGGCCAAGGAGACGCTGGTCCGCGGCCTGCCCGCGGCGCTGGAGACGAACGACGCGGTCGCGTCCGCGCTCGCCACCACCGTCTTCAACGGGCTGCCGCGCGATCACTACCGGACCGTCGCCGGGCGGATCGAGAAGATCACCCGGGG
>Ga0209701_10003355_pt1 | contig 10488 bp, 10 predicted proteins | sample CZO8metaG_4_FD_188356 | JGI IMG/M metagenome (GOLD analysis project Ga0209701, IMG submission 188356) | Vadose zone soil microbial communities from the Eel River Critical Zone Observatory, Northern California, USA - CZOApr15con2H3.8 metaG... | ecosystem: Environmental > Terrestrial > Soil >...
TCCCGCTTCCGGAGTTCCTCGAGCATCGCGCGGTGTTCCGCGTACACGCGGGGCAAGTATGCCCGAGCCAGCATCAAGCCTACATGGCCGACAAGAGAACCGGCGCGCTCATGGAGAGCCCCCGCGGCCGAGAGGACGACGATGCGCCTCACCCCGTGCCTCTCCATCGCGTCGAGGATGTGACGGATCCCTTGCGGGAGGACCTGCGGCGATCCTCGTCGGGTCGCGGTTCCGAGGGCGACGAGGACGGCCTGCTGACCCGCGACCGCGCGGTCGACCGCGGTGGAATCGAGGACGTCCCCCTGAGCGATTCGCACCGAATCACGTGCGGCGTTGAGGCGGGCGGGGTCGCGCACGAAGGCCGTGACGACATGACCGTTGGCGACAGCCCGCTCCGTCAGGAGGCGACCTGTCTGACCGGTAGCCCCAAAGATAACGACGTTCATGATTCGCCTCCGGTCCGTCCATGGCAGGATCCTCGAAAGAAGTTGCTGGCATCTCGGGAGTCAGGAGCCTTCATCCCTCCGCCGTGCGATCCGCCTCGGGCACCATAGCAGATCCGGCTCCCAGATCGGCCTCAACGGCCCGAAGGACGTGTGCTCCGAAGTCCTTCGCTGGCTCCGGAAGGCCTACGAGGAGAACCGATAGGCCGATTCCGCGGGCGCGCTACCAAGGTATGGGTCTGCCATCGCGGTAGAAGCCGCCCGTCGAATCCTCCGCGAGCTTCACGCCGAGGACGATCGACCGAGCGCCGACGGGAACGCTCCGGGTCGCGCCGCGGCCTCCCATGTCGGTGCGGACCCATCCCGGACACACCGCGTTGACGCGAATGTTCCGCGGCGAGAGGTCCCGGGCGAGAATCCGAGTGAGGGCGTTGAGCGCGACCTTCGACACCGAATACGCGGACGGCCAGCCGGCAGACTTGGCTTCTCCGGCCTCGAGGGAGGCGAGGTACGAGGACACGAGCGCGTCGAGCGCGGGCCGCGTGAGGGACGGTTCCGCGAACTGGGGGCGGAGCGCACGACCCATGTACGACAGTTCACCGAGTCCGCTCGATACCATGACGACGCGGCCACCGGTCGTGATGAGTGGAAGGAGCGCATCCGTCACGTCTCGCGACCCGAAATAATTCGTCTCGATGGTCCGGATCGAAGCGCGCCGATCGGCACCCCATGAACCGATTCCGGCATTGTTCACGAGGACATCGAGGCGGGGGGCGAGGCCGGGTAAATCCTGAACGAGGGCCGCAATGCTCTTCGAGTCCAACACGTCCAGCTGATGGAAGAGGACGTCCGTCCCAGCCGGATTCAGTTTCAGGGCGGCCGCAAGGCCGGCTTTCTTGTCGCGGCTCGTCAGGATGACGCGGTAGCCGTCCTCGAGGAGCTGCTTGGAGGTCTCGAGCCCCAAGCCGCGGTTCGCGCCAGTGACGAGCGCGATCGGGCGGTCGGAGGGCGACGTCATGCCCGGTGATCAAGGAGCCGTTGTTTTTCTTGCTTTGGGGGTCAGGGTCGGCGGAACAGGAATTCGCGAATCTTTCGGAACGGCAGGCGAAGGGCGTCCCGGCGGGCCTGCCGTCTTCTCTCCAGTTCCTTCGCTCGGAGGGCCGCCTGCATTCGGCGTCCTTCGACTTCCTTCTTGATGACGTACGCGCAGTTCGACGCCTTGTGGTAGATAGTGGTCCCATGGAACCGCATCACGGTCCAGCCGGCGCGGCGTAAGATCCAGTCCCGCTTGCGGTCGTGTTGGTGGCGTGCGGGATCTTGATGGACCGCTCCGTCCGCCTCCACCGCGATCCCGACGTCGGGGAAGGCGAAATCCGCGTAGTATCCTTGGATGTAGAATTGAGGGACCGGGTCGAGCCGTTCCTGGAGCATCGCCTGGTACAGCTGCGCCTCGATCGGAGACATCCACACCGGGCCGACCGGCGTCTGGACCTGTTTGGACTCGGGGCGGGCCGCGGCCTCGGCCTGCATGTGGCCGTAGACGCCCCACCGTCGACTCTGTCGATTCAGGTCGCGGACGATCAATCGTCCGAGGTTCAACGCTCCCCCTGGCAGGGATAGGATTCAGGGCTTAAGGCCTCATCCCGGAAACGGGCAGGCAGGCCCCGGTCACTATCGTCTTGCCGAACCGCGAACCTTTCTTGTGATCACGTCGGATCCCCGCCTCGTCACGACGAGATTTTCGGCATCTCGCGAGCAGGCGTGGCCATCGGGCGGAGGAGGGTCGTTTCACGGCAGATGAGCGCGAACTCGCGCTCCTGGAAGGCGACGGGGTCCATCGGTAGCAGCAGGATCGCGTCGTGGAGGCTCACGAGTTCGTTCAGGTCGTGCAAGAGGGCGAGGACGGACGCGAAATCGTTGTGGGCGATGAGGTACTCGACTCCGTCCAGCATGACGACCGTGTTGCTGCCGAACGAGATGAAACGCTCGACGGCCAGGGCGACCTTTTCCGGGGGCGATGGCGGCAGGGTGTTCTTTTCGGCCGCGATGCGGCTCAGCCACAGGATGGGCGTGCGCTCAAGGCCGTACTTCGTCGTGATGACCTTCGGGGAACGTCGCGTGATGCACAGTCCCTGGGCCCCGTGGGTCACGAGGTCCCGGAAGATTTCGAACGCGTGCGTCCCGTCCCGCTCGAGGATTGCATAGGTCTGGGCGCGCTCGAGCTCGTAGGCCGGCTGGCTCGTCGCCCGCTTCTCCGCGATGGGCACGGTGAGGCCTTGGAGGTAGGATTTCTCGCGCACCCCGTACGCGATCAGGCCGATGAGCGCCATCTCGATGATGAACCCGGGGGCGCGCAGGTCGATCCCGTAGTTCGGTAGCACGATCTCCAGGAGGAGTTCGCTGATCGAGAAGCCGCTGATGCCTGCGACGATTAGGTAGGTATCCTTTCTCACGCTGGAGTTCGGCTTCGTCTTGCTCATGTGGCTGATGAACCGGTACGGGGCGTAGAGCGTCAGCGCGAGGACGGCCGCGCCGTTGAAGACGAGGAAGTACGGCTCGAACTGGATGACCGTCGGGTAGATTTGCACGACCGTCGGGGTCGAGATGTAGATCGTCGCGACCGCGAAGAACATGATGAAACAGTAGAAGATGTACGAGTTCGGGAACTCCGTGGTCATCCAACGGACGAAGTCCTTTCCTCTCGTGATGCTCGGCGTCGTCGCGACGACGATGAAGGCGCCGATCACCACGCCGAACGCGTAGTCGAAGGTCGCCTGCACCCGCTTCGAGAGGATGATCCCGTTCTGCACGATCTCCGGATTCGAGGCCGCGTTGATCGAGACGTAGGCCGAGATGACGACGTTCGAGATGACCGCACAGGCCAGGAGGAGGGTCGCGGTGAGGAGGACCTTTTTCTGGAACACCTTATGGGTGTTCTGGCGGGCGATCGCGAGGATGACGAGGGCCGAGAGGAAGAGCGCGCCCGCCGCGTTGAGGTACGTTACGGTAGGGAGCATGTCCGCCAGAGGAAGTCCCCCCGAACGATTGGGACCTGGCCCTTGTCTGCTGGCTACTTAAGCAATCGGTCGCCGTTATCGGATCGTCGAAACGCTTGGCCGCCGAGAGTCCTGGCTACATCGTGACGAGGGTCGAGAGCATCTCCTTGACGCCGTGAGCATCGTCCGGCTGGCCGCTCCAGTTCCTCAGGGTCTCCGCGTTCCGGCCCTCGAACTCCCGCAAGAGGTCCCGCAAGGTCCACCGCAGGATCTCGTCCTCCGCTCCGGTGAGGACGATCACGAGGTACGTGTGCCGGCCTCGTTCGATGAGGAGGGTGCGGTTGCCGAAGGCCACGGACCGCAATCCGTACGGGCCCATGCCGGGGAAGGAGGTCTTCACGAAGTTCTGGATGACGTCGAGGGTCGCGCTGAACAGGTCGGCGTCCACACCGACCTCTCGCCAGACGTCGCTCGAGTCGATCAGGAGTCCTCCCCGGTGCAGGAGGAAGGCCGCCTGCACGCCGTATTGGCCCGCCTTCGCTTGACGGAGGCCCGCGAGGAAGCCGGTGTGGGAGCGCGGCAGGCTTCCGATGAGGGCGATGACGCCCGGGACCAGGAGGAACGTGGAGAAGATGGGGACATCGGAACGGAAGACGAGGAACGTCGCGTTCCATGCGATCCATCCGAACATGATGGCGATCGCCGCGAGCAAGAACGCGAAGGCGCGGCGGGACGAGACCTGGACTTGGGCTCGCATCTCCTGATAAGATCGGTAGAGGGGCACGATCCCCATGAGGCCGTACCCATCGATGTACGCGGCCCAGAAGGTGAAGCCGATCACGCCGTACCGCGGGAGGAAGCCAAGGCCTCCATCCGCCGGGATCGGCGGCGCGGCGACGAGGATCGGCAGGAGGACGATCATCGCCGCAGGCGGCACGAGGACGAGCGCCAGGTCGCGAAGGGGTCGTCCGTGCAAGGCCGCCGCGAAAAGCACGAAGAAGGCCGCCGCGAGGGTCAGGGCGAAGGCCCCGAGGACCTCCGCCTGCCACGCGTTCCCCGCGGAGGACGTCCAGGAGACGTAGGCGTCCGTGGTGGCGTACACGACGAAGCATGCGCAGGTGGCGAGGAGGAACGCTTCGGTCCAAGTCCGATAGCGATACCTTGCGATTTGGAGGCCGACGACGGCGAACCACACGGCGGCCGCGGCGATGGCCCCCCACGGCAGCCATCCTACCACGGGCGTCCTCGTCGGTTCACGAGAAAAGGGAGACTTAAGATTTCCCTCGTGGTTCGCACGAGCCAGACTCACTGGCCGGGGATGGAACCGCTTCGATCGGGACGCCGCAGCTTGTCCCATTTCTCAAGTTCCTCTCGGATCCAGCCCTCGATGCGGTCGACCGCGAAGTCGACGCGTTGTCGCATGATGACGCCCGCCCGTTCGACCCCGGGCAAGCCCCGGAGATGGGCCTCCACATCCGCGACCTCGGCCATCGAGTCGGCCCAGCCGATCATCCAGACGCCGGGCGGGTTCGTCCGGGTCGTGATGAGCCGGCAACCGGGGAGGGCGGACAGGATTCGTTGGGCATTGGACGGGACCTTGGCCCCCTGGGCATAGGCGTTGTACAGGACGAGCCCACGGGCCCTCGCGACATGGATCACCGGGAAAAGGATGAACTGCCCGTTGGCGAACATCGCATCCCGATGGCGGCGGACGGTCTTCGGCGACAGCCCCGTGGCGGCCGCAAGTTCCTTCAGAGAGGACCTCGGCTGCCGAATGAGGGCAAGGAGAATGCGCAGGTCCAAAGACGAGAGGACGGCCTCGTTCGGGTCCGCTTGGGAAAACGGAGGTGAGACTGAGAACGCCGGCTCTCCGATGACCTGCACCAGGTGTTTAGGAGCGGCCGCGTCCGGCGTCAGCGCGTACGCGTGGACGTGGAAGGATCGGTCCACGTCGAATCCGGCCCAGACGACCGGGTCCGTCTTCAGGGCGAGCTCGATCGCCTCATTGAGTTTCGTGAGGTCCTTGTACACGAAAATCCGCGAGTGTCGGCGGAAGATCTGAGGGACGGGGAGCAGCTAGGTGGAGGGGACGACCCCTTCTGTAGCGAGCTCCTCAATGCGTCTCTTGACGGAGTTCCCCGAGAGGCCCAGGGCCCGCCCGATCTTCTCATTCGATGTGAACGGATCGCGGGCCAGGTGTGCCAGGATATTGAAGTCTTTTTCATCGACCACGGCTGTCGCCGATTTATAAAGAGGGCGATATTTGAAATCGTTCGTCCGGACGAAGGATGAACGGCCGCCACCTAGGGGTGTTCCATGACCGATGTAAAGAAGGTCGGCCGGACTCCACCTCCGACCGCCCCGAGCGAACCGTCCTGGGTGGAGCCTCGGTCGGGGACCGGGGCGGAATTGCTGGAGCTGGCGGAAAACGTGCGAAAAGCGGAACTGCGGGCCGATGTCCCGTACCTGGATCGCGTCCTGACCGCGGACTTCGTGGGCATCGGGCCTCGCGGGTTCGTCCTGAACAAAGAGGCGTGGCTGGGCCGCCACCGTTCGGGCGACTTGAAGTACGAATCGATCGAGCGAGACGAGATGGCGCTGCGGACGTACACGGACGCCGCGATCCTGACGACTCGGGAAATCGGCAGGACGGTCTACAAAGGGCAAGAGGTGCCGGTGGGTGCCCTCCGGGCGACCTATACCTTCGTGCGACGTGGAGGCAACTGGCGCCTGGCCGGCGTCCAGTTCAGTCCGATCCAGGGGGCACCGTGATGGCGACATCGACGACCCAATCGAACCTCTCGTTGTCATCTCCTTCGCGGGCCGAATGGATCCGCGCGTTCATGCTCGTCCAGGCGGCGACCTTCCTCCTTGCGGCGACGTTCCACTTCGGGGTCCTCGTGCAAGGATATGCGGACTCCCGGGCGGGAATCGCGGAGAGCGTGATCGCTTCGGTGCTCCTCGCAGGCCTAATCGCCACTTGGATCCGTCCCGCCGGGATCCGACGGATCGGTCTCGCGGCCCAAGTGTTCGCGTTGGCCGGAACGATCGTGGGCCTGTTCACGATCGCCATCGGCATCGGACCGAGGACGGTGCCCGACGTCGTCATCCATGCGGCGATGGTGGCCGAACTCGTGGGGGGCCTGGCCGTCACGTATCGGGTCCATGTCGAGAAGTCGAGGTCCTCGGCATGAAACGTTTGGACAGGAAGGTCGCTCTGGTGACGGGCAGTTCCCGCGGCATCGGTGCGGCGATCGCCCGCCTGTTCGCGCAAGAGGGCGCGAAGGTCGCGGTCCACGGTCGTGATGTTAAGGCCCTGGCCGCCGTCCGCGAGGAGATCGAGGGCGAGGGTGGGACGGCGATTGCGGTCGCGGCCGACATCACGAAGTTCACCGAGATCGAGGCCATGCGGCGCACCATCGAACGGGACCTCGGGCCCATCGACATCATCGTCGCGAACGCGGGCGGGAGCTTCTCTCCACCCGGCCCGCTCGAGGAGATCACCGAGGAAGGGTGGCACGCTTCCGTGGACGGCAATCTCACGGCGACGTTCCTGACGATCAAAAGCATCCTGCCCGGGATGAAGTCGCGCAAGGCGGGCAACATCATCACGGTCTCTTCGTCCGCCGCCCGGAGGGCGAATCCCCGGTCTCCTGTGCCGTACGCGGCCGCGAAAGCCGGAATCGAAATCCTCACGCAACACCTCGCCGCGCAGGTCGGTCCTTTCGGCGTCCGAGTGAATTGCATCTCACCCGAGACGATCCTCACCGAACGGAACCGGCAGTGGATCTCTGACGAGGTTCAACGTGAGCTGATCGAAGCTCACCCGATCCGACGCCTCGGCACGCCCGAGGACGTGGCGCGGGCCGCCCTGTTCCTCGCGTCCGAAGACGCGGGATGGATCACCGGGATTGTCATGGACGTGGCCGGCGGGGCGACGATGGTGTAGCGGGGGACGCACCGCGGCTGCGCATGTGAGTGCGTAGGCATCCCTGACGGACCGAATTGACTCGATCCACGAGATGAGAGGTCCGGGGTCAAGATCCGGGTGGGCGCAAAGAGTGCTCTTACGCCACTTGCGGTTGTGGCGCTTGCATGGGGCGGGAAGAGAGGGCGAGAAGCTTGATGGCCAGCGCCTCGATCCAAAGGAAGGCCGGCGCGAGGAATAGCCTCTGCATCAAGCCAAACCACGGGGCTAGGACCCCCTGACCCGTAGCGATGATAATGAGCAGCAACCCCACAGAGACCACCCCGGTGCCCAAAGAGTATGATGCATATCCCTTCCATCGATTGTCCTTTCTCAACGCGATTGAGAGGACGAAAATCGAGACAAGCAACACAACGAAGCCAGCGACCGAAAGAGGAGCATGTACGGGGTTGGGTAACGGAAAGATCGTTCCGACGAGAACCAGCACGACAGGGAACACGAGAAGCAACGCGAGTCCTAACGTGGCGCTGCGTCCCCGACCAATGCCCCGATACAGGCCAACCACGAATGAAATGAGGAGAAATCCGGTCACGACGAAGTTTGCATCCTGGAGGATCGCATTCGGAGTCCCGACTTGTCCGAGCTCGCTAATCGCCTGGGCGACTTGACTGTAGCCGGGCCGAAGGAGCCCTTCGACGAAGACGAGTATTGTGAACAAGATTGGGGCGACAATACCGCACAACGCGAACGCTTTCTGTGTCGCTGGTCGATTAGGCGATGTCAAACGTTCGACGCTACCGGATCTCGAGTATTTACCCTATGTTGAAGGCGGAGGTTGATCGACAGGAGGAGCCTTCGCACGATTCTTGATTCGAACGCCCGCTATTCGTATCCACGGAACGCTTCGACCTCGAGGTCCGCATCCGGGACATCCAGCGCCCGGAGTAGCCGCAGCGTCCCCACGACCATGCTGGGTGTACCGCTGACGTAGTAAATTGGGTCCGCAAGGCCCCGCCCGGTTTCCTGGAGAAGTTCCCGATCGATCCGCCCCGTCCTGCCCTGCCATCCGCCGTCGGTGGTGCGCGTGAGGGTGTGGAGGACGCGGAAGTTGGGGTTCTGCTTTTCCAGCGCCTCGAGTTCGTCTCGATACACAATCTCGTCCTCGCTCCGGTTACTATAGAGGAGCCGAACAGAGATCGGCAATCTCTTGTCGGCCGCATACTCGGCCATGCCCTTGAGGGGCGTGATCCCGATGCCTCCCGCCACGAGGACCGCGGGCTGCGTTTCGTGCAACACGAAATCGCCGATTGGCCCGAAGACCCGCACCTCGTCGCCCGGTTGCAAAGCTCCGAAGGCTCGCTTGTAGGGAGAGTCCGAGAGGCGGACCGCGTATTCGAGGTGGGGGCGCGTGGGGCTCGTCGCGAGCGACATGGGGCGCGCGTCCATCCCGTCCTCGGTCCTGAGCTGGAGGAACGTGAACTGGGTGGGACGGAACGCGAAGGCCTTTGCTTTCTCCACCTCGATCGCCCACGTGGTCGGCGTGAGTTGTCGCGAGGAGACGACTTGGGCCCTGAAGCCTCTCGGGGGACCGTCCACGGCTAGACCTCCAGTTTGCTCTGGGGGCCGGAACACGACCGCCGTATTTCGTGACTCTGGCCGAAAGCGAGACGTCACGCGACAAATACAGGGGCAGAATTGGACGGCGACAATCTGAAGAGAGCCGGGGAAGGGCGGGAGCCCACGATAAGCGTGGCTCCGGAACATCCCGCAAGGCTAGGGTGCGATGGTTTCAAAGCAGCCTGGCGGCTGTGCGGACCGTGGGTTTCACCGCGCTGGAACGGGAGGCGCTTCGCTCCTTGGCCGATGCGATCGTTCCGCGAACGGACGGTCCGTTGGTCGCGTCCGCCAGTGAGCTCGGCGTCCCCGCGCTCGCGGAAGAGGCAATCGGCCACATCCCGCCCGGCATCCAGAAGGAATTCCGGCGACTCCTGCACACGGTTGAGAATCCCGCGCTGAACCTGATTCTGAGCGGTCGGTGGAGCCGGTTCTCCCGACTCCCTCCCGATGCTCAGGAGGCTTACCTCATGTCGTGGGCCCGCAGTCGGCTGGGCGCCAAGAGGCGCGGATTCCACTCCATCAAGAGGCTCGTCTGTTTCCTGTACTACTCCGCGCTCCTCGATGGCGGGAATCCTGCGTGGCCGGCGATGGGCTATGCGCTGCCCAAGGATCGCGAGACAACGCCGCCGAGCTGTGAACTGAGGCCCTTGGACGTAGACCGCGAGACCCGACTCGAGACCGACTTAGCGGTCGTTGGGTCAGGCGCGGGGGGTGCCGTGGTTGCCGCCCGCGCCGCCGAGGCGGGGTACCGTGTACTGGTCCTCGAAGCGGGGCCGCTCCTCACCCCCGAGACGTTCCCGCGCTGGGAGATCTCCGGCACGGACCGGATGTTCGAGCGTCACGGGCTCCTGACGACGAAGGACAACGCGTTCGGCGTACTCCAGGGCCATGTCGCGGGCGGCGGCACCACGATCAACTGGATGACTTGCCTGCATCCACCTTCGTGGGTGCTCGAGTCGTGGGAGAAGGACTTCGGCATCCCCGGCGTGGCCGGTGCGGAGTTCCTCTCGAAGCTCGACGAGGTATCCGCCCGCCTCGGCGTAAGCACGGACGAGTCGGTCTTGACGCCCCCAAGTCTCATCTTGAGGCGAGGGTGCGAGGCCCTCGGAATGAAGATGGGCGTCGACTTCCACGTGACGCCGAAGAACGCGCGCGGGTGCAGGAACCGTTGCGACTTGTGCAACTTCGGGTGCGCCTACGACGCGAAGCAGTCCACCCTCGTCACGTATCTCCCGGACGCGCAGGCGCACGGGGCGAAGTTCCTCTTCGACACGGAAGTCCGGACCATCGAGACCCGAGGGGACGTGGCGGTAGGACTCGAGGCGGTCCACCGACAAGACGGACGCGAGATTCCGATCCATGTGAAGGCGAAGGCCGTCGTCGTGGCGGCCGGCGCGCCGCAGACGCCCGCCTTGCTGCTCCGCTCGGGCTTTCGCCACCGGGGCATCGGACGAGGCCTCCGGTTTCACCCGACGAGCGCCGTGAGCGGCATCTACGCGGAACC
>Ga0209701_10003359_pt1 | contig 10480 bp, 8 predicted proteins | sample CZO8metaG_4_FD_188356 | JGI IMG/M metagenome (GOLD analysis project Ga0209701, IMG submission 188356) | Vadose zone soil microbial communities from the Eel River Critical Zone Observatory, Northern California, USA - CZOApr15con2H3.8 metaG... | ecosystem: Environmental > Terrestrial > Soil >...
CTTCCGTGTCCTTCAATCGGCACTCTACTGCAATCGCACCTTGCCCGACCGCCGGCAGGCAGACTTCCGGCGAGAGCACCTCCGAAATCCGCTTGCTCAAACCGAGGCGGTCCAGTCCCGCTTTGGCAACCACCACCGCTTCATATTCTCCGCTCTCCACTTTTCGCAATCGCGTGTCCACATTTCCGCGCAGGTCGCGCAGATCGAGGTCCGGCCGCAGATGCCTAAACTGCGCTTGCCGCCGCAGGCTGCTCGTCCCCACACGCGCCCCATGCCGCAGATTCGCCAGCGTCGAGCCTACCAGGCAATCCCTCACGTCATCCCGCCGGCACACCGCGGGAAACATCAGCCGCGAAGGAACGTCGGTCGGGACGTCCTTCACGCTATGCACCGCCACGTCAATCGTTTCCTCTAGCAGCGCGTCTTCCAGCTCCTTGATAAAAATTCCCTTGCCGCCGATCTGCGTCAGGGAAGCATGCTGCATCTTGTCGCCGCTAGTCTTGATGATGACAATTTCCGCTTCCACTCCCGTGGCGGCAAACAGTTTCTTGCGAATGGATTCCGCCTGCCATTTTGCAAGCATGCTCCCCCGCGTGCCGATCCGCAGGATTCTCACGGCTTCTCCCGGTTCGAAAGGAACAGGTCGCGCAACGCTTCGACGTTTTGAATCTTCCGCCGGAGTTCTTTCTCGCTGCGCAAGCGTTGCGCCGGCTCCAGCAGCAGCTTTTCGAGCATTTCATCCATCAGTTTTTCCACTTGCGCGCGGTCCGTCTCCGCGAGATGCTTCATCGGCTCCATGCGCGAGCGGATGAAGGCGGCGCGTTCCTCCTTCATTTTCGCGCGCAGCGCATCCACAAGTCCAACCAGCTCGACGCTCGCCTGCCACGAAAGGAATTTGGCCACGTGTTCGTCAACAATCCCCTGGGCGCGGGGAATCTCGCTTTCGCGAGCCTGGCGATTCTGTTGAACGACTTCGGTCAAGTCATCGGTGTTGTACACGTACACGTTGTAAAGCTCCGCGACGCTCGGATCGATATTCCGCGGGACGCCGAGGTCCATCAGGAACAACGCGCGATTTCCTCGCGCCATCATCGCTCGCTCGACCATCTCCCGCCGCAGCACCGGTTCTTCCGCGCTCACCGACGTCACCACCACGTCCGGCGATTTCAGCGCCGTATCCCACTCGCCCCAGCCCACCACCTCTCCGCCGAATTGCTTAGCCACCTCCTCCGCCCGGTCGCGCGAGCGGTTCATCACGTGGAGTTGCGCAATCCCGCGATCCCGGAGATTGCCGACCACTTGCTCGCTGATCGTCCCCGCCCCCAATACCAGCGCCTTGCGCTCGCTTAATTTTCCGAAAATGCGTTCCGCCAGTTTCACGCCCGCAGAAGCCACCGACATTGGCCGCGTTCCCAGCTCCGTTTCTGTCCGCACGCGCTTCCCGGCTTCCAGCGCTCCTTGGAACAGGCGATTCAAGACCGGTCCGGTCGCGCCATGCTCGTGCGCGAAGCGATACGCTTCCCGCACTTGTCCAAGTATCTCCGCTTCCCCCAGCAACATGGAGTCAAGCCCCGCCGCGACTCGAAATAGATGCCGCACAGCCGCCTGATCGTAGTGGTGATAAAGCGACACGCCGAGCACATCCGGCCGAACCGAGTGAAACTCGCTCAGAAAAGAAGAAAGTCCGCCGGCGGATTCATGGGAAGATTCCGGCGGCACGCCGTACACTTCGCTGCGATTGCAGGTGGAAAGCACCAGCGTCTCTTCGAGAATTCCCCGCGCTCGCAACTCCTCCGCCGCTCGCCGGCTCTGTTCCGCGGTGAAAGACACCCGCTCGCGCACCTCAACGGGCGCTGTGCGGTGATTCAATCCGACGAGAACAATCTCCATGCCCTGGGCAGTTCGCTCCTAAAAGTAGCGGTGGCTATGCGAGAGATATAGATTTACGACCGTAAAACTGAGCACCACAATCGCAAAATTGAAGATGCACAATCTGGAGGCCCGCGCCCCGCGCCAGGCCGTCGTCCGCGCCAGCCGAAAATAAAGCACATAAAGCGCGAGTACCACCACCGTAATCACGTACTTCGGGTCGTAGAACGAATACTGGCTGCTCAGCCGGTCGACCCAAACAAAACCCAACGCGGTACCAATGGCGATGGAAACCAAACCTACCAGCACGCTCGATTGGCTCATGCGCTCCAGCAACTCCAGCGGCGGCAAACGCCAAACCATGTCGCCGACTTTGTGATTTCGCAGCAGGCGCTCTTCTCCCAAAAAAATCAGGCTGAGAACAAATGAGAGTGCAAACGCCGCATACGCCAGAATGCTCAAAGTCACGTGAAATGCAAACGTGGCCCCGTGCGCTGCCGGAGGCGAAAGCCGGTCGGCCGGAGCAAGATGCGCTGCCAGAAAGAAAACCAGCACAAAGGGCAGGACGAAAGCCCCGACGGATCGCTGCCGGTGGTACAACTCCAAACCAAGATAGGTTAGCGCAAGCAGCCAGCCGAAGAGGGACATCGAACCGTACAAGTCATGGTAAGGGACGGTATGCAAACCGCGTGATCTTTCCAAAAGCGCAAAATAGTGCGCCACCAGCCCGAGTCCTAAGAACAGCGTAGCCAACCGGCCAGTCAGTTTCTTTCCTGTGCTCAGGAACTGCACGTACAATCCGAAACTCAAGATGTAGGCCAGCGCCGTCAAAATGGGGAATAAATGATTCATCTTTAGAACCTGGGGCCCCAGCTCTTCCCGGATCCCAGAGCCTCACCTGCAGCCCTCCTCAGGCAGCTCGCGCGAGTCTCCCTCATTTGGAGTATAGCCCACACTTGCAGCGGCCCGCACGGCACGACAGCGCCCGTACTCGTATCAGCAAGACCAGCGCGGATTTGCTATCCTTATCTCTCTGGCGGAATATGACCCTGCAAACTGCATCCATCCACCGAAAGGATTTGTTCCTTGGCGCCTGCCGCGGCGAGGCCCTGCCGCGGGTACCCGTCTGGATGATGCGCCAGGCGGGCCGGTATCTCCCGGAATATCGCGAAATCCGCGCAAAGCACGCATTCCTGGAGGTTTGCAAGACGCCGCAACTTGCCGTCGAAGTCTCCCTCCAGCCCTTCCGCAGGCTTGGCGTCGATGCCGTCATCGTCTTCTCGGACATTTTGATCCCCGCCGAAGCCATGGGCCTGCCGTTGGAACTCGGCGATGCCGGGCCAAACTTGCCCAATCCGGTCCGCTCCAAGGCCGACGTCGATCGCCTCAAAATATTCGACCCCGAGTTGGAAACCGGCTTCCTGCCAGAAACCATCCGCCGCATCGTCAAGTCCGTCGGTCCAGAGGTCCCCGTTTTGGGTTTTGCCGGCGCCCCGTGGACTCTTGCCTGTTACATGGTCGAGGGCAAAGCCAAAGAAGGATTCGCCACCGTCAAGAACTTCCTCTACCATGAGCCGAATACCTTCCGCGAGCTGCTTCACCGCATCGCGCAAGCCAGCATTCCCTATCTCCAAGCACAGATCGCCGCCGGGGCCACCGCCGTTCAATTGTTCGATACTTGGTGCGGCGAACTGAATCTCCAGGACTACGAAGACTTCGCGCTTCCCGCCGTCCAAGAGATCACCGCGGCCCTCGGCGGCTCGGTCCCAGTGATTTACTACACAAAAGCGTCGCAACATTTGCTCCCCGCCGTGGCACGCTCCGGCGCGAACGTCCTTAGCATCGATTGGCGCGTGGATTTGGCAGAAGTTCGAAAAATGCTAGGTCCAAAGATCGCGTTGCAAGGAAACGTCGATCCGGCCGTACTTTTGGGCCCTGCCGAGAAAATCCGCGATGTGACAATAGCCACCATCTGTTCCCTGGCTGGCCGCGGCCACATCCTCAACCTCGGCCACGGCATCCTGCAAAATACGCCGGTGGAGAATGCCCAGATCTTCATCGAAACGGGCCAGCGGGCGCTGATTCAGCATGTCAGGCCCGTCGCCCAGGCGCGCTAGGAACTGCCGCGTATGACCCTCGCACCTCCCAGCCTCCAGCAAATGCGCGGCGAACTCCACGTCGGCGAGGAATTCCTCGCAAAATACAATCGCCCAGGGCCGCGTTATACCAGCTACCCCACCGCGCCCGTTTGGAACGACGCCTTCGGCCCAACCGATCTGCAACGAGTGCACGAAGAAGCCGAGCGCGTCAGAACGCCCGTTTCGCTGTACATGCACATTCCCTTCTGCGAAAGTCTCTGCCTCTTTTGCGCCTGCAACGTCGTCATTCAAAAAAACAAGAGCATCGCCCCGCCCTATCTCGACGTTCTCAAGCAGGAGATGAAGCGCATCAGCCAGAGCGTCTCGAAGAACCGCCCCGTAGTCCAATTCCACTGGGGCGGCGGCACGCCCACTTACCTGACGCCCGAGCAGATTGAAGATCTATTCACCTTCACAAAAGAAAATTTCCACTTCGACCCCGACGGTGAGATCGGCATCGAAGTCGACCCACGCGTAACCTCCCGCGAGCATCTCGAAACCCTCCGCAAGCTCGGCTTCAACCGTCTAAGCATGGGCATCCAAGATTTCCATGCCGATGTGCAGCAGGCCGTGCACCGCATCCAGCCGTACGAAATGACCCGCGATCTCCTCCTCGCCGCCCGCGCTCTCGGCTTCGATAGCATCAACGTCGACCTGATTTACGGCCTTCCCTACCAAACGGCCGTCACTTTCGCCCACACTGTAGATCAAATTCTCGAACTTGCCCCGGATCGCATCGCCCTCTTCAGCTACGCCCACGTGCCCTGGTTGAAAAAGCAGCAAGGCTCCTTCGCCGCGCATCTCCCGGAAGGCATGGAAAAATTTGAAATCTTTCGGGTGGGGCTGCTCAAGTTTCTCGAAGCCGGTTATCTCTACATCGGCATGGACCATTTCGCCAAGCCCGGCGACGAGCTCGCCGTCTCCCAGCAAAACCGCACCCTCCACCGCAATTTTCAGGGCTACACCACCAAAGCCGGCGCCGACCTCTACGGCATGGGCATCACCGCCATCAGCGGCATTCAGGACGCCTACGCGCAAAACTTCCGCGACATTCCTTCCTGGGAAAAAGCCGTCGCCGAACGCGGCCTCGCCACCATGCGCGGCTATCAGCTTTCTAACGAGGATCGTCTTCGCCGCGCCGTCATCAGCCGCCTGCTCTGCCACACCATCGTGCTCAAGGACGAGATTTCACGCGAATTCGGCATCGATTTTGACCAGCATTTCGCCGAAGAACTTCCCCGCCTCGAGCCTTCCCGCCAGGACGGCCTGGTGCTCCTCGATCGCGGGGAAATCCGCGCCACTTGGCTTGGCCGCATTTTTATCCGCAATCTGGCCATGGTTTTCGACCCTTATCTTGAAAAACAGCAGCTCATCGCCAAGCCGCTCTTTTCTAAAACGCTCTGATCCTGTGAGGATGCTCACAAGCCCGTGACTCGTCATGTCCCAGCGCTGGTGGTCGGCGGCGGCGTCTCCGGCCTCGTCTGCGCGTACGCCTTGCGCAAAGCCGGCATCGACGCACAACTAGTCGAAGCCTCCCCGCGCCCCGGTGGCGTCATCCATTCCGTAATGCGCGACGGCTTCCTCTTGGAATTGGGGCCGCAAAGTTTCAGCGGCACACCTGCCATCCGCGAGCTTTGCGCGGAACTCGGCATTTCGAACGAACTCTTGGAAGCTCCAGCACGCGCACCCCGCTATGTCCTGATCGACGGCCAGCTCCGCCCCGTGCCCCTAAGCCCTCCGGCCTTTTTCCTGAGTTCGCTGATCAACGGCTCAACCAAGTGGGCTCTCATGCGGGATATCCTGGGGAAAAGCATTCCTCCCGATGGCGACGAGTCCGTCGCAGATTTCGTTCGCAGAAAATTTTCAGCGCAGCTCCTCGATCGCCTCGTCGGCCCTTTTGCTTCCGGCATCTACGCCGGAGATCCCGAACATCTCAGTGTGCGCAGCGCCTTCCCGCAACTCTATGAAGCCGAGATCGCCACTGGTGGCATCGTTCGCGGCATGCTCCGCCTCGCTAAATCCAGAAAGGGCCCCCGCGAGCGTCCGACCTTGCTGACGTTTCGTCAGGGCAACGAAACACACGTGCGCGCGCTGGCAAATAAACTCGGCCCAGCGCTGCACACCGAAACCTCCGCAACAGAAATCTCTCGCCAACAAGACGGTTCGTTCGCCGTCCGCCTGCAAAGCCGCGGCGGTGAAGAATCCGTTTCCGCGGGATCGGTAATCCTAGCGACGCCCACGGACATCGCGGGAAAACTTCTCGCCCAACTCGATTCGTCATTCGACTCTCTGCTCAGTCCTGTCGAATACGCTCCTGTCGCCGTCGTCTCTCTCGGTTATCGCCGGAAGGATGTCGGCCACTCTCTGAACGGCTTCGGTTTCCTCGTTCCACGCTCCGCCGGGCTCCGCGTCCTCGGCACCGTCTGGAACTCATCTCTCTTCCGTGGTCGCGCACCCGAAGGCCAAGCGCTCCTAACCAGCTTTGTAGGGGGCGCCACCGATTCGGCAGCCGCAACGTTGGCGCCTCAAGAACTCACGAGCCTAGTCCACCGTGAAATCTCTCCCCTGCTCTCCATTGCAAACGCCCCCGTTCTTGCCAATGTCACCATTTGGCCGCGTGCCCTGCCCCAGTACAATCTCGGTCACGCCGACCGCTTGGCAGCAGTGGCAAGATCATGTTCGCGCTTCTCTGGGCTGTGGTTGATCGGCAATTATTTGCAAGGCCCTGCCATCGGCTCTTGTGTAGATCAGGCCTTGGCAGTCGCCGAAGACGTGCGCAAGCATCTGTAATGGAAGTTTGGCCTATGCGCCAAATTTCTATTTTCTGTTTCCCGAATCCGTCCCATAGCGCAGCGCCAAGCGCGTCTTCCGCCGCTCCGCCGCTTCCTGATACCTCCGCCGCTCGCCCGCGGTCTTCACGATCAGAGGCGGCACGAGCTTGGGCAACCTCGTATGTTCGTCAACCGCCACGAACGTCACGTATGCCGTCGTCGTATGCTTTCGCTCTCCGCTCATCGCATTCTCGGAATAGACCTCCACGCCTACCTCCATCGAAGTATGAAAAACGCGGTTGACCTGCGACTTCAAATTCACGATTTCGCCCAGATTCACCGGGTTTCGAAAATCTATGTAATCCACCGACGCCGTCACCACGTAACTGTTCGAATGCCGGTGCGCCGCCAACGCCGCCGCCATGTCCACAAGGTGCATCACCTGTCCCCCAAGAAGTTTCCCCAGAGGATTTGTCATCGCCGGCAAGACGATTTCCGTCATCTCCGACCGCGACGCGCTCACCGGCTTCCCAGGCAGCTTAATTCCGTGTCCCTGATTCTCGCTGCTTTTCCACTTCATCCGTATCTCCGCCTCTCCGCGTAACTCTGCGATCTCTGCGTCTCTGCGTTATCCTCTTCTTTCCTTTCTCCTCACCGGCTTCGCCTGCCGCTCGATCAATTGCGCCTTATTCAGTGCTCCTCGCACCGTGGCCGGGCAGATCTCCCGCCGGTTCACCCAAGTCTCAATCTTCTTCTAACTTTCGACTGTCAACTTCCCTTCCTTGTCTTTCCCTCTCAACACGTATAATACGAGACGCCACCATGACCGACCAAAAGAAAACCCGCCGCCGGATGCTCGAAGAGTTCGTCGCCAAAAAGCCCGATGACGCCTTCTCCCGCTACGGCCTGGCCATGGAGTGCATGAACAGCGGCGATCCCGCAGCCGCCGTCACCCATTTTCAAACTCTCCTCGACCGCCACGCCGACTACGTCCCTGCCTATCTGATGTACGCCCAACTCCTGGCCCGCGAATCCCGCCCCGCCGAAGCCAAACAAGTCCTCTCCAATGGCATTGCCGCCGCCGCGAAAAAGGGCGACCAACACTCCTGCTCCGAAATGGAAGCCCTCCTGACCGAACTCTCCTAACGAACTCGTCTCTCAACCAGTCCGATTCGATAGTCCGGTCTGAGCCGGCGCAACATCGTAAAGTCTTCCTTGATTGTCTTTGCTTTCATGATATACTTACTTTTGTAGATAACTGCGTTTGGAGTGCGGGAGCTTGCTCCCGCTTTTCCTCCTGAGGGGCTCGCGATTCTGCCAATACCAGCTCCCAACAACCAAAAACCTATCCTTTAAAATCAATCACTTACAAATTGCAAATTTCGTAAGTCTTTTCTTTTGATATTCTTGCAAAATGCCGGGGGGTATACGGCGTGCCTCTGTGCTCTTTTGCTGTTCCTCTAGCTCTTTCAACAAGGAGTGAAAAGCAAGCCTTTTAGAATCAGGCAGTACCGCACTCTTTCTTAGAAGTAGGGGGTGTGGGTATTCTTCGCTAGACGGAACTGCGCGGCGTGCAGCCTCTTGCGCCACCTACCGCCCTTCCGCTGGGAGCGCCTAGCTCGAGGCAGATCACGGCAAGCAAGAGACTGGCGGTGGATCCCTTGGTTTTACTTTCAACTTTTGACTTTCGACCTCCTGCCAGTCACGTCTCCAGTCACCGACTCTGGTATCATGTCCTCTGGGACCCATGCGGCCTGATCGCATTCCGCTGTTTCCTCTGAACGTCGTCCTCCTTCCCGGCGCGGAGCTTCCCCTGCATATTTTCGAGCCGCGTTACCGCGAGATGGTGAAAGACTGTCTCGAAGACAAGTCCGAGTTCGGCATGCTCCTTTCTCTTCCCAAGGGCCTCGCCCGGGTCGGCTGCACCGCCGAAATTCTGCACGTCGCCAAACGTTATCACGACGGCCGCCTAGACATTCTCACCGTCGGCCGCGCCCCCTTCCGAGTTGTCGAACTCTTCCAGCAGAACCCGCTCCTCGAAGGTCACGTGGATTACCTCGAGGATCGGGAGATTGCCACCCCTCCGCGCGTCCAGCGCGAACTGGTGGAGCTCTTCGAAGCCTGCCACACCTTGATTTTCGACGACTACCCGAAGAATCTCGAAGGCTGCGTGCCTGAGAATCTTTCTTATTTGGTTGCCGCCAGGCTTCCGATGGACCTATTGTGGAAGCAGCAAATCCTCGAGCTGCGCTCGGAAGCCGACCGCCAGGAGCGCTTGGTAGCGTACCTTCGCGAGTGGGCGCCGCATCTACAGAAGGCGGGGGCTTCACGCCAGCGCGCCGCAGGCAACGGATTGAATTAGCCTTGGGCGGGGCGGCGCGGCCGGCTCGCGGAACGGGAACCCATGACGGCAAGCACATCGATGCACTCTTCAGGACACCCTAAACCGCGCAACCTCGGCGAGCTCAGGCGCATCCCCGATTTTGATGCGAGCGGCGCGTCGCGCTCCGTCAAAAATGAGATCCGCCGCAATCTTCTCCGGGCGATTGAAAAAGGCGAATCGCTTTTCCCCGGCGTTCACGGCTACGAAGACACCGTCGTCCCACAAATCGTCAATGCCCTGCTTTCCCGCCACAATTTCATTCTTCTCGGCTTGCGCGGCCAGGCCAAGAGCCGCATTCTCCGCGGCCTCATCAACCTGCTCGATGCGGAAATGCCCGTCGTCGCCGGTTGCGAAATTAACGACGATCCCCTGAAGCCTATCTGCCGCGCCTGCCGCGAAAAAATCGCCGCCGATGGCGACAGCACTCCCATCTCCTGGATGCCCCGAGACAATCGCTTCGTCGAAAAACTCGCCACACCCGACGTCACCATGGCCGACATCATCGGCGACGTCGATCCCATCCGCGCCGCCCGCGGCGGACGCGACCTCTCCGACGAACTCACCATCCACTACGGCCTTCTTCCGCGCGCCAATCGCGGCATCTTTGCCATCAATGAACTTCCCGACCTCGCCGGCAAAATTCAGGTCGGCCTCTTCAACATCATGCAGGAAGGCGACATCCAGATTAAGGGTTACCCGCTGCGCCTGCCGCTCGACGTTCTGCTAGTCTTCACGGCGAATCCGGAAGATTACACCGCCCGCGGAAAAATTATCACCCCGCTAAAAGATCGCATCGGCGCGGAAATCCGCACGCACTATCCGTCCACTCTCGAAGAAGGCATGACCATCACCCAACAGGAAGCCTGGGTCAGCCGCGATCCGGCCCGTAAAATTGAAGTCCCCTCTTACCTGCGCGAAGTCGTCGAAGAAATCGCCTTCCAGGCTCGTGAAGATAAGCGTGTCGACCGTCGCTCTGGTGTGAGCCAGCGTCTTCCCATCACCACTCTCGAAAGCGTGGTCAGCAATGCCGAGCAGCGTGCCACTCGCGTCAACGAAAAAAGTTCTTTCGCGCGTGTCGCCGACATCTATGCCGCACTCCCTGCCATCACCGGCAAACTCGAACTCGAATACGAAGGCGAGCTAAAGGGCGCCGACACCATCGCACGCGAGCTGATCCGCACCGCGGTCGGCCGCGTCTTCAGCAAGCATTTTCCAGAAGTGAATTTTCAGCCGGTCATTCAGTGGTTCGAACTGGGCGGCGAGTTGAAACTTCCCGAGTTGGCCACCACCATCGAACGTTGCCAGCAGCTCTCGAAAAT
>Ga0209701_10003361_pt1 | contig 10478 bp, 8 predicted proteins | sample CZO8metaG_4_FD_188356 | JGI IMG/M metagenome (GOLD analysis project Ga0209701, IMG submission 188356) | Vadose zone soil microbial communities from the Eel River Critical Zone Observatory, Northern California, USA - CZOApr15con2H3.8 metaG... | ecosystem: Environmental > Terrestrial > Soil >...
GAAGCCTCCGCAGTCAAAGCGGTGAGGGCATCATTCCTTCGATGAGCGAGTCACCTGCCAGCATCAGAAAGGAAATGGATGCTCCGCCTACCACGGATGTTTCGGTCGATCGAGAACCGTAACTACCGCCTGTATTTTTTCGGACAGATGGTTTCCGTGCTGGGAAGTTGGCTCCAGTCGGTCGCGCAGGCCTGGCTAGTGTACCGGCTCACGGGTTCCTCGTTCATGTTGGGACTGGTAGTTTTTATCGGCCAAGCCCCGCTGCTGTTCCTGTCTCCCATCGGCGGACTCATTGCGGACCGGTACCGGCGTCGATGGGTTGTTGTGGCAACCCAGACGTCTTCGATGCTGCTGGCCTTTGTGCTAGCCGCTCTCACCCTGTTGGGACACATACGGATGTGGCAGATCTTGGTAGTGGCCGGTCTGCAAGGGATCGTCAGCGCAATGGATGTCCCTACGCGCCAGGCCCTGGTGGCCGAAATGGTGGAAACTGACAATCTTCTGAATGCAGTGGCGCTCAACTCCTCGATCTTCAACAACGCGAGTTCCGTGGCACCGGTTATAGCCGGGTTTCTCGTGGCAACCGTAGGGGAAGGTTGGTGCTTCGCGATCAACGGAGTGACATATGTGGCCGTCATCGGCGGGCTGTTACTGATGCGTCTCGAAGAACATCGGAAGAGTCGCGGGACGCAATCGCTCGTATCGAGCATTCGCGAAGGATTTCATTTCGTACACGACACCGCACCAATTCGACGGATTCTCGTCGTGTTGACAGTGGTCAGTCTTCTCGGGGCGCCGTTCACCGTTCTCATGCCCATTTTTGCAGACAAAATCTTGCATGCCGGGCCGCGGGGCCTGGGTCTTCTGATGAGTGCAAACGGCATCGGCTCCCTGATCGGATCTCTCTTGCTTGCATCCAGACGTGGCTTGTCGGGCCTCGGCCGCTGGATTGTATTTGGTTCCGCAGGGTTCGGTGCCGCGCTCATTCTTTTTTCACTGTCGCGTTCCTTCCCGCTTTCCTTGCTGATCATGGCTCCTGCAGGTTTCTGCATGTTCTATGAGATTACGGCTTCCAATACCCTGATCCAGGCCATGTCTCCGGACGCCTTACGCGGCAGAGCCATCGGCATACTGTCCATGCTGATTCTCGGAGTGGCTCCCTTTGGAGCGCTCGTGGCTGGCTTTCTGGCTCAGTATTTCGGCGCCCCGTCGACGGTGGCAGCGGCCGGGTTCGCCTGCATCCTCGGGGCTCTGGTCAGTTCGTTGAACCTGCCGGCGCTGACCGTTCAGGCAAAGCAACTAATCCTGGCGAATTTCATGCCAGCGGGAATTCATAAGTGAGAGTCTGAGAAATCCTCTATGAACTCGGGAACGATCGCTGCCTTCGCTGCTATTTTTGGATCGATTGTCGGTGCATTGGCTTCTGCTGTCGGCACGTGGATCACGCAGAGGCATCAGGATCGGCGCGACCTGCTGGGGAAAAAGATCGTCCGCCGCGAAGCGCTGTACTCGGATTTCATCGGCGAGAGCGCGCGCTTACTGGTCGACGCTCTCGAGCACAACATCAATGATCCTCAGAAACTGATACCGCTCTACGCGTTGCTGAGTCGCATCCGGCTGAGTTCGTCGTCGCTGGTTCTGGAAACCGCCGAGGGGGTAACCAAGAGCATTCTGACCACTTATCCGAAACCGAACCTGACACCCGAGCAGATACATTCTCGTGCGGTGAGCGGCGAAGACCCGTTGAGACAGTTCAGTAACACTTGTCGTTCGGAGCTGGATTCGCTGCAGAGACAACTGTGATGAATCGAGGAGGCGTCGCCTCCCGGGCGACCACAAACAAATGATTCAAAAGATTCTGTTCCCGGTCGACTTTTCACCTTCCTGCGCCGCCATGGCCGCCTATGTGGAACGAGCCGCGGCGATTTTCGGTGCGGAAGTGACCATCGTTCACGTCTGCGATCTCAGCAGTCATAACGGATTCGAACTCTACGCGCGACCAGCCGACGACATCGCAGAGGAGCACTGGAATCTTGCACGGACCAAACTGGAACTCTTTCTTAAATCCGAGTTTCCGGCCGCAAAGTGTCCAAGGATCCTCTTGGCTGGCGATGCAGCAAGTCTGATCGCGGAGATTGCCAGGAAACACAAATTTGACCTGATCATGATGCCCACGCATGCCGGCCGCTTTCGGCAGATGCTCCTCGGCTCGACGACGGCGAAAGTGCTCGATGGCGCGGACTGCCCGGTGTTGACGACGGAGCACGCTGCGACAATAGCGCCCCGGCCTTTGGAGCACCGGAAATGGCTCTGTGCCATCGGATTGACTCTGGACTCGGAAAGAGTACTTCGCTATGCGAAAGACGCCGCCTCGGCGGCAGGGGCAAAACTGTCATTGATTCATGCAATTCAGACCAGCGACGCCGTGTCCGAAAACCGAAGGCCATCCGAAGAAGAGCGAAAAGCGCGGCAACGCCTTGCCGAACTCCAGAACAGACTGGGCTCCGACGCTTCCCTGTCCATCGTTGCCGGTCCGGTTAAAGAAACATTGCTCGATGCGGCCCGTCAATCGTCCGCTGATGTTCTCGTGATTGGAAGGAGCCCTCATCTCCACTCTCCTGGCCGCCTCAGGGATCTCAGCTATTCGCTGATTCGCGACTCACCTTGTCCAGTGGTGAGTGTTTGAGGGATTTTTCCCCTGAGTGTTGGGCGAAGTAGGTACTGAAATGAAGTGAAAGGAAATCTGTGCTTCAACCGCTGCCCGGACTGCAGCGAATCTTAGTTTACAGGTGTATTTGTCATGCGAACGCCTTTGATCGTTGGGAACTGGAAGATGTACAAGGACCCCGCTGGAACTGCATGCTTTTTTGAGAGTTTTCGGCTGCTGGTCGAGCGCTCCGGACACTGCGAGATTGTGATCTGCCCGTCGTTCCTTGACTTGGAGACCGCCGTCAGCGCTACCCACGGAACGAGGATACAGATTGGCGCACAGAATCTGTGCTGGGCGAAAGAGGGTGCCTTTACAGGCGAAGTTTCCGGCCTGATGATCAGGGCCTCCGGCTGTTCATACGTGATCGTGGGACACAGCGAGCGACGCAAGTATTTTGGCGAAACCGACGAGAGTGTGCTGAAGAAGACCGTGGCGGCGCTCGACGCCGGACTCACACCGATCATCTGCGTTGGAGAGCGCGAAAAGAAGAACGCGGAAGCGGTGCTGGTAGAGCAGTTTCGGTACGCCATTGGCGCACTTTCGGATGAGCAGTTCGCAGGGATCATAATCGCCTACGAACCTGTCTGGGCAATCGGAACCGGCGAGACCGCCACACCGCAGATCGCCGCCGATGCTCACCGGCTCATCCGTGCACGAGCAAAGTGCCGTTTCGGAGCAGACGCGGCAAATAACCTCCGCATCCTATACGGCGGCAGCGTCAGGCCTGACAATGCGAAGGGTCTCATGGCGCAGCCGGAGATCGACGGATTCCTCGTAGGCGGCGCAAGCCTCGATCCAGTTAGCTTCGCATCGATCGTGAATCTATGAAATCTGAACCCTGGAGTCTTAGATCCTGCAGTCCTGCGACCGTTCAAAGCACCTGTGCCTTCTCGCCACTCAAGAGAGAAAACCAGTAGTAACCCTCCAAGGTTCGTGGCCAGCGACCTGGTCAAACCTACCGCGCCGCGTCCGCCCGCGCTTATTCGGTCCAGTACGGGCAAGTTTGGGGCCGACGTCTGACCCCTGTCTTCTAGTCCCTACGTTGATGGCGTAGGTCGCACTCCTACTAGATCAGGCATCCGGAACTTGACTGCACACCGAGAGTCCAGTGAGGCCAAACAATGCAATCGTGATGTTCTCTTCGGACTGCCAGTTCCTTGACGCTTTCGTCAAGCCGGTGACACAGAACGCGTGCGTAATCGCAGCTGAGAAGATTCTCCCCGGCTTGAATGAAGCGCTTGCGTTAGGCGAAAGCCAAGGTAATGGAGAGAGGGTAGTGATCAGAAGCCGAAACTGAGCGATGTACCTGGGGTTGGCTGGCGCGAATGGGTCCCCGCGTAAAGATCCAATCGATAATCCGACCCTGCTCCAAGAACGAATGAGGTGTTGTCGGCACGTGCTGATTTGCAAACGCGTCCTGAAACTGCGCGCGGCTCATCGCGGCAGCGGCAGGCCCCCCGGACACATCGAGATTGAAGTCGCCAGCGAGCACAATCGGCGTGTTCTTGTCGTATTGCCGGGCATCGTCCAAAGCCTCGTCAAGCTGCGAGCAGCGCAACCGATCGTCAGCTTTGCTTTCCAGGTGCAGGTTATAGGTGACGACCGTTTTCCCCGCGATATTGGCATCGCTGACCAACGCCAGGCGTCCTCCGATTCTTTCCTGAAACGGCTCTATTCTCGGAAGGAACCAGTGTGGGTGCCAAAAATTCGATTGCTTTTGGAATCTTAGGATGCGGGAATTCGACAGCGGCCAACGCGAGAGCGTGGCCTGGCCGTGGTAGGCGGGTGACGCATGAGAGCCTTGGGTTAGTTCCTGGAATTCGCGCCCGAAGACGTAGTTCATCTGCAGCTTCTGCGATATTTCCCTCGCAACGTTCACGTGTTGCGTCCGCCGTGCATTGAGATCGCTTTCCTGCAGATGGATTATGTCGGCCTTTGTACTGGCCAGGAACTCGATAACCCGTTGGAGTTGCAAACCGCGATTGATGTTCCAGTTCACGACCCGAACGGAACTGGGCGGACAAAGAATCCACCGCGGGATTGCAAAGTTTCCTGTTTCTATCTCCTGCATCGAGGTTACAGGCTGCTCCATCTCTGGGCTGCGCACAAGTTGATGCTCCCCAACCGCGACGTGCGCGGGATGAGCAACCGAGGCTCAAAGCAAGCCCGCTCTACAATCACGTGATTTCTTTCTCTACTAAGCAGATGCAGCAGGACCTCCCTCCGTAGCACTCCGAGCTCCGTTGGGCTTGCGACAAGAGTACGGCGCGATGGGCCAGACCAAAGTTGCGTCCAACCGCGATCAGCGCAATTTTCCGGTTGAGACTCCTGCCAATGGTCTGTCATCTGCTAGCGGTTTTGGCACCTTCCGCTCGGGCAACCAGTTCCATTTTCAAACAGTTACGAATGGCCTCTGCGTTGCATTGCACTAGGTGCTCGCGCCATCTGGGAGTTGCATTCGCTATGGACTGCCCGAACAAAACGGAAATCTGTTGCGATTCCACCGCGGAGACACAAGGAGCTTAAGAAATGACTTCTAGAGTACAAGTAGAAGAACCTTCGTCCCTCTCACTGAGTGCTTATGGGAAAGCGCGATCCACGGTACAAGGATCGCCGCTGAGTCCCGAGGAACTGAGGAAGACCCACGCCTACTGGCGAGCGTGCACCTATCTGGCGCTCGGGATGATTTATCTCCAGGCGAATGCGCTGTTAAAGGAGCCCCTGAAGCCCGAGCACATCAAGAACCGCCTGCTCGGGCATTGGGGATCTAGCCCCGGCTTGGCTTTCACCTACATCCACCTGAACCGGCTCATCAAGAAACTCGATCTCGACGTGATCTTCATGGCCGGGCCCGGGCACGGCGCGCCTGGCGTCCTAGGCCCGGGGTACCTCGAGGGAACCTACTCAGAAATTTATCCCGAAAAGAGCGAGGATGAACTCGGCCTGCGCGAATTCTTCAAGCAGTTCTCCTTCCCCGGGGGCATCGGAAGTCACTGCACGCCGGAGACTCCCGGTTCTATCCACGAGGGGGGCGAACTGGGCTACGTGCTCTCGCATGCCTGCGGCGCGGCGTTTGACAACCCCGACCTGATCGTCGCCGCCGTGGTAGGGGACGGCGAATCTGAGACCGGGCCGCTGGCAACTTCCTGGCACATAAGCAAGTTCCTGAACCCGATTCGTGATGGCGCGGTGCTGCCCATCCTGCACTTGAACGGCTACAAGATTAATAATCCCACTTTGCTGGCGCGTATTAGCCACGAAGAGTTGGAGAACCTCTTGCGCGGGTACGGCTGGACGCCCTACTTCGTCGAAGGCTCGGATCCCGACAGCATGCACCAGGCCATGGCAGCCACCGTGGAACATTGCGTCCGGGAGATCCAGGAGCACCAAGAAGAATGCCGCACGAGCGGCGTGGCCCGGCGGCCGCGCTGGCCGATGATCGTGTTGCGCTCTCCGAAAGGATGGGGCGCACCGCAGGAGGTAGGCGGTCACCGCCTCGAGGGTTTTTGGCGCGCCCACCAGGTGCCTTTGACCGACGTCAAGAAAAATCCCGAACAGCTGCGAATCCTCGAGAAGTGGATGCGCGACCAAAAGCCCGAGGAGCTGTTCGACCAGAATGGCAAGCTGGTTCCGGAGCTCAAGGAACTCGCGCCCACCGGGAACCGTCGCATGAGCGCCAACCCGCATGCTAATGGAGGAGTCCTCAAGAAGGCGCTGCGTTTGCCTAACTTTTGCGATTACGCCTTAAAGGTGGACCGGCCTGGAAGCATCGACGCTGAGAATGTGCCGCCACTGGGGAACTTCCTGCGCGACGTGATGAAGTCGAACATGACTAACTTCCGCGTGTTCGGCCCGGACGAAACCACCTCGAACAAACTGCAAGCGGTCTACCAGGCAGCCAAGAAATTCTGGATCGCCGAATACTTCCCCGAAGACCAGGATGGCGGCGAACTGGCGACTGACGGACGCGTTATCGAAATGCTCAGCGAGCACACCATGGAAGGCATGTTGGAAGGCTACCTGCTCACTGGGCGTAACGGCTTCTTCTCTACCTACGAAGCCTTTGTCCACGTCATCGACTCCATGTTTAACCAGCACGCCAAGTGGCTGTCCATCTGCAACCATCTGTCCTGGCGCCAGAAGGTCGCCTCGCTGAACCTGCTGATCACTTCGACGGTTTGGCGACAGGACCACAACGGATTCACGCACCAGGATCCCGGGTTCCTGGACGTGGTGCTGAACAAGAGTGCCGCGGTCACGCGTATTTACCTTCCGCCCGACGCCAATTGCCTACTGTCGGTGGCCAACCACTGCCTGCGAAGCGAGAACTACATCAATGTGATCGTTTCCGACAAGCAGCTGCATCTTCAATACCTGGATATGGATGCTGCCATCACGCACTGCACCAAGGGCATCGGCACTTGGGACTGGGCCAGTAACGACCAGGGTTGTGAGCCGGACCTGGTCATGGCTTCTGCCGGCGATATCCCGACGCAAGAGGCGCTCGCCGCAACAGCGCTGCTGCGCGAAGAGTTCCCTGACGTGAAGATCCGCTTCATCAACGTGGTCGACCTTTTCAAGCTGCAACCGAGCACGGAACACCCGCACGGGTTGACGGACGCGGATTTCGATTCGCTATTCACCACGGACAAGCCGATTATTTTCAATTTCCACGGATATCCGTGGCTGATTCACCGCCTGGCCTACGGCCGCACGAACAAGACTCTTCACGTGCGGGGATACAAAGAGAAAGGCAACATCAACACGCCGATGGAACTGGCCATCAACAACGAGACCGATCGCTTCAGCCTGGCCATCGACGCCATTGACCGCGTTCCCAAACTGCAGAGGATCGGCGGCCACGCCAAGGAGAAATTCCGCAACGCGCAGATCGCCTGCCGGGCTCACGCCTACAAGCATGGCATCGACAGCCCGGAAATTACCGGATGGCGCTGGCCGGAAAAGTCAGCCTAACCTGATCGAGTGCAAGGGGTGGCCGGGTTCGAACGACCCGGCCACACGGTATCTGCTCGGTGCTGAGTGGACCGCCTGCCAAGGCTGGTGCGAATGGATGGGTATAGGCAGCCATCGCACGGGTATGGCGATTACAAGTAAACACGACAGCGGCAGTAATCAACGGAATGACCGATAAACATTTATGAAAATACTCGTGCTCAACTCGGGTTCCAGCAGCCAGAAGGCCTGCTTGTACGAAATTGGAGCAACACTTCCGACGCATCCGCCCGCCCCCCTGTGGGAGGGGAGGATCGAGTGGAGTGCCGATACCGCAGCGATAGTGGTGAAAAACTCACAGGGAGTCGTTGTAAAAGAAGAACTGCCGGTCTCCTCGCGCGAGCAGGTGATTCGGCATTTGTTGCGCGCGTTGCTTGAGGGGGAGGCTCCTGCCATTGCTTCCGTTTCGGAGATCGATGTCGTGGGACACCGTGTGGTCCATGGTGGCCCGCATTTCGAGGACCCCGTAGTCATCACGCCGGAAGTGCGCTCGGCCATTGACAGCGTTTCTGCGTTTGCGCCGCTGCACATTCGCGCCGAGTTGGAGGGCATGAAGCTTGTGGAGAAACTTCGGGGCGATGTTCCGCAAATGGCCGTTTTTGACACCGGCTTTCATCGCCAAATGCCGCTATCGGCGGCCATCTACGCGGGGCCCTATGAGTGGTTCGAGAACGGCATTCGCCGCTACGGATTCCACGGTATCAATCATCAGTACTGCAGTGAACGTACGGCACAATTGCTCGGGAAAGATCCAAAGTCGCTCAAACTGGTGACCTGCCATCTGGGCAATGGCTGTTCGGTGGCGGCAATCCACGGAGGCCGCAGCGTTGACACCACGATGGGATTCACTCCACTGGACGGTTTGATGATGGGTACGCGTTCGGGCTCGGTGGATCCCGGAATTCTGACTTTCCTGATGCGTGAAGGGCAGCTCGATGGACAGGACATCGACAAGGTGCTAAACCAAAAATCCGGTCTGCTCGGTATCTCGGGACTTTCGAGCGATATGCGGGGTATCCTTGCCGGCATCCAAAAAGGTCACGAGAGAGCGAAGCTGGCATTCGACATTTATGTCCACCGTTTGCGAGCAGCGATAGGTGGTATGGCCGCCGTGTTGGGAGGAATTGATGCCCTGGTGTTTACCGCGGGGGTGGGCGAGAACTCCCCCGAGGTGCGAGCCGCGGCTTGCAGTGGATTGGAGTTTCTCGGCCTCAGGCTCGATAGTAAGACGAATGCACGACCTTCTCTCGATCAGGATATCTCTGCGGCAGATTCAAGTGTGCGCGTCCTGGTGATTCGGGCTGAGGAAGACTGGGCCATCGCCAAAGAATGTTGGAAGCTGGCCCAGACAGGCGCACCAGCGGGGACAACAACCGTGAGTGTCGCCCAGAAAGAGTCGCTCCGACCAAGCGAGAGAGCAGCAAGCGAATCGGGCGTTCACTAAGCCAAATAATAAGGATAGAGCCAGCATGAGCGAAGTACTTCCAGTGTTGTATGTGGCACGTCACGGCGAAACGGCATGGAGTCTCTCGGGCCAGCATACCGGCCTTACCGATTTACCTCTGACTCCGAATGGCGAGGGTAACGCCCGGAGGCTCGGAGAGCGCCTGAAGGGCATGACATTTGCCAGGGTGTTTACCAGCCCATTGCAGCGCGCGGCCCGAACCTGTGAACTGGCCGGGTTTGGGGCCGTGGCCGAAACGGATCCTGATCTGGTGGAATGGGACTACGGTCAATATGAAGGGCGGCGCTCGGCCGAGATCTTTGCCGAGCGTCCAGACTGGCAACTGTTCCGGGACGGCTGTCCGGGAGGCGAGTCCCCAGCACAGGTAGGCGAGCGGGCAGACCGTGTGGTCCAGCGCGTCCGCACGGTTCCGGGAAACGTACTGCTCTTTTCCAGCGGACACTTCATTCGAGTTCTTGCCGCCCGCTGGCTGGCGCTCGGTCCAGGATCAGCCGGCAAGTATTTTCTCTTGACCACGGCGAGCTTGAGCGCGCTCGGCTACGAGCACAAACTCTCCCAGCCGGTGATCCGGCTTTGGAATGACGATCATCACGTGGCCGCGTGAGTCGCCCCAGTCGTTCGGCGAGAAATGGACGGCGTTGGATGTTGGATAGTACCGATTTCAGATAACTCAGATTAAAAGGATCTCTGATGAGCACAAAAGGCGTCGTAGCACCTCAGTCCACGGGAATCGTCCCGGGGACGACGAACTCTGCCAGTGTTTCGGAACTTCTGCAACAGTACGGTTGTGGCCCGGTTCCTTTTGTCGGTTCGGAAAACGCATTTTACGAACGACATCTGGTTTTTGACAGAGTGATCGACCCGAAGGTAGCGACGGCGCGTGAGCGTTTTGAGGCGTTCTCCCGTTCCGTACGCGACATCCTCGCGCAGCGCTGGGTGCTGACGAAGAATACGTATGAAAAAGAGAATGCCAAACGGATTTACTACCTTTCCTTAGAATTTCTAATCGGGCGCTCGTTGGCCAACAATGTCACGAACCTTTTGCTCGATCCCCTCCTTCAGCATGCCCTCGAGAAGAAAGGCATTGACTGGCTTGAACTGATCGAACAGGAGCCGGATGCGGGGCTGGGGAATGGAGGCTTGGGCCGGCTCGCGGCTTGCTTCCTCGACTCGATGGCCACGATGCAGCTCCCGGCCACGGGCTATGGCCTGCGCTATGAGTACGGCATGTTCAAGCAATCCATCGTGAATGGCTGGCAAAAGGAGAACGCCGACAACTGGCTCCGCAAG
>Ga0209701_10003363_pt1 | contig 10476 bp, 8 predicted proteins | sample CZO8metaG_4_FD_188356 | JGI IMG/M metagenome (GOLD analysis project Ga0209701, IMG submission 188356) | Vadose zone soil microbial communities from the Eel River Critical Zone Observatory, Northern California, USA - CZOApr15con2H3.8 metaG... | ecosystem: Environmental > Terrestrial > Soil >...
TCGGTCTTGGTTTCGATGAGGATGAACGCCGCGCCGAGAATGTGGCCGACGCGGTGAAAAGTGAAGGCAAGCCCCGATGCGATTTCTACCGGAGAGCCAAATGGCGAGTTGCGGACGAGATGAGCCGCGCGCCGTGCATCCTCTTCGGTAAAGAGCGGCAGAGCCGGCCGGTGACGGGAGTAGCCCTTCTTGTTGGCATAGTGGGCCTCTTCTTCCTGGAGCCGTCCCGCGTCGGGTAGTAGGAGATCGAGAAGCGCCTTGGTCGGAGGAGAGGCGAAAACAGGACCGCTGAAACCCTCTTTTACCAGCCGGGGCAGATAGCCGGTATGGTCGATGTGGGCGTGAGTGAGGAGAGCCGCGTCAATGGTCTTGGGATCGACGCCGAGCGATTGCCAATTTTTTTGTCGAAGCTCCGACTTTCCTTGGAAGAGACCGCAGTCGACTAGAATGCGCCGGGAGCCGACTTCGAGAAGGTAACGCGAGCCTGTAACCGTTCCGGACGCGCCGAGAAATGTCAGCTTCGGCATCGGCCCTCGCTCGGAGATACGATGAGAAGTGATCGACCCGGACTCATGACCCGATTGCCCATTTAAAATTTAGATACCTTAACTCAGCAGAGTTGTCTATCGGTGCGTATTATCTCATCTAGTGGCTCGTCTGGCGGTTTCTGCGAAGCTATTTGAAACTCACGCTGACAATGAGCCAAGCGGGAAGGAGGGCCACCACGCCGAGAACCCAGTAGGTCACAGATGGGAGAGCGCTCCCTGACTTTTGCAACCTTCGAAGCAGATAGTCAGTGGCTATGATCCCCAATAGGCCTGCTCCGGAAGAGAGCAGAGCTTTCGGCGGCAAAGGGGTTTCGGCGGCCTGTTGAGCGACCGGCTCCAGGAGAGCCAGAAAGGCCACCAGCCACGCCGGGAAGAGCCCGGCGAGTCCCAAGAACCAGTAGTGCTGCGGTTTCCACTCGGAAGCCTTCCCCTGCCGGTAGAACAGCGCGGCCCCGGTCCCAAGAATTCCCACGAGTCCAACTATCACCGAGCCCGTCTGAATCATTCTTATTACCCTACCTCTTTGCGAAACGGTTTCTTTAGCATCCGGTTGACGATTTCCTGGGCATGGGCCGTTGCCGCAAGGCCCCAAAGAAATGCTGCTAGCCATTTCATAAGCACCTCCTGCGCGTTTTATTTGGCCGCCACATAAGAAGAGAATTAGGCGCTACCGCTGAAAATCTTCGGTCACACTATGGCGCGTACTGCGCGATGCCGTTTCCGAAAGACCAGTTTTCTTTCTTGACTTCTACCAGACTGATGAAAACATCTTCGCGTCGCACGCCCAATTCCGCGCTCAAGCGGTCGGCCAGCGCCCGATAGAACTTCTTCTTAAGCTCCACTGTCCGTCCCTCGTTGAGTATGATTTGAATGAAGACGATTCCGTCCGTCCGGGCGACGCCGAGATAACCCGGGTCATAGACCAATGTATTCGGATCATGCTCGGTGACGAGCCGGAAATTATCCTGCGGCGGGACATTGATGGTCTCGACCATCGTGCGGTAAACCACGCCGCCCACCTCCTTGCCGAAGCCAGGGGCTTTTCCCTTGAGAAACGAAATTCGGACCAGAGGCATAAACGATTTCTCCTTTCATCGCCGCGGCGCGGACGGCGTCAGCTTCGAACGTAGTCCGCGAGCGCGGCGCCCCAGCCGCGCATCGGCGGGAGACCGATTTGCTCCGAAAGCAGGAGCGCATCGGCGTGTAGCGTGGCCGGGGCACCAGCCGCCCTGCTTCCTCTTCTTTCGTTGCCACAACCAGGTTTTTGAGCTGACTCTCGCTCAAGCTGACCAAGCGTCCCGCTTCGAGGGCGAATTCGTAATTGGAAACCACTCCGTCGTTAACAAGGTGATAGGTGCCGTACCGTCCGCGCTTGAGCATCTGCTCGCTCTGGCCGACAAGGTCCAACACATACGTCGTGGAAGCCCACACCTCGCTGATCGCCCGCAGCTGTTTCCCGGCGAGAAGCCCGCGGTGAACTTTGCAGATGAACGTCTCCTTGCCCGCGCCGTAAACCCACGAGGTGCGGATGACGTAGGCGCGCGAGCAAGCCTCCAACACCGCGCGCTCGCCGGCCCACTTGGCTTTGCCGTAGACGCTCACCGGGCGCGGCTCGTCATGGATCGTGTACGGCGGCCGCCCGATCTCATCCCCGTCGAAGACATAGTTGGTGCTGAAATGAATCACGTCAGCCCCGATCCCATCGGCAACTTGAGCGATCGCTCTGGGGCCCCCGACGTGCATCGCCTCTGCCCGCTTCGGGTCGCGCTCGCAATCGTCCACCTCCATGGTCGCGCAGTTGATGATCAGCGACGGTTTTTCCCTGAGAGCGCGCTGTCGAACCGCGCCAAAGTCCGTGATGTCCAGATCCCGGTGCTTGAGCGGCAGCACGTCGTGCACAGGCTCGAAGTGACGCACGAGGTGAGACCCGATCAGGCCGCCCGCTCGTGTGATCGTAATCTTCACGGGGCGACCGCGACCGCCTCGATTTCAATCAAATGGTCCGGATCGACGAGGCGGGAGACCTCGACCATGGTTGAGGCCGGCGGATTTTTGGGAAAGAACTCGGCGCGCACCTCGTGGATGGCGCGAAAATCGCGCTCCATGTCCCGAATGAAAACCGTCACCTTGACGACATCCTCAAGCGTCGCGCCGGCCTCGCCCAAGATTGTCCTCAGATTCTCTAAAACCCGCCGGGTCTGTGCTTTGACATCTCCCTTGCCGACGACATTTCCCTGCGCGTCTCGCGCGGTCAGCCCGGATACGAAGACGAGGTGACCCGCTACGGGAATCTTAACGGCCTGGGAAAAGACGCCGATGGGACGGGAGAGTTTGTCCGAATGCAGAGTCTTTTTGGGCACGGCTTTTTCCTGCCAGGCTCTAGCGTTCGGCCGGCGTGAGCAACTGGAGGCGATGGCCGTCCGGGTCCGAGAAATAGCTGCAGCGCGGATCACCCTGCGATTGCTCACTTCCTCCACCTCTCCCCATTAGATGTCCTCCGTATTATATTGTATCGAGCGGCTAGGCGTCCAGGAGAAAAACCGGAGGCACGTTCAGCCTCCTCTTCGATGGTCTCAGCCATAAAACGAAGCCGTTTGTCGTTGTCGGCCACCAAATCCTTGGGCTATGGTAGGTTGGATACGTTCCAGCCGCCGCCCAGGGCTTTGATCAAAAGTACCGTCGCGTTCAGTCGATTCCCGAGGATGGTCGCCGCGGTTCTTTCGTTGGTCAGCGAGGCCGTTTGAGCGGTGATGACATCGAGGTAGGCGGTGATCCCTGCTTTGTACTGATTCGTGGTTACCGTCACAGATTGTTGCGCGGCCTTTACTGCCTCATCCTGGACCTGAGCTTCGTTTTCGAGAATGCGAAGCGCGGCAAGATTGTCTTCGACCTGTTGGAATCCGGTCAGCACGGTCCCGCGGTACAATGCGACGTTGGCGTCGTAGGCCGCTCGCGCCGCCTCGGTCTGGGCTTCTCTGAGGCCCCCATCGAAGACAGTCTCGGAAATGGCCGGTCCGACCGACCAAAAACGGCTCGGCCATGAGAGCCAACGGGAAAAACTTCCGCTTTCAAACCCGCCGGATGCGCCCAACGAGATGGTCGGGAAAAAAGCGGCCTTCGCCACTCCGATCTGGGCATTCGCCGCAGCCACGCGCCGCTCGGCCGCAGCGATATCCGGTCTCCGTTCGAGGATCTCCGATGGGATGCCAACTGGAATTGTCGGCGGCACCAGAGCAAGGGGAGTCGTCGGGATGGAAAGGCTGGAGGTAGGTTTCCCAATCAGCAGCGCGATGGCGTGCTCCAATTGCGCGCGCTGCACGCCTACGTCGATCGCCTGGGCCTGGGTCGTCTTGAGCTGGGTCTCCGCCTGGAGCACATCCGCCCTGGAGGCCACTCCGGCGGCGTACCGATTGTTTGTGAGCTGGAGCGACTTTTCAAAATCGGCGACCGCTGCATCCAGGAGCTGTTTCTGCGCATCGAGGGCCAGCAGCTGGAAGTAGTCTTGCGCCAGCTCGGCCCGGGCGCTCAGCCGTGCGGTTTCGAGATCCCCCGCGCTCGCCTGGGCGCCCGCCTGGGCGGACTCCACAGCCCGACGAATCCGGCCCCATACGTCCAGTTCCCATGACACGTCGACTGGCAACGAGTATTCCGTGACGGCGTTCGTAGATTTCGAACTGCCGGTGCTAAGCGTCGAGGATTGGCGGGAGCGGGTTACCCCCAGCCCAATCGTGACCGTCGGAAAAAAGTTGGCTCGCGCCTCCTGGACCAAGGCGCGCGCCTGCCGAAACTGCGCTTCCGCCACGGCTACGTTCTGGTTCGAGATGTCGACTTGTTCTTCGAGCGTGTTCAGTTGAGGATCCTTGAAGATCTCCCACCACGCCCCTCGAAGGGTATCGTCCTTCGGTTGTGCCACTCTCCAACCCTCGATCTCCTTGAAGCCGGCGGGCACCTCAACTCCTGGTCTCACGTAGTCGGGGCCAACGGTGCAGGCGGTTACCGAGGTGAGGATCGCTGCAAGCAGGACGCCGCGAAGCTTCTTCCGCGCCAGACACGCTGTCGTTGGACAATCCATGGACTATTCTTTCTAACCGAGGCTCTCCACAACGGGCCGCGCGCGCCTTGCCCGTAGACGTTCAAACCATAGCCGGCGACGGTCGAGGTAGAGATAGACTACCGGTGTCGTGTAAAGCGTCAGCATCTGACTGAAGATCAGGCCGCCGACGATCGCGATCCCCAGCGGTCTGCGGAGTTCCGACCCGATCCCCGTGCCGAGCGCCAGCGGCAAACCGCCGAACAGCGCCGCCATCGTCGTCATGGTAATGGGTCGAAAACGCAGCAGGCAGGCTTGATAGATCGCGTCCACCGGACTCTTCTTTTCCCGCCGCTCGGCCTCCAGGGCGAAGTCGATCATCATGATCGCGTTCTTCTTGACGATGCCAATGAGCAGGATGATGCCGATGAGCGCGATGACGCTCAGCTCGGTTCGACAAAGGAGCAGCGCGAGCAGCGCTCCAACTCCCGCCGACGGCAAGGTGGAGAGAATGGTGATCGGGTGAATCGTACTCTCATACAGGACGCCGAGCACGATGTAGACCGTCACCAGCGCGGCGGCGATCAGCATCGGCTCGTTGGCCAGAGAGGCCTGGAAGGCCTGCGCCGTTCCCTGAAAGCTGCCGTGGATGGTCGCCGGCAAGCCGATCTCCTGACCGGCTTCTTCGACGGCCTCCACCGCGTCCCCGAGTGCGACACCGGGCGCTAAATTGAACGACAGGGTGACGGAGGGAAACTGGCCCTGGTGGGTTACCACGAGCGGTGCGGTAGAGGGCGCGTAATGAGTGAAGGCGCTCAGGGGTATCTGGCCGCCGTTGGCCGTGCGCACGTAGATATAGCGGAGCCCGTCGGGATTTTGCCAGAACTGCGGGTTGACCTCCATGACGACGTGGTATTGGTTCAGCGGCGTAAAGATGGTCGAAACCTGCCGCTGCCCAAAGGCGTCGTAAAGCGTGTCATCGATCATTTGGGTCGTGATGCCGAGCCGCGACGCGGTTTCCCGATCAATGACGAGCCCTGCCTGAAGCCCGCGGTTTTGCTGGTCGCTGTTCAGATCGACGAGCCCGTGCACCGTGCGCAGCTTCTGCAGCATGCGTGGCGCCCACAGATTAAGATCTTGCACGTTGTCGCTCTGCAGCGTGTACTGGTATTGCGCGCTGCTTTGGCGGCCGCCGACGCGCAAATCCTGCACCGCCTGAAGGTAGAGAGCCACCCCCGGCAGACGGGCCAGCTTGGCACGCAACCGTCCAATGACTCCATCGGCGTTGATCTGGCGTTCTGCCAGCGGCTTGAGAGCGACAAACATAGTGCCCGTGTTCAGCGCTTTGCCCCCTCCGCCGCCGTTAAAGCCCATCACCGCACCCACCGCGGGGTCCTGCAGGACCGTACCCGCCAGTTCCGTGATTCGGCCGCGCATCGCCTGAAAGGAAAAATCCTGGTCAGCCACAATCGAGCCGTTGATTCGGCCGGTGTCTTGCTGTGGGAAAAAGCCTTTGGGGATGATGACGTACAGATAGACCGTCGCTCCCATCGTGAGCAGCGTTACCGCAAGCGTGAGCGGCTGGTGGCGCAACACCCAGGAAAGCGTAGACTCATAGCGGCCGAGAATCCACTGAAACGCCCGCTCGCTGGTTTTGTACAGACGGCCATGTTTCTCCTCGTCGTGGGAGCGGAGCAGTTTCGCGCACATCATCGGCGTGGTGGTCAGCGACACCAGCAGCGAGACTCCGATCGCCAGCGAGAGCGTCACGGCAAATTCACGGAACAGCCGTCCCACGATGCCGCCCATCAAGAGGATGGGAATGAACACCGCCACCAGCGACAGGCTGATCGAGACGACCGTGAAACCGATCTCTCTGGCGCCTTGCAGCGCCGCCTCGAGCGGCGCCATACCCTGCTCCAGGTGGCGGGTGATGTTTTCGATGACGACGATGGCGTCGTCGACGACGAATCCGGTCGCGATGGTCAGCGCCATGAGCGATAGATTGTCCAGACTGTAGCCGAACAGATACATGCCACCGAAGGTCCCGAGCAAGGAGATCGGCACCGCGATGCTTGGGATGATCGTTGATCGTACGCTGCGGAGAAAGAGGAAGACGACGAGAATAACCAGCGACACCGAAATCAGCAGCGTCACTTGGACATCGTAGACCGAAGCGCGAATCGTCGTGGTGGCGTCTAGGACTACGGAAAGCTTAACGGCGGGAGGGATGGAAGCGCGAAATGACGGGAGCAAAGCGAGAACCCGGTCGACGGTGTCGATAATATTGGCGCCCGGTTGGCGGAAGACGATGATCAGAACGGCCGGCTTTCCGTTCGCCAGACCCCCCGTGCGAATGTCCTCGACCGAATCGATGACCGTGGCGACATCCGAGAGGCGCAGCGCGCCCCCGTTCCGGTAGTGGATAACCAGCGGCTGATAGGCGTCGGCCTTTAACAGCTGGTCGGTCGCGCTGAGGGACCAAGAGCGCTGCTGATCGGCGACATCGCCCTTCGCGCGATTGGCATTGGCGCTCGCAAGGGTCGCGCGGAGATCCTCCAGGCCGAGACCGTACTGGTTCAGCACCGTGGGATTGACCTCCACCCGCACGGCCGGAAGTGCCCCGCCGCCGACATCCACCTGTCCGACGCCCTTCACCTGCGATAGTTTCTGCTGCAGAATGGAAGAAGCAATGTCGTACATCTGAGCCTTGTCAACCAGGTCCGAGGTCAGCGTGAACAGCAGAATCGGCGCGTCGGCGGGATTAGCCTTCTTGTAGGAGGGATTGCTCGGGAGGTTGGCCGGAAGTTGACCGCGCGCGGCGTTGATCCCGGCCTGGACGTCTCGCGCCGCCGCGTCGATATTTCGATTCAAATCAAACTGCAGGACAATCGAGGTCGAGCCGATGGAGCTTGCCGAGGTCATCTCGGTGATGCCGGCGATGCGTCCGAATTGACGCTCGAGCGGCGTGGCGACGGACGAGGCCATGGTTTCCGGACTCGCGCCCGGGAGTTTCGCCGAGACGTTGATGGTGGGAAAATCCACCTGCGGCAGGGGCGAAACGGGGAGAAAGAGATAAGCGACGGTGCCCGCAAGTCCGACCGCCACGGTCAATAGGGTCGTGGCGATCGGCCGCTTGATGAACGGCTCGGAGATGTTCATGCTCGCTCCGCCTCCTCCGCGCTCTCCATGTCCTCGGCGCGCTGGGGGACGCGGATGCGCGCGAGCCGGCGCGCCAAGCGATCGAATGCGAGGTAGATGACCGGCGTCGTATAGAGCGTCAGCATCTGACTGAAGATCAAGCCGCCGACGATGACGATCCCTAACGGGCGGCGGAGTTCCGCTCCGGTGCCGCTCCCGAGCGCCAGCGGCACTCCGCCGAGCAGCGCCGCCATCGTCGTCATGATGATCGGGCGGAAACGCAGCAAGGCGGCCTGAAAAATCGCGTCGTGAGGCGCCTTGCCCTCCTTTCGCTCCGCGTCGAGGGCGAAGTCGATCATCATGATCGCGTTCTTCTCGACAATCCCGATCAGCAGGATGATGCCGATGAGCGCGATCACGCTGAACTCGGTGCGACAGAGCATCAGAGCCAGCAGCGCGCCTACTCCGGCGGAAGGGAGCGTGGAGAGGATCGTGACCGGGTGGATGTAACTCTCGTAGAGGACGCCGAGCACGATGTAAACGGTGATCACCGCCGCCAGGATCAAAATCGGCTCGTTGGTCAGAGAGGCCTGAAACGCCTGCGCCGTGCCCTGGAAGCTCGCCTGGATGCTGATCGGCAGGCCGAGCCCTTTCTTGGCTTCATTAACCGCGGTCACCGCGTCGCCGAGTGAAGCGCCGGGCGCGAGGTTGAACGACACCGTGACCACCGGGAACTGTCCTTGATGGTTCACGGTTAACGGCGCGTTGGATGACTCTATCCGGGTAAAAGTGCTGAGCGGCACCGTGCCGCCGTCCGCCGAGCGCACGTAGAGGTGTTCCAAATCCTGCGGCCCTTGCTGGAAATTGGGCTGCGTTTCCAGCACGACGTGGTACTGGTTCAGCTGCGTAAAGATGGTCGAAACCTGCCGCTGCCCGAAGGCGTCATAGAGCGTGCCATCGAGCGTCTGCGGCGAGATGCCGAGCCGCGAGGCCGTGGCGCGGTCTATGACCAGCCGCGCCTGAAGGCCCTGGTTCTGCTGATCACTGGCCACATCGCGCAGGACAGGCAGCGATTTGAGCTTGTCGATGAACTGCGGTACCCAGACCCCGAGCTCCTGCGTGTCAGCGTCCTCGAGGCTGTACTGGAACTGGGTCCGGCTTACCCGGTCTTCCACCGTTATGTCCTGTACCGGCTGCATGAAGAGCGTAATGTCTTCGACCTTGGCCAGCGCGGCTTGCAGGCGGCGAATGACGTCGCTCGCGCTGATACCGCGCGTTTCGATCGGTTTCAGGTTGATCTGGATGCGTCCGCTGTTGATCGTTGTGTTCGTGCCGTCGATGCCGATGAAAGACGAGAGACTCTCGACTGCAGGGTCTTGCAGGATCACGCGGGCCAGGGCCTGCTGTCGCTCGGCCATGGCGGCAAAGGATATGCTTTGCGGCGCTTCGGACACGCCGAGGATCACGCCGGTGTCCTGGACCGGGAAGAAGCCCTTGGGAATGAAGATATAGAGCAGCACCGTCAAGGCGAGCGTCGCGGCGGCGACCCAGAGCGTCGCGGTCTGATGGCCCAAGACCCAGGAGAGCGTGCGGCCGTAGAAGGCGATCACCGATTGAAAGACGTGCTCCGAGACTTTGTAGAAGCGGCTCTGTTCGGCCTCGGATTTGCGACGCAAAAGCTTGACGCACATCATCGGCGTGAGCGTAAGCGAGACGACCGCGGAGACCAAGATGGTCACGCTCAAGGTCACGGCGAACTCGCGGAACAGGCTACCGACGATGTCCCCCATGAAAAGGAGCGGGATTAGAACCGCGATCAGCGAGACAGTGAGGGAGAGAATCGTAAAACCGATCTGCTCCGAGCCCTTAAGCGCCGCTTCGAGGGGCGGGTCGCCTTCCTCGATGTAGCGCATGATGTTTTCGATCATCACAATCGCGTCGTCGACCACAAAGCCCGTCGAGATGGTCAGGGCCATGAGCGTCAAGTTGTTCAAGCTGTAGCCGAGCAGGTACATCGCGCCAAAAGTCCCGACCAGCGACAAAGGCACTGCGACGCTGGGAATGACCGTGGCGGAGAGCGTGCGTAAAAAGAGGAAAATGACCATGACGACCAACGCGATGGTGATCATCAGCGCGAACTGCACGTCGCTGACCGAGGCGCGGATTGTCGTCGTGCGGTCGGTCAGAATCGAAAGCTGGACCGAGGAGGGCAGGGAGCCTTGGAGCTGCGGCAGGAGATTCTTGATGCGGTCCACCACCGTGATGATGTTGGCGCCGGGCTGGCGCTGGATGTTAACGATGACCGCCGGCACCAGATTCATCCACGCGGCCTGCTTGAGGTTCTCGACGTCATCGATCACCGTGGCCACGTCGGACAAATGCACGGGCGCGCCGTTGCGATAGGCAATGATCAATGGGCGGTACTGATCACTCGACAGGAGCTGATCGTTCGCCGCGATGGTGTAGGCCTGTTGCGGTCCGTCGAAGTTGCCCTTGGCCTGGTTGACGTTCGACTGCCCGATGGCGGTGCGCGTGTCTTCCAGGGTAAGGCCGTACGACGAGAGCTGCGTCGGGTTCACCCGGATGCGCACCGCCGGCTTCTGCCCGCCGCTGATGCTGACCAGACCGACGCCCGAGAGCTGCGAGATCTTCTGCGCCAAGCGGGTGTCGGCCAGGTCTTCTACCTTGGAGAGAAGCAGCGTCTTCGAGGTCAGCGCCAGCGTTAGAATGGGGGCGTCGGCCGGGTTGGTCTTATTG
>Ga0209701_10003364_pt1 | contig 10476 bp, 10 predicted proteins | sample CZO8metaG_4_FD_188356 | JGI IMG/M metagenome (GOLD analysis project Ga0209701, IMG submission 188356) | Vadose zone soil microbial communities from the Eel River Critical Zone Observatory, Northern California, USA - CZOApr15con2H3.8 metaG... | ecosystem: Environmental > Terrestrial > Soil >...
AATCCAGCTCCAACGACCAGCCCGGGCACGCCTACGTTGCCAACCCCCGCGGGCGCCGAAGGCTCCGTGCAAAACCCGGTCTTTGTTCCACTCAACACGCCGCGCAACAGTTCAACCGGCAGCGCTTTCAGCCCAAGTTACTACGCATTTGTCACAAACGCCCTCGGGACGTACGTCATTTCCCTGACGAACCCGACCGAAGACGTCAGCTGGAATTTGTATTCCGACAGCGGGTTTACCAACCAGCTGACCAGCTGCGACAACTACTTCTCCGTCACGGCCGAGTCGTGCGCCTCAAATCTTCAGGCGAGCACGACCTATTACCTTAAAGTCTCCGAGTTCTCCCTCGGTTCAGGGACATTCACCCTCACCGTAAGACAGATCGCGAGCGAAGGCACGACGGCAGTCCCGGTGGACCTCACTGTCGGCACGCCGTACACAGGCAGCGTGGGCCTGTCCGGGGTCAGCTACTACCGGTTCCTCACCAGCAGCGCGGCGGCGCACACGGTGACTATTGGCGGCTCCGTGGGCATGTTGTTCTCCGCTTCGACGACGATCAAAGTGTATGCGACGCCCTTTACGTCGGTGACACCGACCCTGCTCAAGACCTGCGGGCCGATGAGCAATCCGACCTGCACGGTCAACGGTCTTTCCAGCGGAACTTACTACTACGTCGAGGTCGATGGCAACGCGAGCAGCGGTGTTCAGTTCGACATCGCCGTCACTCAAGGAGTGAGCGAAGGCTCCGTGGCTCTTCCGGTCAACCTGGTTGTGGGGGATCCCGCCCACAACGGGGCGGCCGACGGAAGTGGCTCGAGCTATTACCGGTTCACCACCTCCGCAGCGGGCGAATATATCGTGACCCTGGGCGGCACCACCGGGGCTCTTGCTTACATCTATTCGGACGCCGCATTTACGACATCCGTCGGACTGTGCAGCCCGAACCAGTCATGCAGCCTCTTCGGACTGGATCCGATGAGGACCTATTACGTCAGGGTCGCGAATACAACGGCCAGTCCGATCACGTACCAGATCGCCGTGGCACAGGGTGTCACCGAAGGATCGGTCGCAAGCCCGTTTGCGCTCATCGTCGGCGCGGCGGCGCACAGTGCGACGATCGATGCCAGCGGCGTCGCGTACTACAAGTTCCAGACCACCGCGTTCAGCGGTTCCTACACCATCGGTCTCACGGGAACGCAGAAGAACCTGGGTTGGACCCTGTATTCCGACGCCGCCTTCAGCATGGCGGTTTCGAGTTGCAACACGATCACCACGGCGGGCGCGGGTGACGAAGTCTGTGTGACCACGAACCTGGACCCGAACAAGAATTACTACCTCAAGGTCAGCAACAATGAGTCGACGGGCGCCAGCGCCTATAACATCGCGGTCGCGGCGGGCGGCGGCAGCGAGGGATCGCTCAACTTCCCGCTCCAGATTTCCGGGCTGACGCACAACGGGATGGTGACCAGTGGGCAGGGAACCTCGTCAAGCTACTACAGTTTCACCACGGGTGCGAAAGCGCTGACCTATGTGATCAGCCTCTCGAACATGCAGACCGATCTTGGTTGGCAGCTTTTCTCCACCCCGGACTTCTCCAGTATCAACACTATTCTCTCGTGCAACTCCAATTCAGGCACCGCTACCGAGACGTGCTCGACACAAGACGCTCAGACGACGTCTGTCAGCGTTCCGGCATTGAAGGTGCTGAACGCGAACACGGCCTATTACCTCAGAGTGGACAACCCCACCGCGGCAACAAGCAGTTTCACGCTCACCCTTGCACCGCTCGATCCGGCGGCGGGGTGCGGCGCGGGCGCGACCGAGTGTTTCAGTTTTGAGAATGGGGTCGTTCCGGCAACTTTCGTGCAGACCTCCACCGCCAACGGCAACCAATGGAAGTGGGTGATCGACGGTACTAACCCCGCAGGCAGCGGAACGAAAAGCCTGCGCTCTGGAACACTCGGTTTCCCGAATTCCGCGTGCGTTGCGTATACGCCCCTAACGAAACCCAGCTCGGTGACCTTCAGCCTCCAGACCGATACTGTGAGCGAATTCTCCCTGACGGTCCTCGACGGGAGCACGAGTGCGAGCCTGGGCGCTTGGTATTGGGCCGGGGAGGCGGTACCGTGGCGCCGGGTGACCATGTCGACCGGTGCGCTCGCGGGAGCGACTCACACCTTCAAATGGTGTTTCAACAGGAACTCGTCGACCACATTTGGCACAGAGACGGTCCGGATCGACGATATCGAGTTCCGGTGATCCGCGAGCGGCGGTTCGACGGACCGGAAATAATTCGGGTCAGAAAAAACAAAGGGGTCTTGTCGATACGGCGAGAGCCATTGGGGTCGGGAGTCTTTTCCTCGTCGCTAGGGTCGCGTCGCTACGTTCGGGCCTGAGTATTCACGCGCGAACCCGCGCACAAAAAGGCGTCGCATCTTGTATCTTAACATTATCCATATTATCAAGAACGGCCGAAGACAATGTTGAAAGGCAAGATGCGGTGTGATCCATTTTGTGTGCGGCGCTTAGTAAAGCGTCGTAATCCGCTTTTGCCTGCGCCGATTTTTCTTTAGTCCAGGCATAAAACCCCTCGCCGGATTTAACTCCTAACTTTCCCGCGCGAACCCGCTCACCCACTGCTTTGCTGGTTTGCGGCACGGTGGTGCGCTAAAACGCGTCGGAAAGCCCAAGCCTAATACAGATTTTATTGCCTCGATTTTAGGTTAAGTTTACGATGCAGCCATGTTTATAAACCAACCCGATAAAATTTTAGGTATTTATTTGGTGTCTACTTTTAGTTGGGCTGCTTACATGCATCGACATTGTTTTAGCGCTATTCCTTTTGTGATTCTGATCGCGGCCTCTGCCCACTCGTTCGCTAGCACTCCTCCCCCGGGAACTCCGTTTAACGCGATAACCTGGAAGGCCACGTTGAAAACGAAGCCATCGACCGGGGTAAGAATGGGTTCGCTTCACGTGCGACTTGAGAAAACAACTCTTGATGATGTTCGCCATGCAGCATCGGCTGGTGATATTGCGCACCAAGGCGACGCGGGCGAAAGCATCTACTGGCTTTGTTATACAAACTCAGGCTCGACGCCTGTCGAGAGAATCTGGATCATTGCCCACGGCGAGATGGGAGGCTCAGAACATTTCGTTACCAGCATCAGCGCACAACTTCTGCCCAATGGAAACGCAACAACGGACTGCCCAGCCTTGCCCCTAAATCTGAAGCCTCTGTCACTTGATCACTATATCTGGCTTAACACCTCGGCAAGCGACGTGCTCACAAGACTCGGAACACCTTCGTATCAGAAGGGGCCTTGGCGGTCATTCGATTATCAAGGTAAGGTGCCGGGAAACTGCGAAGGTGGAGGTTTCGACTTGATGAGTGGGCTTTTACTGCGATTCGAGAAAGGACGTGTGACCTTCCTACATGTCGATCAGGTCACAAGTTGCTAATCGAATGGCGCGGCCCAACCCATCATTCTACCGAACGCTGCGCGATAAAGCTGCGCAGCGCCGGTGAATTCAGACGTTGGGCATCGCGAGACTGAGCTGGCCCGTGCCATTGGGGACGCTACCCTTTTTTGTTTTTTAGATCTGATGAATTGGGTAGCGTCCCCTTTATTACACGACGATCAGCAAGGTGGTGAATGCGCCGAGAGAAGAAAAGTGATAGTTCAAGATCTGACCCTAAGTACCCTTGCCTGATTGACAATTGGATTCCACTCCTTCCAGGCATCAAAATCAGTGAGGATGTTCCACACTTTTGTTGTTGGTGCAGCAATTTCTATTTCGGTTCGAAGTTCTCGCATAGTATTTCCTTCCATCCACAAAATGAGGCAAGACGCTAAAATGAGAATAAAGACAATCAAAATCAGCTTCTTCATAAAGCTACCTGCATCTTAAGTTATTTACTTACCTTAAACTTAAAATAATATTTTACCCACCACAGGCCGCCTTAAATGCCTTTTCAAAAATAATGACCCAACCGGAGCCGTATCCACCGCGCATCATCTCGGCGAGATCTCCAAAGGCTTCCCAATTGCTCTGTGTGAGTTGGACCCGCGTCCGCTCAGCCCCCAACGCCGTAAATTGGACTTCCACCAGGCTTGCATTTTCCGGCGGCATTCCCATGTGAAAGTTCATGCTAACCGACTCATGGGGGTTAAATGTCTTAAAGGTACCCCAAAAATGCTCGGTGTCGTCGTGACCGATTTCTACGATCTTGCCACCCAACTTAGCTTCCACATGTAATGACTTGGCTGGATGACCATCCTTCATGGACATGGAACGTTTGTCCAAGGGCCACCAGCTCCCCATGTCGTTTACAAACACCCTGAAGGCCTTTTCTTGACTACAGGGAACTTCGATTGTTTTAACAATCGGTTCGAGCATGTGATTTTCTCCTTTTGTTTTTTGGTTTCGTGCGCTTGGCGATCTCTGCGGCATAGGCTGAAAGGGCGTCCGACCAGAAGCTCTCCAAATACTGCCGAAGCTCATTTAGCCCCTCACGTTTGATTGAATAAAAACGTCGGTTGCCGTTAGGGGTCACGCTGACCAAGTTAGCTGACTCAAGCACTCTTAGGTGTTGAGAAACCGCAGGTCTACTCACAGGTTGGTCTTTTGCCAAATCACCAACGGTCTTAGGTTGACCCCGCAAGGCTTCAAATACGCTTCTCCGAGTAGGATCAGCCAATGCTACAAAAACTTCTTGGTAAGCCATAGCTTATGGTAAGTTTCGACTTACCAAATGTCAAGCGCTTCGTAACGGGAGTCTTTTCCTCGTCGCTAGGGTCGCGTCACTACGTTCGCGCCCCGAGAGCACGCGAGAGCGCGGAGTCAGGTCTTGCATGAACGTATAACCCGCATATATCTGCGTCAGTCCATCGGGCGAGACGTGGTTGTCTGACCCCGAAGGTTCCTGCGGCATGATGGTATGTTAAAACGCGTCGAAAAGCCCGATACAGATTTTATTGCCTTGATTTTAGGTTGAGTTTACGATGCAGTCATGTTTATAAACCAACCCGATAAAATTTTAGATATTTATTTGGTGTCGACTTTTAGTTGGGCGAAATGTGAGAGAACAGATGAAAGCAAGCTTCATAACTATATTTTTACTGTGTGCAGGACTAAACGGATTTCTTGTAGTCGCGAGTGCAGAAGAGCTGCCTAACAAAGACACGGAGATGCATAGAGTAAACGCAGGTAGCCCTGACGCAAACGGGTGGTACGAAGCCAAGTCAACATACGGCGGATTCTCGGTGCTAATTCCCGGGCATTTTAACGACTTCACAATACATAACGTGAAGCCAACTACGGGCGGAGTTGCCAAATCACATACCGTTGGAGGCCGAATGCTAGACACACTGGCGAAATTCAGCGCAACTTGTTTTCGGTACTCTGAAGGTGCTCCCGACGCTAAAAAGTTTCTTGCAGACGGAAAACGCATGAAGTATCACGGCTGTGCCGCTTCTGAGCACAGGGGTGGACGAGGACGTGACATGGGAACTGAAACTACGGGGGTGGCACGAACAATCGTATCCGCGACGACAGCATGTATTCTGATAGTTGAATATCCGATTAATTCAGAAAAACAGGTCACTGGACAAATACAACCGTTCTTAGACTCCCTTCGGTTTTCCAATGGTGAATGTAGTAAATAGAGGCCCAACACCTATGAGGCCCCTGCTCGTCAAGGGCAATAGGTTTTCAAAACGACGTCTCCGGAGGTGACCTCCTTCTTGGTAACTGCACCGGCCCGCGGTCGTCACGTTGCCTGACTTCGTTTCTCTTCTTGAGTGTTAGGCCGAAGCCTGCACTAAACACCTATCGAGGATCTGGCTGCGCTGTGGTCAGCGCGCTGCTAGAAATCCTTCTATGCCCTGAGCCGTCCGATTCAAGTCCTGAGGATGCATCGCCTCAAGGAGGCAGGCAAGGCTCCCAGTTCGAAAGAATCAAAAGGGTCAAATCTTGACAATTATCAATTTCACCATCTTTCCAACTAGAGTGTTATTTGATAATTGTCAAGATTTGACCCTTTTGTGGACTTTTGTGGACACTTAATTGCATCGTTCCACGAGAATGTGCGCTAAGAGGGCATGGATGGACTTCCCGATATTGTCGCCCAAGTAGTCGACGATCACCTGGCCCTACCGCCTGCGCCTCGCTTTAGCAGGCCTTGCACGCGGCACAATATTTGACTTGAGGCGTTCAATCAGCCAGCGCCCAGCCGGGCCAGGCGGCCGGTCTGTCCGGAACACTGCTGACATCGCCATGGCCATGAGGGCGTTGGGTATGTCCTCGATATCAATTTTCACCAACGATCCATTTGCCAAATCGGTTTCGATGACGTGCGCCGGCATGCCGCCCCAGCCCAGACCTGCGCGTAAGAAGGCGTGCTTCGCGCCGAGATCGGCGAGCCGCCAGGTATTCGCGGCAAAAACACCCAGCTCTTTTCCTTGCGACAGTTCGGAACGGTCCGTGAGGACGAGTTGCCTATGTTGCGCAAGGACACGCGCTGGAACCGGGCCTTTAAGTAACGCCAAAGGATGCGTGGGGGACGCGACAAAAAGCATTTTCACGACGAGCAGGCGCTCACGTGTGAGGAGCGGTGTAGGGGCGGTGGGCAGAGAGCCCATTACCCCAAGGGCGAAGCGACCCTCCATCACTGGCTGCAAAACGGCACCCAGTGCTTCGACATACAGCCTAAGTTGCGTCGCCGGGAATTTTGCTTGAAACGCCGCGACGGCGCTGGTGAGCCGTTCGAGCGGGAACATCACATCCACCACGACGCTCAGTTCGGGCTCAAGGCCATCTGATAGGCCCTTCGCGCGGGCCTTGAAAACATCCATCCCACTTACGACTGCGCGCGCTTCTGCAAGAAGCGCCGCACCCTGACGGGTCAAAACCGGTTGGCGGCTGGAGCGATCGAACAATTTGACGCCGAGCTGGGCCTCCAGATTCGCAAGCGTTTGACTGACGACGGATTGCGCTCTTCGCAACCGGCGTCCGCCCGCCGAGAAGCTTCCTTCATCGGCTGCCGCGATGAACATGCGAAGGTGATCCAGTGAAACGCCATCAAGCATCTATCGACCTGAACGATGGTTTGTATCGATAAATATAGGCTACCACGATGGTAAACGGTGCGATACCGTATTGCGAATCCGTCCAAACTCCAACGAGGAATCAGGAAAAATGTCCAGCACAAAACAGTCAAGCGTCAATCAACAACCTTTCAAAACGACAACGGAAGCCCGCGCTCGCCGCATCGTCTACCGTACGCGCGGACATGCGCATGGGCCCATCACGCGGCTCGTCAGTCCGTCCGACGTGGGCGAGTTCATCAAACCTTTTGTGTTTCTGGATTATTTCGACATCGATCCGAAGCACACGCCGGCGATCGGTTTTCATCCGCATTCCGGCATCGCGACGCTTACGCTTCTTCTCGAGGGGCAGATCTTCTATGAAGAGACCTCCGGCACGAACGGCATCATCGAGCCGGGAGGCGTCGAATGGATGCGTGCAGGCGGCGGCGTATGGCATACCGGAGGCGTAGTGGGAAGCGCGCGCGCCAAGGGCTATCAGTTATGGATCGCTCTTCCTCCAGAGATGGAAAATATCGAATCCGAAGCACAGTATCTCGGAGGCGAGCACTTCCAGTCGCACGGCCCGGCGCGCATTATCCTTGGCCGCCACGGCGAAGCCACCAGCAAAGTCTCCGCGCCAACGACCATCAACTACCTGGACGTCGCGCTGAAGAAGGGTGAGAAATGGCGTTACGAGCCGCCGGACAATCACACCGTTGCCTGGGTCGCCCTGCATGAAGGAAAGCTGGCTACGCCGGCGATCGTGGATAAGGGCGAGCTGGCGGTGTTCGAAGAGTCGAACAGTGCCCTCGAATTTGAAGCCCTTGAAGACACGGGCTTCATCCTGGGCTCGGCCGTCAAGCATCCCCACGACCTCGTGCTCGGCTCCTACTCCGTTCACACGCACAAGGATGCGCTCGACAGAGGCAAAGCAAAAATCATGGAAATCGGCAGTCGCCTCCAGGCGGAAGGCCGCCTTTAGGTGAGTATCGGCGGCTTCGAATTCAACTAAGGGAAATAGCCATGGCAAAACCCAAAATCGCAATCATCATCAGCACCACCCGCGCGACCCGCTTCGGCGAGAAGCCTGCGCGCTGGATCCACGGCATTGCCGCGGCTCGAACTGACATGAGCGCGGAGGTCATCGACTTGCGTGACTATCCGATGCCCTTTTTCGACGAGCCGGCGTCGAACGCCTGGGTGCCGTCGAAGAACGAGGTAGCCAAGCGCTGGCAGAAGAAAGTCTCCGAGTTCGACGGCTATATCTTCGTTACCGCGGAATACAATCGCGGCATCCCGGCGGTGCTCAAGAACGCTCTCGACTACGCGTATCCGGAGTGGAACCGCAAGGCTGCAGCCTACGTCGGGTACGGCAGCGTCGGGGCAGCCCGGTCTATCGAGCAGCTGAGACTCGTCTGCGTGGAGCTGCAAATGGCCCCGACGCGCGCCGGAGTGCATATCCAGGGCGCTGATTTCATGGCGGCATACCAGCAGGGCAAGGACATAAGGGAGTTTTCGTACCTCGAGAAGAACTCGAAGGACATGCTCGACGAGCTTCACTGGTGGGCGAGCGCTCTCATGGTTGCGCGGGCGGGTTCCAAATGAAAAAGCCCCTCGCCGAATACAGGAGTGACCTTCGTAAACGGCGAAGCTCCCCTTGCGACGCCGACTGATCTGGGTGCGATAGCTACCGATGAAGTTGGGCGAGCCGCGTGGACTCCTGCTTAATCGGGCGATAAACGATCTCGTTCATATTGCCTTCCATGCGCGTCCATTCTCGCAAGACACGGGGTGGACGGGTCAACCCATCCCGTGTCCTTCCCGATTCCGAAAGCGCGTCCCATTCACGGATCAACTCGACGGCTTCCGACGCAGCGCCATGAGCTTGTCCTGTTGCGTCGCAGTCAGCAGGTTCTTGATGCGCACCAGGAGGGAGAGGTGGGCCCTCTTGATCTCCCGCTCGAGGCCCATGACCCGGTCCGCTTGCGCCAGCACGGCGGCTTCGTCCACGGGCCGCGCCTGCAGCAGCCGCGCCATCCGCTCGGACTCGGACTGCATGTCCCATTGCAGGTCCATGAAACGCGACTGCGCCTTCTGGATCGCGTCCTTGATGGCCGTGCGTTGACGCTTATCGATGCCGATGTCGGTGGCGTGCCGCATGATGAGCTCGGGCGCGAAGACGTTCTCGGCGATCGGATCAGGACCGGGCTGCTGTGCGTGGGTCCTCGGCACAAAGGCTATGAAGAGGGCGAGGAGGAGGATGGCTTTGCTCATGGCGTTTAGCTCCTTTCTTGCTGTGTTGGGGTATGCAGGGGAAGCGGGGGCGCGCCGGGATCGAGCGCTGGCACGGCGCGCCCGAAGGCGGGTAAAGTCGAAACGAAATCGTAGCCGGGCGTGCGGAGGAGGAATGCGGTGGGCTCGGTCCACCCGGCGAGGTACGCAGTTGGCCCCGTGCCGGGCGGTGCCACGGGCTCGGAGTGTTGCAGTACTTGGCCGATGACGAGGCCCAGCGCGACGAGGACGCTGGCGGCAAGAATGACAGGAACGAGCGAAGTTCTCCCTCTCCCTTGGGAGAGGGTCCAGGCGAGGGTAAGAAGCCGGTGGAATTTGGTGACCTGCTTCTCCTCCTCGCGGCGCTGCAACGCGAAGGCCTCGCGCAGGTCGCGATCTTCATCCTGACTATTCATGCGGACCTCGTGAAGAGAAGGTGGCGCAGCCGCGCCTTTCCCCGGTGGTAGTGGGTGCGCGCGCTCCCGACGGAGATGCCGAGGATCGCAGCCGCTTCCTCGATGGTGAGGTCCTGGTAGAAGACCAGATGCAGCAACTCGCGCTGTCGCGCGGACAGCTTCAGCAGCGCGGCGCGAAGCCGCTCGCTCACCTCCATAGCGTCGGCGAGGGCCTCGGGAGCCGGCGCGGGCGCCTGCTCGGGTTGCAGCAGCAGCAAGCGCACAGGCAGGAGGTCGAGAAGCCATTGCCGGCGGCGCCGCTCCGACGCCGTGCGGCGGATCACCGCAAAGAGCCATGTCTTGGCGCTCGATCGTCCGTCGAACCGGGCGCGCCCGTCGAGAACCTTCAGATAAACCGTCTGCAGCACGTCCTCGGCCTCCGCGCGATTCCAGCGGCAGCACCCGAGAGCCCAGCCGAAGCACGCAGGGTGGAGCGCCTCCAGGTCTCGCTCCAGAAGGTGCGCGCCATCCTGGCGTGGAATCTCGATAGGACCTCCATTCAGTTCCACGGCCATCGCAGGACGCGGTGGACGATCTGATCGACACCCGGATCCGGCGACGAGACTGTGAAAGTATTCTCGACGCGAGACAAGACACTCCACTGCGACAGCAAAGTTTGAGCGCGTGCGTATTCTCTACCCCACTTCATGACAACTTCG
>Ga0209701_10003365_pt1 | contig 10474 bp, 7 predicted proteins | sample CZO8metaG_4_FD_188356 | JGI IMG/M metagenome (GOLD analysis project Ga0209701, IMG submission 188356) | Vadose zone soil microbial communities from the Eel River Critical Zone Observatory, Northern California, USA - CZOApr15con2H3.8 metaG... | ecosystem: Environmental > Terrestrial > Soil >...
CACTTCGGCGAAACCCAGAAGATTGCGCGGACCATCCTCGAACAGCTCGCGGTGGGCGAGCCCAAGACCCCGTGAAGCGGGCGGCCTCCGGGGATTCTCTCCCGGCATGAGCGGGCGGCGGCGCGTCCTGATTGCCATGCCCAACACGTGGATGCGCTGGACTGCGCCAATAAACTCTTCCAGAAACTCTGCGAACAAGCATACATTGGGCCAGGCTCACCCGGCTTGACAGGGATGCATCAAAGAAAGATCGGGAATGCGGCGAAGCACACTACTGATTGACGCGGACGACACCCTCTGGGAAAACAATGTTTTCTTCGAGAAGCTGATCGAAGATTTTATCAGCTTGACCGAGCCGGCGGGTTACGCGCGGGATTACATCCGGCGCGTGCTGAACGAAACCGAGCGACGCAACATTCGGCAGTATGGGTACGGCGTGCGCAGCTTCGGCCGGTCGCTGGAAGAAACGTACCTGAAGCTGGCCGGGTCCATGGCGCGGCGCGAGACCCTGGCAACGATTCACACCCGCGTGGTCGAGCTCGAACGCACGCCGCCGCAAATCCTGGATGGCGTCCCGGAAACACTTGCCTACTTGACCGAGCGTCACCGCCTGATTCTGTTCACGAAAGGCGAGCCGGCGGAACAAGCGGCCAAGGTGGAGCGCTCCGGCCTGCAGGGGTTCTTCGAATTTATCGAGATCGTGCCGGAGAAAGACCCTGTTACCTACGGGTCGCTCGTCAACAAGCACAAAATTGTAAAATCGCACGGCTGGATGGTCGGCAACAGCCCGCGCAGCGACATCAATCCGGCACTGCAGCTCGGTTTGAATGCCGTGTACATTCCCAACGCGAACACCTGGATGCTCGAACACGAAGCGGTGTTGAGCGGTCCAGGCAAGTTGGTCATCGTCTCGGCGTTCCGCGAACTGCGCGAGCATTTTTAGCTGGCTCCGGCAGTCCAAAGTGGCTGCCGCGGATTCCAGGCGGACGCTTGCGCTTCCCCGCCAAGACCGGAACAATCAATGCCGGGCGCGCTGCGATTGACGACGCGCATCATCACCACGAAGGGGCGTTTATGGATTGGCGCAAAGAATGGTTTGAGTTTGAAGATACTACGTACCTGAACCTCGCAGGGCAGGCTCCCATGCCGCGGACTTCGATTCGCGCGGCTCAGGCGGCCATCGAATGGAAAAAATATCCGCACCAAAAGCTGGATTCCACTTTTTTTGAAGTTCCCAACCGTATCCGCGCCTCGGTCGCGCGGCTGGTCGGCGGCAAGCCGGAGGAGATTGCCATTACCACAGGAGCGAGCACCGGAATGGCCGCGGTGGCTTATGGCCTTTCGTGGAAGCCGGGGGATGAAGTGGTCACGGCGAAAGGTGAATTCCCGCTGCAATACACGGCATGGAAGCCCATGGAAGAACGCGAAGGCGTTAAGCTCAAAATCGTGTCGCCCCGAGAGCGATTCATTACCGCGGACGATTTACTCGCGGCGATGACAGCGAAGACGAGATTGGTTTCCGTGAGCCTGGTGCGCTTCGACGACGGCTCCCTGCTCGACGCTGCGCGTGTCGCGGCCGCATGTCACGCGCAGGGCGCGTTGCTCCTGCTGGACATCAGCCAGTGCTGCGGCGCCATGACCCTCGAGGCCGAAAAACTCGGGGCAGATTTCATGGTGTGCGCCGGATATAAGTGGCTGCTGGGCCCCTTTGGCACGGGGTTTTTCTGGGCCAAGAGCGAGCATATCGGCAACATGCGCCCCGGGCCGTTCTACTGGATGGCCGTCGCGGGGTCGGATAATTTTTCTTCGCTCTCTTTCGACGACCCAAAACCCGCACCGGCCGCGAAGCGCTGGGACACCGCGGAGGCGGCCAGCTATTTCAATTTTAATCTGGTGGCCATGGATGTCTCGATCGACTTTGTAGTACGCGTGGGTCCGGACACGGTTGCGGCTCACAACCGCAAGTTAATCGACCAGATGTATGAGCGGCTGCCCAAGGACCGCTGCGTTCCGGCGAGCCCGCTGGATGCCACTCATCGGGGGCCGTACGGCTGCTTTGCGGCGCGCTCGCCGGAAAAAACCGCGGCGCTCTACGATACACTGCGCAAGGCTGGAGTCATCACGAGCCTGCGACAGGGAAGCATTCGCGTCTCGCCGCACCTGTACAACACCGAGCGGGACATTGATCGCTTAATTTCAGTGGTCACGGCATGAAGAATGACCTGACTCGTGATTTCGCGATGTGTAACTCATGAGCCGCGCCGGGCAGACCTTGGGAATGCAAGTCATAATTTTGGATGAAAAAGGCGAACTTTGACAGGTCCAGCACAAATACGGCCGCGCGTCGCCGTGGTTGGCGCGGGAGCGGTGGGCTGCTACTTCGGAGGGATGTTGGCCCGCGCGGACGTTCCGGTGGTGCTGATTGGCCGCCCGGCACTTGCCGAAGCGGTCCGGCGGAACGGACTGTTCCTCGATTGCCTGACCTTTCAGGAACGCGTAAACGCCGAAGTTTCGACGGAGCTCTCCGCGGCAAAGGGCTCGGACATCGTTCTTTTCTGCGTCAAGACGCTCGATACGGAAACGGCTGCGAAGCAGCTTGCGCCTCACCTGAAGCGGGAGGCGATCGTCGTAAGCATGCAGAACGGCGTGGACAATGCCGAGCGCATGCGCCACGCGGCCGGCATTGATGCGATTCCTTCGGCGGTTTACGTGGCCGCGGCCGTGCCTGAACCGGGGCGCGTGAAGCACTCCGGCCGGGGCGACCTGGTGATCGGCCCTCGGACGGCGCGCGCCGCGCGCGTGGCTGCGCTCTTCGAGACCGCCGGCGTGCGTTGCCCCATTACAGACAACATTGCTACAGAGTTGTGGACGAAACTGGTTTGGAACTGCGCAGGCAACGCCATCAGCGCGCTTGGCCGGGTGAACTACGGACAACTCGCCGCCGCCGAATACGCTCACCCGCTGCTCGAAATGGTCGTGGCCGAGACGCTTGCGGTGGCGCGGGCCGCCGGCGTGGAGATTCCTTCGCTGGCAGAGCCCAAGGCGGCCTCCGCCGGCGCGATGAAACTTCTGAAGCAAATGGGGCCCGCGACTTCCTCGACGGCGCAGGATCTGGCGCGCGGCAAACGCACGGAGATTGACTCGCTGAACGGTTACGTCTCGCGAAAGGGCGCGCAGTTGGGCGTGCCCACGCCGGTGAATTACACGCTTTACACGCTGGTCAAACTTGCCGAAGAAAATCTGTGAAACCGCGGAATCACACAAAGAATTGACAATCGATTCGGTCAAAAGCGCGAGCCGGCGACGCGGAACGGTATGCGCACGACGGCCTCGAGCTCGACCGGCTCGCCGCCGCGCTCTGCGGGCCTGAATTTCCATCGGGAAAGCGCTTCCATGGCGTTGGCGTCGAGCTGATCGTCCACGCCGCGGACCAGTTGGATGCTGTCCACAGAACCATCCTTGCGAATCACGGCGTAAAGAATCACTTCCCCTTCGACCTTGTCCTGCATCAGCGACGGCGGGTACTTCGGATCGACTTTGCGCAGAGGAACCGGCCCGGTCATCTCCGCAGCAGACGCCGGCGAAGCCGGCCGCGGAGCATCTTCGCGCAGCTCCGTGAAATGGAGCACCCAGCTCCCCGTGGCGCTCGAAAGGTTCGGCATGTTCACGTGAAGCGTGTACACCTTTTTGGGACCGAAAATCGCCTCGGGCTGCACGCCGGGCTTCAGCGCGCCGATGTCGTGCGGCGCGGATGAATGTGGTGTATCCGGGACAGGAGGGCGCGGAATCGTCCTGGCGGACAGTGCGATACCGCCTCCGACTCCTCCGTTGGAGCGGACGCCGGGGGTTCCGCCGAGACCCGACACGGGAGAAGACGCATTCGGATTTCCGCCGCTAATGCTGATGCCCGGCCCGCCTGACCCGTTTCGGTTGCCGCCAGTGCCGATGCCGCTGAGGCTGCTCGGTTCCCTTCCGGCTCGTCCGCTCGTACCAGGGTTCCCGTCCAGGGAGCCTCGGGGAACTCCGGGGCGATCTCCTTCGGGAGAAATCGAAATCCGCGCTGCAAGATTTCCCGAAACGACAGGAAGATTCTCCGTGGGCGCCGCCGGTGTGGTGGACAACGCGATCAGCGTTTGCGGAAGCGCAGCCCGCGGCGCATCAATGGCCACGTCGGGTGCGGGGATTGCATCGCCCGCAGCCTTGCGCGAACCAGCGCGTGGAGCGGCCGAAGCATTCAGCACCAGTTTCGGCTTGGGCACAAGCATGGGCGTTGCCGCAATGTTCAGATCGCCCGTCTTTTTTTCAATATTGGGCATATCGGGCAATGCGACGTCTTCGGCGCGCCGCATGGCCATCCGTTTCGGCCGGAGCTTGGCCAGCGCATAGCGGCTGATCTCGAGCCGCGGGCGCGCGGGCTGCGCCATGGACGCCAACTGGACGATGTTCGGCATAGCCGGAAGAATCTTGGGCGGCTCGAGCGGCGCCGCGGAATTGATGAGCGTTTGCCGGGGATGATTGGGATGGACCGGGTCGGAGAAGATGGTTTGCCGGGGATGAAAGGTATCGGCGCCCTTGGGTGGGAGCGGTTTTTCGGGTTTGCCGCGTGGGCGCGGCTTCGGTTTTATTCCCGGCAATTCGAGAGTTGGCAAGTCACGGATCGTTCCGGACCAGGTCAGCACGGTCTCTGAGCCGATAGGTTCATTCCCGCGCGCGGAAAGAAAATTCGGATACGGCGCTAAAAGAAACACGATGTGCCAAAGCGCTGCGGCGAGCACGGCGCGCTTCGGGATGCGCCTTTGTACCCAGCAATCGCGAAAGTACGGCCCGGCAAGGAACGCGCTGGGAGCGATCGGGCGGCGCACTAGCGCCCCCAAGCTGCTTGCCAGGCTCTGTCGGAACGAGCCCCATGGAACGGCGAGCTTTGGCTCCTGCCAGCGCCCCAAGGGCTCCCGCCGCACCAACAAGGGGCGCGGCAGCTTCAAGAGGTTATACGAGCTGTCCCATAGAGCCATCGGTACGAACCGGATTATACTCCCGCGACCGCAAGGCGTCTGCGGCTTCCCTTCGCACCAAGCTTCTCGCTGCGGGCCAGGAACCGCTTGCCGAAGCGCCCCGGATTTGACAGGATAGGTGCGGTAAATCTCTCCATTCCGAGGCCTGCCATGACCGCAACTCCGTCATCTCCAGGTGTCTTCCGTCGCCTTCCTGTTTGGTTGCGCGTTGTCTTGATTGCGGTTGCCCTGCTCGTTGTGGTGGCGCTCATCACGCCCTATTTTCTTGATGTGGACCACTACCGCGCGCTCATCTCCACCACTGTCAAGAAACAAACTGGCCGCGAGCTGACCATCGGAAAGATTCGCGCGAAGTTCCTGCCCACCGTGGGCTTCGTCGTGTCCGATGCGCACCTGGGCAACCCTCCCGGATTTCCCCAGGGGGATTTCCTGAGCGTCGAAACGCTGCGCGGCAGTCTGGCGTGGGGTCCGCTGCTCCACAAAGAGATTCAGATCAATTCGATCGAGCTGGTGAAGCCGAAGGTCACGCTATTGACCGACGCCCGCGGGCGGGCGAATTACGATTTTTCAACGGCGGGGGAAAGCCGGGGGGCAAAGCGTGGCAAGGCAAGCGGGGACTCGGGGGCCGGAAGTTCGTTCTCGCTCGAAGGAATTGGGAAGATTGTGCTGACCGGCGCAGCGATTTCCATGGGACAGGTCGCAAGCCGTGGCAGCGTTGAACCTACCGGCCAAATGACCGGATTGAATCTCGAATTGAGGGACCTTTCGCTCGACGCGTCGGCGATCAAGACAATTGCCGGCAGCGCGGATCTCAGCGGATTGAAAGTGGAGATGGCCGGGCTGGGCGCGCCCCTCGAATTCAAATCGGGAAGCGTCAAGCTTCATGATGGCGTTGCTGACGGTGAGTTCAAGGCGCAGCTCGGAAAAGCCGCGGACGTAAAAGGAACGTTGAAAATCGCCGATTTGATGAAGCCGGTGACGGAGTTCGAGTTGAGCACCGGGCACCTCGACGTCAACGCGCTCCTTGCGGAGACGGGATCGGAAAAGAAGAGCGCCGGCGAGCGCGCGGCGCAAACCACGGCCATGGAATCAAGCGGCCCGAGCGAACTCGTCGCCAAAGGCAAAATCACCGCCGAACGCATCAGCTTTGCTCCCTACACGGCGAATAACGGCCTGGTGGAGGTGCGCGTATTCACAGACCGCGTCGAAGTGTGGCCCGCGCAAATGCAGGCTTATGGAGGCACGTTGCAGCTTACGGCGCGGGCCGACCGCACGAAGAATCCCATGCGGTTTTCGTCCAACGTGAAGGTCAGCAACTTCGATATCGGAAAGTTTGTCTCGGTGGACCCGGCAACAAAAGGCAAGATCACCGGCACCGCCGATTTGACTTTGCAACTGGGCGGCTCGGCAGGGAGCCGCCTGGTGGAATCGCTCTCGGGAACCGGGGACTTTAACGTGCATGACGGCACGCTGCCGGGACTGAACCTGCGCGGCGCTTTAGGCACGATTGCGAAACTCATGGGCGAAAGCAACATGTCCACCACGCCGTTCAAAACGATTCATGGCGATCTGAATATTGCGCAGGGCCGCGTCGCCAGCAAACAAATCCACATGGATTCGTCCGAGGGCATGGTGGACTTGCAGGGGAGCTTCGGTTTCAATCAGACCATCGAGTATAACGGCCAAGCGGTCCTGGCGGGAGGCGGGGCCAATCCCGTCGGCATGGCGACGGATATTCTGGGCGCCGCCCTCGGCAAGAACATCAAAGCCACCGCGATTCCCTTCGCCGTGCACGGCACGTTCTCGAATCCCAAGGTTGCTCCGGGGCACGGGGTTCCGAAATTCGAAACGGCCTCGCCGAATACCACGCAGACCAGCCAGCCGCAGAAGTCCTCGGTGGGGGATACGCTGAGGGATTTGTTCAAGAAGCCGCCGCCTTAAATAGACCCGTCACGCAGCGCGCGCCAGCCGGAGAAAACTGAGTGCCGTATCGCCCTGTTCAACGAGACGCACACACTCCAGTTGTTCGAGCCGGCCCGGCAAGGAAAAACCCTTGCGGTGCTCCACAATCACGTATCCGGTGGGAGCCAGCAGTTGCGCGGAGTCCAGGAATTCCAGGACGCTATCGTATTCGTGTTCCTGTTCGTAAGGCGGATCGAGGAATACGAAGTCGGCCTGCAGGGGTTTCCCGAATTTGCGCCGCACCAGCATCTCCAGCCCCTTCACTGCGTCTACAGCGAGGATGCTCGCGGAATCGGTGATTCCGAGCGACTCGAGATTCTTGCGGATCAGCTCCGCTGCGGGACGCTGCTTTTCGATGAAGAACACTTCCGAAGCGCCGCGGCTGAGCGCCTCGATGCCCACTGCCCCCGTCCCCGCATAGACATCCACAAAAACGGACCCTTCCACCGCGGAGCCGAGAATATTGAACAGCGTTTCGCGGAGTTTATCGCTCGTCGGGCGCAGAGCGAGGTTCCGGGGGCTCTTCAGGATGCGGCTGCGATATTTGCCGGCGACGATCCGCAAGCTTCAACCCACCTTCGCCAGATGATAGCGGTGGTGCCACTGCGGCGCCAGTGAGTCGAGCAACCGCCGCAACGCGGGCAATTGCTCCGGGGTTTCCACAAGCGTGAAGGCTTCGCGGCGCGCGAGCTCCAGGAGCTCGGTGTCGCGAAGCGGATTGGCGATGGCAAAGCCGCGCACGCCGTGCTGGCGCGTGCCGAAAAATTCGCCGGGGCCGCGCAGCTTCAAGTCCAGTTCGGCGAGCTGAAACCCATCGGTTGTGCCCGCGAGTGCGTCGAGCCTCTGCCGGGCTTCTTCGGTCAGCGGCTCGGAAGCAACCAGGATGCAGTGCGATTTTTCGGCCCCGCGGCCGATGCGTCCGCGCAACTGGTGAAGCTGCGCGAGGCCGAACCGCTCGGCGTGCTCGATCACCATCACTGTCGCGTTAGGAACGTCCACTCCCACCTCGATGACCGTCGTGGCCACCAGCGCCTGGATTTCACCCCGGCGGAAACGCTGCATGATGTCTTCTTTTTCTTCGCTCGGCAGCCGCCCGTGGAGCAGGCCCAGCTTTAGGTGGGGGAACTCGTCCCGGGAAAGGCGCTCGTACTCGATCATCGCCGCTTTGAGTTCCATCTTGGACTCTTCGATCACCGGATACACGATGTAGGCCTGGCGGCCGCGCTGGACTTCGCGGCGGAGAAAATCCCACACGCCGCGAAGATGAGGCTCCGAGGTGCGGCGCGTGACGATGGGTGTGCGCCCGGGCGGAAGCTCATCGAGAATGGACACGTCGAGGTCGCCGTAGAGCGTGAGCGAAAGCGTGCGCGGGATGGGCGTCGCGGTCATCACCAGCACGTCGGGCGGAGTGCCGCGCGCGGCGGCCTTATCCATCAGCCGCTTGCGCTGCAAGACTCCGAAGCGGTGCTGCTCGTCAATGGCCACAAACCCCAGCCGCGCAAAGGCCACCTCTTCTTCGATCAGGGCGTGCGTGCCGATCACCATTTGCGCTTCGCCGCTGCGGATGCGCTCCCGCGCAGCCTTCTTCTCGCCGGGCTTTAAGCCGCTGATCAGCAGCTCGACGCGATAGCCTCCGGGTCTGAAAATCCCCCGCGCGGCAAGGTAGTGCTGCACCGCGAGAATTTCCGTGGGGGCCATCAGCGCGGACTGAAAGCCGTTTTCGATGGCGATGACCGCGGCCTCGAAAGCCACGATGGTTTTGCCGCTGCCCACGTCGCCTTGGAGCAGGCGGTTCATCGGCGCGGGCTTTTCCATGTCGGCGGCGATTTCCGCGAGCACGCGCTTTTGCGCGCCGGTCGGTTTGAACGGCAAGATGCGCTTGAGCGCCTCGCGGATGCGGTCTTCGCGGACGCGGAACGCGATTCCCTTTTCGCTCCGTGTGGCGCGGCGTCCCAGCGCCAGGCTCAGTTGGTAAAAGAAAAACTCTTCAAAGATCAGCCGTTGATGCGCGGGCGAGCGAAACGAATTCAGCGCTTCGACGTCTTCCGTCGCGGGAGGAAAGTGCGCGTAAAGGATGGCCTCGCGGCGCGAAGGAAAGCCCAGCCGGGTGAGCATCTCTTGCGGCAAGGGGTCGAAGAGCTTCTCGTCGAGACCGCCCAGCGCCTGGTAGATTACGCGGCGAATGGCGCGCGAGCCGAACGTGCCGATGGCCTCGTAAATAGGCACGATGCGGCCCACCTCGGTGGAGTCTGCGCCGTCTTTTCCGAGCAATTCGATCTGGGGATTGACCATCTCGATTCGGGCGGGGCGCAGGCGGTCAATCTCCGCTTTGCCGTGCAGGACTAGCTCCTGCCCGGGCTTGAGGCGGCTTTCGAGGTAGCCGCCATGAAAAAATTTGCAGTGCAGAGAACCGGTGGCGTCCTGCACAAGCAAGTGGTAGATGGCGTTTCCGCCGCGAGCGTAGCGCACGGCGCCGCCGGTGGCGACCTTGGCGCGGACGGTGTACGTCTTGTCCGGCTCGATCTCGCGGATGTTGCTGAAACGGATGCGGTCTTCGTAGCGAAACGGCAAGCAGGCCAGCAGGTCTTCGAGCGTGCGAATGCCCCGCTCGTTCAGGAGCGCGGCGCGTTGCGGGCCCACCCCTTTCAAATACGAGACTTCCGTCGTGAGCGCGGAGACCATGCGATTTCTTTTATATCATCCCCGCCATTCCGAGGACGACACTTGCGCCGGGCCGAGGCGCGCGCGTAGAGTGAATCGCCCGTCTTTTCCGCGGGGAGGTATTTGTGGCCGGTGAACGCCTGGAAGCCAAAGACTTGCGCGTGCTCGCGTTCTGGATATTGCTCGGCATAGCGGGGGCGTGGTTCGCGCAGCGCTATTTCTTCGTGGCGTTTCCCGAAGCGTCTGTGGACTTTCGAGTGTCGCGCGCCGATGCGCTCGCGGCAGCGAAGAAATTTGTAACCGCGCAGGGACAGAACCTCGACGGCTACCAATCGAGCATCATCTTCCAGGTGGACGACAACGCCAAAACCTATCTTGAGCGCGAAGTGGGGCTGGCGCAGGCCAACCGGCTGATGTCGCAGGAGGTCAGCGTGTGGTTTTGGGAAGCGCGCTTCTTCCGGCCGCAGCAGGAGGAAGAATTCAAGGTGCACGTCAGCCCGGCCGGGCGTGTGACAAGGTACGAACACATAATCCCGGAGGCGCAAGCAGGCGCGAAGTTCGGGCGCGAGGCGGCGCTGGCTGTAGCAGATCATTTCTTGCGGGCCGACTACCGCGCGGATCTGAGCGGCTGGAATTTTCTCCCGGAAGAAGCAAACTCCACGCAGCGGACCAATCGCCTGGACTGGTGGTTCACGTGGGAGCGGCGCGGGTTCAAAGCCAAAGACGCGCCGTATCGGCTGCGCGTCAGCGTGCAAGGTGACCGCCCCGGAAGCGCCGAAGAATTCCTCAAAGTGCCCGAGGCGTGGCAGCGCGGGTACGAACGGCTGCGCTCCAGCAAC
>Ga0209701_10003366_pt1 | contig 10471 bp, 10 predicted proteins | sample CZO8metaG_4_FD_188356 | JGI IMG/M metagenome (GOLD analysis project Ga0209701, IMG submission 188356) | Vadose zone soil microbial communities from the Eel River Critical Zone Observatory, Northern California, USA - CZOApr15con2H3.8 metaG... | ecosystem: Environmental > Terrestrial > Soil >...
AATGATGGAAGCGCCAAGCTCCTCGAGCGCTTCCTGTGTCAGCCCTTTGACCGTGGCCGCCGTGCCCACCGGCAGGAACGCCGGCGTTTCGATCACGCCGTGCGGTGTGCTCAGCTTGCCCCGCCGCGCTGACGTCGGATCCATTTTCTCTATTTCAAACGAAAAACTCACCTAGCCAGTGTATCAGGAGAAAATCGACGCCCACCCTACGCGACACACCACGTAAGCGGCCCACACACTGAAGGCAATGGTGAACGCCTTGCTCCCCATCAACTTCTTGGGATTCGTGGCCGCGAAGCCGATGGCCAGCAGGATCAGCGTCCAAAACGTAAAAATATCAAACGATTTCAGCAACGCCACGAGCCACTTCGCCGCATCGTCCGGCAAGACCGCGGCAAGATTAGTCGCCACGGGGTTTTCGAGATCGACCGTCCCGTACGGCTTCAAATAGAGCACGAGAATAAAGAGGATGCTGCTCAGCAGCCCCGTCATGAATGCGTACGCCGTGATGGCGAACGACGTGCCGAAATTAGTATTTGCACCGCCCAGCAGATTGTAAGCTCCCCACATCACCAACCCAACAACCAGAACCCCAAGGATGGGGCCGAGCAGGCCAATGCAATAAGTAAAAACCGGAGAGAATTTTGCGCCGCCTTCAATCCGCTGTTCTTTCTGCTCAGCACTCATACTCGCGGCTTGCGGGCTTTTCTCAATCTGTTGGCTCATGAATTCCCGCCAATTAATGCGCTGGTTGATCGCAAAGCTGACGCCAATGCTGAACAGCGTCAAAAGAACGACTGGAAGCACCCAACTTGGTTTTCGGACGATGTCTTCAAACGTGGCCTTCGGCGAGAAAAACACACCGATGATCCGACCGATAGGGCTGATTGCCGGGTGCGATTGCGCCTCCGGCGCTGGCATGGACGAAGTTGTTGCCATCGAGGTCCTCCACCACAGGAGCGCCTTAAGAGGCGCGCTCGTACCGCCTTCTACCCTGCATTACGCCGGAACGCCAGAAAAATTTCAGCGCGTCCGGCCCTCACTTGACGGGCAGGGCAGGCACGGCGGCGAGCAGCTCGCGCGTGTAGGGATGCGTAGGTTGATGGAGAATTTGGTCGACCGGCCCAGTTTCCACAAACTTGCCAGCGCACATCACCGCCACGCGCGTAGCCACCTGCGCCACAACGGGCAGGCTGTGCGAAATCAAAACATAAGTCAGGCCGAACTCTTGTTGCAGCTCTTGCAGTAAAAGCAGCACCTGCGCGCCCACGGAAACATCGAGCGCGGAAACCGGCTCGTCCGCAACAATCAGCTTCGGGCGCAGAATGAGCGCGCGTGCAATGCCGATGCGCTGCCGCTGTCCCCCGGAAAACTCATGGGGATAGCGGACCAGCGCATCTTCATCGAGCCCGACGCGCGGGAGCGTGACAGCCACACGTTGCCGCCGCTCCGTTCTCGAGAGCCCCGGCTCGTGAATCGCCAGCGGCTCGCCCACGATTTCGCCCACACGCATCCTCGGATTCAGCGAAGCAAAGGGATCCTGAAAAATCATCTGCATCTGCCGCCGTTGCCGCCGCAGTTCTTCGCCGCTCAACGCCAGCAAATTCTGCCCCTCGAATTCGATTTCGCCGGAATCCGGCTCGATGAGCCGCAGAAGCATTCGCGCAAGAGTGGTCTTGCCGCAGCCGCTTTCCCCAACCACTGCAAAAGTCTCCCCGGCTTCGACGGAAAAACTCACACCGTCAACGGCCATGAAGCTGGGCCCGTGGCCATTCTCCGCAAGCAGACCAGTAGCGCGAGAATAGCTCTTCCTCAGTTCGCGAGCTTCCAGAAGTCTGCTCATGGTCAGAAATCCTACCGTGTTCCAGCGCCTCGCCGCGAAAATCTTCGACCTTAATTTTTTCGCGCCTCTTGTTTGTCATCCCGACCGGAGCGGCCAGCATTTTCCTGCGCTCGTTTTTTGGAGCGCTGGCCGCGCAGTGGAGGGACCGTGGCTACCTCGCAGCGCCACCCAGGTCAATGGGACCAAACCGACCAACAACGACCGCCGCCGGTTTTTCTGTCATCCTGACCGAAGCGGCCAGCATTTTCCTGCGCTCGTTCTTTGAGCGCTGGCCGCGCAGTGGAGGGACCGTGGCAAGCTTGCGGCCTAACCTCGGTCAATGGGACCAAACTGACCAACAACGCCCTTCCCGGCCCGAAATCTTTACGGCCCACTTTCGAGCGCGCAGCAGCCTAACCGCCGCCGCGCCGCCAGATTGAACCAAGAAGCAGAAAAGTTTTGCGGCTCAGTCTAAGAGGGCGCAACCACCTTAACCGGTAGTTGCGCCCTTAAATTTTTTGGCTTGTCTCGCGGTCCCTTATTCCATCCCCATCTGAAACTCGTTCCGAATGAACGCCTTAATCCTTTCCTCCCGTCAATCGGAGACTCAGCAGGCCTCCTCACGCTCCAGGTCGATTGCGCTGGCCCGCATGGACTGAACAGAAGCCTCAGTTCAGGGTCAGGGGTCTCGTTATTCGCCAAAGTTCTATCTCTGCGGTACCACTCGATTCGGTACTGAAGCGCCATGGGTCTCAACAACCGGCACCCGTAACTTACCTAATTGAAGGTAAGCGCATGAAAATAAGCAAGTTTCTCCTGGCCTGGCACATGCCCGCAAGGCGAAGATTAGACAGCGGGACTCTCTTCGCACTGCCCATCTCAAGCAAGCCCATTTTGGTTCCAACTGTTACGAATTGTAACGTTTCCAAGCGGTGTCTGCGGCGCTGGATACTCCCCAATCTGCGCCAAGTTATTCGTGCTGAGGGGTTTAGTATCTTTACCCACCCCGGAGGCTGAGATGTTTCGCAATGAGGGTAGAAAGTCGTTTTCGACGCACGAGGATCAAAGAGCGAATTGGTAATATCACGTCCCAGGCGCGCAATCAGGCCGAGCCCCCAGCGCGGATACTCCACGTCGGAGCTGCTCGTGGCATTGGTCCTCTTGATGATTACGATGGCGGCCGCTTTGCCCAATTTCGCGACTGCCCTGCAGAACTACCGATTAATGAATGATGCCCGCAGCATAGCAAGCCAGGTTGCTTTGGCGCGAGTGCGGGCTGCCGCCAATTTCACGCAAGCCCAGGTTAACTTCAACATCGACAGCGGGACCTACCAACTGCAGCGATGGAACAAAGCGACCAGCGCTTTCGATATCACCGAGGGTGGAACCCAGAACCTGTCCACTGGGGTGACCTTTAGTTTCGGCAGCATTGGCACTCCCGCCGGAACCCAAACGACAATTCAGCAGACGCCACAAATTATTTTCAACTCCAGAGGCACCCCAGCGAACGGCGGAAATTATGCGATCTATCTGACAAGCGCTGCGGGCCAAGTCTCGGCCGTTACCGTTGCTCCCAGTGGAAAGACCAATCTCTGGCGATGGAGTGGCGCCACTTGGAAACCGTACTAGATTTCAGACCCTCAGGTGGGCAGGGAACGGAGTCTCAGCTATGAAACGATTCAGCAAATTGCGGACGGCACAGAGAAAGCAAGCAGGAGGCTCCATCGTGGAGACCATGATTGCCTCCGTGATCCTTCTGATCGGGATTGTGCCGGTGATGGCATTGTTTACCGTGGCGGCCGGAAAAAACGCGTCACAGGGCGATATTGCAACCCGCACCGTGGAGTACTCCCAGGACAAGACGGAGCAGTTGCTGGCCCTGAGCTTCAACGACGGCAGCACCGACACCGCCGTCTATCCAGCCGCTGCTGCCGGGGGACAAGGGCTCGGTGGTACGATGGCTGCAAGCAGCACAGTGGGTGGGACGAACCCAGCAGCGCCAGTGGCTGGATACGTGGACTATCTCGATTTCGACGGAAATCTCGTACCCAACTCAGCGGGAGCTGTCTACACGCGCGTCTGGAGCATTTCGACCGACGCCACTGGATTTCTTAAGACCATTCAGGTAGTGACGGCAGCTAAGTCCGCAGGCGGGGACAGCGGGAAGCCCCCTTCAACAACTGTCGTAAGCGCAAAAGCAAGCAGCCGCTGAGAGCGGATAAGGGTAAGGAAAGATCCATGGCTCCCAAACGCGTCAGAGGATTTTCGTTACTGGAACTGCTAGTGAGCATGGCGATCTTGCTGGTCGTGGCAGGCGGTATCTTTAGCTCGCTCAATTACTATCAGAAGAGTTATGACTCGACGATGCTCAAGGCAGACATGCACGCGGGAGTCCGCGGAGCGGCCGAATTGATGGCTCAGGAAATCGGGCAGGCCGGCACCGTGCCTGCCTCGTCGACGACCCTCAGCGGAAATGTCACAGCAAGTGCATTGGCGCAAACCGTGAACATCGGCTCCTCGGCCAACATCTTTGTGGGTGAAAACCTGCAGATCGATGCGGGCACGGCTAATGAAACCGTAGCGGTAACCGCCGTGGGCTCCGGTCCGGCTTCGATCCGAGGTGTCTTTTCAAAGAATCACAGCTTGGGTGCGATTGTAGCTGCCCGCGGAGTTTTCCCCGAAGGCATTCTTACGGGTACCTCGACCGCAACGACTCTGCAATTGTTTGGGGACATCAATGCGGACGGCACCTTGGTCTATGTCGAATACACCTGCGACCCAACGAATGCTCACACGCTGACCCGCTCAATAACGCCCATTAGTTCGGCCAGCAAGAGTGCGCCGGTTGTTTTGGTTCAAGGGTTGGTGGCCAATCCGGCTGGTACATCGTGCTTTACGTATTCGACGGCCACCGCAGCCGGTTTTACCTTCGCCACTAACGTAGGTTTGACGCTCACTACTCAGACCTCAGACCCGGACCCGCAAACCGGTTCGTATGACACGATGACCAAGTCTTTCCTGAATCTCTCGCCGCGCAACGTGGTCGCGGGCCTTGCTCTTGCCCAGGCAGGTTTAACGGCCCCGCTGGAGTCCACGCCTCCTGGTTTGCCGATGTCGTGACCGCGGAAAAGGGTCGAAAAAGGAAGTGAGAGAATATGAGTCGAACACTTAAATGTGCTAAGAGTCAGCGCGGCATCGGACTTGTTATGGCCTTATTGACCATGTTGGTGCTCTCTGTGCTGGCCGCAGGTTTGCTGATGGTCACCAACACCGAGATCGGAACTACGGCGAATTACCGGCTGGTCACCCAAGCCAGATACGCCGCGGAAGCCGGGGCACAAAGCACTGCCAATTGGCTGATGAGCAATAACCCCGGACCGACCAACACGACAGGGCTTGACACCGCCACTTATCCTGTACAACTCACCGCTAACAACAGTGCTGTGGTTCTTTCCGCAATCTCTGGCGTCTCCGCAAATTATCCCGACTCCACGGTGCAGAGCGCATTTAATTCCGCCCTGGGCAACCAGTCTATGCCTGGCTTGACCAACGTCACGTACTCGGCAACGGCGACCTTGTTGTCCATGACTCCCGTGGGTGGCTCCGGCACGCAGTACCTGCAAACCTGGCAAATTATCTCGCAGAGCAGCATTACCGGATTCAGCAACGCGCAGGTTCAGGTGACCGAGACCATTCAGCGAATCGTCGGAACGCCGCTCTATACCTACGCGATCTACGCGCCAGGAAACGGTTGCAGTTCCGTCATTCTCTCGGATGGCGCTTCTACCGACAGTTTCGATTCTAGCGCGGGGACTTATGCTGCGACACAGCAAAACACCAGCGGAGATGTGGCAACCAACGGGAATCTGAATATGAGTGATGGGAGTACGCGCGTCAATGGAACCCTTTCCGATCCAAACAGCGGATCGGGAACCTGCGGTGCGGGAGGGACGACCGCGATTACTGCAAGTGGCGGCGCAAGCGTGACCGGAGGCATTGTCACTGTCGGCGCGCCCATCGGCTACACCGATCCAGCCGCACCCAGCCCGGCCCCGCCGAGTACCAACCAAAATCTGTCGGGCAATTGCGGATCGCCTGCCTCGTCCGGGTGCACCAACCTCAGCAGCAACAATGTGGCGGTTGCCCCGGGCACCTATGGCAATTTGACCGTCAGCGGCGGAACTAGCATTCACCTTTCCGCGGGCACGTATGATCTGAACAGTCTAGTGCTCAGCGGGGGCAGTCCTCTCGTCGTGGATTCGGGCCCCGTAACCATCAATGTCGCCGGATCGGGAAAGGCGACGGCGATTGACTTGAGCGGAGGCAGGATCACCAACTCAGGTGGATTGGCATCGGATTGCCAATTTCTCTATGACGGGACCGCGGCGGTAAAGCTGTCTGGAGGATCAGAAAGCTATGCGGTTGTGAACGCGCCAAATGCCGCCATCACGTTTAGCGGCGGTTCAAACTGGTATGGAGCCGTGATTGGCGCGACCGTGAATGATAGCGTTGGCACAACCGTGCACTACGACCGCAGTCTCGCAGCCAACAACGCGCTAGCCGGCAAGTTCCAGGTCATCGGATTCACCTGGAACAAGTTTTGACCGGCGGGCCCCTGGTGAGCATTTGGTTTCTCTGCTCCTTTCTTGTGCGCTGCTCCGTAGACTCGCCCGCAACCCATTCAATTCACGGCCTTTATTTCTCACTTGACAAATAGTAACGGATGCGGTAATCTTTAGGTCAAGGTCGCTGACAGTGTCCCCGTTTCGTCCCTCCTTTCCCCCGCAATCCCGTGCGTTTTCGCAACGCTTCGATTTTGCCGGTCGTTTGTTTTCATACTCTTACGAATTGCTTTCCTCGCAACCCCTTTGTTTTGATATTCATCCGCATTGCCCGGGGGTGTACTCCAGCGTTCCCAACACCCAGACCTTCAGGCCTTCGGAACCGCCAACTCTTTTGCTTACAGGCACTTGCCGCCTCTTTCGCCTCTCTTTGCGCTCTTTTCCGCACTCCCTTCCTTTGTTTTCAATGGTTTGCAGCCTCTTTTGCGAAAACACCCGGGGTGGGGGAGGGTCGCCAGGAGCCACCGATCAAGCCAACAGGACGAATGCCGGCCGCACCGCACCGCCAGCACCTTGCGGGCGCCGTCTCAAACCAGCACGCAGCGCGCGGCATGGTTCGCGGAAGCGCTGCGAAGCTCCGGAACAGCCGCAGTACATTCGCTGCGGCGCAGTCCGCAGCGCGGCTCAAAGGCGCAGCCCGGAGGCAGCGCAATGAGCTGCGGCACCGTGCCCGGTATCGGCGTCAGCTTCCTTTTTTCCAACGACGGCGAAGCCGCCAGCAGCCCCTGCGTGTACGGGTGCCGCGGTGCGCGCAACACCTCCGCCGCCGGCCCTTCTTCCACGATGCGCCCCGCATACATCACCGCAACGCGGTCCGCCACCTGCGCGACCACGCCCAGGTCGTGCGTGATGAACACCAGCCCGAGCTTGAGCTCGCGCCGCAAGCGATCGAGGAGATCGAGGATCTGTTTTTGCACCGTAACGTCGAGTGCGGTGGTTGGCTCGTCGGCAATCAGCAATTTGGGGCGGGCAGCCAACGCCATGGCGATCATCGCGCGCTGCCGCAAACCTCCGGAAAGCTGGTGCGGAAATTGTTCCGCCCGCACTTTCGGCTCCGGCACCGACGCGTGGCGAAGAGCTTCAAGAACGCGGCTGCGCACTTGGCTCTTACCGAGGCTTGGCTCGTGAGCGCGAATCGCTTCCGCAATTTGCGCGTCGATGCGCATCACCGGATTCAGAGAAGTCATCGGCTCCTGAAAGACCATGGCGATTTCGCGGCCGCGCACCGCGCGCCACGCTTTTTCGTTCAACTGAGTCAAGTTTCTTTCGTTTGCTTCGCCACGCTCCAACACGGCAGCACCCGCGACACGCGCTCCCGGCGGCAACAGTCCCATCAGCGCCAGCGCCAGCATCGTCTTGCCGCTGCCCGATTCGCCGACAAGCCCCAGCGACTCCGCCGGAGCGAGCTGGAACGAGACCTCGTTCACCGGCCGAATCCATCCGGCCGCCGTCGGCAAGTCCACAGTCAGATTGCGCACGTCGAGCAAGCTCATATGAATCATTTTAGAGTAGATTCTGTGATCTGTTTTTGCCAAGTGTCGCAACGCAATTCGCTTCATCCCACAAAAATCTCCAGCGCAAGGAAATGTAAATTCTCGCGCACTCCGCCGCTTCAGGCGCTGGCTACGATAGTAAGCTGTAAGTTCGATGGCAAGCCCCGCAACCACCCGAGTCGATTGGAAGCTCATCTGGGCACAGCGCGGCTTCCGCTATTTTTTTCTCGCCATGTTCGTATCGCTGTTCGGCAGCGGAATGAACTTCGCCGGCGTGAGCTGGTACATCCTGTCGTCGACGCACTCAACGATAAAGGTAAGTCTGCAAGTCATTGTGGTTACGCTGCCTGGTTTGCTTGTGCCGTTCCTCGGCGGCGTGCTGATCGACAGGCTGGATCGCCGCTATCTCGGCGTGTTGCTGGACTTCGTTCGCGGCGTTGCGGTGCTCGCGGCTGCATACATCGCGTGGCGCGGACACCTGGAACTTTGGCATCTCTACGCGATGACACTAATCACCGGGACGGGCTCGGCAATGTATTGGGCCACGGTGAATGCGCTGGTGCAGGAAGTGATTCCGCCCAGTCAGTTCACCGGCGCGAATGCTGCCGTGCTGATCGGCGTGCAAAGCGGCATGCTGATCGCCGGCGCTTTTGTCGGCTTCATTTACGATAGCGCGGGTATCGCGGGAATTCTGGCCATTGACGGCGCCACGTACTTTGTCTCTGCATTTTGTTTGTATCGGGTGCGGCGCGGCTACGTTTCGCCGCGCGAAAGTCAGCGATACCCGCGCGAATATTCCGACGCAACCGAAGCGACCGCAGAAGCATTGGAAACGGGAGAGAATCCGGAAGTCGCCGAGGCGGGGCTCTCGCTGGCGGTTTACGCTGACCTGAAAGAAGGTTTTGCGTATCTGCGGAAGCAGCCCGTGGTGCGCGCGCTGGGCGTGACGCATTCCATCATGATGGCGGGAGTTGTGAGCGCTAACGTCGTGCTCGTGGCACTGGCGAATGACATTTTGCATGCGGGTGCGCGAGGACTTGGTTTTCTGGAGGCGGGCTGGGCCGCCGGAGCAATCACCGGCGGGCTCATCGCCAGCCAACTGTCGCAGAAGTTGCGGCTCATACTTTACGTTGCAGCGATTGTGGGTTTGGCGACGGGACACATGGTCGTTCCCTTCGTATCATTTTTGGTCGGCGCGGTGGCCATGCAGGCGCTTTTCGGTATGTGCCGGGCCCTTGCGGGCGTGGTGGCGCAATCTTCGCTGATGAGCATTGTGCCGCGCCACTTCATGGGGCGCACGCAATCAGCGATGGCCGTCTTAACGACGATTTTGCAACTTCTGATGAGCTTTTCGCTGGGCTGGATCGCGCAACGCATCAACATCGTGGCGGGATTTGCGCTGCTGGCGCTCATGTACGGCGGAGCCAGCTTCTTTGCGGCGCGGGCGCGGCAATTGCTTTCATCAACAGGTTAAGGCTTCGCGTTTGGGGAGAAGAAGCCGATGGGAAGGTCGCGCGCGGTGCGCAATCCCGCGGGGGCATCCAGAATTACCGGAACCGAATTGACGACCACGGATGCGGTGGCGATATCGCCGTGCGAGCCGCCGGGAATCACCAAGGTGATGTTGGGATGGCCCAGTAACTCGATAGTGTCTGCCGGATCTTTCGCTCCGACGTACATGTGCAGTTCGAGATAAATCAATTCTTTCCCCGCGCCCAGCCCGCGAGCGATCTGGTGCACGCCCGCGGCGTGCCCCGCTTCCACGGTGAGAAATTCGGTTTGCACACGCTCGCGAGCGACCACTGGCTCGATGGTTTCGGTGATTTCGTCGACGGGAAGATTCAAACTATCCGCGACCATAGCGACCGATTCCGGCAAACCGACGTGCTTGATGACTCCGGCGGCGACTTGTCCACGAAATTCGTCGACGCTCATGCCGGCGCCGATTTTCTTTTGCAGCGGCAAGCGGCGCTTGGAGGCGTCGACGATGCGCAGCGCCTTGACGTGCTCGACGCGCTGCGACACGGCGGCAAGTGTCACTACTAATTTGTCCATCACGAACCCGGGATTCACGCCGGTGCCGACCAGCGCGACGCCCCAGTCTTTGGCCTCGGCATCGAGTTTCGCAGCTAGGTCCGGGTGCGTGCGGTACGGATAGGAAAGCTCTTCGCAAGTGGAAACCACACAAGATTCTGCTTTGAGGCAGGCCAGCAATTGGTCCATTACTTTTGCAAGTGACGACGAAGTGGAGTGAATGACTACGTCGGCGGCTTGTTCGAGAACATCGCCGGCATCCGCGGAGATCTTCACGCCCCACGGCGCATCATTGGCGCCCACGACTTCACCCAAATCGCGGCCAACTTTTGCAGGGTCCGTATCGATTGCACCGCAAATTTCGATGGCCTGCTTTTCACGCATCAGGCGCGCGATAGAGGCACCAATCGGGCCGACACCATATTGAATGGCGCGAATCTTCTTCTTCACAGGATTCTCCGTCTTTCACTTGCAGCAGGCTTGACAGCGCGCCTTTTAGC
>Ga0209701_10003369_pt1 | contig 10464 bp, 5 predicted proteins | sample CZO8metaG_4_FD_188356 | JGI IMG/M metagenome (GOLD analysis project Ga0209701, IMG submission 188356) | Vadose zone soil microbial communities from the Eel River Critical Zone Observatory, Northern California, USA - CZOApr15con2H3.8 metaG... | ecosystem: Environmental > Terrestrial > Soil >...
CAACACTGAGGAAGTTTGTTCCTTCAGGTTCAAGTTGATGACCGTGTCGGACGGCGAAACCACGGCCTTGTCTTCGATGAAATCGCCGAGATGCGAGTCTTCTTCCTCGCCGATGGGGGTTTCCAGCGAAATCGGCTCCTGCGCGATCTTCAAAATCTTACGCACCTTGGACACCGGAATGTCCATGCGCTTGGCGATCTCTTCGCTGGTCGGTTCGCGGCCGAGTTCCTGCACAAGCTGGCGGCTGGTGCGCACCAGTTTGTTGATCGTTTCGATCATGTGCACGGGAATACGGATGGTGCGCGCCTGGTCGGCGATGGCGCGCGTGATGGCCTGTCTGATCCACCATGTCGCATACGTCGAAAACTTGTAGCCGCGGCGCCACTCGAACTTGTCCACCGCCTTCATCAAGCCGATGTTGCCTTCCTGAATCAGGTCGAGGAACTGCAATCCACGGTTGGTATATTTCTTGGCGATGGAAACGACCAATCGAAGGTTGGCTTCGATCAATTCCTTCTTGGCCTGTTCGGCTTCCGCTTCGCCGCGGTGAATGAAGGTCAGCGTGCGCTTAAGCTCGGTGAGCCCGACTTCGCTGGCCTCCTCGATGTCCTTCAGTTCGGTGCGGCGCGTGCGCAATTCCTTGCGCGCTTCGGCGGCGACGTCGCCCTTGGCTACGTCGGCTCGGCGCTCCAGGCGCCCCGCTTCGCGTTCGAGTGACTGCAGCCGCTCGACAGTGCCGCGCATCTTGTCGATGAGGCGCTTTTTTTCGAACGGATTGAAATCGATCGCGCGAATCGCGACGGAAATTTCCACGCGTGTCCGCGCCACGTCCCACTTCGCGCGAATGTACGGCTTCTTCTTCGATTTCGCCGTCTTGTCGAGCTTCGCGGCTTGCTTCAGCGCGGTTTCGTACAATTTTGCAATCTTATCGATGTACTTGAGCGTCTGTTTGGTCTTATTGGCGATCTTTTCTTCGGTCAGCTCTTCGTCGTCAAACTGCACGATTTCTTTGATCGATCGCACACCCTTGCGCAGATCGTCGCCCACGGCGATCAATTCCTTGATGACGATCGGCGAGCGGGTGATGGACTTCATCACCACAAGTTGCCCGCGCTCAATGCGCTTGGCGATGGTGACTTCGCCTTCGCGCGTCAGCAGCGGAACGGTGCCCATCTCGCGCAGGTACATGCGTACGGGGTCGTTAGTCTTTTCGAGGGAACCCGGGGTCAGATCGAGGTCGCTGCTGCCCTCGTCGGAATGCGCGTCGTCCTTGACGATGGCGTCGCGATCGCCGGGCTCCGCGGACACTTCCACGGCGCGCGCGGCCTTCGCCGACGCCTGGTCCTCGTAAATCTCAATGCCGTTCCGCTCAAATGTAGTGAGGAGATCGTCGATCTCTTCCGAAGAATGCACCTCTGCCGGAAGCGAATCGTTTACTTCGTCGTAGAGCAGGTAACCGCGCTCTTTGCCTACGGCAATGAGCTGTCGTACTGCATCATATTTCTCTTCAAGACCTACTGCTGCCACAAATTCCTCCCGCAATCGGACCGGTATCCCAAGCATTGCCGGACGCGATTGGAACCACGTTCACTCGCAAAGCTACGCGCAGGCTGGCGCGCAGGCGCAAACCACGGGGGAATTCCCCCCAAAGAAGATCGCTCGCTTTTTTATTTGAAGCCCTCTGCTCTGCGCCGCTTGCCCGCCGTTGGCCTCCGTGCGTGGCCCGCTTCCCGCACCTGTGAGGCTCGGCCCCTGCCGCTAAGTACATGTATATAGATGCGCTTAACGGCAAAACCGTTACTCGCGAAACCCTATTACGCTACACGCTTAAGTCCCTTTCCGTCAATGATTTAATTCGTGGAAACCTGTGGAAGACTCTGGGTAGGCTTTGAACTTGGCAAATCTTTTCCATTTATACTCCTGGGGAGGCTTCTCAGCGCGCAGCGGCCAGCCGCCGCATCAACTCCTGCTTCTTTTCGAGCAATCCGCGCATCTCCGGCGCGGATGGACTCGCCTCGATGCTTCGTTGGACTTCCGCGAGTTCCCGCTCCGCCTGCCTGTTTTGGAGTGCCTCGATACAGCTCAGGGCCTCTTCCCAGGTCGGCTCGTTGGTTTCCTCAAACAGGATCTCGAAGAGCAGCCGCCGGTCGCGCTCTTCCAGCACGGCGGCCACTTCTGTCGCCTGCAAGGGTTGGCCTGCAAGGCTGGCGACCACCAGCGCCGCGAAAATCCTCTCCGTTTCCAGGCCGTGATAGAGACGCGCATTTTGCAAACGCTGCGCCAGTTCGTGCCGGTATCCTTCGGCCTCCGCCAGCATTCGAATCAACCGTCGCTCCACAGGCTTTGCCGCGCGTCCGATCAATTCCGGCTGCGTCTTCACTTCGCTGCGGCGTTCCGAGGCCGCTTTGCTCAAAGCCGCACGCAGCACCGGCTCATCCAACCGAAGCTGCTGCGCGATGCGCGTCGCCCATTCCGATCGCAGGATGCGGTTGGGAATTTTCTGCACGTAAGGTAAGAGAAAATTTACCGCGCGCAGCTTTCCTTCGCCGGTCGTCAAATCCATCTGCCGCGCCCGTGCAATCAGATAATCCACATACGGCGGCGCTTCCTTGAGCAGCTTGAGATACTCCTCGGCGCCTTTTTCGCGGATAAACAAATCCGGATCCGCTTTTTTGTTGCCCACCGGCGGCAGCGCCAGCACGCGCACTTCAAAATCTTGCTCCAGCAGCAACACGAGCGATCTCTCCGTCGCCGTCTGTCCCGCGGCGTCCGGGTCGTAATTCACCACGACGCGCCGCGTGAATCGGCCCAGCAATTTGATCTGTGGTTCCGCCAGGCTCGTCCCGCAACTCGCCACTACGTTGCTGATTCCCGCGCGCGCCACGGCGATCGCATCCATGTAGCCTTCGACCAGAATCGCGAAGTCCTGCCGGCGAATTCCTTCTTTCGCGCGATCCATGTGATACAGCACATTGCTCTTCGAATAGATCGGCGTTTCCGGCGAATTCAGGTACTTCGGCTGGTCGTCGCCCAGCGCGCGGCAGCCAAACGCCACGATTTTTCCGGACTCATTCGAAATCGGAAACGTGATGCGCCGCCGGAACCGATCAAACAGCCGCCCGCTCTGATCGCGTGAGATCAACCCGGATTCAGCCAGGAGTTTCTCCGCGTACTTCGATTTCAGGTGCCGGAGGAGGAGGTCGCCGCCGCCCGGCGCATAACCAATTCCAAACCGTGCGAGCACATCCTTATCAAGGCCGCGATCCTCCAGGTACGCCCGCGCAGCCTTGCCCTCCAGCGTTCCTTCCAGCTGTTTCACGAAAAATGTCTGCGCCTCGCGGTGCATCTCCACCAGCACCGTGCGTTGTTGATTCTCTTTCCGCTCCTCCGGCGAACGCTCTTTCGGCCGAGGAATGGAAATCCCGCATTTCTCCGCGACGATGCGAATCGCCTCGGGGAACGCGCACTTCTCCATCTCCATCACAAATTTGAATACGTCGCCGCCCACGCCGCAGCCAAAGCAGTGGTAAATCTGTTTCGTCGGATGCACCGCAAACGACGGCGACTTCTCCGCGTGGAAGGGACACAGGCCGGTGAAATTCTGCCCGCTCTTTTTCAAGCGGACGTATTCCCCCACCACGCGGACGATGTCCGCCTGCTGTTTCACCTTCTCCGCAAATGAGCCGGCTTCTGCCATTCGGCGACGATCACCGCTTCATGTAATCGTTCTTATAGACTGTGCCGCCCTTCATTACAAACTTCACGTGCTCTAGAGTCGTGACGTCTTTCGTGGGATCGCCGTCCACAGCGATGAGGTCCGCCCATTTACCCACTTCAACAGTGCCAACGGTTTTTGTCCAACCCAGCAAGTCCGCTGCGTTGATCGTCGCCGTCTGAATCGCCGCCAGCGGGGTCATGCCCAGCTTCACGTAAACGTGAAACTCACCCGCGTTCAGTCCGTGCGGATACACCGCCGCGTCCGTGCCGAACGCCACTTTCACGCCCGCAGAAATCGCTTTCTTTGCGTTGATTTGCGCGGCCGCGGCAACGTCGCGCATCTTTTGCTTTGAAAACTCCGGCACGTTGCTGCGGTCCAAGTTGGATTGCATGTATTCGGTCAGAAAAAGTGTCGGCACGAGATACGTTCCATTCTTCTTCAGCGTGGCGATCGCCGCGTCATCCATCAGGTGGCCATGCTCGATCGAATCCACGCCCGCTTCCGAGGCCCAGCGCACGCCCTCCGCGCCGTGCGCATGCGCGGCCACGCGGCGGCCCAGCCGGTGCGCATCCGCCACGATCGCCTTCATCTCTTCGATCGTGTACTGCGAAGCGTTGGGATCATCCCCTTTTGAAAGCACGCCGCCGGTAGCGCAAATCTTGATGACGTCTGCGCCATATTTGATGACCTCGCGAACTTTGTGTTGCACGGCCGCCACGCCATCGGCAACCCCCTCTGCCTCGTGGTGAAACGCGAATGGCAGCAGGTTTTCATCGCAGTGTCCACCGGTGATGCCGAGCGCCGGCCCGGAGGCAAGGATTCGGGGACCGATGGCGTCGCCCTCGTTGATCGCGTCGCGCAGCGCGATGTCCGCGTAATCTTTCGCGCCCAGGTTTCGCACCGTTGTAAAACCCGCCTCGAGCGTGATGCGAGCGTTTCTCGCGCCGTGCAGCGCTTCGCGCGCTGTGGAGATCGCCAAGCCCTGATACCCGAGTGAACTCAACTCAAACGTCAGGTGCGTGTGTGCATCGATCAAGCCAGGCAGCACCGCGGAATCCGGCAGATCGATCGTCGTGTCCCCAGCAGCCGCTTTCACTTCGCTGGACGCAACGATCTGCGCGATCTTCTCGCCTTCGATCACGATCGCCTGATTCGCGCGCATTTGCCCCGTGCGCACGTCGAGCACGCGCCCTGCACGAACAATGATCCGCTTTGGCGACGGCGCCTGCGCGTGAGCAGTTCTCGATATTCCCGGAAGCATCGCCAGCGTGGCAAGGATCGCAAGCCGGGTCGTTCGACTCACTGCTTTTGCAAGCGGCATGGACATCTGCAAACCTCGCATCGAGACACCTCGTTGTAAGTTGGCCATCAAACGCGGCGAGTATATCAAACCAGAATGACGCGCACCTGCTTGAAACGACGACTGCGCAAGCTTCTACTCCGAACTCCTTATTTTCCGATTTCCAGTTTCCACTCCCTCATTTCTGCAATTCCACAAGCGTAATCGCTTTTCCCCCGCGCTCTTCCGTCTCAAACGAATGCCGCTCCACCAGCGGATGCGAAGCGAGGAACGTCCCGATCCCCTTGCGCAACGCGCCGGTCCCGTGCCCATGAATGATTCGCACCTGAGACCTGTTCGCCAGCGCCGCGTCATCGAGAAACTTATCCAGTCGTTCAGTAGCCTCTTCCACGGTCATGCCGATCACATTGATCTCGTCGGTTGGAGTACCTTCGCCACGCTGGGAAGTAACCGTCGCGCTCTGTAGTCTGCTCGTCGGCGCGGCGAATTTGGATGCAGTCGCATCTCCCGCCACGCCCGTGATTTCATCCAGCGCTACTTTCATCCGCAGCGGCCCTGCTTCGATCTCCGCGGACGATCCCTCGAGCCGGCGAAACACAACGGGCTTGCTGAATCCGCGAACGCGAACTCGTACGCCGGGCTGCAACCGCTCCGCGGTTACGGCCTGCAAGGAAGCGGACGTCACGCCGAGGTCCGCTTGCGAATCGGAAATGGTCTGCACGACCGCGGCGTTCAACTCATCGTGCGCTTCGCTACGCACGTCCTGCATTTTCCGCCGAGCCGATTTCTCCATCTGGCCGCGTAACTCGCGTTCTTTCACCGCCTCGACGACGCGGGCGACGTTTTCGTCAAAGCGCTTCAGCATTTCCGCGAATTGTGCCTCCAGTTCCTTGATGCGCTTCTGCTGCCGCCCGACCCACTCCGTTCGCAGTTTCTTACGTTCTTCTTCCAGCGCGTGCCGCTCGGCGGCCATCTGCTTCTGCATGCGATCCAGTTCGTCGCGGCTGCGGTGCAAGTAGGCGATCAGGTCGGCGGCTTCCCGCGATTCCGGCGTGAGCAGCGACCTCGCCCGCTCGATGATTCCATTCGCAATCCCGAGCCGCTGTGCGATGGCAATGCCGCTCGAACCGCCCGGCACGCCGACCATCAACCGGTACGTCGGCCGCAAATTCACGTCGTCGAATTCCACCGCCGCGTTCACCACGCCCGGCGTCATCGCCGCGTAGGTCTTGAGCCGGTCGTGATGCGTGGTCGCCAGCACAATGCAATTCTTCGCGCGAAATTCATCGAGCAGTGCTACCGCCAGCGCGGCGCCTTCCTCCGGCGCCGTTCCCGTGCCCATTTCGTCCACCAGCACGAGCGATTGCGGCGTCGCTGCCTCGAGCATGCTTTTCAAGTTCAACATGTGCGCCGAAAACGTGGACAAATCCGCTGCGATCGATTGCTCGTCGCCAATGTCTACGAGCACGCGATCAAACAGCGGCAAGACTGCGCGCTGCGCCGCCACCGGAATGCCGGACTGCGCGGCCAGCGCAGCCATTCCCGTCGTTTTCAGCGCCACCGTTTTTCCACCGGTGTTCGGGCCGCTGATCACCAGCACGCGCTCTTCCCCACCAAGCGACAGCGTCATGGGAACGATGGCGCGATTCTCTTTGTGCAGTTTGTCCTCGAGCACCGGATGCCGCGCGTCCACCAGCCGCAGTTCGCTGCTCTCCGAGAACTCCGGGATCGCCGCGTCGAATTCCTGCGCGAACCGCGCTCGCGAAAAAGCGCTGTCGAGCTCCGCTATCGTTTCCACTGCCGCAAGCAGCGGCTCGCGAATCACTTGCAGCTTCTCTGTCAGCTCGCGCAGGATTCGCACAATTTCTGCGGCCTCGTCCTCGCCTAGCTGAACAAGCTGGTTGTTCGGTTCGACCGTTTCGAACGGCTCCATGAAAACAGTTTGTCCCGTGCCGCTTGCTCCGTGGACCACGCCCTGCACGCTACGTCGCTGCTCGGCACGGACAGGAATCACGAAGCGTTCGTTCCGAAGCGTGACGTAGTCTTCGCCGGGCTCGGCATTTCGCGCACGCAGAATCTGCTTCAGTGCTTTCTGAATCGAGTCGCGCGTCTGCGTAATGCTTGCGCGAATTCGCCGCAGCGCCGCCGATGCATCGTCGCTGATTTCGCCGTTCGGCAGCACACACCGCCGGATTGCCGCGTGCACCTCGCGAAAATCACCAAGAGAAGCGGCGCTCGCCGCCAGCAGCGGAGACTTCGTCGCTTCCTCACGAAACTGCTGTCGCAGCCATCCCGCTGTCTCCAGTAGCGACGCCGCATCCCGAAATTCCGCCGGCTCCAGCACCGCAGCGGATCCTTCGATGCCTTCGAGCCAGCCCTGCGGATCGGCCAGCGCCCCGAATCCGAGCTCGCGCCCCGTTCGCAGCCACTCTCGCGCTTCGCCGATCAACGCAAACGCCGATTCCAGCGCAGCGCGATCCATCCTTGGCTCAAGCGCGCTCACCGCGCGCCGCCCCGGCGCACACGTTGTCCGCAGCCGCAGCAATTCCCGCAGCTTGTCGAATTCGAGAACGTCTTGTGCCGTCCGTGACATCGCTAGGATTACTTCAAACGAGTTTGCAGGTAGCTCGCGGCATCTCCAGGGCCGGCCGCCACGTGCACCAGGCGTCCATTTGCTTCGCCCCACGGCGCCGGATGCCCAAGTTCTACTTCCCGCACGCGATCCAGCACCGGCTGCCAAAAATCTCCGAGCACCGTGAACGGCTTGCCGCTCATCACCGACTTGTTGAGCATCTCCCAGACCACTGCAAGCTCTACCAGTGTTCCCGTTCCGCCCTTGCAGGCTACAAATCCATCCGCCAACCGGATCAATTCAAATAGTCTCTCTTCCCAGGTTTTCATGCGAACTTCGGTGTCGACCCAAGAATTGAGCTTCGCAGCCGTGAAAAACTCCGCCGTCACTCCGTACGTTTTTCCTCCGGCCTCTTTCGCTCCGCGCGAAACTGCCTCCATCACGCCGCCATATCCTCCGCTGCAAACGGCGAACCCGTGTTTTGCCAAGGCGCGCCCCAGCACGCGCGCCTCATCATAATCCGCCTCTCCTTCGCGCGGCCGCGAACTCCCGAACACTGTCACGATTTTTTCTTGGCGCATCGCGCGTTCCCGGATTCAGCGGGGCTGCTTTTGTTTCGAATCGCGCTTCTTCGGTGTCACGTTAAATTCCTCGATCATCGCCACGCACAGCCCCGTCAGCGCGTCCGCGGCCTCATGGCCTTTCCCGCCCTGATTATTACTCAGGAAAGAAAATATCAAACGCCGCCCGCTGAGCGTCTCCGCAAATCCCGACAGCGTCCGCACATGTTCCACTGATCCCGTTTTTGCGTGAACCCGTCCCGCCGCCGGAGTGTTCTTCATGCGGTCTTCCAACGTGCCGTCCACGCCCGCCACCGGCAGCGACTCATAGTACGGCACGAACCAGGTCTGCTTTTGCGCAAAGCCCAGCAGCGCCACCACGGCGCGCGGCGTCACCAGATCGTGCCGCGACAATCCCGAAGCGTCTGTCTGAATCACGTCCCCCGGCGCAATCCCCGCCGCTGTGTAGAAATCCGCCGGTACCTTCATCAAATCGTCCGGTGCACCCCAAACTCCGTTCTGACGAGCCACCGTCCGAAGCAGCATCTCGGTGTGCAGGTTCTGGCTGATCTTGTTCACCAGCTTCACCGAATCTCCCAGCGGCACCGAAACGTGTTCCGCCAAAACGGTCGGATCCCCGGGAACTTCCGCCTGCTCGTGCCGCGCCCTCGCAGCCCCTCCTACTTTTATCCCCCGCTCTTCTAGCAATCGCTTCAGCGTCGCCGCCGCATGCTGCGCCGGTTCTTCAATCGCCAAGACTAGTTTCCGCGGCGTGCTCTTCGCCGGCAAGGTGCCCTTCACAACCACCAGATTCGCCCCCGGCTCGCGTTTCAGCGTCAAATCCGATTTCACTTCCGCAGCGGATGTGACTACATCATTCTTGACGGCAAAATCCGGCGTCGCCGGGCTAACCACCGCGTGCACCGGACTCCCTGCCAGCTCTCCCGGCGTCAACGTCAGCGTGACGGTGTTGTCATGCACGACGATCGAAGAGATCGCCGCGCCGTATTCCCACACCATGTCGTCGATTTCCCATCCGTTCGGATAACGCTCGCGCGGGAAATAATTGTCGTCCCCGATCACATCCCCGGAGATTTCTTTCACGCCCTTCGCCACCAGTGCATCGGCCAGCTCCGCCAGCACCTTCTCCGGCGGCCCGTCAAACTCTTCCTTCAACTGATACGGAAATCTCCGGTTCGAAAGATTCGGGTCGCCCCGGCCCACCAGCGCAACATCTCCGCTCAGTACTCCTTCGCTCGAAATCGCTCCCTGTGTCTCCAGCGTCGTATGAAACCGGAAATCTGGCCCGAGTTTCGCCAGTGCCAGCGCCGTGCTAAAGAGCTTCATATTCGACGCCGGCACAAAATATTTGTCCGCATTCTGTTCGTACAGTATCTCCCCGCTCTCCGCATCCGCGATCAACAGCCCCCACGCGCCTTTGCTCGCCGGCGCCGGGCCGAGTAAAGCATCCGCCCGCGCCCCAAATTTCGCCATGGCCTTCTTCGACGCGGCGCTCTTCTTCTTTGCTCCACGCGGCGCAGTATCCGCTTTCGTTTTTGATTGCGCGCCCAGCTGCGCTATACCGCTGGTGAACGCAACCATCGCGCTTATCAGGATGACCGCCGCCCATCGCCGTCCGATTTTTTCTATCTTCATCGTTTTCTCGCGCGTAAATCGCCCAGGAAAAGTATAGTCGAAAGGCAACGTATTCCATCCTCCGCGCGTCTTACTCTTGGAAGCGCACCCGCGCATCGAACCAGTTCCAAGGCCCAAGGTTGCACCCAGCCCGCGGGCACTCTATGATGTTCAAGCTCAGAAAACTACGTCGAGGTGACTTGTGATCAAGCAAATGATGTCTTGTCTTATGGCGCTGGCCCTGGTCGCCCTGCCGCTCTCCGCCGCGAAAGACAAGAAGGAGACTGATCGCTTGGATAATTGCGGGACGGTCATCAAGGAAGTGATGGATATCCCCGACAATATTCCGCTGGACCTGGTTGACAAGGCAGAATGCATCATTGTCTTTCCCTCTGTCCTCAAAGCCGCTTTTGTGATCGGCGGTAGCTATGGCCGCGGCGCCATGACCTGCCGCAGTGGGGAGCATTTCACCGGACCCTGGAGCGCTCCCACGATGATGGCTTTGGAAGGCGGCAGCATTGGCTTTCAGCTCGGCGGTCAGGCCACGGATTTCGTCTTGCTGGTCATGAATCCCCGTGGCGCTCGCGCCATCCTAAGTAACAAGGTCAAGCTGGGCGCGGATGCGTCGGCAGCGGCAGGTCCGAAGGGGCGCACCGCCAATGCATCTACCGATGTCTCC
>Ga0209701_10003370_pt1 | contig 10464 bp, 11 predicted proteins | sample CZO8metaG_4_FD_188356 | JGI IMG/M metagenome (GOLD analysis project Ga0209701, IMG submission 188356) | Vadose zone soil microbial communities from the Eel River Critical Zone Observatory, Northern California, USA - CZOApr15con2H3.8 metaG... | ecosystem: Environmental > Terrestrial > Soil >...
TCTTCCCAACCTGTGTCGGGGCGAGAGTGCGCCGGCGACGAATGCGGCCACATGGGGTGGCCGAACCACTACTCCGTGGTGAACTATCGACTTGTATCTACCTCGAAGTCAAGCGGTACCTCCGATCCCTCTTCGGCGCGTCAGCCTTGCATGGAAGCGCGGCTATATCAATAAGGGAGTGTGGCGCTATAATCTTCGGCCCGGACCAGGCTCCAGGGGAGGGCCGGATCCGCGGTGCGCGACTCGAATACCGAAACCACCCGGAGGCTGGTGTCGCCGGCTTCATCAAAGCCGAACGTCCCGCTGGCGCCCGCAAATCCAGAGGTCGCGGCCACTTGGGCGACGACGGCGTCCCGGGCGGGCACCTTGCCCCCGGCGGCCTTGATGGCCCGGTCCATGGCCCCGTACAGGATCGCGGCCGAATCGTAGGCGGGGATGGTGTATTCGCTGTAATCGGACGCGTTCGGGTACTGGGCCTTGAAGGCGGCGATCACCGGCTGTGCGTAGGGAATGATCTCGGTGGCAGGGGCGGCGACGGTCGCGTACATTCCCACGGCATTGGCACCCGCGTTGCGCACGCAATCGGGGTCCTTGGCGATTCCGTCGCCGCCGAGGAACGGCGCCGCCTCGCCGGCGCTGAACACGGACCCCATCTGAGCGCGGATCACGCAGCCGTGATTCGCGGTGACGCCACCGAAGTAGATCGCCTGCGCCCCGTCGCCTTTGGCGTGGCGCATGAACGTCGTGAGGTTGAGACGGCCGTTGGGATCGAAGTCGAGGATGTCGACGATGCTCCCGCCGAGCTTGGTGAACCTGCTCATGAATCCACTGGCGAGCGCTTGCCCATACGCTTCGTGGTCGGAGAGCACCGCCACCCGTCGCAGCAGCAGGTTCTTGTAGCCATAGTCCGCGGCCGCCGGCCCCTGCAGGTCGTCGGTGGTGACGAGCCGGAAGAAGTTGTTGGTGCCGGTGGGGCGCAGCTCTACCGGCGTGGGCAGCCCGACGGCCTTGCAGCTGATCTCGACATGCGCGCGGCTGAGGCCGGCGGGTAGAAAAGGTTCCTTGGTGAGGCAGCGGCTACTCACCGCCGGGCTGATCATCGCGAGGTGGGAATCGTTCGCGAGCGGGATCTCCCGGCGGGCGACGCTCGCACTGAACGGACCGATTACGCCGATCACGAGCGGGTCGGCGGCCAGTCCGATGATGTTGTGCGTCCCCTGCCCGGGATCGTCCAGGCCGCCGACGGCATCATCCTGAGCCACGACCTGAACCGTGAAGGCGCCGATGGTTGGGTGCTGGTGGACGAAAAACTGCACGCCGTTGAGCACGGTTTGGCCCGCCCGCCCAGCGGCGCCCGACAACGGAAGGTCGACTCCGATCCGGATGACCTTTGGCGGCGGTCCAACCGAGCAAGCGGCGACGAGTACGAGACCTGCCATCAAGCCAAGCGCCGGCGTTCGCACCATCCTCGACTGCACAGCGGAGATTGTCGCCGCCCGGCCGAGACCCGGCAGTCTCTATACTCGATCCCTTCACCTAACCAGGTCATAGGAGCGCGCCCCCGTTGAAGACTGAGTCCAGCGAACACCTCAAACCCCGCTCGCAATATGCCGACGATGCGGTTCAGCTCGCCATCGCCGCCAAGTGGGATGACGCCGTCAAGCTCAACAAGTTCGTCATCGACAACTTCGGTGCGGACGAAGAGACGCAGAACCGTCTGGGCAAGGCACTGTCCGAGCTGGGAAAGCTGAAAGATGCCAAGGCAGCCTATGAGGCCGCGCTCAAGATCAACCCTATGAATTCGATTGCGAAGAAGAACGCGGCCCGCATCAACACCCTTCTGCACCAGAAGGAAGGGCTGAAGGTCGGGGGCACCAGAGTCGACCTCAACCTCTTCGTCGAAGAGATGGGGAAGACGATCATCACCACGCTCGAGAGTCCACCCAGCGCGGACATCTGCTCGAAAGTGGCGGCGGGAGATGTCGTCGAGCTGAAGATCGAAGGCGATGGCATCGCCGCCGAGACGTCGCGTGGCGTCCGGCTCGGGCTGCTCGAGGCGAAGCTCGCCCGGCGTCTGATCAAGTTCATGCGCGGCGGCAACCGCTACCAGGCTGGGATCACGTCCTGCGAAGGCAACACCGTCAAGCTCATAGTCCGCGAGACCTACCAGGACCCACGGTTCGCCGGCAAACCGAGCTTTGCGATGCGTCGCAAGCGCGAGGTCGAGTTTCGCCCGTACACGAAGGAGAGCCTGCTCGCCCGAGAGGTCGAGGTGTTCGCGGAGGACGAGGAGGAAGAGGGTCTCGTCTCGGGCACGCCGGCTACCGACGAGGTCGAAGAGGGGATGCACGCGGTCGATGACGAAGCCGAGCCGCTTGACTTCAGCGAGGACGCCGACGATGGCGACAAGGACGACGATGAGGACGAAGATGACAGCTAGAGTCGGTTCAGAGGCCCGGGCCCGGAGGTCCCTTCACCGACCCTAGTCCTGTTATTGCATCGACCCCGCAACTAGGTGGCGTACCGGGTTTTCGCGACCTGCTGCCTGAAGAGGCGGAGGCCCTGCGCGGGGCGCAGGAATCGCTGCTCGAAGAGATGCGCCGCTGGGGCTACCGGTTCGTGGTCACCCCGATGGTCGAGAGCATCGACGTGCTCGCGCTGGGCCTGAATGCCGAGCAGCAGCGCCGTCTCTTCAAGTTCAGTGACGCGCGGGGCGAGGTGGTGGCGCTGGTCGGCGAGCGGACCATTCCCGTCGCCCGCCTCGTCGCCGGCAAGCTCCGTTCCGCCGCCCTGCCGCTGCGCCTCTGCTACGCGGGGGCGGTGCTGTCAGCGGACGAAGGGCGTTTCCACCAGCGGCGAGAGACCTACCAGGTGGGCGCGGAGCTGGTGGGCGCGTCGGGACCGGTCGCTGACGCCGAGGTGATCGCGCTCGCTGCGCGCTGCCTCGAAGCCGCCGGGCTTCGTCGGTACCAGGTCGACGTCGGGCACTCGGAGTTCTTCCAGGGCATCATGGACGCAGTCCGGCTGCCGGTCGCGGTCAAGGCCGGCGTGCGCAGTGCTCTGGCGGCACGTGACTTCGTCGCCCTCGAGGAGCTGCTGGCACGCACACCCCTTCGCTCGGCCGAGCATGAGCTGCTTTTGCGATTCCCCGCGCTTCGTGGTGGATCGGAGATCCTCGAAGCCGCCGGAGGGCTCGTCCGCAACCGCCGTTCGGAGCAGGCCCTCGCCGAGCTGGCGCGCGTGCAAGAGCTGCTGGTGGCGCATGGGCTCGGGGCGGTCGTGGGCCTCGACCTGGGCGCCATCCGCGACTTCGACTACTACACCGGCGTCATCTTCGAAGGCTACGGTCCCGACCTGGGCCGGCCGGTCGCGCAGGGCGGCCGTTACGACCGTCTGCTCGAGCGTTTCGGCCGGCCCGCGCCCGCGACTGGGTTCGTGGTCCAGCTCGACCTCGTGTGGGAGCTGCTGGCCCGCGGAGGGCGCGCGCCCTTGCCTCGCCTTGATGCCGCCATCGCGTGGACTGGATCAGGGCACGCCACGGCCATGCGCCTTGCCTCGACGCTGCGATTGTTCGGCATGCGCGCCGTCGTCGACACGGAGTCAAGGCGCGAGCGTGAGGCGCGGGCCTGGTGGCGGGCGGTCGGCGCTGAGAACCTCATCCAGTGTCCAGGCACGAAGACCGTCGCCTGGACGGCAAACAGTGGGCGCACCCGCTCGCTGCCGCCGGAACAGGTGGCGGCGCGACTTGCGGGGTCTCCCTCATGAGCGTCTCGATCGCGGTCCCGACCGGCATGCTGCTGCCCGGCGCGCTCCGGTTGCTTTCACACGCCGGCGTGATGCGCCTCAGCGCGGCCGAGCTCGGCCGCCGGCTGTTGGTGGAACGCTCCGGCGTGCGCGTGATCCTCGTGCGCCCCGCCGATGTGCCCGCCTACGTCGACCACGGCGCCGCCGACCTTGGCATCGTCGGCAAGGATGTGCTCTGGGAATCGAACGGTTCGCATTACGAGCTCGTGGACCTGCATTTCGGTCCCTGCCGCCTGGTCCTGGCGGTCCCCGAGGCATCGAAGCTGAACGGCCCCGAGACCTGGCCGCCGCTGATGCGGGTCGCGACCAAGCTTCCGCGTACGACCGCGGCCTGGTTCGAAGCAAGAGGTCAGGCAGTCGAGGTCGTGCGCCTGCATGGGTCGGTCGAGCTCGCTCCCCAGGTGGGGCTGGTCGACGGGATAGTCGACCTGACCGCGAGCGGCCGCACGCTCCGCGAGAACAAGCTGCGAGTGACGGCGACGCTCGGCGCGTCGACGGCGCGTCTCATCGGCAACCAGGCCAGCCTCAAAACGCGCACAGAAGCCGTCCAGGCGATGGTGGCGCGGCTGCGGGAGGCTGCGAACCATGGGGGTTAAACGATTCGACGTGGGGTCGTGGCTCGACTCGCCGCTGTCGCGACGGCGCCTGGACCTATCCCAGTTCGCCAAGGAACGCGCCGACGTGGCCGAGATCTGCGCGCGAGTAGCCGCGGACGGCGACGCCGCTCTGCGCGAGTACGGAGAGCGATTCGATGGCTGGGCGCCGCGCGAGAGTGAGACGTTCGAGATCCCCAAGGGCGATCTCGTCGTGGCCGCCAATCGCCTCCCGAGCGCCGATCGGGCAGCACTCGAGTTCGCGGCGCAGAGGATCCGAGACTTCCACTTGAAGCAGGTGCCGCCGGCGACCAGCAGATCGCCCGGCCTGAAGCTGGTGACGCGGCCAGTACGCCGCGCGGGTGTCTACGCACCGGGTGGGCGGGCGTCCTATCCCTCGACTGTGCTGATGACCGCCATCCCGGCTCGGGTGGCGGGGGTATCGGAGGTCATCCTCGCAACCCCGCCGCGCGCTGATGGCAGCGTGCCGGCGGCAATCCTCGCCGCCGCCTATATCGCGGGTGTGGATGCCGTCTACCGAGTGGGTGGCGCGCAGGCAATCGCCGCCCTTGCCTACGGCACCAACACGATCCCGCGAGTGGACGTGGTCGCGGGCCCAGGCAACATCTATGTGACCCTGGCCAAGAAAGAGGTGTTCGGCGCCGTCGGCGTGGACGGGATCGCCGGGCCGACCGAGGTCATGGTCATCGCCGACGCGGGCGCTCGCGCCGACTTCGTGGCGGCCGACCTGGCGGCCCAGCTTGAGCACGACCCGCTGGCGTGGGCCGTGCTAGTCACGGACTCGCCAGCCCTCGCAGACCGCGTCGAAGAAGAGCTGCGCAGCCTGATCGGAGGCCTGGAACGGGCCCAGATCATCAACGCCGCCACATGCTGTCTGATCGTGGCCGAGGACATGGAGCAGGCGATCAACCTCGCCAACGACTTTGCGCCCGAGCACCTGCTGATCGTGGCTGAGAACGCGGGATGGCTGGCCACGCAGGTCGAGAATGCGGGCGCGGTCTTCGTCGGGGCTTATGCGACAGTGCCGCTGGGCGACTACGCGGCGGGCCCCAATCACACGCTCCCGACGTTCGGAGCGGCGCGTTTCGCTTCGCCCCTCGGTGTCTACAGCTTCCTCAAGCACAGCAGCGTGCTGAGCCTCAACAGAGGCGATCTCGAGATGCTTCGCGACGCTTGCTTGCGCCTCGCCGCGATGGAAGGATTGAGCGCGCACGCCCACGCTATAGAGGTGCGCCTTGAATAGGGGCGGCGAGCTCATCCGCAAGAGCAAGGAGACCCAACTGAAGGCCACGGTCGCGCTGGAAGGTCGCGGGCGGGTCAAGGTCGCGACCGGGCTCGCGTTCGTCGACCACATGCTGGAGCAGGTGGCGCGCTACGGCGGATTCGACCTCACGTTTCGCGGGGCCGGCGACGTTCAAGTCGATCCGCATCACCTCGTCGAGGACGCCGGCATCGTGCTCGGCCAGGCGCTCTCCAAGGCCCTGGCAGATCGGGCGGGAATAACACGCTTTGCGTCCGCGTATGCGCCGCTTGACGAGGCCCTTGCGCGGGTGGTCATCGACCTCGGGAAGCGGCCTTACCTCTCGTACAACGTGCCTTTGCGAGGGCGCGTCGGGAGCCTGGAATCCGAGGTCCTCGAGGAATTCTGGAAGGCGCTCTCGATTCATCTCGGGGCGACGATCCACGTCGACGTGATTCGCGGACGGAACCGGCACCACATCGCGGAGGCGACCTTTAAGGCGCTCGGTCTCGCGCTGCGCGAGGCCATGGCAATACAACCGGGTGGTGGCGTTCCCTCCTCCAAGGGACTCCTCGGATGATTGCCATCGTCGACTACGGCGTCGGCAATCTGCGCTCGGTCGAGCGCGCGCTGCTTCACGTCGGTGCGGAACCCCGGCTCACGGCCGACGGTGATGAGCTGCAGCGCGCCGACGGCCTGGTGCTGCCGGGTGTGGGGGCGTTCGCTCCGGCTTTGGACAAGCTCACCCAGAGCGGAATCGGCCGGCGGGTGGTCGACCTGGCCAAGCGAGGAAAGCCTGTGCTCGGGGTGTGCCTGGGCTACCAGCTGCTGTTCGAGGAGTCGATGGAACACGGCCGGCACCAGGGTCTTGGCCTGCTGGATGGTCGGGTGATCAAGGTGACCAAAAGCACGCGACTGCCGGTGATTGGATGGAGCCGGCTCACGCTGCAGGACGAGTCGCCACTGTGGCGCGGAATCGCGGACCACTCGTACTTTTACTTCGTGCACTCGTACACGCCCGATTCGTCTCGCCACACGATCGCGTCGGCCGAGCACTCACCGGCGGCGGCCGCGGCGCGCCTCAACGTGATGGGCACGCAGTTCCATCCCGAGAAGAGCGGCCCCGACGGCCTGCGCGTGTACGAAAACTTCGTGGCCCTCTGCGGATAGTGTCCTGTCCCAGAAGTTCCTTGCATCTTCGCTGGCCTAGGCGGCCGGGCGCCTTCGGCGCTGAAGCCGGCGTCGACTCCTGTGCGCGCTCGGTCACGCATCTACGCGATGCGCTCCCTCGCGTGCTCGTCGTCTCCTTGGCTCCGGCCGCCGGTGCCGCGAATATGCGGCGGACCTCTGGTACAAGACACTGCGACAGATGCCTGCGAAACGCATAATCCCGTGCCTCGACGTCGATGACGGCCGCGTCGTCAAAGGCGTTCGCTTCCAGAACCTGCGCGACGCCGGCGACCCCGCGGAGCTGGCTGCCCTCTATGACCGCGAGGGGGCGGACGAGGTCGTCTTTCTCGACATCACGGCTTCCTCGGACCATCGCTCCATTCTTCTTGATGCGGTCGCGCGCACGGCCGACGAGGTCTTCATTCCGCTCACGGTCGGCGGCGGTGTTCGCAGCGTCGACGACATGGCGGAGCTCTTGACCCACGGCGCCGACAAGGTGTCGGTCAACACCGCTGCGCTCACGGATCCCGATCTCCTCACCCGATGCGCCGAGGTGTTCGGATCCCAGTGCGTCGTGCTGGCGATCGACGCGAGGCGACGGGCCGAGGGTCCTGGCTGGGAGGTGTTCAGCCATGGCGGCCGGCGCGCCACCGGCAAGGACGCGGTGGAATGGGCCCTCCTCGGTGAGCAGTTGGGAGCGGGGGAGATACTGCTGACCTCGATGGACAATGACGGAGTTCAGGACGGTTACGACGTGGCCCTGGTGAAGGCAGTCACCTCCGCGGTGCGCCTGCCGGTGATCGCGTCAGGCGGCGCCGGCACGGCCGCGCACATGTACGAGGCGCTGACCACGGGCGGCGCCGAGGCGGCCCTGGCAGCATCGATCTTCCATTTCGGCGAGCTGTCGATCCGCGCTGTAAGGAAGACCTGGCGGCGCGCGGACTCGAGATCAGGCAATGAAACCCGACTTCTCCAAAGGGCTCTTACCGGCCGTGGTCCAGGACGTGGACACCGGCAAGGTGCTGATGCTCGCTTACATGGACGAAGAGGCGTGGGCGAAGACTCGGGAGACCGGGAGGGCTTGGTTCCACTCGCGCACCCGCGGCCTTTGGGAGAAAGGAGGCACGTCGGGAAACCTGATGCAGGTGATCGAAACCCGCCTCGATTGCGACGCGGACACGGTGCTGCTGCGCGTGAAGCCCGCCGGCCCTGCTTGCCACACCGGGGCGGAGTCGTGCTTCTTCAACGAACCGGACTGATCCCCGCCCCGCTCCCTCAAAAGTGGGGGGAACTCCCCCCTAAAGCGCCGGGCCTGGCGAAGCCAGCTCCCGGCGCACCCCTCTGACCCTCTCCCCTGAAGGGGAGGGGGAATTCGCATTTTTATGCACTCGCTTTGTATACTCATGCACTCATGAGCGGCAAGGTGAAGGCTGCGGTCGCCGGGGCCAACGGCTATGCGGGCATGACCCTCGTCAACCTGCTCGCGCGCCATCCGAATGTCGAGCTGAGGCAGCTGACGTCGCGCTCGTTCGCCGGCAAGCCGTACGAGTCGGTCTTCCCCCTTCTTGATCTGAAAGGCGAGTTCCTGCCCGATCCCGACCCCGCCGGAATCGACGTCGTGTTCAGCTGCCTGCCGCACAACGTTGGGGCCTCCAGGGCCGCCGGCTGGCTTGAGGCTGGGGCCCGGGTCATCGACATGAGCGCCGACTTCCGGCTCAAGGATCCGAGCGAGTACCCGAAGTGGTACCGGCAGGAGCACCCGGCCCAGGCGCTACTGGCGAAGGCGGTCTTCGGACTGCCAGAGCTGCACGAGCGTGAGCTCCAGAAGGCGGAGCTGGTTGCCGTCCCGGGGTGCTTCTCGACGACCGCAATCCTCGCACTGGCCCCCGCGGTGGCCTCGGGACTCATCGGCTCGGACATCATCGTCGACGCCAAGTCGGGGGTGAGCGGCGCCGGCCGGTCGCCATCCCTGGGCGTCCACTTCAGCGAAGTCAATGAGTCGCTGGGCGCCTATGCGATCGAAGGCCACCGCCATCTTCCCGAGGTCACACAGGAGCTCTCCGCGCTCGGAAGCACCAGCCAACGTGTCACGTTCGTGCCGCACGTGGCGCCGATGACACGCGGGATTCTGGCCACATGCTACTTCGACCTCAAGGGATCGCTGGCCCAGCTGCAGGACGCTTACCGGGAGTTCTATGCGGGCCAGCCCTTCACCCGCGTGATCCCGCAGAGCCCGAGCACCAAGCTCGCGAGCCACTCCAACCTCTGCCTGGTCAATGTGTCGGCGCAGAACGACAAGGCCGTGGTAACGGCGGCACTCGACAACCTCGTCAAGGGCGCGTCGGGACAAGGGGTCGAGTGCTTCAACATCGCCTTCGGCTTCGATCGGAAGACGGCCCTGGAGGCTCCGATCCAGTGGCCGTGACGTTTGCGCGCGGGTTCCGCGCCGGCACCGCCGCATGCGGCATCAAGGCGTTCACGGCCGGGGCAAACGCGATCCCGACCGGGCAGCGCGACGACCTCGTCGTCATTCAGTCCGCCAATCCGTGCGACGCCGGCGGGGTTTTCACGACCAACAAGATCAAGTCCGCATCAGTGGTCATCGACGAGCTGCACCTACAGCACAATCGCGTGCAGGCTCTTGTCGTTATCTCCGGCAACGCCAACGCTTGCACCGGCGCGCAGGGATTCAAGGACGCGCTCCAGATGGCGAAGCTGACCGCAGACAAGCTGGACCTCGACCCCGACCAGGTGCTGGTAGGCACGACCGGCGTGATCGGGCGCTACCTGCCCATGGATGCAGTCAAGGCCGGAATCACTTCGGCCTGTGGAACGCTCAGCCCGGAGCATGGGCTCGAGGCTGCGCGGGCGATCATGACCACGGACACTGTGCCCAAGACCGCGCACATCGAGATCGAGATCGGCGGCAGGACCGTTAGGGTGGGCGGGATGTGCAAGGGGTCAGGGATGATCCACCCCAACATGGCGACGATGCTGGCCTACATCACCACCGACGCGGCGGTCGAACCGGGCCTGATGGCGAAGCTGGCCAGGCCGGTCGCCGACCGCAGCTTCAACCAGGTCACGATCGATGGCGACAGCTCGACGAATGACACCTTCCTTCTGCTCGCCAACGGCGCCGCGGGCAATCCCCCCGTGCGCCACGGCACAGTCGAAGCCGAGGCGCTGGAGGCTGCGATCGTCGACGTCGCGCGCGAGCTGGCGCGGGCGATCGCGCGCGACGGTGAGGGTGCGACCAAGATGATCGCCGTCCGCGTCCAGGGCGCGGAGTCCGATCAAGAGGCCCGAACCGCGGCCCGTGCCGTCGCCTCGTCGAGCCTCGTCAAGACCGCGGTGCATGGAGGCGACCCCAACTGGGGTCGCATCGTTTGCGCGCTCGGTTACAGCGGGGCGGAGCTGGCCCTCGACCGCCTCCACCTGAGCATCGGCGGCCTGGTGGTGTTCGAGCGAGGCGCGGGCGTCGACGTCGACCTCTCGGCCGTGCGGCGCGCATTCGAGCAACCGGAGATCGAGATCGTGGCCACGCTCGGACTGGCAGGCGGTCACGCCGAGGCCTGGGGTTGCGATTTATCGGAGGAGGACGTGCGGATAAACGCGGAGTACACGACATGACGC